>Ga0129317_1000037_pt1 | contig 163563 bp, 150 predicted proteins | sample Cm1ome_FD_94430 | JGI IMG/M metagenome (GOLD analysis project Ga0129317, IMG submission 94430) | Eastern black-and-white colobus group fecal microbial communities from Wisconsin, USA - Cm1105 metagenome | ecosystem: Host-associated > Mammals > Digestive system > Large intestine > Fecal...
ACCGCAGACTTCACACTGCCACTCACGATCTTTTAACGTCAATCCTTGATGACGATGACCACAAACACAACACCGCTTGCTAGATGGATAGAACCGATCCGCTTTGATGAGATTCTTTCCATTAGCCTGCAACTTGTAATTCAGACATCGGTACAAATTGCCAATGCCCACATCAAGAATCGCTCGAGCCAGTTTGTGGTTTTTTACCATACCCTTGATATTCAGATCTTCAATCACGTACGAAGTTACTTGGTTATCGTTAGCCAGCGTATGACTGATTTGATGAACATCATTTAAGCGACAATGACGAATGTATTCGTGTAATTTCGAAATCCTTTCCCTTTGTTTGCAATAGCCTTTCGAGGGTAAGCGTTGTTGAAACGTTTTACCTTCAGAATTGGTTTGCTCCACAAAGGACACCTTCTTTCGCGCAAGAATCTTCTGCTCAATCTTCAATCGCTTTAACCCCTTGGTTAGACGACGATGATTGTCAAATTTCTTGACTGTCCCATCCGGGTAGGTAACAACTAATGCCGTTTTGATACCCGCATCACACCCTGCGGTTCTATCTTCACTGATGATATCTGCTTTAGGGGGCTCAACACCATCATCAACCAATACAGAGGCATAGTATTTGCCACTGGGCTCTTTAATGATGGTCACCGTTCCCACTTCACCTACAAATCGACGATGCAACACCGCTTTAATGCGACCGATTTTGGGAAGTTCAATGGTTCCCTTTGTTGAGGTTAGTGAGTCAGACTCGAAGTGAACTCGAACGTTTTGTGGGCATTGAAAAGATTGACGCCCTGAACGCTTACTCTTAAATCTTGGGAAAGCGGCTCGCTTAGCGAAAAAATTATCCAATCCTTTGCCAGCATTTAAGACTGACGATTGTAGCGATTGAGAGTTCACTTCTTTAAGAAACGAAAATTTTTCAGATTTCTTGAGTTTAGGAAGTGAAACGATGAAGGCGTATGGTTTAATTCCTTTCCCCGTTTCCTTGTATGCTTTTTGATTTGCTTCAAGAAAGAGATTAAAAACCAACCGAGCACAACCAAAATGTTGAGCAAGTTTATTTTGCTCAACGGCGTTAGGATATAGGCGATATCGATAGGCTTTCAAGGTCATGGATTGATTCTATCAAATTGCAACATCCAAAAACAATACTTCTTAGCAAAATCTTCTAAAATGCTATATCTAACAAATCCTTCGGATTCGCGCCTTATATCCTCTGGTTAAAACCAGAGGTTTTACGGCTGTTTCTATAAAAAATATGTTGTTAACTAAACCGAATTTTGCGTTAAAGAAAGTCTTTTTGTCTTTGACTTGTGTTTTTGGCTTATTACAGCCCTTGAGCGCTTTTAGTGAAGAAGCGCCCGCGAAGTCTGCGCTTCCTTTACAAGAAATCCGCCAATTCACAGACGTTTATAGTGCCATTCAAGCGTTTTACGTCGACGAGAAGCAAACTGAAGACAAACTTTTGCTCGAAAATGCCTTAGCAGGCATGCTCGCAGGCCTCGATCCTCACTCGGCTTACTTGGATAAAGAAGCCTTTTCCGACTTAAAGGAAGGCACAGAAGGCGAATTTGGTGGCTTGGGTTTAGAAGTTACGATGGATGCATCGGGCGTTCTTGTGATCGCCCCGATTGACGATACGCCTGCAGCTCGCGCAGGGATTTTGGCAGGCGACATCATTGTCAAAATTGATGATCAAGCTACTCGAGAACTCTCGCTTAATGAAAACGTTAAGCGTATGCGTGGTAAGCCTAAATCCAAAATCAAACTCACCATTGCCCGCAAAGGCGTGGATAAAGCCATTGAAATTCATTTGACCCGAGACCTCATCAAGGTTCAATCCGTCAAGATGAAAGATTTGTCCAATGGCATTGCTTACATCCGTATTTCGCAATTCCAAGAGCATACAGCAAATGATTTAGCGAAGTACCTGATTGACTTCAATAAGAAAACGCCCCTCAAAGGCATTGTTCTTGACTTACGTAATGACCCCGGTGGCTTATTAAATGCGGCCGTGGGGGTGGTTGCAGCGTTCATCGGAAAAGATGAAGTGGTCGTAAGCACCAAGGGGCGCACCGATGACGCAAGCCGCAGTTTTAAGACAACGCAATCGGATTATCTCAACTATGGTCAAGATAAGAAGTCTGACCTTGTTGCCAAGCTTCCTGCCGTTGTTAAAACGGCCCCTGTGGTTGTTTTGATTAATGCTGCTAGCGCAAGTGCCAGCGAAATCGTTTCTGGCGCTCTCCAAGACCATAAGCGCGCCAAAATCATGGGGCAACGCTCTTTCGGTAAAGGTAGCGTTCAAACGGTCTTGCCGTTGCGTCCTCTCAATGGAGGCGAAGCAACGACGGGGATTAAGTTAACGACGTCTCGCTACTACACGCCTAGCGGTCGCTCTATTCAAGCCACGGGGATTACACCGGATATTGAATTAGCCGATACGGCTGAAGGCAATTACGCAAGCTTTAATATTCGTGAAGCCGATCTCGCTCACCATCTTAAGAGTGATGAAGAGAAAAAGGCGGAAGAAACGCGTCGTTTAGAAGAAGCCAAGCTTGAAAAAGAACGTGAAATGAAGGTTCAACCCAAAAAGCGTTACTTCTTTGGCGACAAGGACGACTTCCAACTTCAACAAGCCGTGAAGTTCTTAAAGGGCGAAAAGTATTTGACCGGTTTTGAAAAGTTAAATACTGAAAAGAAGAAGTAATCGGCTATGCAGCAAGTTCTGATTCACGTCATTCCTATCTTTTTTGCGCTCTATGCGTTTAAAAGTCTCTTTGGGAAAACTCGTTTTCATTGGGCCGCCAAAATTCTCATTGGCTCGGTGATGCTCATTGCGAGTCAATACCCAGGACTTGCTCGCTCTTTTTTCGGTAACCACGACCAAGAAATTCCGTATCTCGGCATTTTGCTTTTAAGCTGGCTTTTTGCCACACAACTTTTGATGATTCTGATGGCATTTATCAAAGATTTCTTCTTTGTTATTGCCAAAGTTGCCTTCAATCGACCCATCGTCAAACATGCGACCACAGGGATCATCATTACCTCAATAGCCACTGCGCTTGCCACTTGGGGTACGTATGAAGCACTTCGTATTCCTCCGGTTTACACCGTAGAAGTTCCTATCAAACACTTACCCAAAGCGTTTGATGGATTTACGATTGCTCAACTCTCAGACCTCCATGCGAGCGCCCTACTTAACCAAGAACGCCTTGAAAAGGTCGTTGAAAAAACAAATGCATTAAAGGCCGATTTGATTGTTATTACCGGTGATATCGTGGACGGTCGCGTGCAGTCTCGCCTCAATGATGTGATGCCCATTTCGAAACTTTCTGCACCCTATGGTGTTATCGGGATTGAAGGCAATCACGAGCATTACGTGGATTACGACGGTTGGATGAAGACGTTACCGACTCTTGGGATCAAGATGCTTCATAACGAGCATGTCATCATTGATATCAAGGGTGAAAAGCTTGCCATTATCGGTATCAATGACCCAATGGCTAAGCGCTATAAGCGTGAAATGCCGAACATTAAAAAGGCTTTAAGAGGCGTTGATCAACAAACACCAAAAATCCTTCTTTCTCACCAAATCAAGTTCAGCCACGAGTATGCAAAAGAAGGCATCAATCTTCAACTTTCCGGCCATACGCATGGCGGGCAAATTTTTGGGATGCATTGGATTGCTCAAATGCTCAACGCCGGATTTGTCCGAGATGCTTATGACGTTGATGGGATGAAACTTTACGTAAACCGTGGCACCGGCCTCTGGTACGGTTTTCCGATCCGATTAGGAATCGGAAGTGAAATAACTTTAATCAAATTAAGCACTTCGAATTAAATTTACACTTCTCAAGAGAGTGGTATCAGTAGAATTAAAGGGTAAACCCTCTATTCTTCTCTTCTTCAATTTTAGGAGTCTCTGATGCTCACTCCCTCTACCGAAAACAAGAACATCTTCTGCGCTGTTCGCGTTCCGTTATACGAGCAAGTTAAAAACGCCATTTTGGAAAAAATTCGTTCGGGAGAATGGGCTTATGAGAGCATGATTCCCAATGAAATTGAATTAGCCCACCTTTTCAGTGTCAGTCAAGGAACAATTCGCCGAGCCGTTCGTGAACTTTGCGAGGAAAACTATTTAATTCGTAAACAAGGACGCGGAACATTTGTTTGCAGTTACAACTCTGAACTTAACATTTTCCGCAAAAAATTTATTTACGTAGCAAGTGACGATCCTGAGAGACAATGGCAAACAATCACTACGTGTACCTTGTTCGAAATCATTACCCCCTCTGTAAGAGTTTCCAAGCTTTTGGGATTAGAATCCACAGAAGAGGTTATTCATATTCGACGCACGCATCACAATTCCAATGGGAATGATGAACAACGGATTGAATGTTTCGATGAGTTATTTTTGCCCAAAAAATTCTTCCCAACTTTGACTAAAGATATTTTCGACGCTCACAAAGAAAGAAACCTATACCAGTTCTATCAAAATTCGTGCGGTGTCACCATTGCCCACGCCAACGACCAAATTAAAGCCACGTTACTGAATCCTAAACAGGCTGCCTTGGCTAAGGTTACCCTTCCCTATCCAGCAATTATTGCCCAACGCATATCTTTTGATATTCACAACAATGCGTGTGAGCTTCGGTACCTTACCACTGTCACAGACGCCTGCCACATCTGCATAAATATGTAAAAAGGAGAGGCATTTTGCCTCTCCCTAAGACCCGAACTAGAAGTGCTTACTTGTGATTCTTCTCTTCTAAGAAGCCAGTAAACACGGCAAAACCATTCGGAAGACTTTGTTCATCTTGAATTTCAAAGTCACCCTTGTGGTGGCCATTTTGGTTGCAACCGAAAGCAAAGAACAGACCTTTACCTCCATGAGCTTGAACCTTGCGAATCAGCCATGAACAGTCTTCAGAACCCGACACTCCGCTTTCGACAAAAGCACGATTAACAGTGGGAATGGCCTTAGCAATGGCTAAAACGGATTGCACCATTTCAGGGTCAGAATCCAACACAGTTGCAGCACCGACTTGTTCGATGGTGTAAGACACATCGTAAGCCATTGCACAACCTTTAATAATGCGTTGCACATAGTCATACATGTACGCATTGACTTCTTCGGTTGCGGCACGCACTTCAATTTGCATTGAAGCGTGCACCGGCACCACATTGCGACCTTCACCGGCAACGAGCTTACCCACAGAGATACGCGTATCTGCTCGGCTATTTCTCGGAATACCGGTCAACGTCGTTGCGGCGTTACAAGCGGCTAACAAAGCGCTTCGACCGTCTTCGGGATTGGCACCCGCATGAGCAGGTTTCCCCGTAAAGGTGATATCAATTTTCTTAGTAGCCAAAAAGCCTTGGTCCACAACACTGATTTCCCCCAAACGAGGCGACGTTCCAATGTGACCACATAAAATGTAATCCACATCGTCCAATAAGCCACTCTCGGACATCGGCAAACCGCCACGCGTGCCTTCTTCAGCCGGTTGGAAGAGTAACTTAATCGTACCCGTGAGTTCGTCTTTGTGATCCATGACCCAGTGAGCAACGCCCAAGCCAACCGACGTATGAGCGTCGTGACCACAGGCATGCATTTGACCGGCAAATTCAGAACGGTAATCCCCGATATTAGCTTCATGCTTCGGATCCGTAGACTCCTCAACCATGACGCAGTCCATATCAAATCGGAACATCGTGACAGGACCCGGTCGACCGGTTTCCAATACTGCGACACAACCGGTATAACCTTGCGTTTCATCTAAAAACGTTTGAGTAACACCGTTTGATAATGCGCGTTGCATGGCTTTTTCAACGAGTGCCGGATTGCGCCCCATCACAAAATCAGGATTCACAGCGGCTTTGCCCATTACGACGGACCAACCCAATTCACGAAGACGGTTAACAACGGTATACATCGTTTCAAATTCCGTCCAACCTTCTTCAGGATGCTTATGGAATTGGCGACGGTAGGTCACCATTTCTTGTGTGTAATTTGTCATTTTCTTACCTTTCGTGGCGTTTCACGCAGACTATTAGAAGAAAATCACCAAGGCAAGCCATGCCGTGATCATCGGAACAGCGGTTCTCTTAACCAAGTCAATCGGAGAAACACGAGCCATACCGGACAACAAAATCACAACACCGGCAATCGGACTCATCGTACGGCCTAATTGAGCACCACACATAGCGAGGTTACCCAATTCAACAATACTTAAACCCAATTCCGGAGCGTGCGGCGTCACGGCTTCGTTAAAGGCAAACGTGGCAGCGTCACCGGAACCCGTCAACACGGCCATCACGAACGTACCACCGGCACCACCGATACGGGCATATTCACTGGAATTCTTCAACGCTTCAATCAAAGCATCAACCACACCCGTTTCACGCAAACCGCAGGCGAAAACACCGGCAGCAATGATGATACCCAACACATTACCGTAACCCTTACCGGCACCATCGAAGAACTTGCGGAAGCATTCTTGAGGATCGGCACGCGTCACAATCATCGTGTAGATCACACCGATCAACATGGCTTGTGCAACCCCCATCTTGATGGCAGGAACGCACGTATTGCCCAAAAGCAAAATAATCAAAGGTAACATCGGAGCAAAGGCAAATAAAACATTCACCTTTTCGATACCGCCCGTGGCGTCCGTTTCAATACCTTCTGCGGAAGCCGAGCTCTTATGATCCTTCAAAACAAAGGCCACAACGGTGACCATGACAGCGCCAATGGCACTCAACGTGGCAAAAATCGGAGCGTTTTGAATAATGAATTCCATCGGTTCAATACCGGCCATACCGGAAATCATCACCGGGTGTGCACCGCCAGGGTTGAAACTAGAGCCGTAGGTACCGGCCAAAACTGCAGCAGCGGCACCAGCGGGAGAGATGCCTGAGCGAATCATCAAAGGAATCAACGTTGCCCCCACAGCAGCAGCGCACCCCGCGGCAGACGGAATAGCAGCATTAATAACCGTCGTTAAGAGAGCACAGCAGGGAATAACAAAAATCCCTAAAGAGCGCATCGGACGCGTCAACAATTGCACCAAATGGATATCAGCCTTGGTGTAGCTCACCAAGAAAGCAAAACCCATGGCAGAACAAATGGATTGAATTAAGTTACCGGTCGTCATCGACTTGGCAAACTGATTTAAAGCTGCCATCGGATCCAACGTAACTAAACACATCAAAAGACCCGCAGTGAAGAGCACTAAACGAGTTTCATAGCGCTTCACAAGGGCGTAAATCGTCGCGGCAATAATAACCAATGCGACCCAAAACGTGATTGACATAAATGTTCCTCCAAGAACACACGAGCGAGAGCTTACATCTTACAAACCGCCCTCCAAAAACGGCATTAGGAATAGCGCCATCTCATATATCAGTTAACTGTTATCTGTTGACGAACGTACGGAAATTACTAACGGACAGAAAAAGTTCATAGCGGAATAATGAATATCGCCTTTTTTGTGCATAACTTTTTCTCTTCTTGGAACTTTGTACTATGTCTACAAATAAAACTACGACCGCCCTTTTGGTGGGTACCTTATTCGGTATGGGTTGCGTTGGCTCTGCTTTGGCCGCTGACGTTGAAATTTACGGTAAAGCCGACGTTGGCATCGAAGTTAACCACTTCTCCGGCGGCGCAAAAGCCAAAACCCAATTTCAAATGACAAACGGCGGTTCCCGTTGGGGCATTAACATTCGCGAAAAAATCAGTGACGATTTGTCTGTTCGCGGTTACTTAGAAAACGGTTTTGACCTCGATACCGGTAAAGATACGATTTCCGGTAAGGCTTTCGGTCGTCGTTCTATTTTGGCTTTGCAATCTAAGCAATACGGCGAATTAGGCTTTGGCCGTATGGGTACGGTCACGTCCACGAACTCTCCGTATGCTCGCGGTCTTGCTTACTTTGACCCGTTTGAAACCGGTTACACGGGCGACTTTACGATTTCCGGTATTTTTGCTACCGACAGTCGTGTTGATAACGCCATCACCTACTACTCTCCCCGCATCGCTGGTTGGCAAGTAGGCGCCACGTATTCCTTCCAAACGGCTGGCGACGAAGTCACGGGTGCCGGTAACAACGATCGTGTTGCCGCTGCTTTGATTACCTATGCTGATGATCGTTTGAATGCTTCTTTAGGTGCTTCTACGATTATGTGGGGTAACGTCGGTTCAAACTCTGTCCGCGAAGACTCTGTCGAAGTCCAAATGGGTATGCGCTATGCCATGACCGAAGCCCTCTACGTGTATTTGGGTGCTCAATACATGAAGGATTGGCGCACGATGAGCTTCTGGCGCTCTCAAAACCGTACGCTTAACGCCGCCGGTACGGCAGAAGAGAAGGCTGCAGAAGCCAATGGTGTTGATGCCATGGTTTACATCACCGGTTTCCGTTGGAAGGTTGCTGGCCCCACGACGCTTATCGGCTCTTACGCCTACTTCGATGGTGAAAAAGAAATGGCTAATGGCACGACGGTTGACGGTAGCCGTCATCGCTTGAGCGCTGGTGTTGAACACAAGCTCTCTAAGCGCACGCAACTTTATCTCGTTGCTAACGCCACGAAGAATGAAGACGAAATCGCCGCTCTCGAACAATGGGATGAAAAATATACCGCTCTCTTAGGTATTACGCACAACTTCTAATTGTTCAACCGTGTAGCAAATGCTTAAATGCATTTGCTACACATAACTTCATAAGAGACTTCCATGATGGATAACGCAACTCAATACCGTGACGAAATGGTCAAAATTCGTCGAGATATTCACTCCAAGCCTGAAACGGGTTGGACAGAATTTCGTACAACGGCCTTAATCGTCAGACGACTCGAAGAACTGGGTTTTGAAGTCCTTAAGGGCAAACAAGCCATCAATCCAGAGTTTGTCATGGGGCGTTATGAAAATGAAGTCAAACTTGGGATTGAACGCGCTTTAGCTGCTGGGATTTCCGAAAAAGAAATTGAAGATATGCAAGGCTACACGGGAGCCGTCGGCATTTGGCGCAGCAACAAAGCAGGTCCCACAACGGTTTTGCGTTTCGATATTGATGCGCTCTACATCCCTGAAACACAAGACGTTAACCACATTCCCCGTAAAGAACATTTTGCGAGCGAATATGATGGTGTCATGCATGCCTGTGGGCATGATTGCCACGCAGCCATCGGTTTAACCATCGCTCATTGGATTGCCGATCACCAAAATGAACTCACCGGCACCATCAAACTGCTTTTCCAACCGGCCGAAGAAGGCACACGAGGCGCTCTTGCCATGGCTGAAGCCGGTGTCGTTGATGACGCTGATTACTTCTTAGCAAGTCACATTGGTTGCACGCCTCGCTTGGGTCACATTACAGTCACCGACCCTGGCTACAACGCCACCATCAAGTTTGATGTGTCCTTCACCGGTCAACCTGCTCACTCGGTGGCCAACCCCCAAGACGGTCGAAATGCCTTGATGGCCGCTTGCCACACCGCTGTTATGGTGGGCAGTCTTCCCCGACACGGAGATGGTTTAACCACAGTCAGTTGCGGGAAAATCGTTGCCGGCGAAATGCGCAACGTTGTTCCTGTTCATGCCGTGATGCAAATGGAAGTTCGAGGCGCTACGAATGACTTGTGTCAATACATGTTTAACCAAGTTGAACGCGCCGTCAAAGCTAACGCCGAAGCCTTCGATGTCCAATACCAAATCAGTAAAGTTGGACAAGCTTTTACGATGAATCCTGACAAAGATTTGGCCAAACTTATCGAAGAAGAGGCCAAAGCCATTGTTGGCCCCAATAACGTTGATTACTACAGCGAACGCGGTGGTAGTGAAGACGTCACCATTTTGATGGATCGTGTCCAAAAGCACGGTGGCAAGGCTGCACATTTTTACTATGGCGCAGACCACAATGGTCAACACCGAGCGGACTTTGATCCTGATGACAAACAAAGCATGCCCATTGGTTTTGCCACTTTGATTGCTCTTATCAAAAAACTGAATTCTTGAATATCGAATCCTTAAAGTTAACAGCTATGGGAACTTTGCCTTTGATTGTCCGCAATCAAAGGCTTTTTTTACGCACTAACTGAAAAAGCGACTAAGATAGAAGAAAGACCTTTTGAAAGGATGTGACTATGTTAGATAAGACAAACATTCGCTATCAGGCCGCTATCGAAGCCCTCGTTGAAAAGCATTCTCGTGAGGGTAATGACAGCATGTGGAGTATTTGGAACGAGCGCAAAATCAATCGCAATCAGTCCAATGGTAACTATTCATTTGTTCTGGGCAGAACGGCAGAAAAAGATGACCTTGTTTATCTCAATTACGAATCTGCCTTCCAAGGCTATGCTGCTCATGCGCCCTACACACTCATTACGGGAATGACGGGTTCTGGCAAAACGTCTCTGATTAAAAATCTCATTTTGGATATTGCCATTACAAATACCCCGGACTTGGCCGCCATCAAAGTGTATGAACCCAACGGTGGTTGGTCTTATGAATGCTTAAAAGGCCTTCACAGAATGCGTGTTGAAAGCAATATCGAAACCGCTAAGGCTTATCTTGAAAGCATTGTTAAGTCCATCGAAGCCCATGAAAAGCTATTTGAAACGTTGGGCGTCAAAACGCTCGAAGAGTGCAACAATGTTTTGGGACTCAAAAAGCGCATCATGCGCACCTTTGTGATCATTGATGAGGTCGCTGTCTGGTTGATTGACGATGACTTTAGGGCAAAATTGTTGGCAGCCTTAAAAGCCATTTCCAATAAAGGTTGGAGCACCGGCTATCACTTAATTCTTGCAACGCAATGGCCTGACGAACGCGTGTTGCCCAAGGAAATCCGTGATTACTTCGGTAACCGCATTGCCCTTAAGTTACCCACGGCTGAAATGAGTGAGTACGCATTGGGGATCAAGGGAGCGGAAAGCTTAAGTGAACTCGGTCATGCCATCGCTGTTTTAGGAAACGAAGAAAAGTCGGTACACTTCTGGGTACCATGGCTTTCTGACGAAGATGCTGAACGCACGGTTACGGCCATTCGCGTTGCAGAAAATCGTTAATACTTTCTAATTGTTTGCGGGAGCCTTAACAAGGCTCCCGTTTTTGTTATGAGTCACTTTAAACCCAGCATTATCAGCGGTCATATTAAAACGCCAAAAATTTGGCTCATTGATATGGACGACACACTGTATTCGGCCTCGGCCAACATGTTTAATCAAATTGACTCCTCGATGACGAATTACATCCACCGTCATATGGGGCTGAGCAAAGAAGAGGCCAACGAACTTCGTATGCGCTACTGGTTGCGCTATGGAGTGACTTATTACGGTCTGTGGAAGTTCCACGGCGTGGATCCTCATACGTTTTTAACCCAAACGCACCAAGTGGATACCTCTAACGTGAGCACTACGGGTGACACTCGTGCCGCCTTGAGCAGACTCCCCGGTAAAAAGATTCTCTTTACGAATGCCCCTGATTGCTTTGCCGACAAGGTTTTGCGCCAGCTTGATCTTTTGAACCATTTTGATGCGCAATATCGGGCTGAAGACATGAAGGTTTTTGGTCAGTGGCGCCCTAAGCCCTCGGTGCAGATGCTAAGAAAAATCCTAACCACCTACAAAGTCAAACCCCAAGACGTCTGTTTAATCGATGACAGTTTAAATAACCTCCGAGTGGCCAAGTCCGTTGGTTTTCAGACCGTTCTTTGTAAGGGGTGGCATCACCACGGCCTCAAGGCCGCTCGAACCATAGACTATGTCGATGCGCAAATCAGCCACCTTCGTGACATTGCCAAAGTCATTAACAAAGTGCGACCAAACGTCACAAAACGTCGCCGAATCGGATTTTTAAACCCCTATAATTAATCCGTTAGTTTGTTATCGAGGTCATCTTGTTTATTTTCAAGTGGATCAAAAAATTTTTTAGTGCTATTGATTGGGCATGCTTATTCGTTCTTCGCTTTTTGTGGAGAGCGATCCAAGTTGCTGTCGTCATTGGCATTGTCATCGGTCTGGGTGCTCTTTTTAAGAATACCTCACCACTGCCGGCCAACAGTGTCTTGGTTCTCGATTTAAAAGGCAGCATCGTTGAGCAAGTTGAACCTGCCTCCTTACCCATGACCTTGCTTGCGGGAGAAGAACCGCAAGAAACCGCTTTACATGACGTTTTAAGGGCATTGGATAAAGCTAAGCGCGATCCGATGATTAAGGGCGTCTTTCTGAAACTCGACAAGTTGGATCGTGTTGGACTCGCCTCTCTGAAAGAGCTCGGTCGCGGCATTGATCAATTTAAGCAAAGCGGCAAACCCGTTTGGGCCTGGGGTTCGCATTTTTCCCAAACTCAATATGCCATCGCCTCTCACGCCCGTGAAATCTACATGCACCCCATGGGCGAAGTCAGTGTTAAGGGCTTAAGCTCCAATCGTCTTTACTACGGTGATTTATTAAAGACTCTCGGCGTTAATGTTCATGTTTTTAAAGCCGGTGCTTACAAGAGCTATCCTGAAACTTTTACCAATAATGCTCCGTCGGACGTGTGGATTGAAGGCGAAAGAACTTGGTTAAATAGCGCTTGGGCTCACTTATCAACCGATATTGAACGCTCTCGCGGTCTCATGCCCGGCAGTATCAAAAACTACATTGACTCATTGCCTGAAACCGTTCGCAATAATCGCGGAGACATGGCTCAAACGGCATTGAGTGCTAACTTCATTGATGGTCTTAAAACCTACGATGAAATGGTGGAATTCATTGAGTCCAAACTTGGGAAAGATAAAAGCGTTAAAGCCGCTTTAATCTCGTATCTTGATTACGCACCGGAAATGCCCGTTGATGTAGCGCCTCAAAGTGTAGCTATTGTGGTTGCTGACGGCCAAATCCTTGATGGCGAATCCGAGCCAGGCATTATCGGCGCCGAGTCCATCAATCAACAACTGGATTTGATTCGAGAAGATCCCAATATCAAGGCTGTTGTTTTCCGCATTAATTCTCCAGGCGGTTCCGCCGTTGCCAGCGAATACATTCGACATGGGCTAGAACGCATCAAAAAGGCCGGCAAACCCGTTGTCATTAGCATGGGGGATGTTGCTGCGTCTGGTGGCTATTGGATCAGCATGGGCGGAACAAAGGTCATTGCCTCGCCTACCACCATTACCGGCTCCATTGGGGTGTTTGGTTTGACGCCCACCTTTGAAAAGACGTTGTCGTTGGCAAAGATTGGGCAAGGCAGTGTTTCCACGACGTGGCTTGCCGGAGCAGATAAGTCTATCCGAGCCTTGGATCCCCGACTTGAGGATATCTTGACGCAAAATGTGGCTCGAACGTACGGGGACTTTACCAATTTGGTTGCTAAGTCCCGAAAATTGACCGTAGCGAAAGTTCAAACCGTTGCTCAAGGTCGTGTTTGGACAGGCGAACAGGCCCTTCAAAACCATTTAGTGGATCGCCTTGGGTACTTTGAAGACGCGATTGCTGAAGCTCGTCAATTGGCAAAATTGCCCGCAACAAGCCCAGTCGTTTTCTTTAGCGATGCCTCTGTTTCGTTGAGCGCTACGTTGAAGTCGTCAATGAAACGTTGGACTTCGCCTTTGAGTTGGCTCAATTTCATCCAAATGCCCACTGCAGTTCGCACCGAACAACAGTTTTGGAGTGAAGCCCTTCAACGCCAACGCGATGTTTACGCTCACAGTTTGGTTAACATTGAGTAGCCATCATGTGAGTAGCTATGAAAAAGGGGATGTCGCAAAGGCATCCCCTCTTTATTTAATCTTTAAAAAGATCAGCGATTAATCACCGTACATCTTTTGACGGATTTCACGACGCATTTGAGCTTCTAAAGACAACGTTGCCGTCGGACGAGCTAACAAACGAGCCACACCAATCGGTTCACCCGTTTCTTCACACCAACCATAATCACCGCTATCGACACGTTGGATGGCGGCTTGAACCTTCTTGAGCAACTTGCGTTCACGATCGCGCGTACGCAATTCCAAGGCGTGTTCTTCTTCGATCGTGGCGCGATCGGCAGGATCAGGCGCAACGGTCGTTTCACGCAAATGTTCTGTCGTTTCACCAGCGTTATTGCGCAATTCAGCTTCCAATTCTTGGAGACGATTGCGGAAGAAAGCCAATTGGCGATCGTTCATGTAATCCTTTTCAGGCATCTCAAGCAATTCACGCTCGGTCAACAACTTCTTTTTAGTAGCCATAAATCTTTATCCAACAAACGGAAAAGTCCGTTCAAAAATTTACCCTAATTACTCGGGGTTATTCACGCAAATAATGTGTGCGAAATTTTAAGGCCCTATTTATACAGGAAAATAAACTTTCTCGCACTCTTTAATGTCTTTTTTTTACATCAAGTTAAAAAGATCAGAGTTTTTAGCGGAAAATCAATAACCTATGGAGCATCAACTAAACAAGTTTCAAGCCCCGTAATAATAGCGCTTTCCGGTAAGTTGCGACCGATAAAAACGATCTTGCTCATCGGCTTTTCATCGGGCGCCCACTGCGGGCCCAAATCGGCTGCCACCAACATGTGAACCCCTTGTGTGATCATTTTTCGATCAACGCCATCCAAATAAATCACACCCTTGTAGCGCAACAAATCAGGACCATAAACTTGCGTAATCGTTCCCCAGAAACGCTCAAGGCGGAACGGATCAAAGGGTGTATAGCTCGTAAAGACAAAAGAACCGATCTCATCGCCATGATGATGGTGGTGTCCCACATCACTTAAGAACTGCGGATCAATATCCAAAACGTCATTGAGGTTAAAACCTTCAATGTCGAGCACCTTGTCAATTTCAACCTCGCCCATGTTCACTTTTTCAATCGGTGCACGGGGATTCATTTGACGAAGGCGACTCACCATCTTTTGAACGTCTTCTTCGCTGACTAAATCTGTTTTGGTCAGGAAAATACGATCAGCAAAACCCACTTGGGCTTGGGCTTCCTTTTCATTATCCAAAGCCAAATGACCATGCTTAGCATCCACTAACGTAATAACGCCGTCTAAACGATAAAACGCAGCGACCGCATCATCCATGAAAAACGTTTGAGCAACAGGGCCTGGGTTAGCCACACCCGTGGTTTCAATGATCACACGATTGAAAGCAATTTCGCCTTTTTCTCGACGGTGGCGCAAATCGGTCAACACGCGTGAGAGGTCGCCGCGGATCGTGCAGCAAATGCAACCATTACTCATTTGCACAATTTGCTCTTTATCCGTTTGAACCAACAACGTACTGTCGACGTCTTCCTCACCAAATTCGTTTTCAACCACGGCAATTTGATGCCCATGATCTTCTTTCAAAATACGGTTTAATAACGTAGTTTTACCTGCACCCAAAAAGCCCGTCAAAATCGTGACCGGGATTTGAGGCACCATATCCATTACATCCATCATCAATCCTTTCTTTGTCTCTTAACGAAGAACCAAATGAATACCCTTGAGGTATTCGCCTTCAGGACACGTCATCATTAAGGGGTGATCAGCACCGGCACCTAACCGAGCCACCATCCAAGCTTCGCGCTTAGAGTCAATCACAGCCCCAGCAATCACCTTTTGGAATAAGTCAACATCCATGGCACCCGAGCATGAGAACGTTAACAAGTCGCCATTTTCAGCCACTAAACGCAAGCCCTTCAAATTGATGTCCTTGTAGGCGCGCGCGGCACGTTCAATGTGACGGTGGCTAGAGGCAAATTTCGGCGGATCCAAAATCACCAAATCAAATTCTTTACCTTCTTCACGGGCTTGACGCAAATATTCAAACACGTCCGCTTGAACCCATTGAGCACGGCTGTCTTCAAAACCGTTTCGCTTAGCATTGCGTTGGGCCATTGCTAGCGCTTCTGCAGAAGAGTCCACAGAGACCACTTCAGCTGCGCCACCTCCTAAAAGGGCTAGTGAAAAACCACCCGTGTAGCAGAAACAATTCAAAGCTCGCATCCCGCGGCCGTGACGTTCTTTGAACTCGCGAGCCAACTTTTGTGCCAACAAACGGTTTTCACGTTGGTCAATGTAAAAGCCCGTCTTATGGCCCTTACGAACATCAACACCATAACGCACGCCGTCTTCAACGACTTCGATTTCTTCGGGAGGTTCTTCGCCACGCAAAACACCGATACGCTCTTCCAACCCTTCACGATGACGAGTGGCCGCATCCGAGCGATCAAAAACACCCTTAATCCCCGGTTGAGCCATTAAGATGTCAGCAATGACTTCTCTATAGGCTTCGACACCCGCGGCTTGAAATTGCGTCACAAACCAGTCGCCATAACGGTCAACCACAAGGCCCGGCAATTGGTCAGCTTCGCCAAAAATCACACGAATGGCACTGGTTCGTTCTGCCAACATTTCTCGAGCCGACAAAGCCTTACGAATTTTTTCTTCCAACCAAGCTTGGTTGATTACATCTTCTTCATTAAAAGACCAGCAACGAGCACGAAGCGTAGAGGCAGGAGAGTAGGCAGCCCAAGCTAAAAAGCGTCCATCAAAGGAGACAACTCGTACCAAATCACCACTTTTTGCCTTGCCGATAACCTTTTGCACTGCCGTGTCATAAACCCACGGGTGACGACGCAATAAAGATCGTTCTTTGCCTTTTTTAAGTACTAAATCCGTCATTTCCATTCTCTTTAAAGCAGAATTTCTCCGTCAAAGACGCTTACGGCATCTCCGACTAAATACACCGGGGCAGCTAAATCCCCCGACCATTGAATTTGTAACGTTCCGCCTCGCGCTTGAACGTCTACGAAAGTGTTTGTTTGTCCAGCCAACATGGAAGCAACTACGCCGCTGCAAGTGCCCGAACCACAAGCCAAGGTTTCCCCTGCGCCTCTTTCAAAAACGCGAACCTTGGCTCGATGAGCGTCGTTAACTTCCAAAAATACGACATTGGTTTGTTGAGGAAAACACGGGGCAAAACAAATCTTTCTGCCAATTTCTTCAACATCCGTTTCATCCACATTTTCAACAAAAATCACCGCACTGGGATTGCCCATTGAAAGAGCGCCAAAGGCAATATTGTCGTATTGCCACACGGACAAATTGCCCTTTTTCGTGCATAGGAGTTGGTCAGTATTGAAAGGTAAGTCTTCAGGGTTTAGTGAGGGTGCGCCCATCATGACCTTAACGCGGCCATCTCCGAGTATTTCCGGTTCAATAACGCGCTTTTTCGTTTCGACACGAATTCGCGTTTTGTTCGTCAAGCCTTTATCAACAACAAAGCGAACAAAGCAGCGCGCTCCATTACCACACTGCTCAACTTCGCCTCCATCGGCATTAAAAATGCGATAACGAAAATCAACATCTGCCAAATGCGTCTTTTCAACTAACAAAACTTGATCGGCACCGATACCGAAATGGCGATCGGACAAACGACGAATCGTTTCAGGATTAGGGTCAAAATCTTGAGAAATGCCGTCAATAACCACAAAGTCATTGCCGGCACCTTGCATTTTGGTAAATTTCAAGCGCATCTTAGTACACAGACTTTTCGCCCTCAGGACGAGTCTTAAAACGTCGATGAGTCCACATGTATTGAGCGGGGAATTTCAAAATCCAGCGTTCCAACTCTTGCGTTACACGCAACGTGTCGGCTTCAAAATCATCCGTCGGGAAGTTGTCCCAACACTTCGTAATGTGAATTTGATAACCGTCCTCAACCATTTCCGGAATACACATCAAAACCTTAGCTTTCGTCATCTTTGCTAAGCGCGAAGCCATTGGGAGTGTTGCCGCCGGCACACCAAAGAAAGGAACAAAGATCGAATTTCTTCTGCCGTGATCCATGTCGGGCAAATAGTAAAAGGGAAGCCCATCTCGCATAGCTCGAATAACAGGACGCAAATCGCTTTGATTGCTCTTAGCAATTAATACCGGTTCGTTAAAACGCATGCGTCCTGCCAAGGCAGCTTCATCCCAAACGGGGTTGGACTGCTTTTGATAAAGTGATACGCCTCGAACATGAAGATTTAAACCGATACCGGTGGCATCAAGGCCAGCGAAGTGCGGAGCGATGAGAATGAGCGGACGATTATCCTCACTCGTAATGCTCTTGAGCTCTTCGGGATCAAATCGCACCATACGCTCAACATCTTCGCGGCTTCCTTTCCACAACACAGAGTGATCCAACGCCGCGCGAGACAAACAATAAAAACACTCTTTAGCCACCTCTTGGCGCTTTTCTTCGCTCCAATCAGGAAAGCATAGACGCAAATTCGTCAACGTCACGTGGCGGCGCTTAGGTACAGCAATCCAGAAGACAGTCGCTAACAGTCGAGCCGCTCTGGCTCGACTCTTCGGACTCCAACTCACCATTGAATTCACAACAGCAAGCCAGATATGAGAGACAAAATTCAGAAGACTTTTCATTTATTTTTTGGGGGAGGTGTTGCCCCTTTGGGACACTTATAGCGATTGTAAGACCAAAGGTACTGTTCTGGGCACTCTAAAATCGTTTCTTCGATCAATCGATTCATGGCGGCGCAATCCAGGGAATCGTCACCCGTAAAGGTGTAATCCCAACGACGCATATGCACGCTCCAGCCATTTTCTTCGCGTTGAACACGGCACATCAAAACATTGGCATCAAACTGACGTGCTAAGCGAATAGGAAACGTCATGGTGTAAGCGTATTGACCGAAAAGCGGTACCCAGATACCTTCGCCTTCGGAAGGCACCTGATCGGGCAAAATACCGGCAAGACCGCCCGCCTTCATTGTCTTGAGAATCTGGCGAACGCCTTTTAAGTCAGCAGAAGAAGGCAAAATATTGGGAATCGCTCGACCTTGTCCCACAATACTTCGTAAGTAAGACTTTTTCGGGACACGATAAAGGATAGCCATGTTTTTATTGAGCGCACCCAACCAATGATGAGCGATATAGATAGGTGCCACCTCATAACAACCGATATGAGGCGTTAAAAAGACAATGGGTTTACCCATCGCAAAAGTTTCTTGAACAATGCGCTTGGATTCTTCGTCGCAGTACGTCATATCTAAGATATCTTCTCGATCTCTGCCCCAAACCCAAGGGGCTTCCACACCTTGAGCACCTTGCTCTTTGGCGACCGATAATGCCAACTCCGGTGTATACACGCCCGCACGCATCAAATTTTCACGAATTTGATGACGATAGGATTCAGAACAACGATAGATCAGCACGCTGATAAAGCGACCGACACCTCTGACAAACCCAAGGGGTAATTTAGAAATTAATTTGATTAACCGTTCCATGGAACGAATTTTGCCAAATTTTGTTTCAAACTGACGATTTTTCAATTGAAAAAGAATATTGCATCTTCTTGATTTTTGGTGCAATTGGAGTACCATTTCAATCCACGCCGAGTTAAGGACAACTTGCGGGGCGTCTTACAAATTCCGCTAAAGCGTCAGCCGCATTCCGTTATTGCCGCGGTGGACGCTCGTTCCGCCCAATATGAAAACAAAAGGAATGTAGCACCATGAACTCCAACTACCTCTTTACTTCGGAATCCGTCTCCGAAGGCCATCCCGACAAAGTCGCGGACCAAATTTCCGATGCCATTTTGGATGCCATCTTAGAGCAAGACCCGTACAGCCGTGTGGCTGCCGAAACGCTCTGCAACACCGGTCTCGTTGTTTTGGCCGGTGAAATCACCACGCAAGCCAATGTGGACTACATCGATGTCGCCCGTCAAACCATCAAGCGCATCGGTTACGACAATACCGAATTCGGTATTGACTACAAGGGCTGCTCTGTTTTAGTTGCTTACGATAAGCAATCCAACGACATCGCTCAAGGCGTCGACCGCGCAAGTGACGACTACCTCGAACAAGGTGCCGGTGACCAAGGCTTGATGTTCGGTTTTGCTTGTAATGAAACGCCGACCTTAATGCCGGCTGCCATTTATTACTCCCACCGCTTGGTTCAACAACAATCCATCGTTCGTCGTAATGGCACGTTAGACTTTTTGCGCCCTGACGCTAAGAGCCAAGTGACGTTGCGCTACGAAAATGGCATTGTGACGGGTATTGATACGGTTGTTTTGTCCACGCAACATGATCCCTGCATGAGCGATGGCGACAAGATGAAGCCGGAATTTAACGAAGCCGTTATCGAACACATCATTAAGCCGGTGTTGCCGCCCGAATTATTAAAGAACACGCGTTTCTTGATCAATCCGACGGGTCGATTTGTTGTCGGTGGCCCGCAAGGTGACTGCGGTTTAACGGGTCGTAAGATTATTGTTGACACGTACGGTGGCGCTTGCCCGCACGGTGGTGGCGCTTTCTCCGGTAAGGATCCGTCCAAGGTGGACCGCTCTGCTGCCTACGCTTGCCGCTACGTTGCCAAGAACATTGTGGCCGCTGGCCTTGCCTCTCGTTGCCAAGTTCAAGTCTCTTACGCTATTGGCGTTGCTGAACCGATTAACATCACGGTTTACACCTACGGTACGGGTGTCATTGATGATGAAAAGATTGCCCAATTGGTTCGCCGTCACTTTGACTTGCGCCCGCGTGGCATCGTGAAGATGCTTGACCTTTTGCGCCCGATCTACACGAAGACGGCCGCTTACGGTCACTTCGGTCGCGAAGAACCGCAATTTACGTGGGAAAAGACCGATAAGGCTGAAGCTTTGCGCGCTGATGCGTTTTAATTAAAAACAGAGAGCGCCCAATAGGTGCTCAAAGTTAAAAAGAGTTGATGGAGTCGAAATTTTTCGACAAATCAACTCTTTTTTTTCGTCCAATGAATAGTTACCTACTTGTACGGAATTGCAGTGGAAGTTTTAGGCAAAAATCAAATTTAATCAAACAATTATCAAAATAGCGTCTTTTTTATACTGAATTTAAAGTAAAGCAAATCTCTTTAGGAGACATCATGAAAAGAAGGTCATTTTTAAAGTCTTCATTGGCGTTGGCAACAACCAGTGGTCTTCTGCCCCTTTCACAAGCCGCTACCTCCTTACCATCGGTCTTAACGCACCGCGTTGATGACCACTCCGCCGCCATTGTCTACTTCGTCAAGGGTGTTTCCGGGCAAGACCTCCTCCGAGCCTACGATGCTTTAAAACAAAATCTCCAAGGAAAAGTCGGTATCAAGATGACTTTTGAGACCCCGGGAGGCCCTCATCTCAACTCGAAGATCGTAAAAGCACTGGCAACTCATACGAAAGGTACATTGATTGACAATAACTGTTTCTCTCCCCGTGATACAACCGAAAAACATCTTGCTGTTGCTCGAGAAAACGGATTTGACAAAAGTATTGCTCCCATTGACATTTTGGACTCCGAAGGTTCGATGGATATTCCCGTTCCCAATGGCCTTCATCTGAAATTTGCAAGAACCGGCAGTCACTTCGCTAACTACGATACGTTAATTTCAATTACGCGCTTTAAAGCTCACTTTTTAGACTTTTATGGTGGCACGCTCAAAAACCTCTCCATTTGCATGGGCACACTTGAAGGGAAATGCCTCATCCATAGCGCTGGGGCTGAAATGTCCTATTTCTCCTCGAGAGACGATCGAACGACATGCGAAGCCATGAGTGATGCCGTAAAGGCAGCGATGCACGCCAAACAAGGTAGATGGGCATTTATCAACGTCATTGACTCTTTCGAACCCGGTGATGACTGTCCAGAGACAAAAAACTTAGGTGACGTGGGAATTCTTGCCAGTTTGGATCCTGTCGCAGTCGATCAAGCGGCCATTGACATCACGTTTGGCGCAGCTCCCAACGCCACGATTCGGAAGCAATGGGAGGATCGTCACTCCACGATGCTAACGGAGATTGCTCAACGGAATCAGGTCGGTTCTCAAAACTATCGTTTTGTTGTTCTCGACTGATTAGCTCATCCTGAACGCATCATTTTAGGCCACCGACTTTTAAGTTCGGTGGCTTTTTTCTCGAATCCTTTGTTAACAATCGTCCTTTATCGCCATGACGACTTTGCGTTAAAATATTTGTTTATTTTGTTTCTGGATTTTCAAATGACTTTACGCGTTTTAACTGGTATTAATACGACCGGCACGTTGCACATCGGCAACTATGTCGGCGCCATTCGTCCTGCTATCCAAGCGAGTCGAGCTGATGATGTTCAAAGCTTTTTCTTTATGGCCGACCTTCACGCTTTGATTAAGTGTCAAGATCCTGACCGTATTGAAAGAAGCCGTCTGCAAATTGCTGCCACTTGGTTGGCCGCCGGTCTCGATCCTAAGCGTGTCATTTTTTATCGCCAAAGCGATATTCCTGAAATTCCTGCCTTAAGCTGGATGTTGACGTGTGCCACGGCCAAGGGACAAATGAATCGTGCTCACGCCTATAAAGCCGCATTGGATGCCAATGTCGGTAATGATGAAGATCCCGATGCCGGCATTTCGATGGGGCTTTACAGCTACCCGATTTTGATGGCTGCTGACATTTTGATGTTTAACGCTCACAAGGTTCCCGTGGGCAAAGACCAAATTCAACACATTGAAATGGCTCGCGACGTGGCTACGCGCTTTAATCACTTGTATGCTACGGAAGATAAGCCCTTCTTTACGCTTCCTGAAGCCATTGTGGATACGGTTCACGAAGTCTTGCCGGGCTTAGACGGTCGCAAGATGAGTAAGAGCTACAACAACGTCATTCCGCTTTTTGAAGGTGGTGCGAAGGCGATTAGCGATGCCATCGCTCAAATCAAAACGGATAGTCGTTTGCCCGGTGAAGCCAAGGATCCGGATTCAACGTCCTTGACGCCCATTTACGAAGCGTTCTCCACACCTGAAGAATATGCAGACTTCCGCCGTCGTTTGGAAGAAGGTTTAGGTTGGGGCGAAGCCAAGAAAGAGCTCTTTGAAAAAATCGAATCCGAAATCGGTCCAATGCGTCAAAAATATGAAGAGTTGATGGCTCAACCCGAACGCATTGAAGAAATTTTGTTGGAAGGTGCCGAGAAGGCTCGTCAAATCTCCGCTCCGTTCCTTGCTCAATTGAAAAAAGCGGTAGGTCTTCGCAACTTTGCCACTTTCGGTCAAAACGGCCGTACGGAAACGAAAAAGCAAAAGGCAAGTCTCCCTGTCTTTAAGCAATATCGTGAGGCTGATGGTCAGTTTTACTTCAAACTCACCCGTGCTTCGGGTGAATTGTTGTTGCAAAGTGCCGCTTTTGCTTCCGGCCGCGATGCCGGTATGGCCGTCGGTGCCTTAAAGACTCATGGTTTAAATGCACCTGAAGACATCATTCGCATCGTCGAAAACGAAAGCGAACTTCAAGCTAAGACCGTCTTGATGGCAGCAGGCGTCACTCGAGGCGACTTACAAGAAGCCTTTGATCTTTTGCGTCAAGCCGCTGAAGAGAAAAATAAATAACTTTGAGCTCAGGAGTGAATCATCCTCCTGACTTGTATTCTCAAGGAGCGCTGCGCGAGAGTAACTCCCAGGCTTGAGACGAAACAATAACTGCGCTCGTTTTTTGAAAACTTTCTTTTTTAGGAGTCTCATACATGAGCCAAAATTACGTGATTGCTGACATCGGTTTAGCTGACTGGGGTCGCAAGGAAATCAAAATCGCCGAAACGGAAATGCCGGGTTTGATGGCGATCCGCGAAGAGTATGCCCAACAACAACCGTTGAAGGGTGCTCGTATCGCCGGTTCCTTACACATGACGATTCAAACGGCCGTTTTGATTGAAACGTTAGTGGCATTGGGCGCTGAAGTGCGTTGGGCTAGCTGCAACATTTTCTCTACCCAAGACCACGCTGCTGCCGCAATTGCCGCTGAAAATATCCCCGTTTTTGCCGTTAAGGGCGAAAGCATTGAAGACTACTGGGAATACACGCACCGTATTCTCGACTGGGGTGATGACACCTACGCCAACATGATTTTGGACGATGGTGGCGATGCAACGTTACTCTTGCATTTGGGCGTTCAAGCTGAAAAAGATCGCTCTGTTATTGCTCAAGCTCATAACGAAGAAGAGAAGATGCTCCATGCCGCCATTGCCAAGCACTTGGACATCGATCCCCAATGGTACTCCAAGCGCATCGTCCACATTAAGGGCGTGAGCGAAGAAACGACCACGGGCGTTCATCGTCTCTATCAAATGGCTGCTAAGGGCGCTTTGAAGTTCCCGGCCATGAACGTCAATGACTCCGTGACGAAGTCCAAGTTCGACAACCTTTACGGTTGCCGTGAATCTTTGGTTGACGGCATCAAGCGCGCTACCGACGTTATGATCGCCGGTAAAGTGGCTGTTGTTGTGGGTTACGGTGATGTGGGTAAGGGCTGTGCTCAAGCACTTCGTGCATTGGCCGCTCAAGTTTGGGTGGTTGAAGTTGACCCGATCTGTGCTTTGCAAGCTGCCATGGAAGGCTATCGCGTTGTGACGATGGATTGGGCTTGCGACAAGGCCAACATCTTTGTGACGGCCACGGGTAACGTCAACGTTATCACGCACGACCATATGGTTCGAATGCAAAACGAAGCCATCGTTTGCAACATCGGTCACTTCGATAGCGAAATCGACGTTGCCAGCATGCGTCAATACCAATGGGAAAACATTAAGCCCCAAGTCGACCATATCGAATTGCCCTCCGGTAACAAGATTATTTTGTTGGCTGAAGGCCGCTTGGTTAACCTTGGTTGCGCCACGGGCCACCCGAGCTATGTGATGTCGAGCTCTTTTGCTAACCAAACGTTGGCTCAAATCGAACTCTTCACCAACACGGATAAGTACCCGGTCGGCGTTTACGTTTTGCCGAAGATTCTCGATGAAAAGGTTGCTCGTTTGCAATTAAAGAGCTTCAACGCCCAATTGTCCGAATTGACGCAAGAACAAGCTGACTACATCGGCGTTCCGAAGGAAGGCCCTTATAAGAGCGACGCTTATCGTTATTAATTTCAACGTAAAGTCGTGACAAAAGACGCTATCCGAGTTCCTTGGATAGCGCCTTTTTAATTTTTGACATATATGACCACTAACTCCGTTAACACCAATACGTTATCGATTTTCAAACTCTCCATGCCCATGTTAATGAGCATGGTCTTGGAGCAAATTATCGGTTTAACCGACGTGATCTTTTTGGGTCGCGTGAGCGAAGTTAGTGTCGGTGCTGCGGCCATCGGGGGGATTGGCTTTTTCGTTTTCACCATGATTGCAATGGGATACGGCATTGCAGCTCAGTCGCAAATGGGGATTGCTAACGGCAGTAAAGACTACTCGCTCATCGGAAAGATTTTTGTACAAAGTCTTTACTTCTTTACGGCATTTCTTGTCTTATTGGCCGTCGTTTTACCTTTCGTTATTCCGTATTTATTTGAAATTGGCATTCAATCGCCCAATGTTCGCGCGGAAGCCTACAGTTACTTTGTTTGGAGAATGGTTGGTATCGGTTTTGCGTTCATCTGCATTGCATTCCGAGGCTTTTTCATGGCCATTTTGCAACCGGCCGTTTTGACCTACTCAAGTTTTGTCATGGTGGCAAGTAACTGCGTTTTAAATTACCTCCTTATTTTTGGCATCGGCCCCTTCCCCGCCCTTGGTATTGCCGGTGCGGCCATTGCTTCGACTTTGGCAGAATTTTTAGCTGTCATCTTTTTCGTTGCCTACGCCCTCTACAAAAAGTGCCACCAAAAATACGGACTGTTTCACTGCGCCAAACCCGATAAAGAACTTCAGATTCTTCTTTTCAAACTCGGTCGCTACATGATGATGCAAGAAACCGTCCTAATGACGAGTTGGTTGCTCTTTTTCGTCTGGGTTGAGCATATGGGTGAACGCGCGTTAGCCGTCAGCAATATCGTCCGATCAGTCAGTAACCTCATGTTCATCATTGTCCATGCCTTTGGTTCGACCTGTGGCTCGATCGGCGCCAACTTGTTGGGTGAAAATAGAGCTAGCGAAGTGGATTCAATGATGAAGCGTGGTTTGAAACTCTCCTTCGTCATTACGATTCCGTTAGCCTTCTTGATTGCGGTGTATCCGGAACCTTTACTGGTTTTGTTTACCGATATCCCATCATTGAGAATTGATAGCGTCGACTCATTGCGTGTGATGCTGTCTGCCTACTTACTTTGCGTGCCGGCTTATCACTACTTTTTAGCGTTTGGCTTCTTAGGAGCCACTCGCGAATCGATGATTATTTCTTTTATTTCGATTTTCGCCTACACCACCTACTGCTACTTGATAACCAATTGGGCCGAACAGGTAGCTACCGTTTGGACAGCCGATTGGTTCTACTATGTCATTACGTCAATCTGCGTGCTCTACTTCTGGAAACGTCTGAGCTGGCGAAGCATTCACATCAAAAAAGCCTAATCGACTTTTCTGTCACAACTGCGTTGAGAGCCCTATCATGGGTCTGCCTTGGTAGACTCTCAACAAAAAATGCCTGAGCAACCACTCCCAAAGTAAAGACTGTGGGATGCGTGGTCAGATACCGATCGTACCACCCTTGACCATAGCCCAACCGATACCCATCTGCGTCCATTGCCAAACACGGAACTAACAAAAGATCCGGCACCACACTCACCCCTGTATTGGGCCCCGGAACCCCAGTCTCGTCTTTTACCAAAATGTCCCCCTTGGCAAAGGGGTAAAAATTCATTTCTCCGCCTTGGACACTGGGCAAATACCATTGAAAATCGTCAGGCAACAGTTCGATCATCGGGGTTAGATCAATCTCATTGCGAATGGGCCAGTAGAGACCAATGGACCTGTAATTCGATTCTGACAGATAGGTCTTTAAGTGCGCATGTATCGCTTTCAAAAGCGCATTTGTGTGCACTTTTGAGCGTTTTAACAAAATTTTCTGCCGTAATTGTGATTTTTCCATCAAATTTCGATTAGAGTAGTGGGATGTCATTGAGTCTAACGCCTTTTGTCTTTAAACGTATCGTCTTGCCATTGCTGTTTATCAGCTTTGGCTCTGGTGTTATGGCCGCTCAAACTTCCGTTCCCCTGGGTTCAAGTGGACCGACCTCCATTGAGTCTCCCGAAAATACACAAAACGAAAGTGAACAAACCGAGATTGCGTTAGAAAAAGCTGCGAAGCAAGAACAATTTTTAATGCTTCAAAAAGCGTTTGAAGAACAACGTTTTGCCAGTCTTTCGCCAGAACAAACTTTATTGAATAACTTTGTTTTGGATGGCTATGTTAAAGCTTGGTCAATTTTGACACGTTCAAAATTAGCGAAAATTGATCCGACATTGGAAAAGGAGGCGCAAGACTTCTTAGCCAAAAATCAAAATCAATACGTTGCCGAGCGTTTTCAAACCGACTGGCTCAAAGCCATCGCGCCTTTATTGCATGAACAAAAGCGTTGGGGAGAATTCGAGTCTCTACGAGGTCAACTTGCGTGGAATCGAGATGAGCCTGAGTTTGATTGTTGGTCGCTTTATCACGACCTAGACCAAACACCGACAAATAATCTCGCTCGTTTGCAAAAAATCGAAAGACAAACCCTCGAAACACTCAAAAGTTCTCGTCACGCACGACTAGAAGTTTGTCAAAAACTCTCGCGTTTGATGATTGAAAAGATTCCTTCGAGCGCATTTGCTCGCTTGGTGGTTTTAATTCAACAAGGGCGGGTAAAAGAAGCTCAAACTTACGTCGACTTTGTGATTGGCAAAAATCGACTTCCCAAAAAGGCTAAGGAAGCGCTCAGTAACGCACCACGATGGTACAAAAAGAACGTCCGTTCTCTTCATCGACAAGACAAGTACGTTGCATTGATTGCAGCGTATCAGCTCTCTCGTAGTGACTATCCGAAAGCTGTAAAAATTGCAGAAAAAATAACCCCTCGTTTATCTGCGCAAGAAAAGGCGGCACTTTGGGGCCGCATTGGTTATGTTGCCGCTCTTGATCACGATCCAAAGGCGCTGACCTGGTATGACAAAGGCGGGAAAAATGTTTGTTATGGGCCTTACATGGCCCACTCTGAAGGCTGTCTTGAGTGGCGAGTGCGTAGTGCTTTACGACAAACGCAATGGACGAAGGTCAACTCGTTCATTTCACAATTACCCAAGGATCTCAAGCAAAAAGAGGCATGGATCTATTGGAGAGGTTACGCCCTAAAGCAATTGGGCTCGCCCAAAGCAGCGCAAAACGAATTTGCCAAACTGAAAAATGTTCGGACTTTCTATGGAAAATTAGCGGCTGAACAACGCCACGTACCGATTGTTTATCAAACAACCGGAGCAACCGCGGCTTCTCAAGATAGCATTAAAACATGGTCGAGCAATAAGCACTTTTTACGTGCAACCGAATTTTATGACTTGGGACTCTTACACTACGGTCACCGAGAGTGGAATTGGGGCATCCGCGATGCTTCCGCATTGGAGCTACTTGCTGCGGCCCAATGGGCCCAACAAAAAGGCATTTGGCACCGCATGATCAACACTTCAGAACGTGTGGCCGAACGTCTGCCTATTGAACACGAATTGCTTTACCCCAAACCTTATCAAGCGCTCATTGAAAACTATTCGAAAGTCAACAATATTCGAGACGATTGGGTTTATGGGTTGATTCGCCAAGAGTCTCGCTTCATTTCGATTGCAAAATCAAACGTCGGCGCAAATGGTTTAATGCAAATCATGCCCGCAACAGCAACATGGATTGCCAACAACTTAAATGTCGAGAATTTTGACCCTTCGAGCATTTATGAAGCCAACACCAATATTCAATTTGGGACTGCTTATCTGAGAACATTACTTGATCGGCTTGACCAAAATATGGTCTTGGCAACTGCAGGCTACAATGCCGGCCCCAATCGAGCAAAACAGTGGCGTGCCTCATTAACAAAACCCGTCGAAGGCGCCATCTTTATCGAGACAATTCCTTTCACGGAAACTCGTGGTTACGTACAAAATGTGATGGCCAATATGGTGGAATATGCTCAAACGAGCCATCAACCGATTAAGCGCCTATCGGAAATTATTGGTACGATTTCCCCTAAACCCATTGATGCGAAAGACACCATCTGATTATGGAAATCTATTTAGTTGGCGGTTACGTCCGAGACCACTTTTTGAGAAAAGAGTTTCACTATGACATCCCAGAAGGGGATCGTGATTGGGTCGTGGTTGGAACTACACCGCAGGAGATGTTAGAAAAGGGATTTTTGCCGGTCGGTAAAGATTTCCCCGTCTTTTTGCACCCTAAAACTCATGAAGAATACGCTTTAGCGCGAACCGAACGCAAAGTCGCTCCCGGCTACCATGGTTTTACCTTCCATGCTTCGCCCGATGTGACCCTGGTTGAAGACCTTCACCGTCGTGATTTAACGATTAATGCCATGGCCATGCAAGGTGAAACACTCTTTGATCCGTATAACGGACTGGCTGATCTCAAATCAAAAACGCTTCGTCACGTTTCCGACGCTTTCAAGGAAGATCCCGTCAGAATTTTAAGAGTTGCGCGATTTTGTGCGAAGTTAGAGGATTTTAACGTCGCCGACGAGACGATGAACTTAATGAAATCGATGGTTGAATGTGGTGAAGCCGATGCGCTCGTCCCCGAACGCGTCTTTCTTGAAATGCGAAAAGCCTTCACACACCGACATTGCGATCAATTCATTAATGTCTTAATGGATTGCGGTTTAGGACAAAAACTTTTTAGCGACTTAAACCTCACAAAGGACATTTTGGAAAGATTGATCCAAGCGCATGATGCCAATCTCGGAGAATGTGAAAAATTTTCGATTTTGACAGCAAATGCCGCCTCAATTGATGCAATTAACAACTTTTTTAAGAAGTTAAAGCCCAGTTCCGAAATTATGGATCTTTGTCGATTATGGCACCGAATGAAATCGGAATTCATTGTTAGCCCCGAAGGGCTTCTCAGTGTCATGGAAAAAAGTGATGCATTCCGACGTCCGCAACGCTATGAACAATTAATCAATGTTGCCTCGCTGATGTTAGGGATTAATGCTTCGATTTGGCATCAAGCAAAAGAGGTTGCCTCTTCGGTCAACACCGCCGAGATTGCCCAAAACACAATCGATAAAAAGGACATTCCGAACCGAATTCACGAGACTCGCCTTCTTGCTATTAAGGACTCCGTATGACTTGGTATTTGCATCCGCAATTAAGCAACTGTCGCCGAATCATTTTAAAAAATATTCGACGTGACCTTTTTATCGGTGCTTATGACAATGAAAAAGAGGCTCGTCAGCCTGTTGTCATCAACATTGAACTTTTTGTGACCACCGATCACGAAAATGATGATCTCAATAACGCTTACAACTACGACTTAGCTGTTGAAGTCGTTGACCGTCTGATCGATGGACCTCATATCGACTTACAAGAAACGCTCATCGACAAAATTGCTCAAGAGCTTTTGACGGACGAACGTGTACGCGCTGTGGTGGTTCGAAGTGAAAAAACGCAAGCCTATTCCACGGTTGACAGTGCCGGCGTTGAAATTTTTAGGATTAAAAATGTCTGATCGCATTATTCAAATTATTGAAGATCGAACCCCGACTGAAGAAGCCTCTTTGCCTAAAGAGCAAGAAGCAAAAACCTCTCGCACAAAAAAGTCGGTTGCTGAAAAGAAAAACGAAAAACGCATCATGCGTTTGGCTGGTAAAGCCATCACTGACTTCGGCATGATTGAAGAAGGTGATAAAGTCATGGTTTGCATGTCGGGCGGTAAGGACAGTTATGTGCTTTTGGACGTTTTAATGAAACTGCAAAAGCGAGCTCCCATTCACTTTGATATTTTGGCCGTCAATGTTGACCAACATCTTCCGAACTTCCCTAAGGAAGTCATTCCTAACTATTTGGAAAAGGTCGGCGTGCCTTATCACATTGAAGATCAAGACACTTGGTCGATTGTTCAACGTGTCATTCCCGAAGGTCGCAATGTGTGCTCTGTCTGCTCTCGCTTGCGTCGCGGCATTATCTATCGCGTCGCCAAAGAAATGGGCGTGACCAAAATCGCTTTAGGTCACCACATGGATGACATTGTCAGCACGCTCTTATTGAACATGTTTTATGGCGGTCGACTCAAGGGGATGCCTCCGATTTTAAGAAGCGATGACGGGAAAAATGTCATCATTCGACCGCTTGTTTATGTTCGTGAATACGAAATTGAACGATGGGTAAAATATCGCGACTATCCGATTGTTTCTAAAGACATTTGTCGAAAAATCGAAAACAAAAAACGCGCCGAAATTAAAGCCTTGATTCGTCAATGGGACCAAGATTACGACAGCCGTATCTACAACATTTTGATGAGTATGACACGAGTGGCGCCGTCCCACTTAATGGATAAATCCATTTATGACTTCCAAGCTTTGATTCCTGACGCGCTTAGAGACAAAGAGTCTGAGGAAGAATTCTAGTCCGCAGGCTTATTGGCCAAGATCCACTGGTAGATTTCATCTCGAGAAAAACCAGTGATCTTGGCGGCCGTTGCCGCTGCTTTTGAGCTTGGCATTGCTCGGGCCAAAGCCAAAACCCACTGAGCATCCTTATCCGTTAAGGTCAGTCCTTCTTCTTGCTTGGACTCATCAACCAAAATTACATATTCACCGCGCGGATCATGCGTTTTAGCCCAAGCTTCAACGTCTGAGGCAGGCATAGCAGAGAAAGTTTCAAATTTCTTTGTAATTTCTCGAGCAACTACCACTCGACGTTCAGGTTGCAAAGCTTTTGCCAAATCGGCCAAAACATCTACCACGCGGTGAGGGGCTTCATAAAGAACAAAACTTTCGTGTTGGCGAGCTAAGGAAGCAATCGCATCACGGCGGGCTTTGGCTTGAGGAGGCAAAAATCCCACGAAATGGAAGCCCGAAGGTTCAAGCCCTGCGGCTGACAAAGCAGTCACTACGGCACTGGCTCCGGGAATTGGAATAACACGGTATCCTGCATCCTGAACGACACGAACAACCCTGGCTCCAGGGTCGGACACGGCAGGGGTTCCGGCATCCGTTACCAACGCGACCCTCTCGCCCTTTTCGAGACGTTCAATTATCATATGGGATTGAGCTATTTCATTGTGTTCCCGTACACTTATCGTCGGAACCGAAATGGAAAAACGTTCCAAAAGTTTTTTGGTTTCTCTCGTATCTTCCGCCGCCACGACATCCGCCATGGCTAGAATCCATAGGGCACGTAAAGTGATGTCAGCCGAATTACCGATGGGAAGCCCAACGATATAGAGCGCCGAGCTGGGAAAGCTTTGTAACTCAAGCCCCGCTTTTTGCATTAACAACTGTTCGGACCATTGGTTCGTCATGGATTGCATTGTGAATACCCGTTTATTTCAAGTTCTTAGTGTGGCTATTTTAGCGACCTTTAGTGTAACCAGTTTTTCGCAGTCGGCAGTACCGTTTGCGATTGACCCGTCTGCACTGGTTTTTGAAACCCCGACCGCACCTGTCAGCCAGAAGGCAAAAATTGCGATTTTGTTGCCCGAAGTCGGCAGTCCCTACGAAGCAATCAACGCTTCTTTAGTCCAAGGGATTGAGGCGGAGAACAAACAAAACGGTTCTCCCTATGAAATTCTTCCCTTGCCGAGAAAATGGGGACAAAGTGCACTCTCTCATCTCCAAGATGCCGCCCTCATGGGAGCTGTTATTGCGATTGGTCCTTTGACGCGAGATTCTGTTGACGAAATCGCTCAATTGCCGTTTTTACCCTTGCCAACCGTAGCCTTAAATCAGTTTTCCGATGGCTTAGTTGCTCCTGAACTCTTAATGAATTACTCGTTGAGCCAAGAGCAAGAAGTCGCACAAATTACAAAAATTGCTTTGAGTGCATTGCCGCAAACCACCAGCAGTGGTGAGCCCCCGAAAGTCATGATTTTTGAAAGTGACTCTCCCCTTGAAAAGCGCATTGCCAATGCCTACGAGCAAGAACTTGTTAACAACCTCGTTCCTTATGAAAGAGTGGTATTGACACCGGAATTAATGAAAACGCAAACGCATTTTTATGAAATTAAGTCCGACCTCAAGCCGCCAAAGCTTGAACCGTTACCCGATCGTGTTGAAGATCCTTACGGTTATCAACGAGTACGCTTACGTAACCAAAAATTAATGGCTGAATATCGCTCTGCTGCCGTTTTTGAAGAACCGCCCTACTTTGCCGCCTTCTTGGCAATGGATGCTCGAACCGCCGCTCAAATCACGCCGCGTTTGCCTCGCATGACGCGTCTTTGGGGGACAAGTTTGCTCAATCCTGGCGATCCCCATCAGGGTACCGTCACCGCAATGACCTATGACTTGCAAAACGTTGGTTTTGTTGATGCTCCTTTGGTTTTAAAAAACAATGCCTCAGACTTCCGTGCAAGTTTCGGTGTCACCATGCCCGCCCGCATCGTTGAACGACGCTTTTTCTCCATGGGGGTCGATGCGTATCGCTTAGCCCTTCGTTGGGTGAAGTGGCAAACTCAAATTGAGTTCGAAGGCACCACCGGTAAACTCAGCTTTAATCAATTGGAAAGTTCGACCGTTCAACGTACGGCTCAACCGGCCCTTATCGAATCCAACAAAATTCGCGCAGTGACCGAAGAACGACTCAAAAATATTCGAATTCGTCCGATTGCCCCGTAAAAATGACTACTTTACTGACGTTACAAGACGCCGAGCTTGCCTTCGGCGACCACCCGTTATTGGATCACGCCAATCTCAATGTTCATGATGGTGAGCGTATTGGCGTCATTGGCCGAAATGGCACGGGCAAGAGCTCTTTATTAAAAGTTGTAGCCGGCATTGAAAAACTCGATGATGGTTCGTTGACGATGCTCGATGGCTTATCTGTTGGCTACGTTGAACAAGAGCCTTTTTTGCCGCCTGCAGAAACGTTTATCGAGTCTCTCACACTTCGTGGAAAGATTAATGAAATTCACGATGAGCGTGAGCATTGGCGCCTCCTTGCTCGCCTAGAAGAGTATTTACACCGCTTCAAGCTCGACGCTCAAGCCAGCCCAAAAAAAGCCTCGGGCGGTGAGAAAAAACGTGCGGCACTTGCGTTGGCTTTTGCGTTATCTCAAGATTTGTTGCTTCTTGATGAACCGACAAACCACTTGGACATTGAAGGGATTTTGATTTTGGAAAATCTCATTCAAAATGAGTACAAGAATTCAAAATCACTCATGGTCATCACTCACGACCGAAACTTCCTTGATACGGTCTCGACTCGCATCGTTGAATTGGATCGTGGCATTCTTAGAAGCTACCCTGGCAACTTTGAAGCCTACGAAACGCGTAAGGAAGAGGAGCTTGCCGCCGAAGAGGTTGAACGCCGAAAGTTTGATAAATTCTGGGCACAAGAAGAAGTCTGGATTCGAAAAGGTATCGAAGCTCGCAGAACTCGAAATGAAGGGCGCGTCAGACGCCTTGAGCAATTGCGTGTGGAACGCGCTGCCCGACGCGATCGACTCGGTCAGGTCAATCTCAATATTGACGCCGGCATGAAAAGCGGCAAGATTGTCGCCGAACTTGAAAATGTCAGCAAAGCTTTTGGTGACAAAACCATTGTCAAAAATCTTGACTTTAAATTGCTCAGAGGCGACCGTTTAGGCCTCATCGGTCATAACGGCGTTGGTAAAAGCACCCTGATTTCTTTGATTTTAGGAAAGGCTCAACCTGACAGTGGCACGGTGAAATTAGGCACCAATCTTCAAATTGCCTACTTTGATCAATTAAGAGGTCAGCTCGACCCCGATAAAACGGTTGCAGAAACCATTTCACCGGGAAGCGAGTGGTTAGAAGTGGGTGGCGTCAAAAAGCACGTCATGGCCTACCTGGGGGATTTCTTATTCCCTCCCAGAAGAGCCAATGTTCCGGTCTCGAACCTCTCAGGCGGCGAGCGCAATCGCTTGTTATTGGCTCGACTTTTTGCCCTGCCGGCTAACCTCTTGGTGCTTGACGAACCCACCAATGACTTGGATATCGACTCTTTAGAGCTTTTAGAGCAAACACTACAGAATTATCCTGGCACTTTGATCCTCGTGAGCCACGATCGTCGATTCTTAGATAATGTGGTAACCGAAGTTTTAGCTCCTGAAGGTGATGGCCTTTGGCGTGAATACGTTGGTGGCTATTCGGATTGGTTGCACTATCGTCCTCAGCCTGTCGCCAACGAAGACAAAAAAGAGGTCGCAGCTGTCAAAGCTCAGCCCAAGAAACCTCGTCAAGAGAAGCTAAAACTCTCCTACAAAGAGAACAAAGAACTCGAAGAGTTGCCCGACTTATTGATGACGTTAGAAAGCGACCACGAGACGATGTTGGCACAAATGAATGATCCGACTTACTTCACCAGTAACAGTCCCGATCAAATAAAAGAAAATGCCGATAAACTAGCACTGCTAGAGAAACGCATTGAAACCACTTATGCTCGCTGGGATGAGTTAGAAGCTAAAAAAGCCTTAGTAGAGGCTCAAAACGCTTAGTTTTAAGATGGGTGCCCAAATTTCGGCACCCATTTTTTGCGCCTTGGATACAAAATCGCATTTTTAGGGACGTCCAAACACTAACATTTCGACTTACAATAGACGCATTACCAACATAGGGGATTGCTGTGTCTGATACCTCACAAACTCGTTTTGAAGCACTTTGTCAGCTAAAAACCTTGGATCAATTTATTCCGGCTCGCGCTCAAGTCGCACCTCACACCGAAGCTCTCCGACAGTTTGACCGAAGCACCAATACTTGGGAACGAATCTCTTACCGCGATTTACACGAACGCATTCAACAGTGGCGTCGCGCTTTTGCCAAATTGGGTTTTGAACCCGGTACTCGCATCGCTATTTTGTTACCCAACGGTGTTGATGCCGTCTGTTGCGACCAAGCGGTTTTAGCTAACGGTTACGTCCCCGTTCCGCTTCATGCGATTGACACCGCAGGCTCTAGCGCCTTTATCATCGCCGATAGTGAAGCCTCGGTTTTGGTTACCAATCGCCAAAATCGCTGGGATTCCATCTATCTTTCCGAAACGCCGATGCCCAACCTCAAGCACGTCATTCTTACCGACGAATCCGCACCGGCTCACCGCAATGACGATGTAACCCTTTGGGATTTGGAAAGTTGGATTGCCACGGGTTTTGACGTTCAAACATTACCTGAGGGTCCCAAAGAGGACGATTTGGCAGCCATTGTCTACACCTCAGGCACAACGGGTCGTCCCAAGGGTGTCATGCTCACTCACAAAAACGTTGTCAGTAATGTCATCAACACCATTACGACTGTCTTGCCGTATCCGAAACCCGGTGACGTATTCTTGTCCTTCTTGCCCGTCTCCCATACGTTTGAACGCATGGCAGGTTACTACTTACCCTTGGGGATGGGTTGCACTATTGCCTTTACTCGATCCATTCAGTTATTGGCAGAGGACTTCCGCATCATTCGACCCAATGTCATCATCTCAGTTCCTCGTATTTACGAGCGAATTTTTGCAAAAGTACAGGCTAAGTTGGCCAGAGGTAATGACTTTGCACGTTTTATGTTTAATTGGGCAGTTGATGTCGGCTGGCGTCAATTCTGTCGTAAATACGACATCGAAGTTCCACAAGGCACTTGCCAATGGTTAGATCCCATTGTGTGGCCGATTCTTGACGCATTGGTCTCCAAAACATTGCAAAATCAGTTTGGCGGACAACTCAAAGTCGCCATTAGTGGTGGCGCAGCTCTTAACCCAAAGATGGCCAAAGTCTTCTGTGGTTTAGGATTACCGATCATTCAGGGTTACGGTATGACAGAGTCTAGTCCGATTATTGCCGGGAATTGCCTTACATATAACCATCCCGATAGCGTCGGCAAACCCTTACCCAACACGGATGTTCGTTTGGGAGAAGGCAACGAGATTCAAGTGAAGTCTGACAGCATCATGAAGGGCTATTTCAAGCGCGAAGACGATACTCGTGCAGCTTTTACAGAAGATGGCTACTTAAAGACGGGCGACGTTGGCGCCTTTGATGACAAGGGTTTCTTGCGCATCGTGGGTCGTATCAAGGAAATCATCGTAACAAGCACGGGCGAAAAAGTGCCTCCCTCTGATTTGGAGCTTGCTATTGAATTTGATCCTTTGTTTGATCAAGCTTACGTCATTGGCGAAAATCGTCCCTTTATCTCAACCATTGTGGTGTTAAACAAGACTGAATGGGAAAAGTTAGCAACGACATTGAATTTAGACCCCAATGATCCGGAAAGTTTGCTAGCTAACGTCACTAAAAATGCAGTGCTTAAGCGCATCAAGACGGCAGTAAAGGACTTCCCTCAATATGCCTTGCCCCGCAATGTTTACATGACGTTTGAACCTTGGACGATTGAGAACGGTTTATTGACGCCGACGTTAAAACTTAAACGCAAGAAAATGGAAGAACGATTTGCTCCGCAAATTGCCACACTTTATGCCGGTCACCGCTAGGAGAATTCGGCAAATTGCTTTAAAATTCATTTCCTTTGATGATTTGGAAAAGAGCTTGTGACCATGGCACAACATGAAAAATTCTTACCGGATTGGATGATCGGTCTCACCGACCGCATCATGAACTACTACATCGAACGCGACTTAGTGCTCGATCCTATCATTTTGGATCGACACCCGGCTCCTGAACCCGGTCATGAGTACATGATGTATGCCCACATCCCGTTTTGCCATACACTTTGCTCGTACTGTACTTTCCACCGCTTTTTGTTTAAAGAATACAAAGCACGTGAGTACTTTGTCTCTTTGCGAAAAGAGATGGACATGGCCAAGGAATTGGGTTACGACTTTACTTCCATGTATATCGGTGGTGGCACCACAACGATTTTGGAAGATGAGTTGATTAAAACCATCGAACACGCTCGCACGTTGTTCCCGTCCATCAAAGAAGTTTCTTGTGAAACGGACCCGGCTCATTTAGCCAATCCTTCGTTTAAAAACTTGAAGGGTTTGGTTGATCGCATGTCGATTGGCGTTCAAAGCTTTGATGACAACATTCTTCGCATGACAGAGCGTTATGAGAAGTTTGGTAGCGGTCAAGAAATTTTCGAGCGCATCCAAGCCGCTCAAGAACTTTTCCCAATCTGTAACGTTGACATGATTTTCGGTTTCCGCGGTCAAACAGAAGAAATTCTCCAACGTGACGTTGATCTTTTAATGAAGCTCAACCCTCGTCAAATCACGACTTATCCGTTGATGGTGACGAGTCAAACCAAGTGCAGCGTTCGCAATACGATTGCTGCGCCAGCGGCTGACTTAGCGGCTCAATATCGCATCATTCTCGATACGCTTGGCAAAAACTACAATCAGTTAACCTCTTGGACATTCGGTCGCTCCAATGACGAAGGGTTTGATGAGTATGTAGTTGACCACGATGAATATTTGGGCGTTGGTTCTGGAGCCTTTAGTTTCTTAGGTAACTCGCTTTACGTTAACACCTTCAGCCTTCGTCGCTATAACGAACGGATCAACGCAGGCAAGATGGGCGTTGAACGTCGTCGTACGTTCGATAAGCACTCAGTGCTTCAATACCGCTTGCTCTTAGGCCTTTTTGCTGCTCGCTTGTCTCGCAAATATTTCCGAGATGTTCACGGTGTGGATTTGGATCGAGCATTGTTTAAAGAAATGTTGGGATTGCGTATTGCCGGCGCCATCAAGGACAATCCTAACGATCCCGATAATCTCATCGTGACCGATACGGGAAAGTTCTTAGGCCTAGTAATGATGAAGGACTTTTATTCAGGTATGGATAATGTCCGAGCAGCATTGCGCAAGCCCTTATCGACCATCGATATGTAATTCTCACCCCTCCCAAGCTATACCTCTTCAGGGGTATAGCTTGCAGTCCTTTTTCTTCCTTAATTGAACCTTAATTGCGTTTATACTTACAGCGTTGCGGGAAAGGTGTCCCCTTTTTTGTCAACAGGAATTGTACGTACAATCCCAGATTCCAGAATGTTTGTGCACAAAGCACTGGCAATCAGGATTCGTTCTCTTATTTTTGAATCTTGGGAGAGATTTCAACTATGTCCAAAACGATATTGGTCAATACGTTTGCTCCGCCGCCCAATGCGCACGGTGAAAACGGACCGGAATACGTTGGCAACCTTCGCAAAGGTGAATTGCGTGGGATCATCAAGATCAACGAAAGCAATTGCGTTGGTTGTGATACCTGTCGTAAAGTTTGCCCGGTTCACGCCATCTCTGGCGGCTTGGGTGTCATTCACAGCATTCGCGAAGACGCTTGCGTAGCTTGCGGTCAATGCTTGGTTGCTTGCCCCTTCAACGCAATTGAGCAAATGAGCTTCGTTGATGAAGTCATGAAGAAGCTCGACGACCCCAATACGCTCGTCGTTTCCCATCCTTCCCCGGCTGTTCGTGTTTCCGTCGGTGAAGAATTCGGTGCTAAGGCTGGTGAATTGATTACCGAACAATTCGTTAACGCTTTGGAAAAGGCCGGTTTCGTCTGCTACGACGTGAACCAAACGGCTGACCAAACGATTATCGAAGAAGGTATGGAATTCGTTAAGAAGATCCAATACTGGGTTTTAGGCCATCGTGGTCCTGAAGTGGCTGAAGCTGCTGAACATCCGTTCCCGCACTTCACGAGCTGCTGCCCGGCTTGGGTTAAGAACTGTGAAACGTACCACGCCGGCTTGTTGCCGCATTTGTCTACGGCTAAGAGCCCGGTTCAAATGGGTGGCCCGATTGCTAAGACCTGGGCTGCTAAGTATGTGTGGAACAAGGATCCCCGTGACATCTACATGGTCGCTACGACGCCTTGTACGGCCAAGATCTTTGAAGCTTCTCGTCCTGAAATGAACGATGCTTGGAAGCATCTCGTTAAGACGGGTGCTATTCCTGCCGATACGCCGTCCTTCCCGGACATCGACGCCGTTGTGACGGCTCGCGAAATCGCAGAAATCTTCCGCCGTAAGGGTATCAACCCGTTAGAAATGCCGAAGACGCGTGAACGTGGCACGATGGAAATCTACACCGGTGCCGGTACGATTTTCGGTAACTCCGGTGGTGTGATGGAAGCTGCTTTGCGTACGGCTTACTTCGTTCTTTCTGGTGAAGAATTGAAGGATCCGGACATCAAGATCGTCCGCGGTCATACCGATGCTATCGTTGAAGCCACGATCCCTGTGCCTATCAAGGAATTGGGCGGCAAGATCTTTGAAGTTCGCGTTTGCGTTGTCAACGGTGCTTTGCAAGGTCTTGATACGGTGTTGCGTCGTATCGAAGAAGACAAGAACCGTTATCACTTCATCGAAGTGATGAACTGCCCGGGCGGTTGCGTCAACGGTGGCGGTCAACCGGTTCGCACGGACAGCGCAGCATGGCTCAACCCCACGTTGCCGATCCCGATGCAAATCTAATTGGATGGAGACAATAAATGCGCAAGTATGAATATACCGAACGCCAAACCATGGCCATGTTGGGCCGTCGTGGCTTCTTGAAAGTCACCGGTGTCACGGCTTTGGCAATTGGCATCACGGGCTACGCCGTTGTTGACCTCCTCCAACGTCGCACCGACGTTATTAAGGCTCGTCAACGCGGTCTTTACAAAGATGACAAGTTGTGTCAAGAACAAAACTTGACCAACTCTCACCAAAATCCGTCTGTCATGCGTTTCTACGCTGATATGCACACGGAGCCGGTCGAAGGTCTTGCACACGACTTATTGCATACGTCCTACTACCCGCGCTCTCAATTGGCAATTTTGCGAGGTGAACACTAATGGCTGAACGTATCTTACGATTCCACACCGCAGATAAGGTGTTCCACGGCGTTAACGCCATCACGTGGTTTGCCTTGCTTTTCACGGGTGCTGTGGCTTATTTCTGCGACTTGTCTGACGAAACGATCAACAATCTCATGATCTGGCACGTTGGTATCGCAGTTGTTTACACCTTTAACCTCCTCGGTTTCTTGGTGTTTGCTCCCCATCGCTTCGCTGCGTTATTGAACGCTTTGTTGACCTGGGATATGGACACGATCAAGTGGTTCCGCAACTTCGGTGGTTACCCGCGTCGTTTCTTTGGTATCCCGTTCGGTCCGGTGGAAGTTCCGCCGCAAGGTCGTTACAACGGCGGCCAAAAGATGAGCTACCTCATCTTCATCTTCATGATGTACGCTTTGGCCGTTACCGGTTGGTTGCTCTTTTACTTCGCTCCGGCGATTCCGAAGAACGCCTTCTGGTGGATGTACATGTTCCATGTTTGGGGCTCCATCATCTGCTCTTTGATGGTTGTTGGTGCTCACATCCCGCTCGCCTTGCTCTCTTGGGAACACTTCAAGGGCATCTGGGGCTTGGGCGAAGGCACGATCTCTTACGAGGCTGCCGAACACCATTCTCCGAAGTGGCTTGCTAAAGACGTTATTCAAACGAACCTCGAAAAGCGTTAATTTATACGAAAGTTACGTTTGAGTAATCTCTAAAACAAAAGGGATTCGCTATGATATGGCGAGTCCCTTTTTATTTATTAGGTAAGAAAATGGCAACCAGTCGCTTAGAAACACCAAAAGGCTTAAGACTGCACTTTGGACTTTTTGGCAAGCGCAATGCTGGGAAATCCTCCCTTATTAATGCATTGGCCAATCAAAATATCTCCATCGTGAGCTCCGTCGCCGGTACAACCACAGATCCTGTTGAGAAAGCTTTTGAGCTTCACCCTATCGGTCCGGTCGTTTTCATGGATACTGCTGGTATTGATGATGTTGGCGACCTTGGTCAGGCACGTATTGAGAAAAGTCTTTCTGTTTTGGAATGGATGGACATTGCCATTGTTGTTTGTGAAGTGGGCACGTGGGGAGAACACGAAGAGGGTATTCTCAAAATCACCACTCAAAACGGCACACCTACGATTGTTGTCATTAACAAAATTGACTCGCAATCGCCCGATGAAGAATTCCTGGCCTCAATGAAAAAGCGCGGACTTAAGGTAGTCTGCACGAGCGCCATGAATCGTAGTGGTATTGACGAGTTACGCGATACCATTATTCAAACGGTATTGGATCAAACCGAACCTGATCGCCCCTTGATGGGTGGCATTGTGCATCCTGGCGACACTGTGGTACTCGTGACGCCGATTGACACCGGCGCTCCGAAAGGTCGTTTGATTTTGCCTCAAGTTCAGGCCATCCGCGAGCTCTTAGACGGCGGAGCCAAGTGCATCGTTATTAAAGAAGATCGCATTCAAGAAACGTTAGCAGAATTGAAAAAAGCCCCTGACTTAGTTATTACTGACAGTCAGGTCGTTCAGCGCGTCGTCAAAGAGGTTCCTGAACCCATTCCTGTGACAACATTCTCGATTCAAATGGCTTATGCCAAGAGCGATTTATTGGAAATGGCCTTGGGCGCTGCCGCTTTAAGTCGTTTGCAATCCGGTGATCGTGTTTTAATTGCCGAGACTTGTTCACATCACCCGCTTAAAGACGATATTGGTCGCGTCAAAATTCCCAATTGGTTGAGAAAGAAATTTGGCGAAGACCTTCAAATTGACATTGCGGTTGGTAAAGACTTACCCACCGATTTAACGCCTTACAAGGTCATCATTCAGTGTGGGGGTTGTATTGTGACGCGACGTCATATGCTTGCCCGCCTCAGAGCCGCCCGTGCTCAAGGTGTGCCAATGACCAATTACGGGGTTGCGATTTCCTTCCTTCAAGGTGTCTTACCTCGAGCACTAGCCTGCCACCCTGATGCCAAGGCAATTTTTGATAAAGCCGTTAACTCCTAAGGACTGCAATGAAAAGCATTCAATCCCTTGTCGAACAAACGCAATTTAGCGACGACGATATCATTCGACTTCTTGCCATCAAGTCTGACGAAGAAGCTGAAATTCTTCGCCAAGCTGCTTACGCTCGTACGACAGAGCATTTAGGCAATCAAGTTTATTACCGCGGTTTAATTGAGTTCTCCAACATCTGTACTCTCAATTGCCGCTATTGTGGCATCCGCAAATCTAACCACAACGTCGATCGCTACGAATTAACTCACGACCAAGTTGTCGATGCTGCCATTTGGGCAGCCAATAACCATTACGGTTCGATCTGTTTGCAAGCTGGTGAACGCCGCGACCCGAAATTCGTACAATTTATTTCGAACGTTTTAAGAGAAATTCACGAAAAAACAGTGAGCGATGATCTGCCTCACGGTTTAGGCATCACGCTCTCTTTAGGTGAACAATCATTAGAAGTCTACAAAGAATGGGCCGAAGCCAGCGGAAATCCCATGGGTCTTCGTTATTTATTGCGTTTTGAATCCTCCAATCCTGATTTATTTAATCATCTGCACTACTGCCCCGGTAAATACGAAAAAGGATTGGAGCGTCGCTACGCCGCCCTTGCTCGCTTGCGTGAAGCGGGCTATCAAGTGGGCTCAGGCGTCATGATTGGCTTGCCGGGTCAAACCCTAGAAGATCTCTGCCAAGACATTCGTACTTTCCAAAAACTTGACTTAGACATGATCGGCATGGGTCCTTACATCACTAGCGAAGGTGCAGATATGTTGGGCGAAGGCATGATGGAGAAAAAAGCGCTCATGCGATTGGCGCTCAATATGATCGCCACCACCCGTTTGGTGATTCCCGATGTCAATATGGCTGCTGCAACGGCCTTACACGCTCTTGAAGACAATGGTCGCGAAAAAGGCATCTTGCACGGGTGCAACGTTATCATGCCCAACATTACGCCCCGTATTGTCCGCAAAAACTATCAGCTCTATGCCAATAAACCCTTTATTGAACAAGAGCCCAGTGACACCAATCACATTTTGCAAGCCAGTATCGAACGCACAGGACGCTCTGTCGGGTTGAACATTCTCGGCAGTTCCAATCACTGGAAAAAACGTACTCAAAATCTTGATAACATCTAAGCAAAATGGGTTTCCTCGGAAACCCATTTTCATTTCTCCTTCGTCTTTGTCACACAACGTACTTTTTTGTAAAAAAAAGCTCTCAGATAGAATTAGGCAAAAATTTGAGAATTTTCAACTATTAGGTAATTGATTGATTTCATAAGATTATTCCAACAAGGAGATCATTATGAAGAAAGTTCTTTTACCTACTGCCTTATTGATCACCGTCTTGAGTACGGCAAATGCTGCTCCTATCGAAATGCAACTCATTGCCGAAGGTGAGTTCACCATGGGGAGTCCCGCGAACGAAGCCAATCGCCAATCCGACGAAGTCGAACACAAGGTTTCAGTCTCTGCCTTTTATATGAGCCCTTATGAGGTCGATCAGAAACTGTATCGTGAAATCATGGGCAACAACCCAAGTCGATTCCAAGGTGATGCGTTACCAGTAGAAAATGTTTCGTGGTTTGATGCGATTCGGTTTTGCAATCAATTAAGCCTTCGAGATGGTCTCACTCCCGTCTATGTTATTGACAGCCAAAACGCGGTTCAATGGAATAGGCAGGCCAATGGCTACCGACTCCCTACTGAAGCGGAGTGGGAATATGCAGCAAGAGCTAAAACTCAAACGCCGTTTAACACCGGAGAAAATATTTCAGCCGAAACCGAGGCTAATTACTACGGGACCTATCCGTACAAAGATGCTCGGAGCCAAACATATCGTCAGCACACCGTTGATGTGAATACCTTTAAACCCAACGCATTCGGCCTCTACAACATGCATGGAAATGTATGGGAGTGGTGTTGGGACATCTACTCTTCTTACGACTTAACAATTCACTCAAATCCTACCGGCGCCACCGAGGGTATCTCTCGAGTCAATCGCGGAGGTGGTTGGAATGATTTTGGGAAAAATCTCCGTAGCGCTTATCGCGCGGCCTATAACCCAAACAATGCCACCTTTAACCTTGGTTTGCGCCTCGTTAGGAATGCAAAGTAAATCCTTTGATGGAAGGGAGAATCATTATGAAAAACACTCGCCGAAATTTACTTAAACTCACTGCTGCCTCTTTATTGACTGTGTCTTTAGGCAATGCATTTGCTCAAGTTAACAATAGCCGTAAAACGCTCATTGTGTTTTTTTCTTGGTCTGGGAACACCCGATCCATTGCACGACAAATTCATGAAAAAGTGGGTGGTGATTTAGTGGAATTGGAACTGGTTCGACCGTATTCCTCCAACTACAACACCTGTCTTGATGAAGCTAAACGCGACCAAGAACGTGCCGCTCGACCCGAGTTGAAAACAAGAATTGAAAATATCGCGCAATATGACACGATTTTGATTGGTTATCCCAATTGGTGGGCCACCATTCCCATGCCGATTGCCACCTTCTTAGACCAATACGATCTTTCCGGCAAAACGATTCTTCCGTTCTGCAGTCACGGCGGCGGTCGACTTGGGCAAAGTGTCAGTGACATCACGAAGATGGAGCCACAAGCCACAGTTAAAGAAGGGTTATCCGTTCACTATTCGGGTGGCCGTTCTTTGTCTGAGGACATTGATACGTGGTTAGCCAATAACCTTTAATCATCAGGTCAACACCATGACAAACAAGCAAAGAACAGCATTTAATTTCTGTTTAGTTTTCTGCTTCATTCTGTCAATGGGAGCCCACTTCACCGGTATCCTTTGGCACGAGGTTATCGGTGCAGTGGCGATGACGCTGTCAATCTTGCACCTTTATCGAAACCACGCATGGTATTTCGCCTCACTACGGGGTCACTATGGTTGGAGACGGTGGGCTTCGACTTTAACGAATGCGCTTCTTCTCATCGACCTTGTTGTGCTATTGGGAACATCAATTCCTCTTTCTCACTACATTTTTGCAAGTTTGCCTTTACCCTTTGAGTCCGGCTTCCAAATGAGAGCTTTTCATAGTTTGTCGGCCTATTGGCTGATTACCCTCATGGGACTGCATCTAGGACTACACTTTGAAACTTTAAAGTCGATAGCACTTAAATACATTGGAAATACAAGAATCATTACCCTTATTGAATGTATTGTTGTAATGCTTAGCGTTGTCTGTTGGGCAGACAGGGAAATGTTTAATAAATTATTCCTTGGTTATTCTTTCGATTTTTGGGATCCTAATCGACCCCTTGCATTGCTTTTTGCTTCTTATCTAATAATTGCTTTTGCCATCGCTATTCTTACTCATTGGCTCATCCATCTCTGCAAGCCCAAAGATTGTTTACACCACGATGTCAACATCTAGCTTTTAGTAAACAGGCGGTTTGGTATTTGTCTCCTTTGGTATCCAAACGGGCCTAAAGCCAATACTTATACCCCGATAATCGGATGGGTAGTATTTAAAAAATGAAGAGTCCCAACCGTCAGCCGTGATATGCCAACTTCCTCCTCTAACTTGGCATCTCCCCCCTACATAACAAGCCTCTCCAAGTTCTCCTTCACTGGTCCATTCCCATACATTGCCATAAATATCATATAGTCCCCATGGATTTGGGGCTTTTGAGCCAACTTTATGAAGACTGCCTTCTGTGAAAGATTCCCTACTCCAGCTGTAATGTGGAAGCAATGCAATATCATTACCAAAAAAATATTTTGTCTCGGTCCCCGCACGAGCAGCCGTTTCCCATTCAAGGGCGGTTGGGAGACGAACTGTTTCACCTATGCGAGCAGAAGCTGTAGCCAGCATCTTTACGGCATCCTCCCACGAAACCGTGACTGGTTTATCTGGAGAACGAAAACGATTACCGTCATTAATTAGATAGTCCCAACGACTAGAATATGTAAGTTTCTCATCAAACGATTCCCGCCCCGTTTCTTTTTTCCACTCTCCTTGAGTAAATTCTGTAGTTGCAATGCAAAAAGACTTTTTTGCATTGTCTTCTATACAGGCATATGTCTTCCCAAAAGGCCCTTGACGAAATAATACTTCTGTCGCAGCTGTATTAGCGTTTGCCACTAACACAGCTGCCACCATCAGTGATATGCTAAACGACAATCTCATTCAAATTCCTACTGTGCTTTTGCAAACAGTTCCATACCACGTTCAATACAACTTAAAGCATTGAGTACTCGAGGATAGCCAACATAAGGAACCGCCTGAGAAGCTGTGGCAATTAGCAATTCTTCAGAATTTCCCATTCGAAGATTTCCCTCAACATGAGAAATTAGCTGAGCCTCACAACCCCCTTGTGCCAAAAGAAAACAAAAGGTAATCAGTTCTCTTTCTTTCAGTGAAAGACCACTACGTACATACCCATCACCAAAACAATGCTCAGTCAACCAGCGACGGATGTGGCGCGTCTTTTCTGGACCAGAGTTAGCGTAACCAAGCATTCTCTTTCCAAAAATTTCTACTAAAGTAGTTTCGCCAGACTGTAGACGTGTTTCACTGTTGTTCATAGCTTGAGATGCTAGAGGTAATGAAATTCCACGAGCAGAGAACACTTCATTTGTTACCTTTAAAAAGGGAAAAACACGCCCTATTCCAAGATAACCCACTGACTGATAAACAATTTCCTTTACCTCTATCGGCTTGACTCCCATTTCTAATGCTGCAGGAAGCATAGCCTTGAATTCCTCTAGCCCCTGACAGCCCAAAAGTAGAGACAAAATGATGCGAAAGCGCAAATCATCGGACAAAATCCGTGTCGTTTGAATCACATCATCAAAAGCAAAGTTATCAAAGCGTTCAATAAATTCCGGATCTGTCTCAGGAAACTTAGAAACATACCCAGGAAACATTCTCTGGTGATAATTAATTGCATATTGCGTTGGCATAGTCTGACCTTTATGTGTTACAAAGTGAACTATTCAATGTCCGTAGATCGTGCAACTTCCGTTTGAGTTCTAAAATCCTTCAGTCTATTCTCTAACGTCTCAATCGTTGCTGCGAGTGCTTGCGAACCCAGTACAAGTCGTAATGGCGCTTGGGGCATATTCACAGTTTCAATAATTCGAGCAGCCATTTTGTTGGGATCTCCAACTGCAAGGCCATTATTTTTATCGAGCATTTTTAAAAATGCATGAGTCGGTGTTCCTTCGTAAGCCTTTGTTAACTGAGCTACATGGGCACTACGGTAACGAAAATCCGTACGTGCTCCGCCGGGTTCAACAATTGTCATGCCAATACCAAAGGGCGCTACCTCTTGAGCAACAGATTCACAAAAACCCTCAATTCCAAACTTGGAAGCGTGATAAAGCGAGTTACCCGGATAAGCAACTTGTCCCCCATAACTAGAAATCTGAATAATTCTTCCAAAACCTTGTTTTCGGAAATGAGGAATTGCAAAACGGATAAGGTCAATTGAACCAACAAGATTTGTAGCGAGCACGGCATCAACATCTGAATCAGAAACTTCTTCAGCAGCACCAAATAAACCATAACCCGCATTACTAATCAAAACATCGATTTTATGACCTCCAAAAGAAGTGTCTATAAGAGCACGCAAAGCCTCACGATCACGAACATCCAATACATGAACGTCCAGTTTCTTTCTGTACTCTTTTTGCAAATCTTCTACCGCATCTAAACGACGTACGGTACCAATAACATTCTGACCAGAAGCTAGAAGTTGTTCAGTAAGACAACGGCCAAAACCACTAGAAATGCCAGTAATAAGCCAAGTGCGAGTCATCATTTTTTCTTCCTATAAAACAAATATCAGGGATTCTTACTCAATGAGCCATTTTTATTTGAGGACCTTCGTTGCCCACGCCTCAATTCGAGCTCTCGAGTTCGACACCTCTGTTCCTGTAATGGCCAAGGTTTCAAGAAATGTAGCTTTGGGATGTGCGGCTTTTAATTGTTGAATACTTGACCCAAATCCACTTCCGGCGTGCGTGCAAAATTGAACAACTTTCTTGCCCGAGAGATCGACCTTGTCGAGAAAACTGCTCACCGCAGGAGGCAGTTGTGACCACCAAATGGGATGGCCGAGAAAAATAATGTCGTACTTTGAAATATCCGGCATCGCCCCTAAAAGCTCCGGCTTAACTCCGCGAGATATTTCACTTTCCGCAACCCTTGTCGTCTCACGATAGTTGCTTGGATAAGCATTAACGGTTTGAATTTCATACAGATCCCCATGACTCACACCAGCAATATATTGAGCCATTCGAGCGGTATGACCAATAGCGAGATTTTGAACTCCACCCGGGGCATAGTTTTCCCCTTTACGAGAGTAATAAACAATCAGAATGCGCGATGAGGAATCGCTTGGCGTACTTGCTAAACCTGTACCCGATGCATGTAAAAGGACTACTGAAGAAGTCCCCGTTGCGGCCATGTGCAGAAAATTGCGTCGCTTCATTTTCAATCTCCTAGAAATTAATCAAAATATTTTTATCTTTGATGAACATCGTAACAAAGCGACTTTTTCCAAAATTGAACGATCCTATTTTTTAATTGAACAAAACTCTCACCCTAACTCCATGTTTTTACTAATAAAAAAAACTCCCTCCTCCATGAACAGGAAGAAGGGAGCTTTCGCATTCAAAGACTTTATTCTTATTCGAACGTTTGGTTCTTCTCGCGCGTCGTGCGGAATTCAACATCCGGCCAATGGCGTTCGGTCGTTTGAAGGTTATAAATCGACGTTGCCAAGTAAACCAAATTACCATCAGCATCGTGAGCCAAACGAGCGGCTTGCTCGTCGGTAAAGCGTTTCTTGGTGTCTTCATCCGGGAAGTGCAACCAGCGGGCTGTCGACACATCCGTTTGCTCATAGATTGCATCGACCTTGTATTCCGTTGCTAAGCGCTGAGCCACAATTTCAAATTGCAAGAAACCAACGGCACCCAAATAGAGGTGACCAAAGTCGTTTTCAAATACTTGAATCGCGCCTTCTTCGCCCAACTCCTTCAGGCCCTTTTGCAATTGCTTGGCCTTAAACGGATCCTTCGGACGAGCGGCACGGAACAATTCCGGCGCAAAGTACGGAATCCCCGTAAAGCCCAAGACTTCGCCTTCGGTGAGCGTATCGCCAATATGCAATTGACCGTGGTTATAAATACCGATGATGTCGCCTGCAACGGCATCGGTCATTGTCACGCGGTCGTTTGCCATAAAGGTCAACGCATTCGGAATCTTCATTTCGCGATCTTCACGCAAATGGCGAACCTTCATGCCTTGCGTATATCGACCCGAGCAAACTCGGAAGAAAGCGATACGGTCACGGTGCTTCGGATCCATGTTGGCTTGGATTTTGAACACAAAACCGGAGAAGGGCTTTTCCGTCGGTTCCACCATGCGCTTGCCGCCATCACGGGGTTGCGGTTCGGGCGCCCAACGCACAAGTGCTTCCAAAACGTCCTTCACACCGAAGTTATTCACCCCGGAGCCAAAGAAAACAGGACTTTGTTCACCAGCTAAGAATTTTTCCAAGCTAAACGGATTGGAGACGCCTTGCACTAACTCAATGCTTTCTCGGACGTAGCCCATTTCCATCGGGAACAACTCGTCCAAGCGAGGATTATCCAACCCTTCGATTAACTCTTCATTGCCCGACAAACGTGATTCGCCCGCCATGAAGCGCACCAAGCGGTCCTTCTCAAGCGAGAACACGCCTCGGAAAGTCTTCCCCATCCCAATCGGCCACGTAATCGGCACACACTCTAATTTCAAAATCTCTTCGATTTCACTTAAAAGATCGATCGGATCTCGAACTTCACGGTCTAACTTATTGATAAACGTGATAATCGGCGTGTTGCGAAGACGGCAAACTTCCAATAATTTGATCGTTTGAGCTTCCACACCCTTGGCTGCATCAATCACCATCACAGCAGCATCAACCGCGGTCAAAACGCGATAGGTATCTTCTGAGAAGTCTTCGTGCCCCGGCGTGTCAAGCAAGTTAATAACGTGGTTATCGTACTCGAACTGCATCACAGAACTCGTCACTGAAATACCGCGTTGTTGTTCAACTTCCATCCAGTCACTCGTTGCATGGCGAGCAGCCTTACGGCCCTTCACGGCACCGGCCATTTGAATGGCTCCACCGAAAAGTAACAATTTTTCCGTTAATGTCGTCTTACCCGCGTCAGGGTGAGCGATGATGGCAAAAGTACGGCGCTTTTGCACATCTTTTAAAATTTGGGGATCTAACGCAACCATTTTTAAATCTTTGAGAATTCAAATTTTTTTAGCGATAACTAAGCGCGGTATTGTACCTGATTTTGAGAAAAATCCTTGAGTTGCAGCGTCTTGCGATACAATGTCAGACATGTATTGAAAGGAGAAATCACATGAGTTATTTTCCCTCATGGAAATTAAAAACCGACGGGATTATTGCGCCGGATGAACGTTTACCCACGCCTCAAACACTCGCCATGGGTATTCAACACGTTGTTGCCATGTTTGGTTCCACCATTTTGGCACCTCTATTAATGGGCTTTGACCCTAACGTTGCGATTTTGATGAGCGGTATTGGGACGCTCATTTTTTTTGTGATTGTTGGTGGTCACGTTCCTAGCTACCTCGGCTCAAGCTTTGCCTTTATCGGGGTTGTCATTTCCGCCACCGGCTATGCGGCGGGCTCCGGCCTTAATGCCAATATCGGGGTTGCTTTGGGCGGTATTATTGTCTGTGGTCTCATCTATGCCATTGTGGGCCTCATTGTGATGTCAACAGGCGTGCGATGGATCGAAAAACTCATGCCTCCCGTGGTGACGGGCGCCGTTGTGGCTGTTATCGGTTTGAACCTTGCTCCGACTGCCGTGCGTAGCGTCGGTACCGGTACCTTTAACGCCTGTATCGCCATCATCACGATGATCTGCGTGGGGGCCGTTGCCGTTTACACTCGTGGCATGATTCAAAAGCTTTTGATTTTGGTTGGGATTATCCTCAGCTACATCATTTATTTCATCTTGGCTAATGTGTTGGGATTTGGTCCGAGCATTGACTTCTCGATCATCAGCAATGCTGCTTGGTTCGGTATGCCTCAATTCCATTCGCCCGTCTTTGAATTTAACGCCATCTTGCTCATTGCCCCAGTGGTCATCATTTTGATTGGTGAAAACTTGGGTCACGTGAAAGCTGTCACGGCCATGACCGGTCGTAACTTAGACCCGTACATGGGTCGAGCCTTCTTAGGTGACGGTATCGCAACAATGGTTGCCGGTAGCATGGGTGGTACGGGCGTGACGACTTATGGTGAAAACATCGGTGTGATGGCCGCAACGCGTGTTTACTCCACCTTGATCTTTGCCGTGGCCGCTGTTATCGCTATTGCTTTGGGCTTTTCTCCGAAGTTTGGTGCGGTCATTCAAACAATTCCGCAACCGCTCTTGGGCGGCGTCTCTATCGTCGTCTTCGGTTTGATCGCTGTTGCCGGCGCCCGTATCTGGGTTGTCAATAACGTTGACTTCGGCAATAACCGTAATTTGATCGTAGCCGCTGTCACCTTGATTTTAGGTGCCGGTGACTTTACGTTAAATCTCGGCGGTTTTGCCCTGGGCGGTATCGGTACCGCTACGTTCGGCGCCATCTTGTTAAACGCATTGATGAACCGCGGTGAACACAAGGAAGAAGGCAATCCGGTGATTGAAAAATAATCAATCATGAGTCTGCCAATCGAAGAGGGAGAAATACCCTCTTCGATTTTTTTTAATTAAAAAAAGACCCTGCCAAAATGACAGAGTCTTTTTTGATCAGAGTGATCAGTTAGTGATTAGGCGCGCTTTTCCAAAAGCGGTTCCGTGCAACCATCAACACCAACCAATGCCAAACTCGTCAACATAGCCAATTGCGGGCCGAGGTAAGCATCCACCGGTTCCCACCATTCCTTGACGTTGTGGTTGAAACCTTCCTTACCGCCACCGCCTAACGTCGTAGCCGGAACACCCTTGTTCACAGCAACGTTGTGGTCGGTAGAAGCAAATGCATAGGAATAAAGCGGGATGCCCAAAGCAGCCATGGCACCGCGAGCAGCTTGAAGAACGCTTACGTCATCGGCTTGACCGCCACCCGGGCGATGACCGATCGGTTCGAGCGTCAACTTAACGCCATCTTCATCCTTGTAACCCCAACGAGCATTTTCATCCTTAGCGGCTTGTTCGAAGATCGGGAGGATTTGAGCTTCCAAATCGTCCAATTCTTGAGCGCCGGCGCTACGCATATCCAATTCCATTTCGACGTGAGCAGCGATGGAGTTAACCGTCGTACCACCTTGGATCGTACCGCACGTGAAAGTCGTCTTCGGATCAGACTTCGTTTCAACATCAGCTACCTTAGCAATGGCGCGACCCATAGCGTGGATAGCAGACGGCGTACCGAAAGCATTCCAAGAGTGGCCACCAGGACCATCAAAGTGGACACGATAGCGCTTAGAACCCGTTGCACCACGCAAAACGCGATTAACGTTCACGCCGTCAACAGAGATGAAGCCATCGATTTGAATACCGGACTTATTGAACAAGTACTTTGAACCACGGAGGTCACCGTTACCTTCTTCACCGACACTGCAAACAAAGAGGATGTCGCCGACCGTTTCAATCTTGAATTCTTGCAACGTACGCAAAACTTGCAAAATAGCTGCCAAACCACGAGCATCGTCACTGATGCCAGGGGCCAAGTAGCGATTGCCTTCCTTGCGAACCTTAACATCCGTACCGGCCGGGAAAACCGTATCCAAGTGAGCAGCCAAGACCAACGTCGGACCGTTGCCCTTACCGGCACGGCGAGCCAAAACGTTACCTTCTTCGTCAATCGTTGCCGTTAAACCTAACTCTTCAAAACGACGAGCCATGTCCTTAGCACGAACTTCTTCATGGAAAGGAGGGGCTTCCACTTCCGTGATAGCCACTTGGTCGGCGATGGTCTTTTCATCATCACGTTTGACTGCTTCGATAGCAGACTTAATGGTTTCACAAGCAGACAGAGTATCCAAAGCTGCTTGGACATGAGCCAACAAAGGCGGCATTTCCAACGGCTTGGCATTGACGGGATTGTCCATTTTAGACTCCTAATGTAATTGAATTTTCTCGCGCTTTTTTGTATTGCGAGCCCATCTATTGTAACAGTTAAGAGCGACAATCTTAACTGCATCAAGTCAAGGGTTAACGCTTAAGTTTCGAAAAGGCATTAGCCATCGCACCCAACGTAGGACGGGTATCCTTCATCGGATGTTGAACTTTGGGCTTTGAGACCCCGGCTCGAGCACCGGAGTTCGTCTTCATTGACAACGAAATACGATTTCGCGACACGTCAACTTCCAAAACCTTGACTTTGACAATCTGCCCAACGCGAACCACTTCTCTCGGATCTTTAACAAAATGGTTAGACAGTTCAGAAACGTGAACCAAGCCGTCTTGATGCACACCGATATCAACGAAAGCACCAAAGGCAGCTACATTGGAGACAACACCTTCGAGTTCCATTCCCACTTTCAAATCGGAGACAGACTCGACACCTTCTTTAAACTCAGCCATTTTAAATTCCGGACGCGGATCACGACCCGGCTTTTCCAATTCTTGGAAAATGTCCAAAACGGTTGGCAAACCGAATTGCTCGTCAGTGAAGTCTTGAGCTCTGAGCTTGGATAAAACCTCGTGATTCCCAATCAATTCTTTGGAGCTCAATCCCGTTTTTTCCAAAATGCGAGCGACAACCGGATAGGCTTCCGGGTGAACGGCTGAGGCATCTAAGGGATTTTCACCGTTATTAATACGCAAAAAGCCCGCCGATTGTTCAAAAGTCTTCGCACCAAAACGAGGCACCTTCATCAACTGAGCTCGATTTTCAAAGCTACCCATATTGTTGCGGAAAAGAACAATGTGTTCTGCAATGTTTTTCGTAAGGCCTGAGACACGTGCCAAAAGTTCAGTACTGGCTGTATTAAGATCGACACCCACGGCATTCACGCAATCTTCAACAACGGCTTCCAACTTATGGGCTAAATGGGTTTGATTAACATCGTGTTGATATTGACCGACACCAATGGCTTTGGGATCAATTTTGACAAGTTCTGCCAAAGGATCTTGCAAGCGTCGAGCGATGGAGACAGCCCCACGATAACTCACATCCATATCGGGAAATTCTTTCGCAGCCAACTCGCTTGCAGAATACACACTAGCACCGGCTTCACTCACCACCACTTTTGTTAAATGCAACTCCGGATGACGGCGAATTAAGTCCGCAGCTAATTTATCCGTTTCACGACTGGCAGTGCCATTACCGATCGAAATGAGTTGACTGCCATGGCGTTTGGCTAACTGAGCCAAAATTTCAATTGAGCGATCCCAATCTCGACGCGGCTCGTGGGGATAGATAACGCCTGTGTCTAAAACAGCGCCGGTTGCAGAAATTACCGCAACCTTCACACCCGTTCGAAGGCCTGGATCAAGCCCAATGACACCCTTTTGACCAGCGGGGGCTGCTAACAACAAATCTTTCAAGTTAATACCAAAGACGCGGATTGCCTCTTCTTCAGCGCGATCTCGCAACGTTGCAAAGAGTTCACTTTCGATATTGAGGCTAATCTTGACTCGCCAAGTCCAGCGACACACATCCATCAACCAAGCATCAGCTGCACGTCCCAAATCTGAAATTCCGAAATGCTTTGCAATAATCGTTTGACAGGGATGAATCTTTCGAGCTTCCTCTTCTTCAGTCAATTGAACCGAAATCTTTAAAACACCCTCTTGGCGTCCTCTAAACATCGCCAAAGCTCGATGCGAGGGGACGGCAGATAACTCCTCGTCATACTCGAAATAGTCTTTGAACTTTTCGCCCTCAGCTTCTTTACCTTCGACAACTTCAGAGACAATGAAACCGTTTTTGTTCATGAAAGCACGAACGCTTGCCAAAAGTTCGGCATTTTCGCTAAAGCGCTCGGCCAAAATATCTCTTGCCCCGTTTAAGGCATCTTTACTGGTTTTGATGCCCTTTTCCTCATTCACATACTTTTGAGCTTCAGTGTCAGGCTCAATTGTGGGCGATTGATAAAGGCTATCGGCCAATGGTTCAAGCCCCGCTTCTTTGGCGATTTGCGCACGGGTACGACGGCGAGGTTTAAACGGCAAATAAAGGTCTTCAATGGTTTGTTTGGTCTCTGCTGCCGTTAAAGCGTCTCGAAGCTCTTCGGTTAACTTTCCTTGTGATTCAATGGAATCCAACACCGTTTGTCGACGTTCTTCCAACTCGGTGAGATAAGTCAAACGTTCTTCTAAAAGACGCAATTGTCCATCATCCAACCCTCCAGTTACTTCTTTACGGTAACGTGCAATAAAGGGAACGGTAGCACCCGATTCAAGTAAATCAACGGCGGCTTTGACCTGAGCTTCTCGAGCTGAGATATCTTTTGCCAATGTCGTAGTAATACGTTGTTGGGCTTGAGAGGATAAATTCATAAGGGAAAATCTTTCAAAAAGAAATTCACCAGTCCCGAAGGACCGGTGAAACATAGAAATTAATGATTAATGCGTCGAAGCAAAATCATGAGCGCTTTGGCGAATCATATCCACCAAATCTCGATCTTTTTGTTCATACGCTTGTTTTCTTAACTGTAAATAAATGTCTTGCGCAGGTGCCTCTGGAATATCTTCTTCATAAATAAAGCGTAAAAAGAAATAACCCGCCTCACCCGGCGACTCAATCTGAATGGTAAAGCGGCTAGCAGGATAATCTTTACTTCCGTTCACATTGGTAATCACCGCACGTCCTAAATCAAACGTAACGGTATCGGAAACAATCAACCCACCAAAATCCAATTCTCGCTTTAAAAACAACTGCTCATTTTCGTAGTGCTCACTGACAGAACAATGTTTCATCGCCTCCACGTACTCCGTGGGATGACGAGCGAAATGCTCCAAATGTCGCCAAAGCGTAGAGGAGTCAAAAATCCCTGCCAAATCATCCTGAGGATTGCTCACCTCGATGATATGTTCATGAATCTTAAGCATACGTTTTTGCCTTCTTTAATTTTTCTTCGAGCCAGAAACTATACCGAGACATCACAAAACTGCCAAAGAAATAAATAGCAGCAATGAAGACATAGCCTTCAATAAAGAATTGACGCCACTGCGGATCACCTAACGCCAACCGTAATGCCCCCGTTAAGTCGTACATCGACACAACCGTCACAAGCGACGTATCCATAAAGGTTGACAACAAACTATTCACAAACGCAGGGATAACGGCAACCAAGGCTTGAGGAAGAATAACGTAGACATAAACTTGCCACGTCTTTAATCCCAAGGATGCAGCGGCATTAAATTGCGCCTGCGGAATCGTCTGCAAGCCCCCTCGAACGGTTTCAGCCATGTAGGCTGCTTGGAAAAGCGAAATCCCTAAGGCAATGCGCCAGAATGCGTCAAACTTCCATCCTGCCGGCAAAATGAGAGGGAAGATATAAGTGGCAACAAACAAAACTGTGATCAGAGGAACGCCTCGAACCAGCTCAATGTAGCCTGTACTGAAAATACGCAGAACAGGCATGCGGGAGCGACGCCCCAAAGCCAACAAAATCCCGAGAGGCGCAGAGGCTGTCATCCCAATAATGGTCAGGATTACCGTTAAAGGCAAACCGCCCCATGCGTCGGAATCAATAGGCGTTAAACCAAAGATGCCTCCGGCCATCATCGTAAAGAAAAAGCCCAATGCCAACACCCAACCGACCAAAATCAGTTTGGCGCCCTTTCTTGTCCATAAATAAGGTAAGGCCGAGACAATCAACATCAGCACCACGACGGCCGTCCCTAATCCTGCACGCCAATGCTCTTCATAAGGGAAACGACCAAACAAAATCAAGCGCCACTTCTCAGTCACGAATCCCCAGCAGGCACCATCGGCCTGGCGACACAATTCCAGGTCGGGTGCTGTTACAGCGTTTATCACCCCCCAACTGGTCAAATTCAACCCCAAGAAAAGCAACACACCGACGATAACCAGAGTCACCAAGGTCGAGCCAATGGACGAACAGTATTGGCTTCTTAAATTCTGTAGGAGCATATTGGATTGCTTCATGCTTTGCTCCTTACTTGGGGGCCGCCGTGACACGTGCATTTAGAGCATTCATCACAACCGCAATAATAAGATTAAGAAAGAGGTAGACCGCCATGATCAAGACGATGGCTTCAAGCGCTTGCCCCATAATCACAATCGAAGTGTTTCCGACACTGACGATATCTGGATAACCAATAATGACCGCCAATGATGAGTTCTTCGTTAAATTCATGAATTGGCTTGCCAATGGCGGAATGACTAAACGCAACGATTGCGGCAGAACAACATAGCTGATCGTTTGCAAACGCGTCATCCCTAAGGCTTCTGAGGCTCTCCATTGATTTTGAGGAACGGCCAAGATCCCAGCACGAACAATTTCTGCAATCGAAGCCGAGGTAAAAGTTGTTAAACCAATCCAAAGAGTGAGAAATTCCGGAGTGGCTGCGGCGCCCCCAGAAACCATGAAACCGTCCATTTTTGGTTGGCTCCAACCAAAAACGCAACCAAACACAAACCAAATAAAGAGCCCAGCCAAAACACCGGCCCCTAAACCCAAAAGGGTAGCCATCAAACTTGTGACGCGTTGAATATAAAAACGACGACAGAAGTAGCCCGCCACTAAGGCAAAAAGGAAAGCGCAAACATTAGCTAGAGCCAAATGATGGGGAACTGTAAAATGAAGCCCGGCCTTCGACAACATCACCAAAGACCCAAACATCAAGGGGTCGAATGAATCCGGAAGAAACTCCGTAATCACTAAGTAAACTGCAAAGAGTTGAATCAATAACGGGATATTGCGGTAAAACTCAACGTGAGCAACGCCTAAAAAACGAACTAATGGGTGGTTTGATAGTCGCATTAAGCCGACAATCACCCCTAAGACGGTTGCGGTCACAATAGAGACGGCCGCAACGAGAATGGTATTAAGCATCCCTGCTAAAAACATCCGACCAAAACTGTCGTTGGAGCTAACAGGAATTAAGGACTCTCCAATTTCAAAACTGGATCGGTCGCTCAAAAAAGCGAAACCGGAACGAATATCTCTGGCTTGCAGATTCTCATAAATGTTTTGACCAAATGCGTACAACAAAGCAATCGTTAATACAAAAATGATTGCCTGCCAAAACCACTCCTTGCGACGCCGTGTGGCCTCTCGTGCTCGGTACGATTCGTCTCCGATTAATGGCTTATTCTTTGAACGTAAATCTATCATCTCTTCGTTCGTTAATGATCAAAATGGCGGCTGCTCAAACACAACCGCCATTTTCTTTAAACGGATTTCAACCAGAAATTAACGGATCGGAGGTGCGTAAAGCAAGCCACCTTGCGTCCACAAGTTATTGTTGCCACGGGGCAAACCTAACTTGGAGTTCGGGCCCATGTTAGCCTCAAAGCTTTCGCCATAGTTGCCAACTTGCTTAACGATACGATAACTCCATTGCTTGTCTAACCCTAACATTTTACCCATATCTTCAGAAGCACCAAGTAAACGTTGAACATCGGGACGCTTATCTTGAGCAAGCTTTTGGTCAACATTAGCTTTGGTGATACCCAATTCTTCTGCATTGATCAATGCAAAAAGAGACCAACGAACGATGGAATACCATTGATCATCGCCACGACGAACGGCCGGGGCCAACGGTTCCTTAGAAATCACTTCCGGCAAAATTTCATAATCGGCGGGCTTGGGCGAATTGATTCGGGCACCTGCCAAGTCGCTCATATCCGTCGTGTAAGCTTGACAACGACCAGAGAAGAAGGCGGCTTGTGTTGCTTCCGTCGTATCAAACACAACGGTCTTAAACTTCATCTTATTGGTGTTAAAGAAGTCAGCCAAACTCTTTTCGCTTGAGGTGCCGGATTGCACACAAATCGTTGCCCCGTTTAATTGCTTAGCGCTCTTAACGTTCAAGCGCTTCGGAACCAAGAAACCTTGACCGTCATAGTAGCTGACAGCGGTAAACAAGGCGCCCGTCGTCGTATCGCGCGTCATCGTCCAAGACGTATTACGAGCCAACATATCAATTTCTCCGGCTTGCAAAGCAGAGAAGCGTTGCGGAGAACTCAAGGGGACAAATTTCACTTTTTTCGCATCACCCAACGTTGCAGCGGCAACCGCACGGCAAACGTCAACATCTAAGCCCGTCCAATTCCCCTTGCTGTCCACAGAAGAGAAGCCAGGAGCGGCAGTATTGACACCGCAAATCAATTGCCCACGTGCTTTGACCGTATCAAGCGTTGAAGATGCGTTGGCTTGTGCACTGACAGCCAACCCTAATAAAGCAATAGACATCACACTTAACTTGGTTTGCATAGGGAAATTCCTCTTTTTTGCGAAAAAATTGAACAAAAATTCCTCGGTATATTGAAAGTTCATACCGACAAATCTTTTGGGATGAGTATGATTTTTACATTAACCCCTCTGAAAGACAAGACAAAACCCGTTATAAAATGTGAAGAAGTAGTTCCTTTTACGTAAGTGTCTTACAATACTTTTGGCGAAAGAATCTATAAAAATCAGTTAGATAGTTCAAAAAAGTCGTTATTTTTGCTATACTTAAAGGCTGTGTAACTTAAACGTGCTTTTATGTCGAACTATTCGCTTTTCTTTCTACTCGTTGCGTTGATTCTTTCGAGTAGTTTCTTCTCTATCTCAGAAATCTCTCTGGCCGCTGCCAAAAAAATTCGATTAACGACCATGGCCGAAGAAGGCCAACCCAAAGCCTCTCGTGTTTTAGCTCTACAAGAACATCCTGGGCACTTTTTCACTGTTGTTCAAATTGGTGTTAACGCCGTTGCGCTTGCTGGCGGTATCGTTGGTGAACGACTTTTCTCGCCGGCATTTACTGACTTTGCATTAAACTTCACGGCCAACGGAGCTCTTGCCAATACGTTTGGCTTTTGGTCAAGCTTTATCCTTTCCACAACGGCTTTCATTTTGTTTGCCGACTTGATTCCCAAACGTTTAGCACTCGTTGCTCCTGAACAAATTGCCGTGGCTGTCATCGGCCCGATGTCCTTCTTGATTCGCGCTTTAGCTCCCTTTGTTTGGTTCTTTAACGGCATTGCAAATTTCATTATCCGCCTTTTGGGATTGCCCGAACACGCTAAGGAAAAAATCACCTCTGAAGACATCATTGCCACTGTCGACGCCGGTACCGCAGCCGGTATTATCGCTACGGAAGAGCAAACGGCTATCGAAAACATTTTCGAATTGGAAAGTCGTACGGTTCCGAGCTCTATGACGGCTCGCGAAAGTATTGTTTATCTGCTTTTGGATGATACTGAAGAGGAAATTTGTCGCAAGGTGGTTAATACGCCTCACAACCAATACATTGTCTGCAATGAAAATCTGGACAACGTTGTTGGGATTGTGGATTCCAAGGCCTTGTTGCGCCGTATTATGAGCGAAAAGGACTTGTCTCTTAAGGAATCCGGTTTGGTTCGCCCAGTGCAAATGGTGCCCGACTCCTTAACGTTGTCTGAAATCCTCGATTGCTTTAAACGCACGCATTCTGACTTTGCTGTCATCATCAACGAATATGCTCTCGTGGTGGGTATCATCACTTTGAACGATGTCATGAGTACCGTCATGGGTGACTTGGTGAGCACCGAGGAAGAAGCCCAAATTCTCGAACGAGAAGACGGCAGTTGGTTAGTGGATGGCTCTACTGCCATTGACGACTTAGAACGACTCTTAGGTTTTGAAAGTTTGCCCGAAGACTCAACCTATGAAACCGTTGCCGGCTTCATCATGTACATGCTTCGTAAGATTCCGAAACGAACCGACCGCATTACTTACGGTGGCTATCGCTTCGAAGTCATTGACGTTGACAACAATAAGGTTGATCAAATCTTGGTGACCCCGGTCAAGCCTGACGTTCCTAAAGAAGTCATGAACGCTTTACCGAACGCCGATGTGCAGGAAACCAAAGAAGCTTCAAAGTAACGTTTTCAATCCCTACCTACCAAAACACCCCAATTTTAGTTGGGGTGTTTTGTTTTTATTGACTCTTTATTCGGACTTTTTCGTCTTACTCGTCTTTTTGGCTTTGGTTGTCGGTCGCTTCTGAGTAAACTCAAAACCAATTGAACCGTCTTTACCCATCACCAATTGAGCCGAGAATTTGCGCTTCGTACGATTAGAGACAAAGCCTGTTAACTCATCGCTCTTACCTTCGGTCAAGATTTTTTGAACCTGTTCGGGATCAATACTTTGTTGCAAAATAATGCGCCCGATTCGGAAGTCACACGTCTTTTCTAAGGTTTTTTCGCAGATGTAGCCCTTGGGCGTATTCAATACAGCCGAGCCACACTTAGGACACGTGCCGATTGCTTCAAATTGGGACTTGTCCAAAGGTTCGTCAGACTCTTCTTCCTTTTGACCGAAATCGAATTCCAACTTAAAGTCATCCGTAATTTTCAAAATGGCAGCAAAGGGACGTCCCATCTTGCTGATGAAACCATCCAAGGGACCAATGGCTCGGTTCTTTAAAAGCTCTTCAACTTCGGCCACTTCAAACGTACGACCGCCTGGATGCTTCGTGAGACTAAAGTCACACTTCGTACAGGCAAAACGACGATAGTTTTCCACAATTTCAGAGCCACATTTCGGACAAGGCGTCTTCAAATGCGCAGGGTTTTCAAGAGGAACCGTGTCACCTTCATAACGCTTGGCAGCATCAACAATGGTCTCCGTCATTTGACGAATATCCTTCATAAAGGTATCTCGCGTCAATTTCCCTTGTTCGATTTGGGCAAGCTTGTATTCCCATTCGCCGGTCAATTCCGGTTCAGATAATTCCGAAACACCCAACCCCTTGAGTAAAACAAAGAGCTGGCGAGCCTTAAACGTAGGCTTTAGATCGCGCCCATCACGCACCAAATAGTTTTGTAATAACAAACCTTCGATGATGGCGGCACGCGTAGCCGGCGTTCCAAGACCTTTACCGGCCATGGCTTCGCGCAATCCCTCTTCTTCAACAAGTTTGCCTGCACCTTCCATAGCTGACAAAAGCGTAGCTTCGGTATAGCGCGGCGGAGCCTTAGTGGCTTTTTCTCCTGCTTGAGCAGACACAACTGCCACCTTCTCACCCTTTTCAACCGGCACTAAGGTTTCACTCTTTTCAACATCTCGACCATAAACCGACAACCAACCGGCTTTGACCAAAACCTTACCTTCGGTTTTAAGTTTTTCTTTGCCGACCGTCGTAATTCGAGTCGTTACGTCATACTCAGCAGCCGGGTAGAACACGGCCATGAAGCGCTTAACCACCAAGTCATAGATTTTCTCTTCAACCTCTGACAATTTCTTCGGCTGTTGAGAGGTCGGAATAATGGCAAAGTGATCTGAAATCTTGGAATTATCAAAAACACGCTTTGTCGGTTTGACCCAATGATTTTTAAGGATTTGATCGGCGCCACTGAAGTAGCGATTCGTCTCTTTGAGCGCCTCAAGCGTCGAGACCACGGTCGATGCATAGTCTTCCGGCAAAGCACGAGCGTCCGTTCTCGGGTACGTCAACACTTTGTGTTTTTCATACAAGGCTTGAGCGGCTGCCAATGTCGTTTTAGCGGAAAAACCAAAACGATTATTGGCCTCCCTTTGCAAACTGGTTAAGTCAAAAAGAAGCGGAGAAAGTTGCGTTGTGCGCTTTGCCGTTTCTTCGACGGTTGCAGATTGTCCATTAAGGCGATCACATAAGGCCAAAGCTTCTTTTTTGTCCCAAATGCGTTCAGCCTTCAAATGAGGATGATCTTCGCTTTTCTTAAAAGTCGGATCAAACCATTGGGCTTGGTATTGGCCGGCCTTTGCCTTAACATCGGCGAGAACTTCCCAATACTTTTGGCTTACAAAAGAAGCAATTTTTTCTTCGCGTTCAACAACAATTGCCAAGGTCGGTGTTTGAACACGACCGACCGTGGTCAAGAAAAAGCCACCATCCTTGCTATTGAACGCCGTCATGGCGCGAGTGCCATTAATCCCAACCAACCAGTCAGCCTCTGAGCGAGAACGAGCGGCATCTGACAAATTTTGCATCTCAGCATCGCTTCTCAAATTCTTGAAGGCTTGGACAATAGAAGCCGGCGTCATGGATTGCAACCAAAGACGTTGGATCGGTTTTTTGCATTTAGCGGCTTGCATGATGTAGCGGAAAATCAATTCCCCTTCACGCCCGGCGTCGCATGCATTGATCACGCCGACAATATCGGTACGCTTAAGCAAACGTTTTAAAACCTTTAATTTGTCCTCCGTCTTTTTAATCGGCTTTAAATCAAAAGACGGGGGAATCATCGGTAAGTGCGTAAACGTCCACTTACCTCTTTTAACATCGTATTTTTCCGGAACGGTCAATTCCAACAAATGACCGACCGCCGAGCTGACCACATATTGGTCACTCTCGAAAAAATCCTTCTCACGTTGCATGCCACCCAAGGCCTTTGCAATATCCGACGCAACGGAAGGTTTTTCAGCAATAACGAGCAACTTTTCACTCATGACAAAATCCTAATTCTGCAATGTCTCAACAAAATGCTTTTTTTAGAGTAGCAACAAATGGGGGTACTTTTGCAAATTTTCTTTATAGATTTTTTAATTTCATGTTTTTCAAAATGTCATCCGTCCCTTCAACTAAAGAGGCGCCTTGCTTGATTAATTGGTGACATCCTTTACTTAGCGGGTGATGAATCGAGCCGGGCACCGCCATCACCTCTCGACCTAAATCTCCGGCCTCGCGCATCAATGATAAAACTTTCGATCGTTGACTGGCTTGGATAACAACAAAGTTGTTCACCGCTGCCATCCACAAGCGTTCAATCCCCTGCAGGTCACTTTCTTCAAACGTCTCTTTAACGGGCAGTACAGTACTAATGATCAGTCCCTTATTAGCAACAAAGTCTCGTTTCTTTTCTATTAGGGGATTGGCTAACGGCGTCGAACTGAGCCAAATCAAACAATCGGGGTGTGACCTTGCAACCGATACCAACGCTTCTTGCTCAATGCCTTGTTTGTCAGTTTGAACAATTGCAACCTCTGCATCTTCACACAACCGTTTAGCCCATGATTGAGTTAATTCACTTGCCTCTGTTGTCGGGTGAGAACTGCCTACTAAAGAAATAGTCGGTCGAGACAATAAAGAGAGATTTCCAATCGCAAAAAAGACAACAGGCGCCAAACCGCTTGATAACAATGATTGGGGATAATCAACGTCTTCTAGCGTAATCATGCGAGCGCCTGGCATGCGTTCAAGCCACCTCAATGACTCTTCAATCGTCCGCTCTACTTCCAAACTTGGAGCATGTCGAAGTCGCAACGCAAGCGATTCACCCACAATGGCTCTCAATTGTTGAAAACTTGCGCTGAAAATTTCCTCAGGCAGACCGATATGCGTTAATAATTGCTGAGCCTCAATACTAGTTAATTCAGGCGTCAACACTAAACGTAACCAATCTCGCTGTTGTTCCTTATTCATAATCCCTCACGACCTTTGTCCTCATTGTACGTCTGATTACAAAAAGGAATTCGCAATTCTTGGTAAAATTTCCTTTTGAATTCATTTTAATTTTGGAGCGCTTGACGTGACTACTTTGCCTATTGTGCAATTTCCCAACCCCGTTCTTGAAACGGTTTGTCAGCCCATCGGTGAGATTACCGAGGATATTGTTGCGCTGGCAAAGGATATGGCTCAAACCATGTACGAGGCACCCGGGGTCGGCTTGGCAGCTCCTCAAGTGGGTCGCGGCATTCGTCTCGTTGTGGTTGATGTCAGCGAAAATAAAGATAGTCTCTTAACGCTCGTTAATCCCGAAATTGTCGCTACAAGTGAAGAAATGGAATTGGGAGAAGAGGGTTGTCTTTCGTTGCCGGGCATTTATGAAAAGGTGACCCGTTACTCTGAAGTGACGGTTCGCTACACCGACCTCTCCGGCCAACAACAAGAGTTGCACGCCGACGGACTTTTAGCCATTTGTCTTCAACACGAATTGGATCACTTAGACGGCAAGGTCTTTGTTGACCATTTAAGTCGCCTCAAACGCGACCGAGCATGCGCAAAATTGAAAAAGAAGCGTTTGCAAGAGCGCCAATAATTCAAAAGGACGGTTTCAAGCCGTCCTTTTCCATATCAGTCTTTATAGCGGTGACAGTGTTTAGAAACCGCGGCAACGATCTGATCCACAACATGATCTGACAAATCATGCCCCATCTTATCAATGGTTAGCATTCGAGCATTGGGAACACATTCTGCAACCTCTTCCCCGGCTCTTAACGGCAACAACGGATCATTACGACCGTGAATGACTAATGTTGGAGCCATAATCCGCCTTAAGCTTTTAGAGCGGTCGCCAGAAGCCAAAATAGCTAACAACTGACGAGAACTTGCCACGGCTTGATATTCATCTTCAACCATGGAGCGAGCCACTCTATAGAGGTGTTCGTCAGAATGAGGTTGTGAACCGGCACTGATCACCTTAAATAAGTTTTTCAGGTGCTTAGCCACTGCTTCGACATTATGCTCATCGCTCACGGGCTTCAAAATTCCGCGAATTGCGTTGAGCTTTCCCAGCCCCGTTCGAGGATTTCCGGAAGCGCTCATAATAGAAATCATCGATGCAATGCGCTGCGGATAATTTAAGGCCATCACTTGAGAAATCATGCCACCCATTGAAATTCCCAAAACATGAGCGCGTTTGATTTGCAACTCATCCAAAACGGCTTCAGCATCGGCCGCCATGTCCTCTAATGAATAAGGCGCCTTAACCGGCAAACGCAGCAACGTTCGACAAATCGCACTAATTACTCTTAAAAATCCGACATTTTCCTCGATTTTCGTCGATTTTCCGCTATCTCGATTATCGAAAGTAACCACTCGAAAACCGCTTTGAACCAATCCTTGGATAAACGAAGGAGGCCAAGCCACTGAGGGCATCCCTAACCCCATGATTAACAAAATTACAGGAGAGCCATCGTCTCCAAAGACTTCATAGTGAAGCGTTATGCTGTCTTTCGTTGTAAATTGCTTGCGCATAAAAACTCCTTGTTTGTTGTAAGTGTATCGCTTACCCAACATTTTTTTATCACGAAGCGTTAAATTAAACGCAAAATATCGTCATATTTAACCCAAGTCTCTACAATTTGCGTTATGAAAATCATTTTTGCTGGAACCCCACCTCTTGCTGCAACCGTGTTAGCCGCCTTAATTGAAGCGGGACACGAGATTTTGCTCGTCTTGTCTCAACCCGATCGGCCTAGTGGTCGAGGGATGAAGTTAACCCCGTCCCCTGTTAAATCTTTGGCCTTAGAGCATGGGATTGAAGTGATCACCCCAAGCACCTTGTCGTTAAAGAAAGGGGGAGCTGAAGCCCAAGCTGTACATGATCAACTCATTGCGCTCAATGCCGATGTTATGGTCGTTGCAGCCTATGGGATGATTTTGCCGCAAGCGGTTTTAGATATTCCTCGTGGCATTGGGCACGATCATTCGGTCAAGTGTATTAATGTCCACGCTAGCTTATTGCCTCGTTGGCGAGGCGCAGCCCCCATCACTCGTGCCATCGAGCATGGTGATCCTGATTTTGGCGTTACGCTTATGAAGATGGAGGCGGGCCTTGATACCGGTCCGATGCTATCTCAAGAATCATTCCCCATCAGCGCAGATGAAACGACAACGAGCTTAACGGAACGTGTTGCCCAATTAGGGGCCGACATGATGGTTAAGCTTCTTTCTGCACCCGAATCGGTAAGCTATGTCGAGCAACCCGCTGAAGGGGTAACGTATGCTGAAAAAGTGCACAAAGAAGAAGGCAAAATTGACTTTAGTTTGCCCGCCCATATTGTTGAGCGAAAAATTCGCGCATTCAATCCCTTCCCTTCCTCTTTTGCAACGCACAATGAGGTTATCATCAAAATTTGGGAAGCGCATATCGTCGAAGCTCAAGGTCAAGCGGGTACTGTTGTTCAAGCCGATAAAAATGGCGTTGTCATTGCTTGCGGTGAGCGAGCGATTTGCGCCACGGTTTTGCAACGCCCGGGCAAACCTAAAATGCCGGTTGCCAGCTTCTTGCAAGGCTACCCCATCACCAAAGGAGATTGTTTCCAATGAGTGTCAATCTCTCTGACGCCCTTGTAAAGGCCTCTGCTTACTGGGAAGACATTAAAGAGGGAACCTTATCATTGGATAAGGCCTTAGCGCACTGTGCAACCTCCGCCGATCCCCAAATGAAAGCAGCCGTGCAAAGCTTATTGCACACCGCCATTCGTCATCGAGCCAAAGTGGACTTAATTGCCGCCAAACTCATGAATAAGACCCCAACACCTGAAGTCGGGGCTTTATTGGATGTTGCGCTTGCGCTATTGGTCAACGGACAAGATAAAACCTTCACGGTCGTTAATCAGACGGTTATCGCTGCCAAATCCGCACCGGAAACGGCTCGGGCTAGTGGCTTTATTAACGCCATTCTCCGTAATTACTTACGAAATAAGGATTCTTTTGCGTTTCTTTTCTCAAAGAATCTCAATGCTCGTTTTAATGCACCGGGTTGGTGGATTTCTAAAGTTCGAAAAGCGTTCCCCAATCAATGGGAAAGCCTTTTAGATGTGCAAACGAAGCACCCTCCACTGACTCTGCGAGTGAATCGTCGCAAAGTCTCGATGCAAGAGTATTTGGATCTAGCCCAAAAAGCTGGTGTCAACGCAAAGGCAATTGGTCCTTGGGCGGTCATCATTGATCCGCCTTGCCCTGTTCAAAAAATCCCCGGATTTTCTCAAGGCCTTGTATCGGTTCAAGACGCCGGTAGCCAACTTGTCACAGAGATTTTAAAACTCGCTCCGGGCTCCAGAGTGTTGGACGCATGTGCAGCACCGGGTGGCAAGACGGCCCAGTTATTAGAAAACTACGATCTTGATGTTACGGCCATTGAGATTGACCCGACTCGCGCCCCCAAGATTAACGAAACGCTTAGTCGATTGGGACTAAAGGCTGAAGTAAAAGTCGGTAGTGCCGCTGATATTGATTTCCTGAAATCATTAGGCACGTTCGATGCCATTGTTTTGGATGCTCCCTGCACAGCTTCCGGTATCGTACGTCGCCACCCTGACATTCCTTGGGCACGACGCCAAAGCGATATTGAACAATTAGCTCAAACTCAGGCTAAAATCCTAGATACCGTTTGGCAAATTTTGCCCAATGGTAAAGACCTCTTATATGTGGTTTGCTCGATTTTCCCTGAAGAAGGACCTTGGCAAATTCAGGCATTTTTGAGTCGACATAAGGACGCCATTCTCAAACCGTTACCCTTTAACGGCGAAGAGATGTTACGTCTGATTCCGACGGAAAAAGAATCCTCAAAAGGATTGCCCCTTGTCCATGATGGCTTTTTCTATGCCCTTTTAAGTAAAAAGGATGTCGCATGATGCAATACTGCCCAAGCCTCTTGCGCCCGCTCCTTGCTCTGATCATCGGTCTGAGCATGGTGGGTCATGCCTGGGCAGAAGATATTGCCATTATGAACGCCTCCCTGAATAAGGCAAAAGACGGCGATACACCCGGTCTGTACCTCAATTTAGATGTTGAGTTTGACCTATCAAGAAACATTGAGGATACCCTTACACGAGGGATTCCCTTGTATTTCATCACCGAATTCCGTTTAGAGCGCCACCGTTGGTACTGGGTGGATAAGTCCATTGCTGATGCCAGTTTTATGTCTCGATTGTCTTACAGCCCTCTCACCCGTCAATATCGTCTATCACGAGGTGGCTTGTCTCAATCCTTTGACAATTTAAAAGACGCACTTTCGGTATTAAAAGCTGTTCATAATTGGCAAGTTTCCGACAGAACTCATCTCAATGAACCCTCCTCTTATGAAGCGGAAGCTCGCATGCGCCTAGACGTTGAACAACTTCCTTTGCCTATGATGGTAGGCATCGGTGACGCAGATTGGAACTTAGACTCAGGGTGGCAAGCCGTCTCCATTGAGCACCGGGCGGTCGCGCCGGATAATAAGGAGTAACACATGAGAGCACTGCTTCGCTACGGCGCAAGTATTGTTCTTGCCATCTCTGCTGTTGTCCTACTTTTTTTGACAACGGTAAGCGTTTCTACGCCTAAACTAGCACCCTATTTCCCACTTTTTTTCGTCATCAATATCTTTGTCGTTTTGATTTTGTTGACGATTCTTATCTCGCTTATCTCCAAACTTTTTACGAGATATCGCCAGAAAAAATTTGGTTCCCGTATGTTGGTGCAATTGGTAGCCACCATTTCGGTCATCACATTTTTACCTGCCCTTCTCATTTACTTCTCTTCGAACTACCTGCTCTCACAAGCGTTTGACACAGGTGTTGACTCTCGTGTTGAACGGGCATTGGAAGCTAGCGTCACACTCTCTCAAGAGACTCTGCAACGCTTACAAGCTGATCAAATTGTCACAGCTCAAACCATTGCTGATCGCCTTAATAACTCTTCCCTAGTCGCAATGACTAAAGAACTGGCCCGTACTAAAGACTTCACTAATTCGGCCATTTTGCAGTTATTGGACTCCGAGGGACAAGTCATTGTGCACACAGCAGACGAAGAACAAGTCGTCGATTTAATTGTGTCTCCACAAGACATCAATACAGCGCAACGTCAAGGCTATTTTGCCTCCGTTGATGGCGACCCCTTGGAAGAAGGCGAACATCAAGGTAAGTTGGCCATTCGAACCATCGTTCCTGTCTCGACTCACGCCTTGCCCGAAGGTCTCTTTCTTCAAATTCGTCAGGTCATTAATGAACCCGTTGCCGACAATATTTCGACCATTGTTCAAGGCCTTCGTGACTATCAACAAATCATTGTTTCAAGAGATGGTCTTCAACAAATTTTCCGCTTTTCTCTTGTCCTCACCTTGACGTTGGTGTCGCTTTTTTCTGTTTTGGGAGCCTTTATCCTCTCTCAACGTTGGACCGCTCCGATTCGCCAGTTAGCAGAAGGGACCCGTCGCGTAACCGGGGGGCACTATCAACCCATTCAAGAATTTAGTGGCGCTGACGAAATTAATGAGCTTACGCGCACATTTAACATCATGGTTCGTGAAGTTAATGATGCTCTAGGAAAGTTAGAGTCTAGAAGAGAACGATTAGAACAATCCAATATCTTCCGTGAACGTATTCTGGAAAATATTTCCACCGGCATTATCGTGCTTGATCATGAAAAGCGAATCAAAACCGCCAACATGGGAGCCGTCAAAATTTTGGGCAACAGTATTTTGCAAATCGGTGTGAAACTGGAGCACGCTTATCCGGAGTTGTTCCACATTATTTTGCCAATGCTTAAAGAAAATTCTCGCAGCATCAAGCAAGAAGATGTAACGTTGACTCCGGAAGGGAAAAGCACCCCACTGTCGTTATACGTTCGCAGCTCTTCCGTCCCCCTTGATAATCATCCCGGTTACTTGGTTGTGATTGATGACATGACGCAAGCCATTGCAGCGCAAAAGGTGATCGCTTGGGGTGAAGTTGCTCGTCGAATGGCTCACGAAATTAAAAATCCGCTCACCCCCATTCAACTGGCAGCCGAACGTATGCAAATTAAGCTCTCCAAGCACCTGCCAGAAGAGGATATTGTTTTACTGGATCGTTACACGCATACAATCGTGGAACAAGTTTCTTCCATTAAGCAGATGGTTAACGATTTCCGAGATTATGCAAAACTTGCCAAACCCACTCTTAAGCCATTGAATTTAAATGTCTTAATCGACGATGTTGCAACGTTGTATTCTCAAGCCGATGTCGATGTCACACTGAACCTCGATGCGAAATTGCCCGAAATTCAAGCCGACAGAGCTCAGTTGCTACAGGTCTTGCACAACCTTTTCTCAAATGCCAAAGAAGCAAAGCTGGCTTCCCGTAATTGCCACGTCACGATGACAACGAAACACATTCGTGAAAAGGAAAAAGATGAGGTTCTTTTTATCTTTGAAGATAACGGGCCAGGCTTTCCTCCTGCGATTTTGAATCAAGCCTTTGAACCCTACATTACGACAAAACCGACTGGAACAGGTTTGGGTCTTCCAATGGTCAAGAAAATTATTGAAGAGCATAATGGCTATGTTCGCCTAAGCAATCATATTTCTGATGTTGGTGAAGAGCCAAAAGGTGCTATAGTTACCATCGGATTTACTTTGTAACCCCTTGTTTTTTCTTTAGCCCTAAGTTTTATTACATGGCAAACGTATTAGTTATTGATGACGAAGTTGGCATTCGCGAACTTTTTAGCGAAATTCTCTCCGATGAGGGCTACTCCGTCACGCTTGCTGCCAATAGCGCCGAAGCCCGCAGGGCCGTTAAAATTTGCAATCCAGATGCCATCTTGTTGGATATCTGGATGCCTGATACCGATGGTATTTCCTTATTGAAGGAATGGGCTTCACAAGGTCCTTTGCCCTGTCCAATCGTGATGATGTCCGGCCATGCCAATATTGATATGGCAGTGGAAGCAACGAAATTTGGAGCTTTCACGTTCCTTGAAAAGCCGACGTCAATCAAAACATTGATTGATACGTTGCATTCCGCCCTTGCCGCACGTCAAACCAGTGCATTGTTAGGCTCCAACCAATACGCAACACCCGCAAAGAAATCGCCAGAAACCAATGCTGAAGCGACTAAGGACGATGTATTGAGCAGTCAAATTGATTTTTCTTTACCATTAAGAGAAGCGAGAGATCAGTTTGAACGTGCGTATTTCTTGAATCTGTTAGAACAAGAAAGTTACAGCATGACAAAAGTTGCTGCGAAAGCGCAACTCGAAAGAACTCACTTGTACCGAAAACTTCGTCAATTAGGTATCGATTGGTCCAAGGACGATACTCATTAAAACACTACGTTGTTTTCTTGACCAATTCGTACAGCCTATTTGGCTATAAACGATTGTTTTTATATGAAAATTCTCATTCTTGGCGCTGGACGAGTTGGTCGATCGGTTGCTGAAAGCCTTGTGAGTGATGCCAATGACATTACGGTTGTTGACACGTCACAAGAGCGTATTCAAATGCTTCAAGACCGCTTTGACCTATTGGGGATTGTGGGCGATGCCTGTTCGCCTTCAGTACTCAGTAGTGCTGGTGCTATGGACGCTGACTTATTGATTGCTGTTACCGCAAGCGACGAAACAAACTTGGTCGCCTGTACGTTATCTGCTCAACTCTTTAATATTCCGATGCGTATTGCTCGCGTTAGAAATAGTGAGTTGCGCTATTACCCCCGAATCCTCGGTGAAGAAGGCTTTAGAGCAACGAGCATCATTTGGCCTGAACAAGCTATTGCTACCCATTTATGTAAGTTGATTGCTTTCCCGGCCGCACAACAAGTTCTTAGCTTTGCAGATGGTCTGTTGACGCTTTTTACTGTTCGTGCAACCGCTGGTGCTTCACTTGTCGGTCGTCCGTTACGAGAAATTTTTATTCAATTGCCCGATGCGCAAGTACGCTTTGTCTCGATTTTCCGACGAAAGCATCGCTTAGACTGTCGTTCGGAAACGGTTATTGAGTCTGGTGACGAAATCACTGTATTGACAGCTTCCTCTTGCGCAAGCAAAGTTATTGAAGCCTTGAGTCCTTACGAAACGGCTCAATCCATTGTTTTACTCAATGGGGAGTCTTTATCGGGCTTGGTCACGGAAGAGCTTGAACCTGCTCGCTCAAAGCGCAATATCAAAATTTTTGAACCCACAAAAGAGTCCGCTCAAGCCCTCTCCAAGCGCTATGCCAGTAACCGTGTTACTGTCTCAGAAGTCAAGGCCAATGACACCGCAGCTCTTGCCCAAGAAGGGGTGGGACAAGCCGACGTTGTATTAGCCCTTTCTTCCAATGACGAAGCTAATATCATGTCAGCGCTTTTAGCCAAACGTTTGGGAGCTAAGCGCGTGATTGTGCTCTTGGAAAACCAAGCTTACTCAGACCTTGTTCAAGGCACTGATATTGACGTTATGGTTTCTCCGACGCAAGCGTCTCTCGGGGAATTGTTGCGCCACATTCGCTACGGTGACGTGGTCAATGCGCAAGAGCTCTACAGAGGTAGCTCTGAGGCACTTGAAATTGTTGCTCACGGCTCCAAACGTAGCTCCAAGGTTGTCGGTAAGGCATTAAGTGAGATTTCCTTCCCGCAAGGCGTTTCCGTTGGCGCGTTGGTGCGCGGTGAAGGCGATGAGGCTCAAATTTTAATGGCTGAACCTGATTTAGTCGTTGCAGCCGAAGACCACTTAATCTTATTTATCCCGAATAAGAAGATGATTCCCCGCATCGAACAACTCTTTGCTGTTGATGTTGGGTTCTTCTAACAAAAAATGTTGTATTCCATCAAACGACAAATTTTGCCGGTTCTCAATGCCCTTGGACCACTCATTGTGTTCACGGGGTTGGCGATGTTGTTGCCTATCGCTATCGGCTATCGTGAGAATGAAAATACCATTTATAACTTTGGCATCTCCAGCCTGATTTGTATCGGTAGTGGCGGAGCTATTTGGCTATTAACACGACGCTTTCGCCGAGAACTTGAAACCCGAGACGGCTTTTTGTTGGTTACTCTTTGCTGGCTTAGTGTGGCGCTATTTAGCTCCATTCCATTTGTATTACTCTTGCCAGAGATTTCATACCATCGCATCTTCTTTGAAACGATTTCCTGTCTTACGACAACCGGAGCGACTGCCTTAGTGGGTTTAGAAAACCTTCCCTTATCTATTAACTATTGGCGAAGCTTATTGTCTTGGTTAGGTGGGATGGGGATCATCGTGTTAGCAGTGGCCATTTTGCCGCTTTTAGGAGTGGGTGGCACTCAAATCTTTAAAGCTGAAAACACAAACCTTTTTAAAGATACAAAGCTCACTCCGAGAATTGCCGATACGGCTAAAGCACTCTATAGCATCTATATTTTGGCTTCAATTTGCTGTGCTATCGCTTATCGTTGGGCCGGTATGAATTGGGATGACGCGGTCTTATTTACGTTTACGACCATGAGTCTAAGTGGCATTGCTCCTTATGACCAAAGCGTTGGAGTCTTCAACTCCTTGCCTATTGAAATGGTGACCGTAATTTTCTGCATTTTCTCAGGCTTTAATTTTTCTTTGCATTTTACGGCTTGGCGCCAACGCTCTGTTTGGAGTTACTTCACTGACGTAGAAGCTCGAGCTTGGCTTCTTATTTTGGGCTTTGGGACTGCATTGGTCTTTTTCATCTTAACACTTCACCACACGTATCCTACGTGGGAAGCCACTTTGCGCTATTCTGTATTTCACGTCGCGTCCATCTTTAGTACAACCGGCTATAGCACAACAGACTACAGCGCATGGCCCTGCTCTTTGGCTTTTATTTTGCTCTTTATCAGCCTGTTTGCTTCTTGTTCTGGTTCAACCGGCGGTGGTGTCAAGATGATCCGAGTTCTAGTTTTAGTTAAGCGCGGACTTCTTACCTTAGATACTCTACTGCGTCCTCGTGATTACTTACCTTTAAAGGTTGGCAATACCCCTATTCCGGAGCAACTAGCCAACACGGTTTATGCCTTCTTTGCATTACACCTGATGGTAATGGTCTCAGCCACCTTTGTTATTTTGCTCTCTGGCGTTGGCTTTACTGAAGCCGTTTCCACCGTCATTGCCTGCATTTCCAACACGGGTCCCGGTCTAGGAAGTGTGGGACCAGCTAATAATTATGCTGCCTGCAACCCCACTCATCTTTGGGTTGGCTCCTTCTGCATGTTTGTTGGCCGTTTGGAACTTTTCTCCGTATTTGTTCTCTTTACGAAGGCTTTCTGGAGAAGTTAGAAAACTTTATAGGGGACGCCAATGCAATGCTTCCCCTTTGGCTTGGGCTTTACGCATCAAATCCAAAAGAGGATAAAAGCGTGTTTTCAAAGAAATCGCATTCGCTATGCGATGACTCTTTTCATCCCCTTGCTCTTCTAATTCATTATCGATTTCGTCTTCTTTATCTTCCATTTCTACGTCATTTTCTAGCAACATTTCCAATCCATGAATCACTGCTGGCAAATCTTCCCCCAAGATTGCCCCATTATCATGCAGCGGGCGTCCCAAACTTTTAAAAATGGGATCGACGTGTTGACGCAACATCACCACTTCACCGGCCGCTTTCGACCCAAATGCCAAAACTGCACTCATATCAACTCCCAACAAATAGAGAAAAATGTCATCAATTAATGACAAATTGCTAAAAAATAAAGAAATATATTCTCAAATCCCTAAGCGAATATAATAGTACCATTGAATCGCTCGGAGCTTAAAATGACTCAAAACATCTATGACCAACCTCTTTTTGATGACGAATTTGTCGAACTTGACGAGCTCTTAGCGCAATTAGACGAAGAAAACATGGCGATGGATGCCGCTGAAGCCGATGGATTTTTGACCGCACTGCACCTCTTACCGCAAGAGGTTAGTCCCTCTGAGTGGATGCCCATGATTTTTAGTGCGAGCGAAGAGCATCAAGCACTTTTACCTCAAGAAAGCCAAGATCGTCTGGAACTGCTTGTGTACCGTCGCTATCGAGAAATCGGGCGCTTACTGAGTGCGTGCAAACCACTAGACCCAATTGTTTTTGATCCCGAAGACGAAAACGGCAACCTTTTAACCGGTGAAGACAGCATCGTTGCCCTAGAGCCATTTGCAAGCGGATTCTTAACAACTGCTCAGACATGGCCCGGGCTTCTTGATACTGACAATGAAGCCCTTGCCAGTGCCCTCGTGGGTGTTTGGCGTCACCTGCCTCAGGATTTAATGGGTGATTTTGAGGAAATTCGTTTAGAGTTGCTCTCCGAGTCTCCCCTCGAAGATCTCGATGACGCGATTGCCGATTTGGCCACCAGCGTAGCTGAAGTTGCAGCGATTACTCGTGGCTTCAAACCAAAAACTCAACGTGCCAAAGCACCTTTTCGTCGTGCACAAACACGCCACTAACGGTCTGAAGATGGGGTAGAACGGTTCACTTTTGCAATCACTGCAATTAAGACAAGTACCGGCACTCCCAATAAGGCGGTTGCGATGAAGAATTGACTGTATCCAACCGCCTCGACAACAAAACCAGAAAAACCCGCCAAAAACTTCGGCAACAACAACATTACTGAACTAAAGAGGGCGTATTGCGTTGCTGTATAGGCGATATTGGTCAACCCAGAGAGATACGCTAAGAATGCAACCGAGGCGATGCCAGCTGCTAGATTATCTGCGCTCACAGTCAGAATTAAAAACGGTACATGATGACCCTGAGTCGCCAACCAAGAGAAAAGAACATTGGTTAGAGCCGACAAAAAACCACCCAAAAACAAGGTTTTTAAGACCCCTAACCGCATGGTAATAATCCCACCGATAAAAGCACCTGTAAGCGTCATAAGAACGCCAAAAACCTTACTAACGGCAGCAACCTCTTCTTTGGTATAGCCCAAATCCAAATAAAAAGGATTGGCCATTACGCCCATGACGACATCCGAGATTCGATACGTTGCAATCAATGCCAACAAAAGCACTGCTTGCCAACGGTATCTTGAGAAAAAGTCAATAAACGGTAAGCACGCCGCCTCGTAAAACCAAACGACCAACTTCACCGTTCGTTCAGACCATTGGGGATGAAGATGTTGAAATTGAGTCAGTCGTCTCTGTGTTTCTTCCGAAATACTTTGAGAGAGAAGGCGTTGTGGCTCTGGGGAGAAAAATACCGCTACCATCCCCACGCTCATGCTGGCAGCCATCACACAATAGGCAAAACGCCATGCACCGGGATCATATTCACCATTGACTGCACTAAACGCTGCCAAAGCAAGGGCACCAGCCCCCGACCAAATCATGGCCAAACGATAGCCTGTTTGATAGGTTGCTGCTAATGCTGCCTGCTCTTTTTGCGAAGCACTTTCAATACGGTAGGCATCTAACGTAATGTCTTGAGTGGCGGAGGCAAACGCCGTTATTAAGGCCAAAACAAACATCGTTTGCAGTTGCACCTTGGGATCGGTCATCGCCATTGCCAAAAGGCTACAAAACAAGACGCACTGAGTCAGCAATAACCATGAACGACGTCGTCCCATACGTGATAAAAATGGGATTTTTAATCGATCAACCAAAGGGGCCCAAACCCACTTAAACCCATAGGCCAATCCAACCCAACTCATCATGCCGATGGTTTTTAAATCGATGCCGGCCTCTCTTAACCAAAAAGAAAGCGTCCCCAAAACTAAAAGCAAAGGCAGTCCTGAGGCAAAGCCCAAGAAAAACATGCGAATTGCTTCCGGTTTTGCGTAAACCGCACAAGCTCGCTTCCAAGACGCAAAAGATTGGCCGAACACTTAGATGAGGTCCTCTTTAGAAATAAAACACCACTCGCCTTCCTTTAAATCGTCTGGGAGACGGTAGTGACCAAAACTAACACGGTGAAGAGCCTCCACTCGATTGCCGACTGCTGCCACCATGCGCTTAACTTGGTGATATTTACCTTGCGTGAGCGTCATCTCAAAGTGTGTTTCATCCAAAGCGTTGACGCTTTGAGCTTTCACCGGCACTTTTTCATCTTCAAGCAACACCCCTTCAGTCAACTTATCGAGCATCTTTTGAGTCATCGGGTGCTTACTCGTCACCAAATAGACTTTCGCAACGTGTTTTTTAGGATGAATCAAACGGTGTTGCAACGAGCCGTCATCGGTCAAAATAAGTAACCCAGTTGTATCTTCATCGAGTCTGCCAACGGGTTGAACTCCTCGAACTCTCAAGGGAGCGGGCAATAAAGTCATCACCGATGGATGATGAATAGGTTTTTGTGAACACTCATAGCCTTGAGGCTTATGAAGTGCCACCACGGCTTTTTCACAATAGGGCCAAACCTTTCCATCCACGGAAAAGGAAAATTGAGATTGTTTGACGTCAAAGTCAGGATCGTCAATCACTTCCCCTTCCACGGCAACACGCCCTTGGCAAATCATGCCAAAACATTCGTGACGGGTACCAAAACCTTGAGAAAATAAGACTTGTTCCAAACGCATGAGATTAGTCCTTGTAATCCACAATCAACGGAGCATGATCGGAGAATTTCTCTTCATTGTAAACACTTGTTTGGGTGGCTTTCGCTGCTTGTCCTTGTGTAGCGATTTGATAGTCAATTCGCCAACCGACATTCTTGGCTCTGGCTTGCCCTCGTTGACTCCACCAAGTGTATTGTTCCTTGGTCGGCTCAAGTTGGCGGAAAACATCAATCCAACCTTCATTAAAAAGAGCGGTCATCCATTCGCGTTCTTCCGGTAAAAAGCCAGAATTCTTGAGATTGCCCTTCCAATTTTTAAGGTCAATTTCTTTATGAGCAATATTGACGTCACCACAAAATACGATCTCTTTTCCACGTGCCTTTAGTGCTTTCAAGTGAGGTTCAAAAGCATCTAAAAAGCGAAATTTAGCTTCTTGACGATCTTCTGAACTCGAGCCCGATGGGAAATAGACACTCACGATGATGAGGTTTTCAAACTCACACTCAACATACCGCCCTTCTGCATCAAACTCTTCATTTCCAAACCCAATTTGAACATTTATCGGTTTTTGTTTGGTATAAAGCGCAACCCCAGAGTAGCCTCTTTTTTGTGCCGTGTGCATAAACACGTGATACCCATCGGCGTGTAAAACATCCTCAGAAATATCCGCTTCTTGGGCCTTTAGCTCTTGAATGCATAAAACATCTGCATTTTGCTGATCAAACCACTCCCAAAAATTTTTCTTAGCGGCCGAACGAATTCCGTTAGCATTGAAAGTAATAATACGAAACATGTCGAGAATCTCGGTAAAATTAGCCAATTAGGTTAATTATCCTGATTCACTGCATTTTTTGTGGATTTGTATTATGTCTTTACAACACGACTTTATCGAGTTTGCACTTGATACCAAGGTTCTTCGCTTTGGTGAATTTAAAACAAAGGCCGGTCGCCTTTCCCCGTATTTCTTCAATCTCGGCTTATTTAACACCGGTAGCACGTTGGCTCGTTTGGCAGATTTCTATGCAAAAACGCTCTTGGCCGCTCGCGAACGTGGCGAGATTGAGTTCGACATGATTTTTGGTCCTGCCTATAAGGGCATCCCTTTGGCCGCTGCCGTCGCTGTTAAGTTAGCCGAAATGGGCTGTGATATTCCTTACGCATTTAACCGCAAAGAAGCTAAGGATCACGGCGAAGGTGGAACGATTGTTGGCGCTCCCTTACAAGGTAAGGTCATTGTGATTGACGATGTTATCTCTGCGGGCACGTCTGTTCGCGAATCTGTGAACTTGATTAAGGCTGCTGGGGCCACCCCGTCTGGTGTTTTGATCGCTTTAGACCGCATGGAAAAGGGTGGTACGGCAGAGGTCATGACAGAACATTCCGCTGTCCAAGAAGTTGAAAAACTTTACCAAATGCCCGTTATTTCCATCATTAACTTGATCGACTTATTGGCATTTATGGATGAAGAAACACCGATGGCTCAACAAGCAAAACCCTATAGAGAAGCGGTTGTGGCTTATCGAGCACGTTACGGCGCTTAATCCAAATCTCCGATAGCAAAAAAGCAGTTCATGCGAACTGCTTTTTTTGCATCCGAGATTAAGACATTATGCCGTCAACTTTTGACGCAATAATTGGTTAACTTGACCCGGATTAGCCTTGCCCTTACTGGCCTTCATCACTTGACCGACCAAGCCGTTCAAAGCCTTTTCCTTACCAGCCTTAAACTCTTCAACGTTCTTCGGATTATTGGCAATGACCTCGTCAATAATCTTTTCCAAAGCACCCGTATCAGAGATTTGCTTTAAGCCCAAAGAGTCAATGAGAGCATCAACTTCTCCGTTGCCTTCCATAATCGCGGCAAAGACTTGCTTAGCACCCTTATTGTTGATCGTGCCATCCAACACTCGACCAATCAATGCAGCCAATTTAGCAGGCGTCACAGGTAACGTTTCAATCGTTGTCCCTTCTTGTTGATTCAAGGCGGCAGAAACTTCACCCATCACCCAGTTAGCCGCAATCTTCTTGTCGCTAACGGCTTCAGCAACAGCCAAGTAGTAGTCTGCCAAGGGCTTAGAGGTCGTCAAAATAGAGGCGTCATAAGCCGGCAAACCGAAGTCTTTTTCCAAGCGTGCACGCAACTCTTCGGGCAATTCCGGCATTTCTGCCTTCACGCGATCTAACCATTCATCGGAAATCTCAAGCGGTAAAAGGTCGGGATCCGGGAAGTAACGATAATCCATCGAGTCTTCCTTGGAGCGCATTTGACGCGTTTCACCCTTGTCCGGATCGTACAAACGCGTTGCTTGAACGACCTTGCCACCGTCTTCAATCAATTCAATTTGACGACGCACTTCATATTCGATGGCATCTTGCAAGAATCGGAACGAGTTGAGGTTCTTAATTTCGCAACGCGTACCGAATTCTTTTTGACCAACAGGACGCACACTCACATTAGCATCACAACGGAAATTACCGTTTTGCATATCGCCGTGGCTGATACCTAACCACACAACCAATGCGTGCAAGGTACGAGCATAGGCTACAGCTTCTTCAGCTGAACGCAATTCCGGTTCCGTTACGATTTCCAAAAGCGGAGTGCCAGCACGATTTAAGTCAATGCCGCTTCGGTTCATTTCCAAACCGTGAACACTCTTACCGGCATCTTCTTCTAAGTGAGCACGGGTCAAATTTAACGTCTTCATGTACGGTTCGCCCTTTTTCGGGGTCACCATGAAGCTCACCTGACCGCCCACTACGATCGGCCACTCAAACTGACTGATTTGATAGCCCTTGGGCAAATCGGGGTAAAAATAATTCTTTCGGTCAAAAATCGAACGCTTGGCAACAGTTGCACCGATTGCCAAACCAAATTTCATTGCACGCTCGACTGCGCCGTGATTGAGCACCGGCAACGTACCGGGCAATGCCAAATCCACAACACAAGCGTGGGTATTAGCATCCGCACCGATATCGGTCGAAGCGGCAGAGAAAATCTTGGTATTGGTTGACAACTGAACGTGCGTTTCCAAACCAATCACTACTTCCCATTGCATATTATTCTTCCTTATTAGTAGCCAGCGGGAACACGCTTGTGCCAATCCGTTTCACATTGATAGCGATGAGCCATACCCAATAACTTTGCTTCACTAAAGAGCGAACCAACTAATTGGAAGCCCAAAGGCAAACCGTTGGAGTGCATGCCACACGGCATACCGATACCCGGCAAACCAGCCAAAGAAACCGGAACCGTATAAAGGTCACTCAAATAAGCTTGTACCGGTTCACTCTTTTCACCAAAATGATAAGCAGGACCCGTTGCTGCGGGGCTGATCATCGCGTCCACGTCCTTAAAGATGCCGTTGAGTTCATTAGCAATTAAACGACGGACACGTTGAGCCTTGATGTAGTAAGCGTCATAGTAACCATGAGAGAGCACATAGGTACCAATCATGATTCGACGTTGCGGTTCTAAACCCAAGCCTTCAGAACGGCTACGCTTAATCATGTCTTGAATGTCGGTATAAGCTTGAGCGCGATGACCGTATCGGACGCCGTCATAGCGACTTAAGTTAGAGGATGCTTCAGCACAAGCCACGACATAGTAGACCGGAACCCCTAAATCAACCGTGGGAAGTTCAACGTCAACAATCTTGGCACCCATCTTTTCATAAGTCTTAATCGCATCTTCGATGCTTGCAGCCAACTCAGGATCCAAACCGTCAGCAAACCACTTACGAGGAACGCCGATCTTCATACCCTTGATATCGGTGTCAAGATAACGCGTGAAGTCTTCCTTGGGCAATTCAACACAGGTTGAATCCTTCGGGTCGAACTCAATCATATCGTTCATAACGATGGCGCAGTCTTCGGCAGAACGAGCCATCAACCCCGGCGTATCCAAGCTCGATGCAAAAGCAATAACACCCCAACGAGAAGGACGGCCATAAGTGGGCTTCAAACCGGTAATACCGGTAAAGACAGCCGGTTCACGAATGGAACCACCCGTATCAGTACCGGTAGCAATCGGGCAAAGGCTTGCCGCAACAGCAGCAGAGGAACCACCGGAAGAACCACCGGGAACGCAATCCTTGTTCCAAGGATTTAATACCTTACCGAAGGCAGAATTTTCATTACTGCCGCCCATGGCGAATTCGTCGCAATTTACCTTGCCCAAGCACACCATGCCGGCATTATTAAGGTTTTCGACAACTGTTGCATTGAAAGGACTCATATAGCCTTCCAACATCTTACTGGCGGCAGACGTTGACCATTCCTTGGTCACAAACAAATCTTTATGAGCAATCGGAATCCCGGTCAAACGAGAACCTTCGCCCTTTGCAATTCGTTCATCAGCGGCTTTGGCTTGAGCCAAAGTAACTTCGGGACGTACATCTAAATATGCATTTAAGTCACGATGGGCTTCAATGCGATCCAAATACGTTTGTGCGAGTTCAACAGCGGAAACTTCCTTGCGAGCGAGCTTATCGCTTAATTGCGCAACGGAAGCGTGGAAAATTTCTTGTGCCATTATTCAATCACCTGCGGAACTAAGAAGTGACCTTCAGATTGTTCGGGAGCGTTTTTCATATTATTTTCACGATCATTTTGTTCGCGAACAATATCCTCGCGCAAGCGCTGAGCACCGTCATGAGGATGGGGCATCGGTTCAATGTCCGTTGTATCAACGGCTTGAATACGCTCAATCATTTGAAAAATATTGTTGAGTTCACCTTGAATACGAACCGCTTGTTCATCATCGATAGAAAGATGACTTAAATCGGCGATACGGCGAATATCTTCAAGAGCCAAAGTCATAAGAATTTCCAAAATACTAAACCATCGAAAAGCTCGATGAATTTGTTTCAAAATAACTGATTGATTTTAGCGACTTTTCGCCCATTTCTAAAGGGCAGAAACGATTTTCTTTGCGATACGTTATGTTGCAACCGTCCATTGCAATCACCTTCCTAATCATTGATAATCAAAACAATCTCTTTGTCGAAGGTTTGTCATGCAGTTGAAGTCTCTTTTATTGTCGGCAACGACCGTTGCTTGTTGCCTACTTTTGTCGGCTTGTGGATCCAGCGGAGGCGGATATTACAAGCACGACGGCCCTCCTGGGGGTGGAGACCTTTTAGCAAACACTTTCAAAGGTACTCCTAATGCTGTACCAAAGTACGAACCACCTCACAAGTTCGCCAATAAATCCTATAAAGTCGGTGGCAAACGCTACTATCCCGTCACGGGCGATCAACCGATGGTGCAAACGGGGTATGGCTCATGGTATGGAAAAATGTTTCACGGTAAAAAAACATCTACCGGCGAAATCTACAATATGTACGCCATGACAGCCGCCCATAAAACAATGGAGCTACCAAGTTACGCCAAAGTAACCAATCTAGAAAATGGACGAAGTGTCATTGTTCGCGTCAATGACCGTGGTCCCTTCGTTGATAACCGCATTATCGATTTATCCTACGCAGCCGCCAGTAAGTTAGGTTATGTCAATAAGGGAACCGCTCGCGTTAAAGTCGAACGTATTCGCATGGCCGATATTCGAGGTGGACGCATCCCCTCAACCTTCTCCAGGGTTGACTTATCCGGCAACTCCTCCTCTAGCAAAGCAGATGCTTTAGCGATTGCCAGCGTCATCGGCGCAGCCGTCGTTGCTCACAAAAATAAATCCCAAGAGGCGCAAACTACAACTGCACAAACGGTCACAACGACACCCAAAGAAACAGTGTCAGCTCCCGTGACTTTACCCCCAGCAGCCTCTCCCGTAACCCCAGAGGATCTGCAAGGTGCCGTTAATTTAACCGAAGCCGCTCAACACGAAATGGTCAGCACCGAAGTCACGCTTCAAGATCCAACGGTCTCAAACGTCAGTATCGCCCAATGGCGTCTCCAAGCAGGAGCATTTGGCACAAAAGCTAATGCTCAGGCTCTAGCAAATGACCTCAAGAGAGCAACTGGTGAAGAGGTGTATATCGAGCAAGCCGGTAATCTTTTTAAGGTTTTACTCGGAGGTTTTAATACCAAGGAAGAAGCAGCACAAAAAGCGCTTCAAATCGAACAATCACACGGGAAAAAACTTGTCCCAATAATTAAAGGACAATGAGATGTTAAAGCAAACCATTCAAGAGTTTTGGGAAAATGAAGCCCAACCCGCCCTCATGGATTTCATCAGATTACCAGCGAAATCAACGGCTTTTGACGCCCAATGGAGAGAAAACGGTTATTTGCGCCAAGCATGCGATCAAGCGGCTTCTTGGATCAAGAAAATCATTAATTGCGCACACTGCGAGGTTCTTGAAATAGATGGAAAAGCGCCTTGTTTATTTGTCGAAATTGAGGCCTTCGGTTCGCATTCTGAAAAATCCGTAGCCTTTTATGGGCACTTGGATAAACAACCGGAAAACTATCCCTGGCGTGAGGGTCTTGGCCCTTGGACTCCCGTCGTTGAAGGAGATTACTTGTACGGTCGAGGCGCAAGCGATGACGGTTATAGCGTCTATGCCATGATCACCGCTATTGAAAGTCTTCGTCGTCTAAATATCAATCACACTCGAATTGTGGCCATCTTTGAAACTCAGGAAGAATCCGGATCTGACGATTTGCCGTTTTATCTGGAAAAATTAAAGTCTCGCATTGGGAGTCCCGAGTGTTTCATCATCTTGGATAATTTGTGTGGAGATTATGAACGCCTTTGGCTTAACACCTCTTTACGTGGCACGTTGACAGGAACCTTGACAGTGAAAGCCTTATCTTACGGCGTTCACTCTGGAACCTATTCTGGCATTGTTCCGGATCCTGTCAGTATTGCTCAAGCACTTGTTGCAAGAATTCACGACCCGATGTCTGGTGTCGTTTCACTTAAAGCACTTCATACCGATATTCCGCCTCTAAGGGTTGAGCAACTCAAAGAAGTGGGCGAGGTCCTTAACTCTCAAGTCTGGGACACAGCCCCATTGTTGCCCGGTGTTAGAGCAAAGTCCGCAACTCCTCATGAGTGTTTATTAAACTCTATTTGGAAACCCACTTTAACCATCATTGGTATTGACGGCGTTCCCTCTGTTCAAAACGCCGGCAGTGTGATTCAAGGTGAAGTCGCCTTGCGCTTATCGATGCGTACACCTCCAGGTATTGACATGGAAAAAGCCCAAAAAGCCGTTCGCGATGCATTAACAGAAAACATTCCGTATGGATGCTTAGTCAATTGGGATGATATTGAGTGTCACGAAGGCTGGTGCGCTCCCCCACAAGGAGGAAAGGTTGAAGCCCTCTTTAACGAGGCTGCCAATGAAGTTTTTGGCACTAAAACACTGGCAAGCGGTCAAGGGGCTTCCATTGGATTTGTTCCCGACTTTGAATCAATGTTCCCTCAAACGGAAATTATTCTCATAGGTGTTCTTGGCCCACAATCCAATGCTCACTCACCCAACGAGTCTCTTAATATCCGTTACACTCAACAATTAATTAACACGGTTAGCCTTGTTTTATCGAGAATTTAATTATGAGACGAGATGTTGTAACTGAAGTTATTGTCGATTACGGTGACTTCGTTGAAAATTTTGCTACGGTTCTTGAAGCCAAAGACTTTATCAATGCCAACCTTGATGAACTTGATTGGCCAGTTGCCGTTTGGTTGGAAGACTCTAACGGTCGAAAAAAATGGGATTACAAAATCATTGATGACGGGGCTGGCTCCGTCGAACTCATCGAGGGTGATGTCATTAAAGGTGGGTCGTATTTCAGACCGATACACTAAGAAAATTTAGGCCAAGAAAGGAGAAAAAATGACGTGTGAACTTTGTAATAAAAATCCCCAAGAAGCTCTTTGGCACGATGACAAACTTTTTGTGATTGATGTCAATGATCCGTTATTCCCTGGCTACCTTCGTGTGATTTGGATTGATCATATCGCAGAAGTCTCAGACTTGAGCCGCGAAGATCGTGAGCATCTTTTTAATGTCTTAACCGTTGTTGAAACGGTGATGAGAGAAACGATGCGCCCTGACAAAATCAATTGGGCTCAATTTGGTAATATGGTTCCTCACCTGCACTGGCACCTCATTCCCCGTTTCAAAAACGACACTCACTTCCCAGAATCGGTTTGGGGAGTCAAACAACGAGAAGAAAACCCGCAATGCCTTGCTCAACGCCAAGAGTTGGCGACCAAATTATGTGAGGAACTTCCTAAACGCTTAGAACAACTTCGTTAGAAACACGGTTGAAGTTGTTGCTTATGGTGGCGGCCAATGGTCGCCACTTTTTCATATTGTTCTTGAGAAATATTGGCAAAAATCAAAAACACATCGCTAGTCGGTTGCCCAATAATACGGGTCACGCGAATACCTTGCATTTTCGTTTTGTCTTGCACCTGCTGTAAAAAAGCTCGTGCTCGCTCTTCATCAGCAAAGGTATTTAAACTAACCCCGTTCAATAGCGGCCCTTCTGTAATTGCCACTGCATTCTTGTAACCTAAGCGCTTCATTTGGTTAGCCTGAGCCAACGCCCCTTTCTTCGTCCCGGAAGGAATGATAAAAACAATCCAATGATCATCACCGAGAATCGGTTCAACGCTAACTTGTTCCAATAACTTTTGTTGCTCTAACGATTGATTGAGAACCGGTAATCGCTTTGATGAAACCGGTCCCAATTTCACACACATCAACTCTGAATCGTCTTGTTGCTCAACGTTCGAGTCTGCCTCATTTTCAACGACCGCGGTCGTAGAGGGCTCCTCTTTGGGAGACTGTTCTGAACTTTCCTGAGATTGTGTTTGTTGAGCGTTTGTGATTGACCGCTTTTCCAACACACTTTGAACATCACTCACAGGGCGGATGTCAATCATTGTTTGAGGAAAGACCTCGCGAACAGAACCGCCCTTCACGGGTTCAGCAAAAAACTCGCTTTCAATCGTAGGCCAAACATAAAGCCCAACCGCAATCACTGATAAAAATAGGGCAAGAAATCTCATCTTTACTCGCACGCTCTGAGAGCCAAACCACGTAACACCAAATTATGTTTCACAACGCTTTGAGGAAACTCTTTTAATAAATACGGAGCAAATAACGTTGCTGATCCCCCTGCTAGAACTAATGTCGGATCAAACCCTCGTTTTTGCATCATGCGCATCCCGCGCTCAATGAGTCCAAGTTGCGCATCCAAAATCCCCGTTACGATAGCATTCATCGTATCCGTTGGAATATCTTCATACATCCCATCAGCCTTAGGCAGGGTCGCCGTACCACTGACAAGACTGTCTCTCATCAAACCCACCCCAGGTGAAATACGACCGCCCGCAAATATCATTTGCCCCTTCTCACCAGGATAAACGGTATCGACCGTCGTGGCAGTACCGACGTGAACAACCAATAAGGGTTGATTGGGCAGAAAATAAGAGGCACCAATGGCAGCGTGCCATCGATCGGATCCTAATTGAAGAGGGTTTTTATATTGATTGATAAGCGAAAACTGTCCATCGAAACGGTCTTGAGCCTTGAGCCATTGTACGGAATGGCCGGCATTTTCCAGGGCATGCTTAACGGAAAAAGCCAAATCTCGTGAAGCTACAGAACACCCAACAACTTGATCAAACGTTTGGTCTTTCAAAGATGACAATAAGCGATCAATAAAATGATGAGTTCCGCCGTGAACAATCGTATGGGGAGACTCTGGATCTTCAGAAGTCGCCCACTTTAACGCAGTGTTACCTAAGTCAACAAGAAGGTTCACTTTCAAAATTTCCTAAGACTAATCGTCCCCGATACGAGCGACTTTATACCACTTTCGGTTTCCACAACCAAGCACCCCATATCATCAATGGTTTTAACACGTGCTTGATAACTAGGACCATTTTCATCAAAAACCCAAACGAGTTCATTTGAATAAGCAGAAATTGTAGCCCAACTCTCGCGTGTCGGTTTTAACCCTTCCTTAGCCATTTGGGTAACTGCCAATAAAATGGATTGTGAAATTGCTCGTAACCAATCCTTCTTATTAGAAATCGAGACCACATCTGACAAAAAAGCGACGCCATAATCAGTCTCATCATTAATTGAACCATTTCGGATGCAATTAACCCCAACCCCAATCACCAACACCCATTTTTTATCTAAATCCTGCGCAACTTCGACCAAAATCCCTGAGAGTTTTTTGCCGTTGAGCAAAATATCATTAGGCCACTTCACAAGCGCGGGAACTCCCAAAAGGCGATACGTCTTGGCAATAGCGACTCCAATGGCTAACGTCACTCCAGCCCAATTGTTTAATTCTCCGGTAATAGGGATTGCAATTGAAAACGTTAACGATTCCCCTAGGTTTTGCCACTTTCTGCCTCGCGTGCCTCGACCGGCCGTTTGTCGATGAGCACACAAAAGCCTTGGGATCTCTACCACATGACTTTTGACGTAATCCAATAGGTCTGTGCTGGTTGATCCCGTTTGCTCAACGAAATGCTCTTCAATAATGCAATTTTCTAACTCAATCGGGGACATCATTTCCTCAAATGGCAAAAATTCAATGATCGTAGTTTACGAAAAGTAAAAGCATACTCGATAGTTTAACTTTCGATACGATTCTTGTCGTGTTTTTCTACAAAAATCAATGGGAAACCTAACAATATAGGTTAAAATCAACGAAGTTTCTTTACGTCTTTGTTTTTGTGATTTTTCTCTAGCATGGTAAAGCGAATTCTGATTGTTCTTACGGCTTTTTTTACATTGTTGTGCGCAACCGTGTCTTTTGCCGAACCTGCGCCTCAACTTTCTTCAGACTCTTGGATTTTGGTGGATCGTCTCACCAATATGAAGTTGGCCGCTCGCAATGAAAATAAAAAAGTAAATCCCGGCAACAGTGTTTTGCTGATGGTTGTCTACACGGCTGAAAAATTAATGGATGAAAAGCAAATTCGACCGAATGACAAAATCATGGTCAATAACGATGCTTTATCCATCCCGCCGCTTAATGCCGCTCGTTTCTATCTCGAACCCAATAAGTCGATTACTTACAACGAACTCATTAAAGCGATTGCTGTTATGGGGGCTAACGATGCCGCCATTGCGTTGGCAGAGGGTTTGTGTAAAACAATTGACAGTTTCGTTGAAAAAATGAACGAAAATGCCCAACAACTGGGAATGAAAAACACTCATTACACATCCCCCATTGGCTCTAGGAGTATTGAGCAATACTCAACGGCCAGTGACACACTTATTCTTGCAAACGCATTATTAAACGAGTTTCCTTCGTTAAATAATATTTGGACGCTTCGTACACTCGATAATGGTGTTTTGCAGCACAAAAATAGCAATGCTCTTCTTTGGCGCAATGATGCTATTAAGGGTATGCACAGTTCCGATTTCGAACTGAAACATCGAACGAGTGTTATTTTCTATTCTCGCGATTATGTAGAAGGCGAAACGCGTTACTCCAGAGAGTTGATTGGCATTTCTATGAGTGACGATAAAATTCGCTTACACAACGACAACTTAATTAATCTCATCTCCTGGGGATCTGACAACTATAAAACGTTACTCATTTACCCGGCTGGCGATACGATTGAACGAATCGTGGTTGATGGCGCTGATGATGCCAAAGTCAGAGGTGGAGTTAAGGAAAGTCTCTACGTTACCTTGCCTCGCGATGCGATCTTGAAAGAGGGAGAAAAGGGATTTTCGGTTAAACTTTCCCGACTTGATCCCCTCGTTGCCCCCATAAAAAAAGGGGAGAAACTCGGTGACATCACCGTTTTATTTGACGGAAAGGCTGTCGCACAAAGCGAACTCGTTGCCTTGCATGATGTTCAACGCTCAACCTTTTGGCAACGCCTTCAACACCGAATTAAAAACTTCTTAGGTTTACACTGATAAGGATAATTTAAATGACAGAACAAAAAGAGTTAATTGAATTCCCGTGCGATTTCCCTATAAAAGTCATGGGTGCCAAAAACCCAGAGTTTGCATCGACGATTGCTGAACTTCTCAAGAAATTTGATCCGACCTTTGATGAAAAGACGATTACTATCCGTGATAGCTCTAAAGGACACTATCAAGGTCTTAACGTTGTCGTTCACACAACAAGTCGCGAACACCTAGACAACATTTATCGCGCCTTAACGTCCCATCCGATGGTTAAGGTTGTTTTGTAATCGTGACGATTGACACCATCAAACCTCACTCTTTTGGCGCTTGGTTGATCGCAATTCGCCCTAAAACATGGGGAGTTGCGGTCGCCCCCGTGCTTGCCGCCTTAGCGGTCTCACTCTCAGACACCGGTATTTTTCATCCTCTGACGGCTTTATTGACCGCCGCTCTTGCCATATTGATGCAAATCATCACCAATATGGAAAATGATGCCGGTTATACCAAACGTAAAGCGGAGCGGACGAACCGCAAAGGACTCCCAAGAGCGACCTCACTAGGTCTATTAACGGTTCAAGAAGTTGAAACCGGCATTAAACTACTTGCTCTTATTGCGCTACTGATTACCGGTTACTTCATTTACTTAACACAATGGTTTTTCCTCGCGATCACGGTTTTATCCATCGCTGCGGCCTATTTATACATGGGTGGTCCCAAACCCATTGCTTACACGCCGTTTGGTGAACTGACGGTTTTGATATTTTTTGGACTTGTGGCAACTTGCGGTACCTATTACTTGCAACAACAAACACTATCTTGGGTCATTGTAGTTGTGAGTTTTGCATTGGGTTTAATCGCCGCTGCGGTTCTTTGTGTCAATAACTACCGAGATCGAGTTCACGATGCGTCAATTGGGCGCAATACGCTTTGTGTTGTATTAGGTGAAAAGGCTTCTCTTTTAGCCTACCAACTCATGATTTTTGCACCTTATGCTCTAATTCTTACGATTGTGGCCCTTGATCCCGGTCGATACCCTTATTTGCTGGTATTTTTGAGTTTACCCAAAGCTCTTCCTTTAGCTCATGAGCTTAAATCACTCACTGGTGAAGCCTTGAATGCCACCCTTTTTGCCACTGTTAAGCTTGAGGTATTTTTCGCCCTTTCCTTAACGATAGGTGCCTTAATTCACGCAAGTTTACGTTGGATGTGATCAAATATTAAACCCCGCATTTGCGGGGTTTAATATTGCTTCAAACGTTTCTCTTATTAGATCAAGGCTTCATCGCCATCGGCAAAACTAAACTCTTGGTATCCACTTTCTTTTTCATCATGTCATTATCAAAAAGAAAGTTTTGGTCATTGGCCAAGCTTTGAAGATCTTTCGGTGTCAACACATCAAAATAATGACTCCATTGGGCTAACTTACGTGCGTCTTCAATGCTAATGCCTTGTTCTTTCGCACCCATTGCAATGGCCTTATCTTGATTTTGTTCAATCCACTTCGTCGTTGAACGGTGAACCTTCACAATGCGCTCTAACAGCTTGGGATTTTCTTTAGCAAACTTTTCGCTAACAGCCATTACCAATAACGGATCGGTATACCCTTGAGCCGTGGCAATTGTCTTGGCATTAGCTGCATTGGCCTGAATGATATTACCTGCAGCAAGCAAGGCTGCGTCTACATGACCGCCTAACAAAGCAGCATGAGCTTTCGGAATATCCATTTGAATCAATTCAACGTCACTAGCCTTTAGACCCTTGCTTTGCAAAGCCGCTACCAACACTTGATGCAACACCGTCCCCTTCGGGCCTGCGACTTTTTTACCCTTCAAGTCTTCGATTTTCATTTGTTGACCAGGTTTTCCGACAATAGCAAAAACTTGCGTCGGACGAGCAACACCTGTCGCTACCAAAACACGGTTATCAGCACCATTAGCCATCAAAAGAGAAGCAGTATTCATCACAGCACTAACATCCAAAGCGCCTGCAGCCATTGCTTGAGCTTGTTGAGCGCCCGAGTTAATCGAGAACCAATTAACTTTAATGCCGTCTTTTTTAAACTCTTTTTCAAGCAACTGATGTTGCTTCATAACAATATTTTGAAGATTAAATGGAGACTTCACATAGGCGATATTGATTTCGCCTTGGGCCGCTAAAGCCGCTTGAGAAAAAGCAGCCACAGCAGCAATGGCTCCAGCAATCATCACATTTTTTAATTTCATAATTTGTGCCTCACTTTTACTTTGACTGTGTTAAAAAATTCATAATTTGTGCCACATATTGCACAACATCCATATTGGTAATGGAACGAGGATGACTCAACGGTATGGGTAATGAGTGAGACAGGTGTCCCTCTGACAAAATGACGACATTGTCTGCCAGGCGCACAGCTTCATTGACTTCGTGTGTAATCAGAATCACTGTCATTTTTTTACTTTGTTGAATCTTCTCAAAATCCACTTGAATTTGAGTGCGAGTAATCGCATCCAATGCACCAAAAGGCTCATCCATTAACAAAATATCAGGCGATTGAACCAAAGCCCTTGCCAAGGCTGCTCTTTGCGCCATCCCGCCAGACAATTCCGAAGGATAATACTCAGCAGCATGCTCCAGTCCAACTAAGCGTAAAGCCTCTTTAATCGAACGATCTCTCTCATCTTCCTTTTGATGTCGGATAGCAATTTCAACATTCTCATAGACCGTTTTCCAAGGCAAAAGCCGCGGATCTTGAAAGACAACGCCAACTTTTAGCTGATCCTTGACTGAAATACTTCCAGCCTTTGGCTTTAATAAACCCGCAATCAATCGGATAAGCGTACTTTTGCCACAACCGCTTTTTCCAATAATGGCAACAAGCTCGTGCTCTTGCACCGTCAAAGACAAGTCCGAGATCACGGACGCCTCTCGTTGAGGATAGCGGTAGCTTAAGCGGTCAATTCTGATGGCGGTCATGATTGACTCCAGGGAGCAAATTTTTTCATCTGATATTGAAAGAGAATATCCCCAACAATCCCAAGTACTGCAATTGTCAAAATACCAACGAAGACCTGATCAGTTCTGGCCATTTCAGAAGCATCTGAAATCAAATAGCCTAAGCCCGATGAAGCGGCGATTAATTCAGCGCTCACCAATGCTCGCCAACTGTACCCAAACCCTAAACGTAAACCGGTAAAGATTGAAGGTAATGCGCCCGGAAACTCGATGTGTTTAATCCTCTCCCAGCGGCTTAATTTCAACATAACCGCTAGCTCACCGTAACGATAATCCAACTGTTTAAAACCACTATAAGCATTGAGATAAATCGGAAAGAAACTTGCCAACAAAACAATCGCAATTTTGGCAGTTTCTCCGATACCTAACCATAAAATCAGTAGCGGAATTAACGACAGTGGAGGAATCATTCTTAAGCTTTCCAGAACAATTCTTCCTTGTTGGTGAGCACTTTGCGATTTAGCAAAGAGATAAGCCAAAGGGAATGCAATACAAACGGCCAAAAAATACCCCCCTAGAGAGCGATAAAGACTTGAACTAATATGTCGGTATAGCTCACCCTCTTTAATAAGCTCTACGAAGGCTTTCCACACGTTCTCAGGCGGTGGCAACAAATAAGGATTGATCCACCCATAGGAAGCAGATACCCACCATAATAAAATTAATACGATGGGTATCCAAAAAGAGAGAACAAAGTCTTTTACTGTCTTCAATTTAAAACTCTTTAATTATTGAAGACGCACCTCGGTCGTGTTCGAATTAGTCACGTTACTCGTGGTCAAAGGTTCATACGTCGTTTGTTGTTGGGTCGTCGAGTGATTGATTAAACTCAGACGTTGTTCAACTTCCTCTTCCGTAATCACCTCAAAGACTTTGACAACAGCTCTGACACCTGCAACCCTAGAGGCCACATCGGCAGCAATCTTCGCTTCCTTGGCAGTCACCAACCCCATTAAGTAAACCGTACCATCTTCCACGGTCACCTTCATTTGATTAAGCGATACATCCTTTGTACCAACCAAATAAGATCTCACTTTGCTAGCCAAGGTTGAGTCAGACATGCGTTGACTCAAAGAGGTCGGTTCAGCAACCTTCAATTCATTAACAACCGATTTCACTTCTAAACTACGTTGAGCGACCTTTTGAGCGGTTATTCTGTCTTGTTCCGATGCCACTTGACCAGTTAATAAGACGCGACGGTTGTAACTCGTTACCGTGAGATGTAACCCCGTCTTAACAACTTGGGTAATTTCGTAATTGATCCGTGACTCCATAACATTATCAGCCATCTGAGCGCCTGTTGAACGACGATCGGTCGTTACAAAAGCAGTCGTCCCCACAGCACCACCAATCATCAACGGAACACATCCAGATAAAACAGCGCTACCCGCGATCGATGTGGCTAAAACAAAAACCAAATGCTTTACTTTCATAATGACCTCTCAATTGGATTACTCTTGTTATGGTACTCGACTTAAGATTCAAAGCAAATAGACATTAAAACATTTTCACAAAACGATAGCCGTTGTTAATAACATCTCAATTGTCTTGTTGATAAGTTCCATAGATTGTTTAAAACCATCCTTTCTTTTTCAACATTCTAAGTTATCAACAGTTGTGAACATCTCCCTAACATGTATTTACACAACAAATTGACGATTTTATAAATAGCATAACCATATGAAAAATAAGAAGAAAAATGACTTATCGACAGCTTTTACCAAACCTTATTATTAAGATGATTAAATTAATTAAAAATTATTAAATAATTAAAAACTTCCCAAAAACACAGAAAAAATACAAAATAAAAATTGTTGATAAATCTGTTGATAAATAAGTATTTAAAGAATAACGCTATGTTCTATAAGCGTTTTTTAATTTATCCGATCACTCTATGATCTATTCCTGTAAGTTGTTGATTATAAATAACTTTTACTTTTCTAATTTTCTGAAAATCTACTCAATTTTTAAACGAAAAGCCCTATAAATCAGGGCTTTCCGAAGTATTTAAGAATTGTTGATAACTTTGTCAATAATTAAATTTTTGACCCTAGCTCAATGCCGTCTCTTAAACATTGCAAAATCGTTCTAATTTCATGTTTTTTGAACGGACCTTGAGCTGCACCGACAATATCAACGTTCAATCCAGCTTCCGAGTATTTCTTTGCAATTTCGTCGTTTGCATACGGTGTATTACAAATAACAATATGGTCAGCAGGAATTGGGTAAGGATCTTCGTGATGTTTCCCAAATGAGATATGTAGATTCGTAGAATCGTAACTATCAAAATTAACATTTGTGAATGTTTTGATCCCTAAAATTCGTAACCATTGCAATTCAAAGGAGCGAAAATCTTCTTGAATAAAGGAAGAGTAGTCAGTTTTATCTCTTGCCAACAACGCCACTTGACGATACGGTGTCATGGCTTTCGGAATTACCCCAACAACCCCAGCAGGGTATTTTCTAGGATCTCCAATCCCCCACATCTGCAACCAAGAGTCCCGTGTGGGAGGAGTCGAATTTTTATGAACTAAATACGTTGCCACATCAAGAGCAATCGTATTGTTACCTATCACCACAATACGGTTGCCTAATGCCACATTATTTTCAAAAACATCCGGGTATTGGTAGACCTTGCTCGAGGGTGCACCTTGAATATCAATCCATCCCGGAACACTGCCGGTAGCAAAAACAACACGATCAAACTGACGATGAATTTCATCCAATTCACGTGTTGTAACTTTATGATTTGTATCAATTTTTATATCAAATCGATTACAAAGTCTTCTAAAAAGATCGATTAAGTAAACGTATTTTTGTTTACCGGGAACTTTTTTAATAAAGCAGACTTGCCCCCCAATTTCCTCTCTTGCTTCGTAAATCGTAACGCTATGGCCTCTTCGAGCTGCAAAAACAGCTGTAGCCAATCCGGCTGGGCCTGCACCAACAACAAGAATTTTTTTAGGATTATCCGTGTGTTGCATGATCTCCTGAAAGTTTTCAAACATTGTCGGATTCATCATGCAATGCAGTTTCCCCTCTTTGAGGATATTGTGTGGAGAGCAACCTTGGTTGCAATGGGTACAACCAATAATTAAGCGTTCAGCATGATAGGCGAGTTTCTTTAACCAAAATGGATCAACAATCAAAGCTCGCGTTAATTCCACACAACTATGAGGGTTACGCTTTAAAACCTCATTGACTTTTTCCGGAGATTGTAAGTTGCCTCCGAAAATAACAGGAACAGAGACTTCCTGACTAAACATTTCAACAAAGGGAACCCATGCATCTTCTGGGGTCAAACCATGATGGATGGGGATATTCATATAGTTTGTGCCAAAATCAAAACTAAAGACATTTACCCCCGCTTTGACTAATGCTTGAGCAAAGAGAATCGTATCTTCCCAGTTTTTTCCTTCAATATGAAAATCCATTAAAGAAAGACGAGCGGAAATAACAAAGTCTTCACCGACTTTTTTTCGAATCTCGCGAACCATCTCTAATGTAATTTTGAATCTATTTTCAGCCGATCCACCCCACTCATCATGTCTCTTGTTAAGTCCTGGTGTTGCAAAACTATTTAAGAGTTTGTTTTGTGTGAGATCAATTTCCACCCCGTTATAAAGAGCTTGTTTGGCCAATAAAGCGGTGTGGGCTGCAGAATGAATAGTTTTTCGAATAGCAAAGGAAGGCATTCGAAAAATTATTCGACCGTTATGATTGATTTGATGAGGATTAACAGCTAAAAAATGCTCAGCAAGCGCACCGGCATGAGAAAGAGAGAATAAGGCATACCCCCCTTCCTTTTGAATGGCTTCGGTGATTTTTCGATGGGAGGCTACTTGAGATTGAGAGGTAAATCGCGCCTGTCCCAATTCGTATGCACCCAGTAAGGTAAAAGAAAAGCCCCCAATCGTAATGAGCGCTGTTCCCCCTCGAGCACGTTCACCATAAAAACGTGCCAGTTGATCATAGTCGTAAGATTTTTCAAATCCTGTAATGACAGGCCCCATAAGAATTCTGTTGGGCAAAGTTAAGTGCCCGATCTGTATGGGGAGAAAAACCTGTTCTAATTCATGTTCTATGCCCATTTTATTTGTTTAATTCTTGAATAACTTTTTCTCGAGTAACCCCAAAAGGAATTAGTACGCTTGGTACTGCTGCCGCTGATCCCGTTACGTGTTGAATTTGGTCATCAAAGAAGATGTGAGGTTTTAATTGTTCCAACACAAAGTGCTTCGGCAAACCATCCATAAGAAACAGCTCAGCCGCATTCATACCCCAACTCTTTAAGGTTGTAATCAACCGTTCTTCACTGGGTGCGCCCCGGGCAGTCACAATCGATATACGAATAACCGGTTCGTAATAAGGATTATTTTTCCCATTAATATTCAAATCCAAATGCTGAAAGTGGGCCAACTTTTTAAAAAGTTTGATCAAAGGGCCTTCGTTATGAGGGAGGTTAACACGCTTTTGCTCATAATCTTGAAAGCCTTTTAAACCCCCTTTTTTATATTCTTTTTCACTATCGTCATCAATGACGACCCCATCGAAGTCAAAAGCAATACGTAATCCTTTATCTTCCGGATCATCAACTGCTTTTGTTGGTAGTACTAAACCCGCGGGATATCCTTTAGCTGTCGCCTCTAATACGCTTTGAGAGTTTGCGGTAAGAAAGAGGGAAGCGCCATAGGCTTTTAGATAAGGATACGTGGGGCGCCCTGAGGTAAAGGCACCACCTCGAATAGGAAGATTGTAATGACGGCACGAGTGGAAAAAACGTTGACCTGATTCGGGGCTGTTTCGTGATAAAACGATGACTTTAAACGGTTCATTCTCTTCAGAAAAGTGCTCGTTTAAGCTCAAAAGTCTGCGAATGAAAGGAAAAGCTACACCAGGATTTAACGGTGTATCAACGTGTTTCGTTTGATACTCACGGTAGGCTTCAATGCCTTCGTCTTCAAAGATACGATGCTCTGTTTCTAAGTCAAACAAAGCGCGAGAGGAAACTGCAACCACCAGATTGTCATGATTAGGGGTGCTCATGATTCTCTCCTTAATCAAACCATCCCCCTCTTTTTATTGAGAGGGAGATGAGTTTTGAGACTTTAGATGTCAATGTTGCTGGCAAACAAAGCGTTATTTTCGATAAAGGCACGACGAGGTTCAACATTGTCCCCCATCAACATCGAAAAGACGTTATCAGAGCTTGCTGCATCTTCAAGTCGAACGCGTAAGAGGCGTCGATTTTCAGGCATCATCGTGGTTTCTGCGAGCTGTTCAGCGTTCATTTCTCCCAAACCTTTATAGCGTTGGCGAGTCAAACCGGAGCTGGCTTCATTCATCAACCATTGAATGGCCTCTTCAAAGTTTTTAACTCCAGTCGATTTTCCGCCTCTTACAACCTTCGCACCGTCTCCAACGATACCATTGAGAGCCTTAGCGGTTTCAACAAGCGTTGCATAATCAGCAGTTTGCAAGAAATGAGAATCCATTCGAGAGTGACGAATATTCCCATAAACCATTCTTTCAATAGCCAAGTAGATCTTGTTGGTTTCAGGATCTTGCTTAGCAATAACATTGAGGTGTTGGTCTTTAGCTTGCTCCAACAAGGCTTTTGCAGAATTTTGAGCAGTCTCAAGGGTACTGAGATCCACTTCAACTCCGGAGGCGATCGCAAACAACACCGAACGGTCAATAACCAAACTTAGGCGTTGTAAGACTTCCGAGCTATTAATGTAGCTAGCAGCCAATTGTTCCAATTCGGTGCCCCAGATCTTCTCACCTTGTTCAAAAGCCTTTTCGTTTCGATACAAAGCGGCATCCTTTAACGCCATTTCTAAGATCACCTTGTTGTATTCGTGATCGTCCTTGACGTAAATGTCTTTCTTGTTAACCGTAATCTTGTAAAGAGGCGGTTGAGCAATATACACATAGCCCTTTTCGATCAACGGCGTCATTTGACGGTAGAACAAGGTCAGAAGCAACGTTGAAATGTGCGCACCGTCAACGTCAGCATCAGTCATAATGATGATGCGATGGTAACGCAACTTCTCAATATCAAAATCTTTACCGATACGGCAACCTAAGGCTTGAGCTAAAGTGCGGACTTGTTCGCTATCTAAAAGCTTTTCAGGAGAAGCTTTTTCAACGTTCAAAATCTTACCGCGCAACGGCAAAATAGCTTGGTTTTTACGGTTGCGACCCGTTTTAGCAGAGCCCCCGGCGGAGTCCCCTTCCACTAAGAAAAGTTCGCTAAGTGCAGGATTTTTTTCTTGGCAGTCGGCTAATTTCCCCGGTAAGGAACCTGCACCAAGAAGCGTCTTTCGACTCATGTCGCGTGCTTTTCGAGCTGCTTCACGAGCGCGGGAAGCGGCAACAATTTTTTCACAAATAGCTCGTGCTTCAGCTGGATTTTCATCCAAGAATGTGGCTAATTCAACATTAATAACTTCTTCGACGGCGGGGCGAACTTCGCTTGAAACCAACTTATCTTTAGTTTGAGAACTAAATTTAGGTTGCGGTACTTTCACGGAAAGAATGCAAGTTAAACCTTCTCGCATATCATCGCCGTCAATTTCACTTTTGAGTTTTTTATTTAATTCTTCTTTAATGATGTAGTTTTTCAATACACGCGTCATTGCGCTACGTAAGCCCGTAACGTGCGTGCCACCATCTTTTTGAGGAATATTATTGGTATAAGCCGTCAAACGTTCGTTATACGTGTCATTCCACTGCATGGAAATTTCGACCGTCACAGGAACACCTTGGCTTTCGACCGTTTTTAATGCATAGAAAGGCGTTTTGTGAAGAACTTGGCGGTTTTGGTTAATGAACTCAACAAAACCACGAACCCCGCCTTGAGCATGGAAACGTTCTTCCTTACCCGTGCGTTGATCCAAAAGTAAGATGTTGACGCCGGAGTTTAAGAAAGACAATTCACGCAAACGCTCAGAGAGTCGTTCAAAACTAAAGGTGATATCCGTGAAGATATCTTTATCGGGGTAGAAGTGAACCGTCGTTCCTCGTTTGTCAGTCTCCCCTTTTTCAATCATAGGGGAAATGAAAACTGGACCTTTAGCGGTTTGAACCTCTTGAATTTGACGATTAATCAGTTTGCCTTTTTCAAATTCAAGGTAATGCACCTTATTTTCGCGACAAACCGTTAAGTGCAACCAAGTTGACAGAGCATTCACGCAAGAAACACCGACACCGTGTAAGCCGCCGGAAATCTTGTAGCTATTTTCCGAGAACTTACCACCGGCGTGAAGTTCTGTGAGAGCGATTTCCGCAGCACTGCGCTTAGGATCGTGTTTATCATCCATCTTAACGTCAGTCGGAATACCTCGACCGTTATCGGTGATGGAGACAGAACCATCTGTGTGCAACGTTACAATAATTTCGTCAGCAAAACCCGCTAAAGCTTCGTCAATGGAATTATCAACCACTTCGTAGATAAGGTGGTGCAAACCGGAGCCATCAGCCGTATCGCCAATGTACATACCAGGACGTTTGCGAACAGCTTCCAAACCTTCTAAAACGACGATGGACTCAGCGCCATAGTTGTTTGGTTGCGTATTATTTTGCTCTTCACTCATAAACTTTCTGCACTTCAAAAAAAATTTAAAATCAATCGATTTTTTTTAGTTAAATTCGAAACAATAATTCTATAAAAAGTCGTATTGAATTCGAGTATTTTTTACCAATATTTTCTAAAAAATCGAAGACTTAATTGACACGACACCCGCTCTAACCTTCATTAGGGCGGGTGTTGAACGATTATCGATATAAGGTGATAATCATTAGGTTCTCATCGGCATAACAACATACTTAAATGAGTTGTTGTCAGGCATCGTAACCAACATAGCTCCTGTGTTGCTGTGCAATGCAAATTGCACGTCTTCACTACGGAGGTTGTTTAACACATCTTGTAAGTACAAGAGGTTAAAGCCAATTTCAATATCTAAACCATCGTATTGAATATCCAAGACGTCTTTAGCTTCTTCTTGGTCGGAGTTAGTGCTTTGAACCGTAAGGGAGTTAGCCGTTAAGTTCCATTTAACACCACGCAATTTTGCATTTGCCAAAATTGCCGTACGCTTTAATGCGCTCAAGAGAGCTTCTCTTTTAACCGTAAAGGTATTGTTGTTATTGGTCGGAATAACACGGTTGTAATCGGGGAATTTGCCTTCAACAAGCTTAGAAGACAATGTGATATTGCCCCAAGTGATTCGAATTTCAGTGTTAGAAATTTCGATGGTAATCGCTTCATCGTTATCAGGAATCAAACGAATCATTTCCAAAACCGTACGGCGGGGAACAATGCATTGAATCGTGTCAGCAATCGGGGCTTCGAGTTTAGATTCGCAGTAGGCTAAGCGGTGACCGTCCGTCGTAACAACGCGAACAACATCTCCTTCGACAGACATCAACATACCATTGAGGAAGTAACGGATGTCTTGTTGAGCCATAGAGAAATGAACCAATTGCAACAAGTGGCGCAATTGATTAGCAGGAATAACCAACGTTTGAGCAAACGATGCTGTTTGGCGATTCGGGAATTCTTCAGCCGGAAGGGTGTTCAAACGGAAGGTACTCTTACCTTGCTTGAGTTCCACTGTCGGTTCGTTTTCATTTTGTTGAGAAAGCGTGACTTCAGAGCCATGGTTCAATGCGGTAATTAAGCTTTGAAGCTTAGCAGCATCAACCGTAACACTCATATCCGGGCCTTCGGCGCCGACGTCTGCAAACGTTTTGATTTCGATATCCAAGTCGGTTGCGGTGAATTCAACGCGCGTTCCCACCTTTTTGATAAGAATATTCGAAAGAATGGGGAGAGTTTGACGTTGCTTACCGACAATACCGCTGACGGCTTGCACCGGGGTGGCAAAAGCTTCACGAGAGCTCTTAATGATTTGCATTCCCAAGATCCTTATAACATCAAAATAAGCTTATTCGGAAGACCGAATAAGCCCACCGATAACTATCCAATTTTAGAGGATTTTGGTGAAATGTGCCGAAATCCTCTAAACCTTATTTGCTAATTCTTAAGCATTTGCTCTAGAACGTGAATTTTATAATTCAAATCCTTGTCTTTGCTTCGTAAATCTGCAATCTTTTTAACGGCATGAATGACCGTTGTGTGGTTTCTCTTACCAAAACGATCACCAATTTCTTGCAAACTGCTATTAGTTAACTCTTTGCAGAGGTACATCGTAATTTGTCGAGGCAGGGCAACCGACTTTAAACGAGATTGAGAGTAAAGATCGGCCAGTGAAACTTTAAAGTATTCTGCAGCCACCCCCTGAATTCGCTCAATAGTCAATTGCGCGGTGGAAGCAACCAAAATACTTTGCAGAGCTTCGCGTGCCATTTCAATCGTTAAGTGTTGCTTGTTACTGAATCGAGTAAACGCAATCACAGTATTGAGAGCACCCTCTAATTCGCGAACATTACTCTTGAGGTTTTTAGCAATGAAGTAGGCAACATCTTCGGGTAAATCGAAATCCTGAACGATTGACTTCTTTTGCAAAATAGCCACTCGAGTTTCAAGTTCCGGCGGTTCAACTTCAACCGATAAGCCGGATGTAAAGCGAGAAATTAATCGCTCATCCATATCTTTCAAACTGCGAGCATACGTATCACTAGTGAAAATAATTTGCTTGCCGTTAGGCACTAACTTTTCAAAGATATCGAAAAGCTTATTCTGCGTTTGTCGCTTGTCACCACATAAATATTGAATATCGTCAATAAATAGGGCATCAATATTTTGGTATTTATTATCAAAACCAGCGTAATTATTCGTTCGAACGGCCTCGGTGAAGTCATTCATAAACGTTTGAGCGCTTGTGCACAAAATACGTGCATTGGGGTCTCGTTCAACCATACGATTACCAACAGCATGCATCAAGTGAGTTTTCCCCAAGCCAACACCACCATAAATAAATAGGGGGTTGTAGTTTTTACCTGGATTTTCACCGACATTTTGCGCAGCGACAAAAGCCAATTGATTAGAGGTACCAGAGACAAAACTATCAAACGTCAATTGCTTACGTAAGCCAAGTGCATTTTTACCGACTTCCACCTCTTCGGCTTGTTGTGTTTCAGGGACTAATCCGAGTTGAGGTAAAGAGGATATCTTGTCTTCTTGCGTTTGGTATTGAACGTTAACAGTCTTTTCTGCGATGCCAGAAGCTACAGTTGTGATAATGACACCAAAATTGCGCTCCGTAGCTTCAATGGCTTGTAAGGTCTTTTGACCCAATATTAATGTAGAGGTATTCGCATCCCAATCGACAAAGACGAGTGGGGTGATCCATCGTTCGAAATCCTTTGAATTTACGATGGTTTTCAACTTTTCAATGCATTGGTCCCAAAAATTCATGACAACAGAGAAGAAAGGGGTTAGACAAAAAACTCCCACAAACGACGGGGAGTTAAGGTAAATAACTCGAGTATTTTAGCTGTAAAAAGACAGACATGTTTTTATGAATTGCTTAAATTCTAGGCAAATAAATTATCAGTCGCAAAATCCCAACAAAGTTATGAACAAAACCACAAGATATTGCATAAAAAATATTTTCTTCTATTAGTTGTGTTTTTTGTAAAAGTTATAAAAATGAGATTTGTCGAAACTGAAAATAGAAAAAACTTGACAAAACATAGGGTTTTGATGTGTAATACCGTGTTTTTCACGGAAAGACGTGAGGCTTTTTGTTCTCAAAAACTTCATACTATCTGTGTTATCCTGTCCATTTAGGGCAATTGAACTATTTTCAAAAGTATTTGATTTTCAAATACTTATTATTCTAATTTAAGGATTAGTCATGGCTACCAAACGTACCTACCAACCGTCTAAGGTCAAGCGTGCTCGTACGCATGGCTTCTTGGTTCGCAGCCGCACCAAGGGCGGTCGTCGCGTCCTTGCCGCTCGTCGCGCCAAGGGTCGTCACGTGCTTGCCCTCTAATCTTAGAGGGAATCACGGCGGATAAGAGCCGTGACTACGACGGTCTTGAAACCCAATGGACTGCCTCGAACCATCCGTTTGATTAAATCAGCGGATTTCGGGGCGGTTTTGTCTTGTTCGAGGGATCAATCGATCAGAGCTTACTCTGACTTCTTTTCGATCTCTGCGAAGAAAACTCCGAATATCAATACCGTTCGTTTTGGCTTTACCGTCGGAAAACATAATGCTCACCTTTCGGTTGAGCGTGCATTAGTAAAGCGGTTGTTGCGAGAAGCTTCTCGTACAAATCGCCTACTAATGATCGAGGCACTTCAAGAGAAAAATTATGGATTAGACATAAATTTTCGTTTGAAGTGTCGTTTGCCTGTTTGTGGTTCCAATGGATTAACAAAACAGGCACGTAAAGTTTTGCTCAGAAACGATATTGAAAAGCTTATGAAACATTTCATAAGCAAGCTCTCAAGATAGGAGGGGTCATGGGCTTTTTCTCAAAAGCTATGATTTTCCTTATTCGAGGATATCAATATGTTTTATCGCCTTATGTGGGCAGAGAGTGTCGGTTTTATCCTACCTGCTCTTCTTATTCCATTGAGGCGATTGAGCGATTCGGATTTATTCGAGGCTCTTGGCTTATGGTTGCTCGTATTGTTCGGTGCAATCCGTGGGGAGGAGCGGGGGTCGATCCAGTCCCAGAGGTTTTTTCCTGGTTTCCTTGGAAAAAATAATCGAATGCTTCCATTTTTTTAATTTCAACGATAGAAAAGAGAGCCCCAGATGGGACGCGAATTACAACGTGCTTTTTTATGGGTTATTTTCTTGCTTGGTTTGTTCATGCTCTATGACGCATGGCAAGTCCGCAATGGTAATCCATCCTATTTTGCTCAACCCGAACAACAGCAAGAGCAAATCGTTGCTGATGCACAGCAAACCCAAGGTGCCACCACTACTGTAGCTGGTGAACAACCCGTTGCCTCCAAGGTCAATACGACGATCAATAATCCTGTTGTCGTTACGACGGATTTATTTAAGTTGACGTTGGATGCAAATGGTGCTTCCGTCGCTCGTGCAGAGCTTTTAAATGAACGCGAAACGCCTGATTGGAAAAAGCGTGGTATTCCCAGTTTGATTTTCGGTAGCGAACCCGAAGGTTATGAACCCGGTAATGTTGTTTTGTTCGACACGAATGATAAACATGTCTACAAAGCTGAAACCGGTCTTCTTGGTGGTACGTTCCCGACGCACCGAACCGAATTCAAGTTGGCTAGCAACGACTTGACGATGAAGGATGGTCAAGACGTTTTGTCTGTGAAGTTTGTCGCTCAAGCCGGTGGTGTTGAGTTGGTGAAGACCTATGTTTTGAAGCGTGGTCACTACGGTATCCAAGTTAAACACGAAGTGATTAATAAGGGCAATGTTGCCATTAATCCCTCTGTTTATATGCAATTGGTTCGTGATGATAATCCCGCTAAGTCCGATAGCGCTTTCTACAACACGTTCACGGGACCTGTGGCCTACACGGATGAAGAAAAGTATCAAAAGATCTCTTTTGCTTCTATCTCTGATGGCGACAAGGAATTGCCGGAGACCTCTAATGAAGGTTGGATCGCTATGGTTCAACACTATTTCTTGACGGCTTGGGTTCCGACTGCTGAAGGTCAAAAGCGTGATTTGTATACTCGTCAATTGGACAAACACTTGTTCTCCATTGGTTCTATCGTTGCAATGGGTGAAGTGGCTCCGGGCACGAGTAAGTCAATCGAAAGCCAACTCTACGTTGGTCCTCAAGACCAACGTCGTTTAGAGTACATTGCTCCGAATCTTGACTTGGTTGTTGACTATGGTTGGTTGACCTTCTTGGCTAAGCCGATTTATACGCTTCTTGCTTTCTTGTACGGCCTGGTTGGTAACTGGGGTTGGGCAATTGTTTTGTTGACCTGCTTGGTAAAGGCTATCTTGTACCCGATCTCTGCATCTGGTTATAAGTCTATGGCTCGTATGCGTGAAGTTGCTCCTCGTATGAAGGCTCTTCAAGAGAAATATGGAGATGACAAGCAAGCTTTGAACCAAGCTATGGTGGAATTCTACCGTCGCGAAAAGATCAATCCTGCCGGTGGTTGCTTCCCGATTATGTTGCAAATCCCTGTTTTCTTGGCTTTGTACTGGGTGTTGTTAGCTACGGTGGAATTGCGTGGTTCTGAATGGTTGTTCTGGGTAACCGACTTGGCTAGCCCTGACTCCTACTTGATTCTTCCGTTGTTGATGGTTGTGACGATGATTCTTCAAATGCGTCTTAGCCCGCAACCGACCGATCCGGTTCAAGCAAAGGTGATGATGGTTATGCCGTTAGTGTTCGGTGTGATGTTCTTCTTCTTTGCCTCTGGTTTGGTTTTGTACTGGTTAACGAATAACGTTTTGTCAATCTGGCAACAATGGTACGTTAACAAACAAATCGACAAAGAAAAGCAAAAACGCGCTATTTCTTAAATGATCAAAGCAAGAGGCTAATTAGTCTCTTGCTTGATAAGATGAAAAGATACCTCGCTTTAAAGCGAGGTATTTTTTTATCGGTTTTTACCAAATTGAATCAAAATAGGCCAAAGCCAAACGGATAAAAACCAAAGGAATATGAAACGCAAGGAAATTTTTTGAGACTCACTTTTGTATGTTTTAAAAAAGATGGCGATGGCGCCCGCTATAACCCAAAGCAAAATGAGTCCATAAACGATCACTCTCGTGTTGTAGCTATCACCGACAAAACTTGCAATATAAGCAGATAGGGGAACGCTGGAAATAATGGCGCAACAGGCCCCAATAAGTGCGTTTCCCATGAAGTTTGGGGTGTTTGATTTAAAGCTCATATTTTTCCTCATAGGTAGCATTTGATGCGTATTGTATCGAACAGACATGTCAGAAGCAGAGTGCGTCTAAATCCCTATCAATATTTTGAAAAAAATCTGAATAAGACTAAAAAATCATTCAGTTAGTGAGATAATTAAATGTTAAAACTTTTTTAGATTATATTGATCGTGAATACTGATAAAGATCCCATTGTTGCTATTGCTACCGCCTCTGGACGAGGGGGTGTCGGTATCATTCGACTTTCAGCTCAAGACTCTTTTATTCAGGATTTCTTGAAAGAGTTCTTTCCTAATGATTCTTTTAAACCTCGCTATGCTCACTATCGCCAGTTTAAGGATGGGGAACAAGAGGTTATTGATGAGGGTTTAGTGCTTTATTTCCCTGCCCCTAAATCGTATACAGGGGAGTCTGTGGTTGAATTGCAGTCACACGGTGGTCCCGTCATTTTGCAGATGATGCTAAAGCGAGTGTTACAAGTTGGGGCGTCAAATGGTTTGAGATTGGCGGAGCCAGGGGAGTTTACTAAGAGAGCGTTCCTCAATGGTCGTTTGGATTTATCTCAAGCTGAGGCAGTTGCTGACCTTATTGATGCTACAACCGAAGGGTCAGCGCGTGCTGCGTCTCGATCTTTGAGTGGTATTTTCTCAACGAAAGTTCATGAAATTAGTGATCAAGTAATCGAATTGCGGGCTTTAATTGAGGCAATTTTAGATTTCCCAGAAGAAGAAATTGATTTCATCCAGAGCACTCAAGCTAAAGAAAGAATGAATAAGATTCAACTCTCGTTTGATGAGTTGAAACGTCAATCAAAGCAAGGTTCCATTCTTAGAGAAGGGATGACAGTGGTTTTGGTTGGTAGCCCTAATGTTGGCAAGTCTAGTTTGATGAATAATCTCAGTGGATCTGACGTTGCGATTGTGACAGATGTGGCTGGGACTACGCGAGATAAGATCGAAAATGATATTCAAATAGACGGAGTGCCATTGCGTTTAGTTGACACAGCAGGCGTTCGTGAAACCGATGATAAGGTCGAAAGTATCGGGATTGAGCGAACGATGCAAGCGGTCGAAGGGGCTGATGTTGTGCTTCATTTGGTTGATCTAAGCAGTCAAACAAGTGATGAAGAAGGGTTGCAAACCTTGTCTAAGGTTATGCAACGCGTTAAACAAGGTGTTCCTGTAATTGATGTCTTCAATAAAGCTGATGTAGTGCCAACTTACCATCGTAAGCAAGATTGTTTGTATATCTCAGCAAAGACCGGAGAGGGGATTGATGCTTTAAAGCAAAAGCTCCTTTCTATTGTTGGTTGGGAAAGTAATACAGAGAGTCTGTTTTTGGCAAGAGAACGTCATTTGCAAGCGATTATGAGTGCTAATGAGCATTTGCTGTTAGCTCAACAATTTTTGAACTTACCCAATCCTGCTTTGGATTTGATTGCAGAAGAGTTACGACTAACTAATGATGATTTAGGTGAAATTGTCGGCGAAACAACACCTGATGATATTTTAGGAATGATTTTTAGTCGCTTTTGCATTGGTAAGTAATTGATTTATAACGATAAATTATTAAAAGTTTCACGTGAAACGAGGAAAAAATGGATTATCCAATTCAATATGATGTAATTGTTGTTGGTTGTGGACATGCAGGGGCTGAGGCATGTTTAGCAGCAGCAAGAATGGGGTGTAAGACATTATTGATTACTCATAATGTTGAAACAATTGGACAGTTGTCCTGTAATCCGTCTATTGGTGGTATCGGTAAAAGTCACTTAGTGAAAGAGTTGGATGCTATGGGCGGTGCCATGGCGCAGGTGACTGATGCTGCTGGGATTCAATTTCGAATTTTGAATAGTTCTAAGGGGCCGGCTGTTCGTGCCACTCGGGCTCAAATTGATCGTGATATTTATCGCGTCGAGATGAGAAAGAAGATTGAAAATCAGGAAAATTTATGGGTCTTTCAACAAGCAGCAGATGATTTGATTGTGAATGGGGATCGTGTTGAAGGGGTTATTACTCAGACGGGGATTCGCTTCAAATCCAAGACGGTTGTTTTGACTGCTGGTACTTTCTTGCATGGTTTGGTTCATGTTGGATTGGAGCATTATCCTGCTGGTCGTGTTGGCGATCCTGCAAGCATTCGACTTGCAGAGCGATTGATTGAATTGGGATTGCCAAAAGGGAGATTAAAGACGGGGACGCCTGCTCGTATTGATGGTCGTTCAATCGATTTCTCTAAATGTGAAGAACAATGGGGGGATTTAGAACCGACTCCCAACTTCTCAATGCTTGAGCCTGCCAATCATCACCCAAGACAAGTTCCTTGTTGGATTACGAATACGAATGAGAGAACTCACGATATTATCCGTAACAATCTAGACCGTTCTCCAATGTTCTCTGGTGTGATTGAGGGGATTGGGCCTAGATATTGTCCTTCGATTGAAGATAAGGTTGTGCGTTTTGCAGAAAAAAACTCACACCACGTGTTCTTAGAGCCTGAAGGTTTATCAAATCATTTGTATTATCCGAATGGTATCTCTTCGAGCTTACCTTTTGATGTACAGATGAGTTTTATGCATACGATTCCGGGGTTGGAAAATGCTCACTTTGTGCGTCCTGCCTATGCTATTGAATATGACTACTACGATCCGCGATATTTAAAGACCTCTTTGGAAACGAAGTCGTTACATGGATTGTTCTTTGCTGGGCAAATCAATGGTACGACGGGTTACGAAGAGGCGGCTGCTCAAGGGCTTCTTGCTGGTATTAATGCTGCGTTAAAGGTTAAGGATGCTGACTCTTGGACTCCTCGTCGTGATGAGGCTTATTTGGGTGTGATGGTGGATGATTTGATTACGAAAGGGGTTTCTGAACCTTATCGTATGTTCACCTCTCGAGCTGAATATCGTTTGTGTTTAAGAGAAGATAATGCAGACGAGCGCTTAACTGAAATGGGCAGAAAGTTAGGTTTGGTTGATGATGTTCGGTGGGAATTCTTTAATCGTAAACAAGAGAACATTGCAAAAGAATTGCAACGATTGAAGTCTACTTGGGTTCATCCTTCTACTATTGCTAAAGATGACGCTGTTCGTGTGTTAGGCGTGCCTATTGAACGAGAATATTCTTTATTTAATTTACTTTCTCGTCCGAATGTTTCACATGAAACATTGTCCACTTTGAAGAAAAATGATGGTTCGCTCGTCACGCCGACTGTAGATTTGAGTGAAGGTGAGGTGGAACAAGTCGAAATTGTGGCGAAATATTCGGGTTATATTAACCGCCAAAAGGAAGAGGTTGCAAAGCTTTTAGAGCATGAGTTAACTCCAATTCCTGAAGATTTTGACTATGATGCAGTGAAAGGTCTTTCGTTTGAAGTTCGTCAAAAATTAAAATTACATCGCCCTGAAACGTTGGGACAAGCGGGAAGAATTTCTGGCGTGACTCCGGCAGCGATTTCTTTGTTGTTGATTTTTATTCGCTCTAAACGTTTTGAAAAGTGAGGATAGTGTGTCATTTTTGGATATAAATCGCCTTCAAAATGGGTTGGCGGAACTAGGACTTTGTGCCACGGATCGTCAGTTGGAGCAGCTTGATTTGTTTGCTGAAATGTTATTTAAGTGGAATAAAACTTATAATTTGACGGCAATCAGTTCAAAGGAAGATGTTTTGACACATCATATTTTGGATTCGCTATCTGTTATTCCACTTTTTAAGTCTGAAGCAATTGATGGTGCAAAGATTTTGGATGTTGGCTCTGGTGGCGGTTTGCCGGCAATTCCTTTAGCAATTATGTGTCCAACATTTTCTATCTCGATGGTAGATACTGTGGGTAAGAAGGCTGCGTTTTTGACACAATGTTGCGTTTCTTTGCGTTTGTTAAATGCAAAAGCTTTTCATTCAAGAGTTGAAAATTTGAATGGTGATAAATACGACGTTATTACTTCAAGAGCTTTTGCATCACTGAAACTATTCACTGATTTAACAAAACACTTGTTAAAAGATGATGGGTGTTGGTTAGCTCTTAAGGGACCTGGTGTTTCAGATGAAATTTTGGAACTTACTAATGATATTAGTTTGGAAGAAAATTTTGCTATTAAGGTACCATTTTTGGATGAAAAACGCTGTTTAGTGAAAATGAAAATAAGGGAAAGTGGTCGCTAAATTTGTACTTTATGAAATAAATTGCATAATTAATAATCTTATTTAGCTAAATATAATTATAAATCAATTGGTTATATTTGTTTTATTTGTTGGATTTTTGGTTAAAAAGGGAGTGTTTCACATGAAACATTCTCTTTTTTGTATTAAAAGCGAGAATTTTCTCATCTCTTGTGTCAAAATCTGATTTAGTCTTTGTGAACTTGTTGGGAAAAGTGATGGATCAAATTATTAGTACCTTTTTGTTTACATTTGCCTCGTTTATTCCTGTGTTGAATCCTTTTGGTGGGGCAATGTTCTTTTTGGCATTGACGCCAAATATCGATGATGAAACTCGTAAGATGATGGTCAATCGGATTGTCTTTTATTCGATGATTATTTTATTGGTGAGTTTGTTTGCGGGTCATTTGATTTTGAGCTTCTTTGGCATTTCGTTGGGAGTGCTTCGTGTGGGGGGCGGATTGGTGTTGATGTCGGCTGGGTGGAAGGCGTTGAATGATGCTAGTTCGGTTGATGATTCAGATGGAGCTAATATCGAACCGCCTAAGTCCAGAAAGAAGTTACTTTCGATGGCGTTTTATCCAATTACTTTGCCTTTGACGATGGGCCCGGGGATGATTGCAGTGTCAACGGCGATTGGTACTGGGACGCTTGGTCAAGGGACGACTGCGCTAATTGGTTGTTTGCTCGCAACGGTTGCAACTTTGTTGACGGTGTATGTTTGTTATCGTTACTGCGATCGTGTGAGTGAAGCGGTGGGGACAACGGGTGCGGATGCGCTTTCTCGTGTGTTTGCTTTTATCTTGCTCTGTATTGGTATTTCTGTTCTTTGGCAAGGGTTTAGTGAATTGTGGCTTAGTTTGCCAAAGGTGTAATGAGGGATTTTAAATGTCGTTAGTTTTTTGTGTCGCAAATCAAAAGGGTGGAGTCGGTAAGACGACGACGGCTGTTAATTTGTCGGCCTCTTTAGCTCAATTAAAACAACGAGTTTTATTGATCGATTTGGATCCGCAAGGCAATGCCACCACTGGTAGCGGCATCGCAAAGGATTCTGTTAAGGATACGATCTACCCGTTATTGTTCGATCAAGCATCCTTTGATGACGTTGTTGTTCATGCCTCTGAAGTTGGCTATGATGTTTTGCCATCTAATCGTGAATTGGCTGGGGCTGAAGTTGAGCTTGTTGATTTGGATGATCGTGATGAACGATTGAAGAAGATTCTGGAAGAGCAAGACGATCGATACGACTTCGTTATTATTGATTGCCCTCCGTCTTTATCGATGTTGACGATTAATGCGTTGTGTTGCGCTCGTGGCGTCGTTGTTCCGATGCAATGTGAATATTTTGCAATGGAAGGACTCACGGATTTAATTGGCTCTGTACGTAGAATTCAAGCAGATAAGAATCCTGATTTAACCCTCATTGGATTGTTGAGAGTGATGTTTGATCCTCGTGTGACTCTACAACAGCAAGTCAGTGATCAGCTTAAAGAGTATTTTGGTGATAAGGTTTTTAAAACTGTTATCCCTCGAAATGTTAGATTGGCTGAGGCTCCGAGTTATGGTTTGCCAGGGGTTTTATATGATAAATCCAGTAAAGGGGCGAAGGCATATTCTGAGTTTGGTGCTGAGTTCTTAAAGCGCATGAAAAAGTTTAAAAAAGCTAAGAAGGAGAGTAAGTGATGGCCGTTAAAAAAACTCGCGGTGGTCTCGGAAAGGGGTTGGATGCCTTACTTGGAGAAAAGAAAGATCCGGTCATCGTGCTTACAGATAAACCGGAAGATACCGTTGCGGAATTAGATGTCTCAAAGATTCAAGCAGGGGCTTATCAGCCTCGTACGCTTATGGATCAAAGCTCGTTGGAAGAATTGGCAGAGTCGATTAAAGAACAGGGTTTGATTTCTCCGATTCTTGTCCGCCCAATCTCTAAGACGAAATATGAGATTATTGCAGGCGAACGTCGGTTTAGAGCTTCTAAGTTAGCAGGGTTAAAGAAGGTTCCTGTTTTAATTCGAAAGATTTCAGACGAAAAGGCGCTAGCCTGGGCGTTGATTGAAAACATTCAACGAGAAAACTTGAATCCCTTGGAAGAGGCTATGGGGATCCATCGCTTGATTTCTGAGTTTTCTATGACGCACGAAGCTGCCTCTCAGGCAATTGGCCGTAGTCGTACTGCAACCAGTAACTTATTGCGTCTACTTAATTTGGCCAAACCGGTTCAAGATTTTCTTATGGCCAATAAGATTTCAATGGGTCATGCGAGAGCTTTGTTACCGCTTGAGCCGGCCATGCAGGTGGCTGTTGCCCAAGAGGTGATTAGTAAGGGTTTATCGGTTCGCCAAGTTGAAACGTTAGTTAATCAATTAGAGACGAAAAAGCAAAAACCGAAAGAGGCGCCGAGAGCATTGAAAAAGGATAGCGATACTGTTCGCCTAGAAGAAGATCTTTCTAATGCGATTGGCGCAACGGTTAAGCTGACTGCCAATCGAAAAGGTAAAGGGAAGTTAATTATCGAATTCTCCAACTACGATCAATTGGATGGAATCATTGCCCATTTTGGCCAATTTGATTAACTAATTGAAATTAGTAAGAAAAAAGTGTGCTTTTGGACTAAGGGTTTACGCTACAAAAACATTAGTGTAAACCCTTGTTTATATAGGTAACGTAACGTATAATTCGCCGTAATGACGGGTTTGTAGAGGCGGCTTTACTATAAAAATGAGCAAAATCGTTTTACTACAAATCTTTGCCACATTAGGAGTTGCTGCAGTTTCTGCCCTCTTTTGGGGAGAAAGTGTGGCTGTTTCTGCATTATTAACAGGCTTAGCCTGTTCGGTGCCGAACGCACTATTTGCGGCGAATTTGAGTGCTTTAGGCAAATTAAGTCCCTCATCTTCACCGTTGTTCTTCTTAATTGGCGAGTTCATTAAACTCATTGCAATGGCACTTTTGTTGGTGTTAATTGTGATGCTGTATAAGGACTTAGTCTGGCCCGCAATGATTATTACAATGATTGTGGTCTTGAATTGTTCCTTTTTGGGACTTCTAACCCGAGAATAAACATGGCAGCTGAAGCTCTCACCGCTACCGAGTATATTACTCACCACTTGAAGCATTTGTCTTCCACTGCACAATCGAGCATTGTCGATATGTCAGTGATTAATATTGACACGATCACGTTTTCAATTCTGATCATGGCTTTAACGCTCTTCTTGTTATACAAGGGTGCGTGCAAGGCCACGTCTGGCGTTCCGGGTAAATGGCAATGTGCCGTCGAAATGCTGGTTGAATTTGTTGACGAACAAGCTAAGTCAATTGTCCATGGGGATCGTACCTTTATCGCTCCTTTGGCTTTGACGGTGTTTGTTTGGGTTGTGTTGATGAATGCTATCGACTTGATCCCGGTAGACTTATTACCGACGATCGCTGCTTGGATGGGCATTCATTATTTGCGTCCGCTCCCGACGGCCGACTTGAACGGCACGATGGGTATTTCTATGGGCGTGCTTCTCCTTATGATTTATTACGGTATTAAAATCAAGGGGTTTGGTGGTTTCGGTCGTGAACTCTTCACGGCACCGTTTGGCTCCAACCCGTTGCTTTGGCCGTTTAATTTCGCATTAAATCTTATCGAATACGCCGCTAAGTGTGTCTCATTGGGCATGCGGTTGTTTGGTAATATGTATGCAGGGGAATTAGTCTTTTTCTTGATCGCACTCTTAGGTAGCCTCTGGGCCGGCTTTGACGGCTTGAGTCTCTTTGGTGTGTTTGGTCACGCTGTGGCAGGGATCTGCTGGTGGCTCTTCCACGTGTTGATCGTGATCTTACAAGCTTTCATCATGATGATGTTGACCTTGGTTTACATTGGTCAAGCTCATGAAGGTCACTAATCACTAGCTTTTTACTTTTAAATTTTTTTCTTTTACTCCCACTTTTTTTTTAGGATTAAGGAGTTTTGCAATGACCAACGTCGCTTTTGTTGCCTTGGCTGCTGGCCTCATCATCGGTCTCGGTGCTATTGGTGCTTGTCTCGGTATCGCTATCATGGGTTCTAAGTACCTCGAAGCTGCTGCTCGTCAACCGGAATTGATGAACGCCTTGCAAACCAAGATGTTCTTGTTGGCCGGTCTTATCGACGCCGCTTTCTTGATTGGTGTCGGTATCGCTATGATGTTCGCTTTTGCTAATCCGTTTGTCGGCTAATAAAAGCTTTAAAAACTCTTTTATTAACGGCGTTAATTAGCACTCGCCAAGGGTGGCGAGCGTGCTGATTGACTTAACGGGGTTCAAATAATGAACATCAATGCTTCTCTGTTTGTACAGATGGCCGTGTTCTTCTTTGGTGCTTGGGTCACCATGAAGTACATTTGGCCGCCGCTCATTCGAGCAATCGAAGAGCGACAAAAGAAGATTGACGGAGGTTTGGCTGCTGCCGATAAAGGTGAAATGGCCTTAGCGGAAGCCCAAAAGGAAGTTCAAGCTATTAAGGCTGAAGCTCGTGCTCAAGCTTTGGGTATCGTCAATGACAGCGAAAAGCGCGGTCAAACGATCGTTGAAGAAGCAAAGGCTCAAGCTCAAGTCGAAGCAGATCGTATTATCGAATCTGCCAAGGCTGAAGTTGCTCAAGAAGCTCAACGCGTTCGTGAGCAATTGCGTGCAGAAGTTGCTCGCTTGGCTATCGCTGGTGCTGAACAAATCCTTCGTCGCGAGGTTGACACTAAAGTTCATGCAGACATGCTTGAACAATTGAAGGCTAAGCTTTGATTATGGCTGAACTTTCGACGATTGCCCGTCCCTACGCGCAAGCTCTTTTGTTAGCTTTGCGTGACGCTAAAAAGGGACCTAAGGAAGCTGCCGATTTGGCTGCTGTTATGGATGGTATTGCCCAAGTGGTGACCGCTCCTGAACTCCTTTCCCTCATTGGGGAACCGAAGGTCAGTTCTGAGCAAATCTGTGAGTTGATTTTGACCACCATCGGTCAAGAAGTGCCCGCAGAGGCCGCTAATTTATTGAAGGTGGTCGTTGAGAACGGTCGCTTGGAAGCTGTGCCGGAAATCGCACGTCAATTCCGCGAACTTAAAAACCAATCCGAAGGTGTCGCAGACGCGTACATTGAATCTGCTTTCCCGATGAGTGATGCAGAAGTCAATGCTTTGGTCTCCGCTCTTGGAAGCCGTTTCCCTGGACTTAAGTTGACGCCGATCGTGACCATTAATGAAGGTTTGATCGGTGGTGTCCGTGTGAAAGTTGGCGATAAGACGCTTGACGGATCGATTCAAACGCGCCTTGCTCAAATGCAAGAGGCACTCACCGCATAAATTTCGGAGCTGTAAGAAATGCAACTCAATCCTAGTGAAATCAGCGAATTGCTGAAAAAGCGCATCGAAGGCCTTGGGGTCTCCGCTGATCTTCGCACCCAAGGTACCGTGGTTTCTGTTACCGACGGTATTTGCCGCGTTCACGGTCTTTCTGACGTGATGCAAGGCGAAATGTTGGAATTCCCCAACAGCACGTATGGTTTGGCTTTGAACCTTGAACGTGATTCCGTGGGTGCAGTTATTCTTGGTAACTACGAGCACATTAGTGAAGGCGACGTCGTTAAGACGACGGGTCGCATTCTCCAAGTGCCCGTTGGTCCGAAGTTGATTGGCCGCGTGGTCAACGCTTTGGGTCAACCGATCGATGGTAAGGGTCCGATCGACACCGACGAATTTGACGTCGTTGAAAAGGTCGCTCCTGGTGTTATCGATCGCCAATCTGTTTCTCAACCGGTTCAAACCGGTTTGAAGTCTATTGACGCAATGGTGCCGATCGGCCGTGGTCAACGTGAATTGATCATTGGTGACCGTCAAACGGGTAAGACCGCTGTTGCTTTGGATACGATCATTAACCAAAAGGGTAAAGACCTTATTTGCGTTTATGTCGCTATCGGTCAAAAGGCTTCTACGATTGCCAACGTTGTTCGCAAGTTGGAAGAGCACGGCGCAATGGACTACACGATCATTGTTGCTGCTAGTGCTTCTGAATCTGCCGCTTTGCAATACATCGCCCCGTACTCCGGTGCAACGATGGGCGAATACTTCCGCGACCGCGGTCAAGATTCTTTGATTGTTTATGATGACTTGACCAAGCAAGCTTGGGCCTATCGTCAAATCTCCTTGTTGTTGCGCCGTCCGCCTGGACGTGAAGCATACCCTGGTGACGTGTTCTACTTGCACAGCCGCTTGTTGGAACGTGCCGCTCGCGTGAACCCGACCTATGTCGAACGTTTCACGAAGGGTGCTGTTAAGGGTAAGACTGGCTCTATGACCGCTTTGCCGATCATTGAAACGCAAGCTGGTGACGTTACGGCTTTCGTGCCGACCAACGTGATTTCTATTACCGACGGTCAAATCTTCTTGGAAACTGACCTCTTTAACGCTGGTATTCGTCCGGCTATCAACCCGGGTATCTCTGTGTCCCGCGTGGGTGGTGCTGCTCAAACCAAGGTTATTAAGAAGCTCGGTGGTGGCGTTCGTTTGGCTTTGGCTCAATACCGTGAATTGGCCGCTTTCGCTCAATTCGCCTCTGACTTGGACGAAGCAACCCGCAAACAATTGGAACGCGGTAAGGTTGTTACTGAATTGATGAAGCAACCGCAATACCAACCGTTGCAAGTTTGGGAAGAAGCTTTGGTCTTGTTCTGCGTTGAAAACGGCATTTATGACGATGTCGAAGTCAAGGATGCATTGCGCTTTGAAAAGGCTATGCGTGACTTCATCGCTGAAAAGCATGCCGACTTAGTGCAACGAATCGAAGAGAAGAAGGAACTTGTTGCTGAAGACAAGGATCTCCTCTTGAACGTTGTTACTGAATTTAAGAAGAACGGCGCCTACTAAGTAGAAGTCGATTAACACCAAAGGGGACCAAATGCCTAGCACCAAGGAAATTCGCGCCAAGATCAAGAGCGTACAAAATACGCGCAAGATCACCAAGGCGATGGAAATGGTTGCGGCATCGAAGATGCGTAAGGCGCAAGATCGTATGCACGCCTCTCGCCCGTACGGGGAACATATCCGTACGATTGTGGCTCACTTAGCCACGGCACAGACGAGTTACGATCATCCGTATTTGCGCACGCATGACGCGAGTGCTGCTAAAGTTGGTCTGATCATGGTGACGACGGACAAAGGCTTGTGTGGAGCTCTTAATACCAACATTCAACGTTTGGTATTGAACAAGATTAAAGACTGGAATGCTGAAGGCGTGGAAATTCAAGCCACCGCTATCGGTAACAAAGGTCTCGGTTTCTTGCAACGCTCCGGTGTGGAATTGATTTCCAATGTTGTACAACTTGGTGATCGTCCGCAAATGGAACATCTGATTGGCGCCATCGGCGCACAATTGGAACTTTATACGGCTGGTAAGATCGATAAGGTCTATCTCGCTTACTCTCGTTTTGTAAACGCGATGAAGCAAGAACCGGTTGTTGAGCAACTTTTGCCCTTGTCGAGTGATCGACTTGAAGAGATTGGCGAAGAACGTCGGGAATATTCGTGGGATTATCTCTACGAACCCAGTGACGCCACAGTTCTCGATGTGCTCTTAAAGCGCTACATCGAAGCATTAATTTACCAAGCAGTTGCAGAAAACATGGCATCTGAGCAAAGTGCACGTATGGTGGCTATGAAGGCCGCTAGCGACAATGCTAAGAAGCTTATTGGTGATTTGCAATTGGTTTACAACAAGACCCGTCAAGCGGCCATCACGAAGGAAATTACTGAAATCGTGGGTGGTGCAGCTGCCGTGTCTTAAAGAGGATAACTCCCATGAGTATCGGACAGATCGTTCAGGTCATTGGCGCTGTGGTGGACGTTGAGTTCCCGCGCGATCAAATGCCCAAAGTTTACGATGCCCTTATCTTAGAAAAAGATGAGAACAACAGTCTTGCCGAAGAAGGCTTGACCTTCGAAGTGCAACAACAGTTGGGCGACGGCGTGGTTCGTACCATTGCTATGGGCGCCTCTGAAGGTTTGCAACGCGGCATGAAGGTCAAGAGCACCGGCGCTGGTATCTCTGTGCCTGTCGGCCCGAAGACCTTGGGTCGTATTATGGACGTGTTGGGTCGCCCGATTGACGACTGCGGCCCGATCGGCGAAGAAGAACGCCGTGAAATTCACCGTCCTGCTCCGAAGTTTGACGAATTGAGCCCGTCTGTGGACTTGCTCGAAACCGGTATTAAGGTGATTGACTTGATTTGCCCGTTCGCTAAGGGCGGTAAGGTCGGTCTCTTCGGTGGTGCCGGTGTGGGTAAGACCGTGAACATGATGGAATTGATCAACAACATTGCTAAGCAATATGGTGGTTATTCTGTGTTCGCAGGCGTGGGTGAACGTACCCGTGAAGGTAATGACTTCTACCACGAAATGGAAGAATCTCACGTGTTGGACAAGGTGGCCATGGTGTTCGGTCAAATGAACGAACCTCCGGGCAACCGTTTGCGCGTGGCCTTGACCGGCTTGACGATGGCTGAAGCTTTCCGTGACGAAGGCCGTGACATCTTGTTGTTCGTTGACAACATCTATCGTTACACCTTGGCTGGTACGGAAGTTTCCGCATTGCTCGGTCGTATGCCTTCTGCCGTGGGTTATCAACCGACGTTGGCTGAAGAAATGGGTCGCTTGCAAGAACGTATTACGTCTACGAAGGTTGGTTCTATTACCTCCATTCAAGCCGTTTACGTCCCTGCTGACGACTTGACTGACCCGTCTCCGGCTACGACCTTCGGCCACTTGGACGCTACCGTTGTGTTGTCTCGTGACATCGCTGCCTTGGGTATTTACCCGGCAGTTGACCCGCTTGACTCCACGAGCCGCCAAGTTGACCCGTTGATCATCGGTGAAGAACACTATGGCATCTGCCGCCGCGTCCAAGAAACGTTGCAACGTTACAAGGAATTGCGCGACATTATCGCCATTTTGGGTATGGACGAATTGGCTCCGGAAGATAAGTTGACGGTTATGCGTGCTCGTAAGATCCAACGCTTCTTGTCTCAACCCTTCCACGTTGCTGAAGTCTTTACTGGCGCTCCCGGTAAGTACGTCCCGTTGAAAGAAACGATCCGCGGCTTCCGCATGATCGTTGACGGTGAATGCGATGCTTTGCCTGAACAAGCTTTCTACATGGTTGGTACCATCGACGAAGCTTTCGAAAAGGCTAAGCAAATGCACTAATGATTTTGGCCAAGGGAGAGTGATCTCCCTTGCCAAAACACGACCACGGAGCAACTATGTCTACGATTAAGGTTAACGTCGTTAGCGCTGAAGAGCAAATCTTCTCTGGTGATGCCGAGTTCGTTGCCCTTCCTGGTGAAGGCGGTGAATTGGGTATCCTGCCTCAACATACTCCGTTGATCTCTTTGATTAAACCGGGTTTTGTGCGTATTACGCTCCCGGAAACCAAAGAAGTGAAACAAGTGTTCGTTGCGGGTGGCGTGATTGAAGTGCAACCGCACCTTGTTACTGTTTTAGCTGATACCGCTATTCGTTCTGAAGAAATGGATCGCGCTAAGACGGAAAAGGCAATTGCTGAAGCTCGCGAAGCTCGCAGCAAGGCAACGAGCGAAGTCGATTTGGCCAAGCTCGATGCGGAATTGGCTGTCTTGGCTGCCGAATTGGCTGCCATCGAAAAGCTCAAACGCAATCACTAAGCGTTCATGGACGTTTAAAAAGGCAGATGTTTCATCTGCCTTTTTTTATAACAAAAACTTTTCTGACATATCAATAGATACATAGAAAAACAGTACACTTTCAAGATAATTCGTTGTAGGATAAAAGTATCCAAGCGCTTTTCTAAAATGAAAGAGAAGTGTGTAAATTTAAAAACACATTCGATATTGTTGGAGTGGTCTATGAAAGTTATGGTTTGTACCGACGGTACGGAATTGAGTCGTAAAGCTATTGAAACGGCAATCGCAGTTGCAAAACCATTAAATGCTGAATTAATTGGTATGACGGCTGTTAAAGGGGATGCCCCTGCAGATGGTTTGGCTGGAGAGCCGTCTGAAATTCAAGAACGTCTCGGTGAAATCTATGAAGCTGCTAAGGCGGCAGAGGTTCCGTGCCGTGTTATTGCTGAACACGGACAAGCCCCTTGGATGTGCATCACGGAATTGGCCAAACGCGAAGATGTAGATTACGTTGTTATGAGCAGTCGCGGTATGGGAAGCTTAGGTAGTTTAATTATCGGTAGCGAAACTCAAAAAACGTTGGCTCAGATCGACCGTCCTGTTTTGGTTGTACGTTAAAGAGATAGTCCTCAAAATACGAGAAATGCTTTTTGAGGACTTGTTTACTGCAACTTAGCTACGCATTCATTGGCAGTAATGCCTTGGATGCGTATTCTTTTTTCTCGACTTGTCTCACCACTGATGAGGGTAAGTTTTGACTTAGAAATGCCTAACGTCTTGGCTAAGAAAGCAATAATCGCTTGATTGGCTTTACCGTCGACCGGAGGGGTTGCTACAGCAATCTTCAACTTGTCTCCGTAGAGTCCGACGACAGAAGTACGCTTAGCACCGGGTTGTGCATGAAGGCGCAAAACGATGTCTTGATCTTTTTCACTAAGCCAGACAGGAAGGGTCATTAATAGCTTTCCTTGATAATGTAATTTTCGTCAGTCAATGATAGCGAAGAACCGTCGCTTTCTCGAATACAAACATTGTTTTAAAGATTATCAACAGACTTATCCACAAAATCTGCAAATCTCTAGTTTTTAGATTTATTGTTTAAAATCCGATAGTTAATATTTTTGGAAATTTATAACACATTGAATAATAAGGATATTTTTATTTTGCCACTTTTTCTCTCATTTTGCGTAGATAACGGGCAAACTGTATAAAAGACAGGCATAAACCAAGATATACACAAAGTTATGCACAATTTGTTGAAAGCCTGTTGTGAATGGATGTTTGAGGAAATCTTAACCTAGGTAAGCCTCGGTCTTGATAAAATCACGTCATTGATACGAGGATCATTTAATGTTGTCGTCTGCCTCTTTTGCGCAAGTTGTTTTAGACATTCCTTTATTACCCGTCTTAACCTATAAAGTGGAAAAAGATCAGGCTGTTGCCGTCGGTCTTCGTTGTGTTGTGCCTTTAGGACGCAGAGAAGTGGTGGGTATGATTGTTCAGCTCACCAAGGTCTGTGACATTGAACCCAAAAAACAAAAAAGCATTATTCGTGTATTTGACGATGTTGACCCCGTTGATGACAAGTGGTTGCGTTTAACGAAATTTGCCGGTGATTATTACCAACATGGGTGGGGGGAAGTTGCTCTGAGCTGTCTTCCTAATTTTTTCCGAACCAAACCTGGCGTGCGTTATCAACAATCATTGGATCGATTGCGAAAGCAAGGAAAACGCCCAACTTTTCCCCCTCAAGTCAAACACGACTTAAATGAGGAGCAGACTTTGGCAGTTCAAACTCTGAAAGAGAGTTCTGGATTCAGCCCCATGGTCTTGCATGGCGTGACGGGGAGCGGGAAGACTGAAGTCTATCTCAATATGATGGAGTCGGTTTTTGATGACGACTCTTCGGCTCAAGTTTTGTTTCTCGTTCCTGAGATTAACTTGACGCCACAACTTGAAAGCCGCGTTCGCTCCCATTTTCCAGACATTTCAGTTGTGTGTCTACACTCAGGGCTTTCACAAGGGGAACGGGCACGATCTTGGTTGGCGATGCATGAAAAGCGTGCGCAAATACTGATTGGCACGCGCATGTCAGTTTTTGCGAGCATTCCCAATTTAAAGCTCATTGTTGTGGATGAAGAGCACGACCTTTCATATAAGGCGGGCGATGGTATTCGTTATTCTGCCCGAGATTTAGCGGTCAAACGAGCTCAGTTAATGGATATTCCGGTGGTACTGGGCTCGGCTACGCCGTCATTAGAAACATGGGCTCATGTGCGTGCGCAGCGCTATCAATTGCTGACGTTGCACCACCGTGCGGTCAAAGATGCAGTTTTACCGACCTTGGAAGTAATTAATCCTAAAGAGGGGAAAACGGTTAGCGGATTGGCACAATCCATCGTTGATGAGATAACTCAAACGCTTGAGCGCAAAGAACAGGTGATTGTGTTTTTAAATCGCCGAGGTTATGCCCCCGTATTAACTTGTCCGAGTTGTGGGTGGTTATCGACATGTCCGCATTGTTCAACGTATGCGGTTTATCATAAGTCTCATCGCCGATTGATGTGCCATCATTGCGGGTGGTCTGCGCCTGTGTATTCCAAATGCCCTGATTGCGGAAATGTGGATTTGGCGCCTCTTGGGGCGGGCACTCAGCGTATTGAAGAGCAATTGCAAGAGCTTTGGCCACAGGCAAAGATTCTAAGAATTGATCGAGACAGTACCCAAAGGAAAAACGCTGCACAGAAGGCCTTTGATGCAGTGCATGCTGGAGAGGTCGATATTTTAGTCGGAACTCAAATGGTGGCTAAGGGACACGATTTCCAAAATGTCTCTTTAGTGGTTGTTCTTAATGTAGATGCACAATTGGTAAGCGCTAATCCTCGCAGTGAGGAAAGAGCGTTTGCCAATTTGATGCAAGTCGCTGGCCGAGCAGGGCGGGGCGGTTTACCAGCGAAATTGATGGTTCAAAGTCGTTATGGCGACCGACCGATCTTTAAAGCATTGGCGCAACAAAATTATGAAATGTTTGCCGATGAATTGTTGACCATACGAGAGATGGAAGGGACGAGTCCCTTTGTTTCACAAGCTTTATTATTAGCCGATGCACCTAGTCTTGATAAGGCAATTGAGTTTTTAACGACGGCGGTTTCACTAGGAGAGGCCATTCGAGATCGTTATGAATTAAACGAAATAGCCATTTTTGATCCCATTCCGATGGCGGTGATGAGGGTGGCCGATCGCGATCGGGCACAATTGTTGGTTGAAGCTCCTTCGAGAGCGAAATTAAACCAATATTTGTCGGCATGGATGGTGCAATTGTCTCAGCTAAAAACGTCTGTGCATTGGGTCATGGATGTTGATCCGATTGACGTGTAAAGGGTGGACGACAAAACCGCTTTTAGTTCTTTATAATCAATAGCCCTGCCTCCGTGGTGAAGTGGATATCATGCGACCCTCCGAAGGTCGCGTCACAGGTTCGATTCCTGTCGGAGGTGCCAACTTTTTCTAGTCTTTAAGCATGCAATCACCATCAAATATCATCTATCACAACCAATCGAAAGTTTTAGAGATTGTTGACTACGATGGTCGCCAAATGTTGCTTCCCGCAGAGTACTTGCGAGTCATGAGCCCATCGGCAGAGGTTCAAGGTCACTCTCCCGATCAAGCTCAATTACAAGTCGGTAAGCGAGATGTTGGCATTGTGGGAATTGAACCCGTGGGTTTGTATGCAATCCGAATTGTTTTCTCCGACGGTCATGATTCGGGTTACTATGATTGGGATTATTTAAGGCTTTTGTTTGCGGAAAAAGAGAACCGTTGGCAAGCCTATTTAAACGAATTACAGGAACGTGGGGCGTCACGAGACCCCGATGATCCTAAGAACGAACCTTTTAAAGCCAAGCCCCAAAAGGCTTGTCATCATTGATATGTCTGATAAGCAAAATCAAAAAGAAACCGACTTCGGGTTTCAACGTGTCGCTGAAGATGATAAAGCACGTCAAGTACGTGAAGTTTTTGACTCTGTTGCTCCGAAATACGATTTAATGAACGATGTTTTGTCTTTTGGTATGCACCGTCTTTGGAAGTGCTATGCCATTCATAAGGCAGATATAGATCGTGGAATGAAGGTGCTGGATTTGGCTTCCGGTACGGCCGACTTGTCTTTAAAGTTTGCCAAGCTTGTCGGTAAGGACGGCGAGGTTTGGCCGACTGACATTAATCGCTCGATGCTTTCTCTGGGTGCCCAACGCATGCGCCAAGCTGGTTTTGATATGCCGGTGGTTCAGTGCGATTGTGAAGAACTTCCGTTTCCGGACAATACCTTCGATGTCGTGATCGTTAGTTTTGGTTTGCGCAATATGACGCACAAGGATCGCGCTTTGGCGGAAATGCAACGTGTTTGTAAGCCGGGCGGTAAGGTTATGGTTTTGGAATTTTCCAAGGTTTATCGATTCTTTGCGCCCTTCTATGATTTTTACTCCTTCCACTTAATGCCGTGGTTGGGTGGAAAAATTTCTGGCGATAGCGATAGTTATCGTTATTTGCCTGAGTCCATCCGTATGCATCCGAGTCAACCAGTTTTGGCTGGCATGATGCGAGATGCCGGTTTAGAGTCGGTTGATTGGCACAATTTGACCTTTGGTGTTTGTGCGTTACATATCGGTCGAAAACCGTTGGTGTAAAAGATTGTTGAAAGCCCGTTTCTTGGTAGCGGCTTTTTGTAAAATAAGAACTATTCCATTATTTTCTCGGAGTTTATAGTCCATGAAAAAGTTGATTGCCGTATTAGCAATTGGTTTAACGATGATGTCGATGTCTATGACGGCTGATGCCGCCCGTCGCTTTGGCGGTGGTGCGAGTTTTGGTCGTTCTGCACCGATGTTGCAAAAGAGTACGCCGGCACCTGCCGCTCCTACCTTGCAAAAGGCGACTCCTGGCCAACAAAAGGGTCAACAACAAGCCGCTCCCAACCAAGCTCGTCCGAATCAACCGGCTGCCGCTCCGAGCCCCATGCGTAATATGTTGATGGGTCTTGCTGGCGTGTTAGGTATTACGGCTTTGGCTCACGCGTTGGGTTTTGGTGAGGGCTTTGTCAACTTTTTGATGATGGCTGTTTTAGCCTTTGCTGCCTTCTACTTTATTCGTATGTTGATGGGCTTGTTCTTGGCTAAACGTATGGCTGGTGGCGCATCATCCATGCCGGGCATGGATCGTTCTGCCGCTAACAATCGTTCGGCTAAGAATGATTCGTCTTACTACAACCAACAACAAACGCAAGCGCCGGCTCAAGAACCCTCTTATCAAGCTCGCCCCATGAGTGGTAGCCTTTTGGATGAATTGTCCTCTGGTAACAGCTCTGCTAAGGCTGTGGATTTGCCGGCGGGTTTTGATGTTGAAGGTTTCTTGAAAGTCGCCGAAGAAAACTTCGTTAAGATGCAAAAGGCTTGGGATACGGGTAACGTGACGGCTTTGTCTGACTTTACGACCGATGACGTCTTCTTGACGATTACGCACCAATTGCGTGAACGTGGTAACCAAGATTATCAAACGGAAGTGATTAGTTTGAAGTCGGAATTCCGTGGCATTATTCAAGACGGTGAAGAATATTTGGCCGGTGTGACTTTCCAAGGTACGCTCAATGTGAGCGGTGAGGCTGAAGACATCAATGAAACGTGGATTTTGTCTAAACCCGTTCATGGTGATCAAGGCTGGTTGCTCTCCGGTATTCACCAAGAGCAAGCCAACGCTTAAGGCCTGCGTTCTAATGTGACAGACGGGGGAGTTCAAGTATGTTGAGCTCCCTTTTTTCTTTGAGTTGTAGGCGAGTCAATTTCGCTACAATAAGAGAGTTATTAATTTAGAGAGAAGCTGCTATGTTAAACATTGTTATTTTGGCTGCTGGGATGGGGAAGCGTATGCGTTCCCGTTTGCCGAAAGTGCTTCAGCCATTGGCAGAAAAACCTCTTTTGTCTCACGTGTTGGATAAGGCTCGTGCCGTTGAAGGCGAAAAGCGTTTGATTGTTGTCGTGGGGCATGGAGCTGAAGCGGTTAAAGCGCATTTGAAAGAGGCAACCGATGTGACGTTTGCCCTACAAGAGCAGCAATTAGGCACTGGACACGCTTTAATGCAAGCTTTGCCCTACTGCGATCCGCAAGCACCGACTTTGGTGCTATTGGGTGACGTCCCTTTGATTGAGACGCAAACATTAGAAAACTTGCGCCAAAAGGCCGGTGACGATCTCGGTCTTTTAACAGTGAAGTTAGATAATCCTAAGGGATATGGTCGCATTGTTCGTGAAAATGGCAACGTCCAAGGCATCGTTGAAGAAAAAGACGCAACCGACGAACAAAGAAAGATTGATGAAGTCAACACGGGCATTATGCTTTTGCCGACGCGCCGATTAGAGGCTTGGTTGTCTTCGTTATCCAATAGCAACGCGCAAGGTGAATACTATTTAACCGATGTGATTGCTAAGGCCGTTGAGGAATCCATTCCAGTACACACGGCTTTTGCGACGTGCGCCAATGAAGTCGAAGGTATTAACAGTAAGCCTCAATTGGCAGCGCTGGAGCGCGCTTATCAGGTCGCTCAGGCACAACGTCTGATGCAAGAGGGCGTGACCTTGATTGATCCGGCTCGCTTTGATCTGCGAGGTGAGCTTATCTGTGGCAAGGACGTGACGATTGATGTGGGTTGCATTTTCAGCGGTCGCGTTGTTTTAGCCGATGGCGTTCGTATCGGTGCCTACTGTATCCTTAAAGATGTTGAAATTGGCGCAGAAACCGAAGTGTTGCCGTATTGCCATTTTGAAAATGCAACGGTGGGGGCGGAGGCTCGCCTTGGACCATACTCTCGTTTGCGTCCGGGCGCTAATTTGGCCGATCAGACGCATGTGGGCAACTTTGTTGAAATTAAGAAATCCAATATTGGCTTAGGCAGTAAGGTTAACCACCTCTCCTATATTGGGGACACCGATATGGGCGCTCGAGTCAATATCGGGGCAGGAACCATCACCTGTAATTATGATGGCGTGAATAAGTTCAGAACGACGATTGGTGATGATGCCTTTATCGGTTCTGATACCCAATTGGTCGCTCCTGTTTGCGTGGGCAATGGTGCTACGCTAGGGGCCGGTACGACCTTGACAAAGAATGCGCCGGAAGGGGAGTTGACCCTTTCTCGTGCTCGTCAGGTAACGATTCAAGGTTGGAAGCGTCCAACCAAGAAACAATAACTTCAAAGAGGAAGTGAACTATGTGCGGTATTGTTGCTGCGACGTCGAAACATCGTGATGTCGTGCCGTTGTTGGTCCAAGGTTTAAAGCGCCTTGAATATCGTGGCTATGACAGCTGCGGCGTGGCCGTGTGGGATAAAGGCTTAAAGCGTGTTCGAAGCGTTTCTCGCGTTGCAGAGCTTTGTGAACAAATTGAAAAAGACCATTTGGCCGGTCACCTAGGGATTGCGCACACGCGTTGGGCCACGCACGGTGCGCCGTTGGTCGTGAATGCTCACCCTCATTTTGCCGGTGAAGAAATTGCTTTGATTCACAATGGCATTATCGAAAACTACGAAGAAATTCGTGAAGAATTGAAAGCCAAGGGCGTTCAATTTAGCGGTCAAACCGATACGGAAGTGTTGGCCTATTTGGTTCGTGACTGCTATAGCGGTGATTTGTTGGGCGCCGTGAAGGCTGCCTTAAACCGCGTGCGTGGCGCTTACGCCATTGCTGTGTTCTCTAAAGACGATGACAAGCATGTCGTTGTGGCTCGCCAAGGGTCTCCTTTGGTGTTGGGGTTGGGTGACGGTGAAATGTTTGCTGCGTCCGATACGATGGCATTGGCCGGTGAAACAAATCGTTTTATCTATTTAGAAGACGGCGACGTTGCCGAATTAACGCCCGAAAGCTACCAAATCTATAAGCATGAAGGGATGGAGTACTTGCCGATCGAACGCGAGGTTCGTGAAGTTGAAGCTTTCTCCAACGCCGTTGACTTAGGCCCCTATCGCCACTACATGCAAAAGGAAATCTTTGAACAACCGCGTGCTATTGCCGATACGTTAGAAGCGGTTGAAGGCATTACCCCGATGCTTTTTGGTGAAAAAGCCGAAGAGATCTTTAAGGGTATTGAACGCATTTTGATGATTGCGTGCGGGACGAGCTACTACGCAGCACTCACCTCTAAGTATTGGTTAGAGGGCATTGCCGGTATTCCGTGTGATGTGGAAATTGCTAGCGAATATCGCTATCGCAAGAGTGTGCCTAATCCGAAGACGTTGGTGGTGACCATTTCTCAATCCGGCGAAACGGCCGATACGTTGGCAGCATTAAAACACGCTCGTGCGTTGGGTATGGATAAGAGCCTGACGATTTGCAATGTCGCGACGAGCGCCATGGTGCGTGAAAGCGTCTTGCACTTCATTACGCGTGCCGGTGTGGAAATCGGCGTGGCTTCCACAAAGGCCTTTACGACGCAATTGACCGCTTTATTCCTTTTGACGTTGACGTTAGCCAAGGTCAAGGGCCGTTTGACGGCGGAAGAAGAAGCCCAATACATGAAGCAATTGCGCCATGTGCCGCAAGCGGTGAGTGCTGTGTTGGCGTTAGAGCCCCAAGTGATTGCTTGGGCCGATCGTTTCGTCAGTAAGCAACATGCGCTTTTCTTGGGGCGCGGTGAACACTATCCGATTGCCTTAGAGGGTGCGTTGAAATTGAAGGAAATCTCCTACATTCACGCAGAAGCTTATCCGGCGGGCGAACTCAAGCACGGTCCGTTGGCCTTGGTTGATGAGTCGATTCCTGTGGTGACCGTTGCTCCGAACGACCGATTGCTTGAAAAGTTAAAGAGCAATATGAAGGAAGTGGAAGCTCGCAAGGGTGAATTGTATGTCTTTGCCGATGCGGATACGGGGATGGAAGCAAGCGAACACATTCATGTGATTCGTATGCCGGAAAACTACGGGGCTTTGTCACCGATTTTGCACGTGGTTCCGTTGCAACTTTTGGCTTACCATACCGCCTTTGTTCGTGGCAACGACGTTGATAAGCCTCGAAATCTCGCAAAGAGCGTGACAGTGGAATAACGTTAAGATAGCAAAAATAAAACGTCCCCAAAAATCCTATGTGATTTTGGGGACGCTTTGTTAAGTGGTAGCGGTTAAGCGCCTAACATGAATGCGCGAATGCCGGAACCGATGAACTGAATACCGATACAAATCAGCAAAAAGCCCATGCACTTACTAAGAATAATCGTGCCGGAAGGGCCTAATTTTTTAGCGCAAAAATCAGCCGATCGCATCACGGCCCAACAAACCATTGAACAGAAAATGATAGCCAGCGTCATCATGAAGAACGTACCAGCTTGATCTTGCCAACTGGGAAATTCGGCAATTTCGGTTGAAAAACCGATGATGACAGCCATGGTACCGGGGCCGGCAATCATAGGCATTGCAATAGGAAAGAAAGCGTAGTCTTCACGATTGCGTCGAACAAGCGGAGCTTGATTGGGCGAGGCCGTTTGTTGGCCAAAAAGCATTTGATAGCCAATTACAGCAACCACTAAGCCACCCGCGATACGAAGAGCACCGTACGAGATCCCGAAAAATGCCAACAAGAGGTTACCGGCCAAAAGGCTGATAAACATAATGATGGCTGCATAGATGGCTGCCCACAAAGCTTGAGACTTGCGTTGTGCATCATCCATGCCTTGCGTAAGGCTGATAAAGAGCGGAATTTTAGACGGAGGATTGCAAATCACGAGCAAACTCACCAGGCCGCCTAAAAAGTATTGAAGGTGAAAAATCTCTAAAGACATTTTTCTCTCAAAATCGGTACATGAAAACTTCACATTGTTCTCTTTTGTGAGAGAAAGGTCAAATAGGGGTAAACCCTATGCGAGGGTTACAAATATTAATATTTTGTTCGTATTTTTACTCATTTTGGTCTGCTTAAATTTGCAAAATTCTGACATAATGAACGAACATTCACCATTTTATTGAACGATTGTTCAGTAAAGTGTTAAAAGTTTTTTATTTATCAGTTGCTTACAACATTTTGTAAGTCTAATTTGGAGTGTTTAATGATGTCTTCGAAGTTTGTTCCGAAGTATGCGGCGCTCACGATGTCTGTAATGGTCGCCTTCGCATTGGTGGGATGCAAGGATGATGCAGGCCAAGTCCAACGTCCCCCGCAATCTGTAACTGTTGTGACGGCAGAGGTGTCTTCGCCTGTTTTGAGTAAAGAGTTAAATGGTCGCACCAGTGCCTACGAAATTGCAGAAGTTCGTCCGCAAGTGGCAGGTATCATTCAAAAGCGTACTTTTGAAGAAGGTCAAATGGTGAAAGCAGGGGATCAACTTTTCCAAATTGACGACAGTCTCTATCAAGCCGCTTATGAAGAAGCTCAAGCTAACTACAAGTTAGCTCAAGCTAATGCTCGTCGTTTTGCTCAATTGGTGAAGGTCAATGCTGTCAGTAAGCAAGAAAACGATCAAGCGCAAGCTCAGTATAAGACGGCACAAGCCGCTTTAAAAACGGCGAAGACTAATCTTGAATACACCAAGGTCGCTAGCCCGATTTCCGGTCGTGTGGGTCGCTCTGAAGTGACGCCGGGTGGTTTAGTAAGTGCTTACCAAGCTCAATACCTGACGACGGTCCAACAAATGGATCCGATTTACGTCGACGTGCGTCAAACGAGTAACGATTTGATCAAACTTAAGCGTGATATTGCCAGTGGCAAAATCCAAACCAAGGATGGTGCCGTGGAAGTGACCTTAGTGGGTGAAGACGGTTTAGCCTTTGAACAAAAGGGTAAGTTGATTTTCACCGGCGAATTGGTTGACGAAGCAACGGGCATGGTTAACATGCGTGCTGTTTTCCCCAATCCCAATGGTGAATTGATGCCGGGGATGTTTGTTCGCGCTCGCATCGAAGAGGGCGCTCGTCCTAACTCAATTCTTTTGAGCCAACGTTGCGTGATGCGCAATCCTAAGGGTGAGGCTTATGTTTTTGTTGTTACGCCTGAAAATAAGGTAGAACAACGCATTGTGGTCGCCAATCGCACCGTCGGTACGGATTGGCTCATCGAAGATGGCCTCAAGCAAGGTGAACGTGTTGTGCTAGAGGGGATTCAAAAGGTTCGAGCTGGTGCAACGGTTCAAGTTGCTAATGACAATAAAGAATCTGCTCAAGAAGCTGCAAAGTAATCCACTGGTCGAGTAAAGGAAATCTTTTATGTCTCGATTTTTTATCGAACGTCCCGTATTCGCGTGGGTGATCGCAATTGTGATCATGTTAGCGGGGCTTTTGTCTATCAATATCTTGCCGGTCGCTCAGTATCCGCAAATTGCGCCTCCTGAAATTCGAGTCACGGCAACGTATCCGGGTGCCTCTGCTGAGACGATTGAAAATACCGTCACGCAACAGATCGAACAAGCAATGACGGGCTTAGATGGCTATATGTACATGGTCTCTAACTCTGACAGTTCAGGCATGGTTTCGATCAAGATTACGTTTGAGGCTGGTACGGATCCTGACATCGCTCAAGTGCAAGTTCAAAACCGTTTAAAGACGGTCGAAAACTCATTGCCGCAAGTGGTTCAACAATTGGGTGTTGACGTTGAAAAATCTGCCGCCAGCTTCTTGATGGTGGTGGGCTTCGTTGATGTCAATAACAAAATGAGCAGCGCTGACTTGTCTGACTATTTGGTCAATAACGTCAAGGAACCGCTTTCTCGTTTAAGTGGTGTGGGCTCTGTCGAATTGTTCGGTAGTTCTTACTCCATGCGTATTTGGTTGGATCCGAGCAAGTTAGAAAAGTACAAACTTTCTACGGATGAAATTGTTGCCGCTATTCAAGAGCAAAATGCTCAAGTTTCTTCCGGCGCTATCGGTAACATGCCTTCGACGGCACGTTACGAACTCAATGCAACAGTGAGTTCTCAATCCTTATTGCAAACGGTTTCTGACTTTGAAAACATCATGGTCAAGACCGCTACCGACGGTTCTCGCGTTTTGATGAAAGACGTGGCTCGCGTGGAAATGGGACAAGAAAGCTACAACATTGTCGCTCGCTACAATGGTCACGAATCCGCCGCTATGGCAATTAACCTCGCTTCTGGGGCCAATGCCATGGCAACGAGTACTTTGGTTAAGGAACGTTTGGCTCAGTTGGAGACGGCTTTCCCTGAAGGGATGCAATGGGTGGTGCCATATGACACGACGCCTTTCGTGAAGATTTCCATCGAAGAAGTGGTTCGTACGCTTTTTGAAGCCATTGTCTTGGTGGTGATCGTGATGTTCTTGTTCTTACAGAACTGGCGTGCCACTTTGATTCCGACGATTGCCGTGCCGGTGGTTCTTTTGGGGACTTTTGGCGTGTTGGCAGCAATGGGTTATTCCATCAACGTGTTAACGATGTTTGCCATGGTGCTCGCTATCGGTTTGTTGGTGGACGACGCCATTGTGGTGGTGGAAAACGTTGAACGTGTGATGCGCACGGAAAAACTCAGCCCCAAGGAAGCAACGAAAAAGTCCATGAACCAAATTACCGGTGCTTTGGTCGGTATTGCAATGGTTTTGGCCGCTGTGTTCGTGCCGATGGCCTTCTTTGGTGGTTCTACCGGTGTGATCTATCGTCAATTCTCCGTGACGATTGTGGCCGCTATGACTTTGTCTGTGTTGGTGGCTTTGATTTTGACGCCGGTGCTTTGTGTGTCTTTGCTCAAGCCCATTACGGAAGATAATCACGAAACCAAGCAAGGCTTCTTCGGTCGCTTCAATCGTGGTTTTGAACGCTTCTCTTTGTGGATTCGCACGAAGGTGGGTGTTTTGATTGCCAACACGCTCCGCAGTATTTTGATCTACGCCATCATTGTCGGCGGTATGGTTTGGGGCTTCCAAAAGTTGCCGCAAAGCTTTATGCCGGGTGAAGACCAAGGGATGTTGTTGAGTATGGTGACGCTACCTACGGGGACGTCTCAACAACGCACCAATGAAGTGTTAGAACGCATGACGACCTACTTCCAAGAAAAGGAAAGTGATACGGTTGAATCCGTGTTGACGGTGTCGGGTTTCTCTTTTGCTGGTTCTGGTCAAAATACGGGCTTACTGTTTGTGCGTTTGAAGGATTGGGCTGAGCGTGAAGAAGCTGGAATGGATGTGAACTCTATCGCTGGTCGTGCCATGCGTGAGTTCAGTCAATATCGCGATGCCAATGCCTATGCGTTTGCACCGCCCGCCGTGCCGGAATTGGGTATTGCCGATGGTTTCGATATCTACTTGCAAGCTCGTGCCGGTCAAACGCACGATGAAATCATGCAAGCTCGTAACCAATTCTTGGGTATCGCCAATGCCGATCCTGTCTTGACGATGGTGCGTCCGAACGGGATGGAAGATACGCCGCAATTGCACTTGGAAATTGACACTGAAAAGGCTCGCGCTCTCGGTGTTTCTATCAGTTCCGTTAATTCAACCTTGGCAACGGCCTGGGGTAGCTCCTATGTGAATGACTTCTTGGATCGCGGTCGTGTGAAGAAGGTTTATGTTCAAGGGGATGCTCAATTCCGTCAAACGCCTGAGGATTTGGGTAAGTGGTATGTGAAGAACAACCAAGGCGAAATGGTTCCGTTCTCCGCTTTCTCTACGACGAGTTGGACGTTCGGTTCGCCGCGTCTGCAACGTTTCGACGGTTTGTCTGCTGTGAATATTCAAGGTAGCCCTGCTGATGGTTACAGCTCTGGTGACGCCTTGGCAGCTGTGGCCCGTTTGGTTCAACAGTTGCCGGCAGGGTACGACATTGCCTACACCGGTGTGTCTTATCAAGAAAGACAATCCGCTGGTCAAGCCGCTCCTTTGTATGCGATTTCCATTTTGGTGGTGTTCTTGTGCTTGGCAGCGCTTTATGAAAGCTGGTCCATCCCGATTGCCGTTATCTTCGTGATTCCGATGGGGGTGATTGGTGCTATTGCTTTGACCGCTTTGCGTGGCATGAATAACGACATTTACTTCCAAGTCGGTTTGATTACAACGATTGGTTTGGTCAGTAAAAACGCCATTTTGATTGTTGAATTCGCAAAAGAATTGCATGATAAGGGTGAAGACATTGTGCACGCCGCCGTGGACGCAGTTCGCTTGCGTTTGCGTCCGATCGTGATGACGTCTTTGGCTTTCGGTCTTGGTGTGTTGCCTTTGGCTTTGGCAAGCGGTGCCGGTTCCGGTGCTCAAAACGCCATCGGTTGGGGTGTGTTAGGCGGTATGATTACAGGGACGTTCTTATGTGTCCTTTTTGTGCCGATCTTCTACGTTGGCGTGATGCGCATTTCCGGTAGCGCCAATGAACGTAAAATTGATGTAGCTTCTCTTGTTGAAACAACGAAGATGGAAGCTGCAGGCCTCAAGGAAGGCGAGATCGTTTACTATGAAGAAGACGAAGATCGTCACTTGAAAGAAAAGAGCACTTCGACAGATAATGAGAAGTCGACAGAGCAAGATAAGAAGGGGAATTAATATGCCGAGTTTTAAGTTGTTACCTTTGGTAGCGGTTTTGGCTCTGACGGGGTGCGTGTCCATGGCGCCTAGCTACGATCGTCCGGTGGCGCCTGTGGCTAATGAGTGGCCGACGGGCCCTGCCTACGCTAAGGCGAAACTCAATCAAGAAGCCCTTCCGGATTGGCAAGAGTTCTACACGGATAATCGTTTGCGTGAAGTGATTCAAATGAGTTTGGATAACAACCGCGATTACCGTGTGGCCATGCTCAATGTTGAAAAGGCTCGCTATGCCTACAACATTCAACGATCCAATTTCTTGCCAACCTTGAGTGCAGCCGGTAGTGGTGAACATCAAGGCACGCCTGGCACGTTAACGACTACGAGACAAGACACTGTGTCTCACGTCTACTCTGCCAATTTGGCCATGGCTTCTTATGAGCTTGACCTCTTTGGTCGTGTTCGTAGCTTAAGCACGGAAGCTTTGAACGAATACTTCGCCACCGACGAAGCTCGTAAATCGGCTCGTGTGACGTTGATTGCTGAAACGGCGAATGCTTGGTTGCAATTAGGTACCAGCCGCTCAATTTTGGCCTTTACGAAAGAAACGTTTGAAAGCCAAGAAAAAAGTTATAAGTTGATGAGGGCCAGCTACGACGCAGGCGCCATTAACTTGTTGGAACTCAATCAAGCAAGATCTCAGTACGCTGCTGCCAAGGCTTCGTATTTGTCCGCTCAACGTGACGAAGCTCAAGCCCTTAATACTTTGACCTCGTTGGTTGGGGCTGAGGTGCCGGCTAAGTGGTTGCCCGAACGCGTTGAAGTCGTCACGATGGACGGCGTTCTTCCGAAGGGTGTGCCCAGCGAAGTGTTGTTAAATCGTCCGGACATTGCTCAAGCCGAATTCGCCTTGAAGGCTGCTAATGCCAACATTGGCGCGGCTCGTGCTAACTTCTTCCCCCGTATTAGCTTGGTGGCTTCCGGAGGTACGGGTTCGACCGAAATTGATGATCTCTTCAATTCTGGGACCCGTATGTGGAGTTTTGCACCGTCTGTGACGTTGCCGATCTTCACGGGTGGTGCTAACTGGGCGACGTTGCGTGTGAGCGAAACGGATAAGAAGATTGCAGTTGCCAATTACGAAAAGAGCATTCAAACGGCATTCTCTGAAGTGGCTAATGCGTTAGCAACGGAAGGGACGATTGAAGAAGAATTGCAAGCTCAAACCGAATACGCTGATGCAACGAAGAAGGCCTATGAATTAGCGCAACAACGCTACAAGTTAGGCTCTGAAAGTTACTTGTCTGTGCTTGACTCTCAAAGAACGTACGTTGCAGCCCAAACGCAATGGGTGGTTGCTCAACAAGCACGCTCCATGAGCTTGGTCTCTCTTTATAAGACTTTAGGCGGTGGAGCTGTGGATCTTGCCAAGGATGAGAGCTCGACGAAATGACAAAATCTCGTTCGCTTTCACAACAGCGCCGTGAAGAGATTTTCCGAGCGGCGCACAAGTGTTTCGTCTCTCGTGGCTTTCACGCCACGAGCATGACGGATATTGCTCGTGAATTTGGTATGAGTGTTGGTCATGTTTACAACTATTTTCCGAGTAAACAAGCCATCATCGAAGGGTTGATTGAGCAAGGGATTGAAGAGTTTTATGTCAATTCCAGCGAGCTTTTGTCTTGCAGTATAGAGGGCAACTTTGAGAAGGCTCGCCAAGCGATTAAACGAAGTTTGTCACCTAATCACGACCCTAATCAAATACGCCTGACTTTGGAACTCTTAGTCGAAGCAACTCATGACCCCAAACTCAGTAAGGTCATCGAGGAGGCAGACACGAAGGTTCGCACGCATTTGATGGAGATGCATCACATTACGCCGAATAACCAAGAAGAGGAAGCTCGACTTGAAGTAATGATGGCGATGTTTGAGGGGTTGGGGATGCGAATCTTGCGTCATCCTGGTGTCAATATGGAGGAAATTTATGACGAGATGGCTCGTCGCCTCTGTAAGCCCCGTCATGTGCTGGAACGTCAACTCATTGAAGTGACCGCTCGCAATGCCGCTTTAGAAGAGGAAGTGAGAAAACTCAAAGCCCAATTGCAGTAATTGCCAACAGCGAAAAAAGCGACTCGATTGAGTCGCTTTTTTTCACCCTAAAGGTTTATTTTTTAAGGTCGATCGCAATAAAGATGCGGGATTGTTGGCGTTGGACCAACAAAGCGACCTTGTTGCTCTTTTGAATGGCCTTGGCTAAATCTTCGGCAGCCTTAACGGGTTTGCCATTGGCGCTTAAGATTAGGTCACGTGGCAGGAGACCGGCACGAGCGGCAGCACCGCGAACTTCTGTGACCAATAAGCCATGTTGTAAGTCGAGTTCTTCGAGTTCGTCCTTCGATAACGGGCGGACAGACACGCCTAACTTACCGGCGGAGGCTTTTTCTTGAGCCTTTACACCGTCTTCGCTCGGTGTTTCTGCAACGGTGACAGAGACATTTTCTTGCTTACCGTTACGCAAAATCGTCATCGTTGTCTTGGTGCCGGGGCGCATGGTCGAAATCTTGACAGGAATATCGTTGGCGTTCTTCACTTCTTGACCGTTAACGGCAATCAAGATATCGCCCACTTGTAAGCCAGCCTTATCAGCGGGGCCATCCTTGTCAATTTGCGTGATGACAGCACCCTTAGGCGTCTTCATACCGAAGGCTTCTGCCAAATCTTGAGTAACCGCTTGGATACCTACACCGATACGACCACGAATGACACGACCGTTTTTAATCAATTGGTCTTTAATTTCGATGGCCAAGTCAATCGGGATGGAGAAAGAAAGCCCCATAAACCCACCAGAGGTGGAGAAGATTTGGGAGTTAATACCCACCACTTCGCCCTTCATGTTAAAGAGCGGGCCACCGGAGTTGCCGGGGTTAACGGCGACGTCCGTTTGGATAAAGGGAACGTATTGCTCAGACGGTAATTGACGGCTCTTGGCAGAGACGATACCGGCCGTTACGGTGTTATCTAAACCGAAGGGAGAACCGATGGCAGCGACCCATTCGCCAACCTTCAAACTTTCAGAAGAACCCATTTTCAAAACGGGCAAGTCTTTAGCTTCAATCTTGACGACTGCGATGTCCGTCTTTTTATCCAAACCGATGACCTTGCCGGAGAATTCACGATTGTCCGTAAGACGAACACGCAACTCATCCGCGCCTTCAACAACATGGCAGTTCGTTAAGATGTAGCCGTCAGAGGAAACAATAAAACCGGAACCCGTGCCGCGTTGCTCAGGGATGCGTTGCTCTTGAGGGCCAAACGGGATGATGGGGAAACCAAAACGACGAAAGAGCTCTTCCGTGCGCTTATCCAACAATTCCGGAAGCGGGTTTTGAACGGTTTGCGTACGAGCGTTGCGAATGGTTGAAATATTCACCACACCCTTGCCGTTTTCTTCAACGAGTTTGGTGAAGTCCGGCAATGCGGCTTGGGTTTGAGTGCTATCGCTAGAGAATAACGAACCAACTTGAGCGTTAGCTACGCTCGTCACACTAAATGCAGCTGCCATGGCAACCACTAAGGCAGCCGACTTAAAGGCACGACTTTTCATCATGAATTCCTATCTCCGAAAATAATCGAGAAAACTGTAACGTTAATACCGAAACAATAACGAAAATCTGTTCACTTTTGTTTTGCGGGTTGTTTCGGTACACCCTAATTTGTAACAAAGCTATTTTTCGATTGAAGGAAGGGTGATCTGCATGGACGTTCCCTGTCCATCAAGGCCTTCGGTAACACGGATCGTACCGTGGTGAAGTTCAACGGCCCTTTTGACAATGGCCAATCCCAAACCATTACCTTGAGTTTTGGTACCAAGCGATCGATAAAAGCGATCAAAAATCCGCTCGCGCTCTTCGGGTGCAATACCTGGGCCATTATCACTCACAGCAATAATGACTTGATTGTTTTCCTCTTTTGCACTTAAAACGATACGACCTTGGGGTTGGGTATAACGAATCGCGTTGTCGCAAAGATTAATCAGCAATAATTTTAAAACGTCTTCAATACCAGAAACCGTCGTTGCCTTGGCATCGACCTCAATCTGAATGTCTTTTTGGTGGGCTAAAACCAGCAATTCTTCCGAAACGCTTCGCAAAATATGCTCAACGTCCACGTTGACAAACGGTTTGGAGTGAGCGTCAGGATCCAATCGAGCAACGGTTAAGAGCTGTTGAACCAAGCCTGTCGCACGATCAATGCCGGCATGCAAGCGTGAAAAAGCCTTTTGTTGTGCTTCGGGTGTTTTTGCGCGCTCTGCTAATTGCACCTGAAGTTTGAGTGCCGTTAGGGGAGTGCGGAGTTCATGTGCGGCGTCAGAAGCAAACCGCTTTTGAATTTCCAAGCTCTCATTGAGGCGAGCTAAGAGTTCGTTGAGAGCTTCGACGAGTTTTAAGACTTCGTTGGGAAGCCCTTGCGTCGGAATGGGTTCAAGCGAAGTGGGGGAGCGCGTCGCGACGATTTTGGCCGTGCGGTTAAGTGTTGCCAATCCTTGCGTTACCAATAACCAAATGGCAATTGCAAGAAACGGCAATAAAAGAATCAACGGTTGAAGGATGTGCAGAGCCGTTGTAAAGGCCAATTTAACCCGAACGCTGGCTGGTTGCGCAGTAATCACAGAGAGTTCATTACTGATGTGATGAACATAAGCTCGCCAGGCCGTTCCTTCATGCAAAATATTGGCATAGCCAGAGTTTTGTGGCACAGGAATGGGCTCGTTCAAACCTTCGGAAAATTTGATTTGATTGGTTTTCTTGTTATGAATCTGAATAACCACGGGGTTATCAGTGGCTTGATTGATTCGTAAGGGGTAGGCGGCCCAATCTTTGTTAGAGCCAACAGAGAGCGCAATTTGACGCAGTTCAATATCCAAAAAGCGATTGACTTCAGAACGAGCCGAAGTAAATGTCATGTAGGTGGCAGCAATGCCAGCCAATACAAGGCAAATACAAAACGTCCATAAAAGTCGATCGCGAATGGAATACATGGTTAGGCCTCAAGAATGTAGCCTACGCCACGAACCGTTTTAATCGCGTCTTCGCTGAGTTTTTTGCGAAGGTGGTGAATATGCACTTCGATGGCGTTACTGCCCACGGACGTATCCCAACTGTAGAGGCGCTCTTCTAATTGAGCCCGAGAGAGAACAAGCCCCGGGCGTTCAGCTAAGGCCAACAATAGGGCAAATTCCTTGCCGGATAAAAGCACTTGGTTACCGTCATAAATGACTTCGTGTGTGGCCGGTTTAATTTGAAGGCGACCACGCTCAATGGAGGGGGTTGCTCGACCGGCAGAACGACGCAAAAGGGCTCTGACTCGGGCAAAAAGCTCGTCTAAGTCAAAGGGTTTAATGAGATAGTCATCGGCACCGGCATCAAGCCCCTTCACGCGATCTTCTATGGTATCGCGAGCGGTCGTAACCAAGACCGGTGTGAGGTTGTGGTCTGCACGCAACTCTTGCAAAACACGAATACCGTCTTTGCCGGGCAATCCCAGATCCAAAACAACGAGAGAAAATTCCGTCGTACGCAGTGCCAAGAGGGCGGAGTTGCCGTCTTGAACCCAATCCACGGCGTAGCCTTCATCGCTTAAGCCGTCAACAACGCCTTCACCGATCATCGGATCGTCTTCGACTAACAAAATTCTCACGGGACTGCTTCCTTAAAAAGACTTACAAAACGTTGGGTATATTTTGCACGATTGGCGCACTTTTGTGCTACCTTTGTTACATGGATGTTTTTGTTTTTTAAGGCCGAAAAAGAATGTCAGATATTGTCCCTCAACAAAATCAAAATGGTTCCAACAATAGTTTGTTGTTCATTACTCAATTGGTCTATGTGCTTCATGGTTTGAGCATTGTGATCGGATTGATGACGGGTGCAACCATTATCTCCGCCTTTTTGTTTGGTTGGCCCTCCATTGCGGCCGTGGTGCTCAATTATGTGAAGGCACCCGATGCTCGTGGAACATTTTTAGAATCCCACTTTTCATGGCAAATTCGTACCTTTTGGTACGGGATGGCTTGGACGGGGTTGGTGATGATCGCAGGTGTCGTACTGACGCCCTTTGTGGTCGGTCCCTTTATTTGGTTAGGCGGCTTTTTAGTGCTGAGTATTTGGGTCGCTTACCGCATTATTTTTGGTTGGATGCGCTTGCGTCAATACCGACCGGTTTTCTCCGATTAGTGATCAAATAAGGATCAAACTTCGAAAAACTCCACCGTTTGGAGGAGTTTTTTCGTAAGTAGATTAGGCTATTCAGGTTAGTATTAGGGTTTCTACTTAATTTTGAAGTCGTTTTTAGCTATTGAAAATCAGCAAAATGCATAACGTTTTTCATTTAGTGCATTGATTGCAAAGCAAAGACGCATCATTGCACCATAGCTTAATTCTTATTTTCTCTTGGAGAGAGTCAAATGTCTTTGATCAAAAAGAGTGCTGCCGGTTTAGTGTTGACTGCTGCCGCTGCTGCTACGTCTGCTGCTTTTGCAGTCGGTTTCCAATTAACGGAACAATCTTCTTTGGGTCTCGGTCGTGCTTACGCCGGTGCCGGTATCGTGGGTGACGACTTGTCTGCTGTTCACTACAACCCCGCTGGTATGACTTTGTTGCCGGGCGTTCAAATGCAAGCCGGTGGTGTTTGGATTGCTGTTGACGCTCCGTTCAAGGGTAAAGATGGTTCTGAAGAAAACGGTCGTTTGAAGGGTCAAATGATTCCGGCCGGTTACATCACGCGTCAAGTTAACGACCAATTCTGGTTGGGTTTTGCCATGACGGTGCCCTTTGGTATGGGTACGGAATATGATGAAAATTGGAACTTTTCTCAACGTGGTACGGATTCCAAGATTTACACGTTTGATATGAACCCGAGCTTTGCTTATAAGGTAAATGATTTCGTTAGCTTCGGCGGTGGTGTTTCTGTTCAATACGCTAAGGCAGAGTTGAGTTTAGGTTTCCCTGGCTTGGGTAGTGCCGCTGTTGAGGGAGACAGTTGGGACTGGGGTTACAATTTAGGTATCATGATCAGTCCTACCGATAAACTCCGCTTCGGTTTATCCTACCGCTCTTCCATTGAGCACAAAGCTAGTGGAACGACTGAAATCAATACTCCGTTGTTAAATAATATTAATTCTGGATTGGGAACATCTTTCTTAATGAATTCAGATGTTACGATTGAAACCCCTGATACTGTTATGTTGACGGGTACTTGGGAAGCAACCGAAAAATTACGTTTGTCTGGTTTGGTCCGTTGGGCTAATTGGTCAAAATTTAAAACATTATCTTTAAAAAATAGTGACTACCTTCCCATCCTTAATCAAGGCGTCATACAAGCTACTGGTGGCAAGATGAATTTGGAAGAAGTCAACATTGAGAATAACTGGGAAGACACCTGGCTCTTCTCCGTCGGCGCCGACTATAAGTTGAATAACAATTGGACGGTTCGTGGCGGTATCGCTTACGAAATGGATCCGATTGATGATCAAACGACGCGTATGGCCGTGATTCCGGATACGGATCGTCTCTGGTTGACGTTGGGTTCTACCTACAAGTACAACGACGATTTGCAATTTGACGTTGGTGCCGCCTATTTGAAGGGTATTGGCGACAAGGATCTCTACAGCCATCAAGGCGCTGGTGCTATCAAGGTTGGCGAATACGACAAGTTGGACTGCTACATGGTTGGCGTCCAAATGCAATATCGCTTCTAATTGCGCTTAAATTAAGTCAGACGACTTAATCGTAGCCAGGTTCTTCGAAAGGGGAATCTGGCTTTTGTTTTAGTAAGCGACTAATATAGCGACGGATTTAAAGGAATTTTCTCTCATGGCTCTTGGCGCAACCATCTATAAAGCATCCATCGATATCTCGGACATTGACCGTAGTTATTACGGCAGTCACTTGTGCACGCTTGCTCGTCATCCTTCTGAAACGGAAGAGCGATTGGCTGTGCGCTTATTGACCTTTTGTCTTTTTGTGGGTGAAACCGATATGCGCTTGGAGTTTGGGCGCGGTCTTTCCACGGAAGGTGAACCCGCTCTTTGGGAGATTGATGATACGGGACGTGTCGCTCGCTGGATTGAAGTGGGGGTGCCCGATATCAAGCAAATCCGAAAGTCAGCCGGTCGCAGTGATGAAGTGATTGTCGTAGCCTACGGAGAAGACCGTTTAGAGCCTTGGTGGCAACAAAATATGAGTGATATGCGCAAAGTTGCCAAACTGTCGGTCGCAAAGGTGTTGGATCACGAAGTGGAAACACTTGCCAAACTCATGAGTCGCACAATGCAGTTATCCGTTACGGTACAAGACGGTGTTGTGTGGATTTCCGATAGCGTCAATACGGCGCAAATTCAGCTTCATTGGCTTTTGCGTCGAGATTGATCGGTTAGAAGAAAATTTGAATTGTGCCGATCGCAATCAAAGGCCAAGCCACGATCGGAGAAAAGATGATTTTGAGAATCGGGTGTTGGGGAACGAACCCAAACCCGTAAACGTAAGCGACGCTCATTCCCATTAATAAGCAAACGAGCCACCCGTGGGGAACCGAGTGCATATCAAGGGCAATCGCTCGGGGGTAAAGCGTTACCCCCACCGTGACGGCAATGGCCGCCACGATGGAAATAAAGCGAGCGAAAAAGATACTAATCCCTTTCATTACTCGTCACGTTTTTCGTCACTATGGGTGAATTCATAGTGAGAGGCCATCATGACACTTGCGACGATGGCTAACATCAGACCGACAAACCAGTAAATGTAGAACATGCATTTCTCCTCTTAGTAGAGCGTCTTGTCGTTTTCTTTAATGTATTGAACCGTCAATTTGCCACTCATAACCTTATAAGCCCAGCTTGTGTAGATGAGCACTAAGGGCAAGAAAATCAACGTCACAATAAACATCACTTGTAAGGTCAGTTGGGAGCTTGTGCAGTCCCAAATCGTCAAAGACGACACTAAGTGACTCGAAGAGGGCAACACAAACGGGAACATCGCAATCAAGGGCGTGAGCACAATGCAAAGGATGCTGATTGCCGAGCTAATGACGGCCGTCAAAGGTTTCCAAACATATTGGCTCAACGTACCAAGCCCTGCGGCAATAATGGCTAAAGCAGGCACGGCATAAAGAGCAGGGTATTGTCTAAAGTTCGTAAACCAAGCACCTTCTTCCATGACCACCGACTTTGCCAAGGGATTGGCAACGCCAGCGGGGTCTAAGTGAGAGGCGATGTAGCCGGGGATACCGTAGTAAACCCAAACGCCACCAACGGCAAATAAGAGCAACGTGACGGCACCAGCAACAATCCCCACTTTACGAGCACGGGCTTGCAATTCGCCTGAGGTACGAAGCAAAAGATAGTTGGCACCGTGAAACACCGTCATGGCAATGGAGACCACACCGCAGAGCAGGGCAAAGGGATTTAACAATGCCCAGAAGCTTCCCGTATAGGTCGAGCGCAAGGTTTCATCGAAGTGAAACGGCACACCTTGGAGCATATTGCCAAAAGCCACACCAAAAATGATGGGAGGCACAAAGCTGCCGATAAAAAGCGCCCAGTCCCAAGAGGAACGCCACTTTTGAGCGGGTACGCGGCTTCGATAATCAAATGCAACGGGGCGCAAGATTAAGGCGGCTAAGACGATAAATAAAGCCCAGTAAAGGCCGGAGAAGGCCGTTGCGTAGACCAAGGGCCATGCGGCAAAGATCGCACCACCGCCCGTTAACAACCAAACTTGGTTGCCGTCCCAGTGGGGAGCTACGGTATTGATCATGATGCGGCGTTCGGTATCCGTTTTGCCCAAGAAGGGTAAAAGGGTACCCACCCCCATGTCCTGACCGTCCATGACGGCAAAACCGACCAACAATACACCGATAAAGAGCCACCAGATCAGTTTGAGAATTTCATAATCGATCAACATTTGTGTTTACTCCTTATCAGCGCTGACTTTTTGTTCAAAGTAGTAGCGGCCCGTGCCCAATAAACTGGGGCCGGTCTTAACCAAGCGAACCATCAACCACATTTCTACAACCAATAAGGCGGAGTAGAGCAAAACAAAACCAATTAAAGAACCGGTAACGCTCGCCACAGAGAGCGTAGACGTTGAGAGGTGAACCGGCAAGACTTCGTAGATGCTCCAAGGCTGACGGCCGTATTCAGCCACCATCCAACCCAATTCACAAGCAATCCACGGTAAGGGCAATGCCACAAAGGCAGCACGAAGCAACCACGTGCGGTTGGCAATGACATCCTTGAAGGAGTAATAAAGACTCAAACCAAAGATAAAGAGAAGGGCTAAGCCACAACCCACCATGGCACGGAAACCCCAGAACATAATATTGACGTTCGGGATCGTATCAAGGGCGGCTTGTTCAATCATCTCGGGCGTTGCACGACTGGGTTCATTGGTGTACTTATGCAAAAGCATGCCGTAGCCCAAGTCCTTTTCATATTGCTTAAAGCGCTCTTGCAAAACCGGTTGAGAGGGATCACGACGAAGGGCCGAGAGCGTTTCTAAGGCCACGATACCGTTTTGGATACGGACTTTATTTTGAGCAACAAGCTCTTTAATGCCGATGATTTCAGTATCCAAAGAGCGCGTGGCGATGATGCCGAAAAGCCAAGGAATTTCGACATTAGCGCGCGTGATTTGTTCCTTTTCATCAGGAAGACCGAAAACGGTCATCGGAGCAGGAGCCGGGTGCGTTTCCCAAACGGCTTCCATCGAGGCCATCTTAGCGGGTTGATCGCGAGCGACAAGGTAGCCGGACTCGTCACCTAAATGAATGGTGAAGATGGAAACGATTAAACCAAAGGTGGCCGCCAGGCGGAAAGAGCGCTTAGCAAATTCCATGTCGCGACCTTTGAGGATGTACCAAGCAGAAATGGCTAAAACAAAGGCCGCACCAGTCATGTAACCGGCAGAGATTGTGTGCCCGAACTTCGCTTGCGCCCAAGGACTTAAGATGACAGCGAAAAAGTCTGTCATTTCCATACGCATCGTTTGGAAATTAAAGGAAGACCCGGTGGGATATTGCATCCAAGCGTTAGCAATCAAAATCCATAGGGCGGACAAGTTGGAGCCGATAGCCATGAAGAACGTCACTAAAAAGTGAGTCCCTTTCTTTAAGCGCTTCCAGCCAAAGAAGAATAGCCCGATGAAGGTGGATTCCAAGAAAAAGGCCATGAGCCCTTCAATGGCAAGCGGAGCCCCGAAAATATCCCCCACATAGTGAGAGTAATAGGCCCAGTTAGTGCCAAATTGGAATTCCATGGTAATCCCGGTAGCAACACCTAAGGCAAAGTTAATGCCAAAGAGTTTGCCCCAGAATTTGGTCATATCTTTATAGACTTCACGGCCAGTGATCAAGTAGCAAGCTTCCATGACCACCAAGAGGAAAGATAAGCCCAAGGTCAGCGGAACGAAGATAAAGTGGTACATCGACGTTAATGCGAACTGCAAACGTGAAAGGTCCACTAATTCAGAGGAAATCATGTTTTGTCCTTTTTTAAAGACTTATGATTGGTTAATATCCGGCAAAATCTCGATAAATTTAGGGTTTATCGGGAACTGACGCCTTGCCTTGATCGGTCAATAAAAGTCGTTGGCTGACGACCTCGTCATTGACCGAGATGCGATTGTCCGAACCAAAGAACAAAAAGCCCAGGCAAGCAATAATGGCAATTTTGCAAGCCAGAGCTAATGCGACATTACGCGTAAGGCGCTTGTCAGAATGAACGGGGTTCAGTTTTTTGTTCGGCATGGGTTAAGGATACCGAAAACCACGAGTTTGGAGCGAAACATTGTAAGAAAAACGCCGAAAACTATCGCTCCCATAGAAAAAGCGAGCAGATGCTCGCTTTTCAAATGAGAAGATGAATTACTTCTCAGCGTTTGTTTGGGCCTCGGCCTCTTCCTCTTCGCGGCTCTTCATCGAGATACGAACGGTCGGAGGCGGTGCTTTTGCGTCTTCAGCCGTCTTGCCCCAAATGTTTAACAAATCGTCTTGCGTGGGAACAGCACCGGCAGCAACGGTTGCACGACGAGCCGTCACGGACTCGCGAACAATCTTTTCAATGATGTCCAAGGGGATGCGATTTAAGTCCGGGAAAAAGAGACTTTGACGCTCAAGATCTACTTGGATGAACTTATCACTAAAGGATTCGATCACGCTCTTTTCAGCAACGAACAACGTCATGTCCTTTTCGCCCGATTCGAGAGCAAAAAGAGGGCCTTGCAATTCATAGAATGCCAAAGACTGACGCATGCTCTCGCGAACACCGCGAGCGGAACGACGAATTAAACTGCAGATTTTTGCCATCGCGACACGACGATCGGTCGGAAGGCTCTGAAGGTAATCACCAACGGTCGCCATCTTTCTAAATACCCTTGAAATAATTTATAAAAATAGTCTTTAATTGTAGCTAAATTCACTTGATTTTTCAAGGTATTTGGTCTATTTTTGAGCGATAAAAGATGAAATCAGCCGTGAAGGGGACTCTTGCCAGTTGTCCTCTTTTTTCTTTTGTACACACAGTGGTGGGTACTCCGCCTTTGGCATTAAGACGTTGGACATATTGAATTTGGGATAAGCGCCCATAACCGTCTCGACTGGCGACAGTAAAAAGAGCGTCGGAGAGATCATTTTTCCCTTGCGGCGCAGTAGATACAATCCGAGTGGTTAGGCGTGAGCCGTCATTATGAACAAAAGTGAAGTTATAGCCGTGTTTAGCAACGGCTTGGTTGGTTTGCGGATCGAAAAGATAAGCATTAGGGGCTTCAAATTTCCAATACCAACCACGAGCGTCAATTAAGCATCGAAAGACTTGTTCACCGGAGGCTTCTAAACGGAAGGCCTCTTCAGAGGCTTCAGGAGGCGTAACCGAAGGTGGTTTTACCGAAGAACAAGCACACAATGTGGCAGTGATCGCAATCAGCGACAAGCGAAATAGTGAGCGCATTTTTGTCTCATAAAATAAGAATGAATCAACACCACTAAAGTTTACGGCAATTCCACACGCTGTATCAGTAACCAAGTTGTTAAATATCCTTTGGTGTCATCGAAGTGAAAGAAAAATCGGGTAAGATCAAAAGTTCTATTTAATGATGAAATCATATGCATTGGATTATTCTGATCATTGCCGGCCTATTCGAATCCGCTTTCGCCTTTTGTTTGGGAATGATGAAGGGGACGGTGGGGACTGCGTATTATTTATGGGGCGGAGGCTTTTTATTGAGTCTTTTTCTGAGCATGGTGCTGTTGGCTTACGCAACGAAAGTGTTGCCGATTGGTACTGCTTATCCGGTTTGGACAGGAATCGGGGCCGTGGGAACCGTGCTTTTAGGGATTGTGTTTTTTAATGAACCGGCCACTTTTTTGCGTCTATTCTTTATTACGACCTTGATTGCTTCAATTGTGGGTTTGAAGATGGTGTCACACGAGAAAGGTTGATGTATGGATTGGTTAATTCTTATTGTGGCAGGTTTCTTTGAGGCAGCCTTTGCCTTTTGTCTTGGCAAACTCAAAGGGACGCAGGGACTTCGTTACCGATTGTGGTTGCTCGGGTTCATGGTTTGTTTGACGATCAGCATGTGGCTATTGGCCGTAGCGGTTCAAACTTTGCCGATCGGTACAGCTTATCCGGTTTGGACGGGGATCGGTGCCGTCGGAACAGTCCTTTTAGGGATTCTTGTTTTTGGTGAACGCGCCTCTTTTGCCCGTTTATTTTTCATCACCACATTGATTGCTTCGGTGATTGGACTAAAAACAGTTGCTTAAAGCTTAACAATCTTCCTGAATCTTCTTCTGCCAGCCATTTTTGGCTTTTCTCTAGGCATAAGAGCCTAACACCTTGAAGTTCGTCATAGGGCGAAAGCCCTAGCCATTGATGAATTTGCTCAATAAAACAACAGTCAAGTGAATAAAACTTGTTATGGTTAGGTTAAGTTTTTTGGCGCAATTTGCCAAACATGGATTTAACCCAAAATAAGAAGAAGATTCTATTATGCCCAAACGTATCATGATCAAGTTTGCGATGCCTTTCTTACAGGCTTCGCTTGTTAAACAAATTCTTGTCGCCCTTATTTTGGGTGTCGGCTGTGCCTATATTTTCCCGCAGCTTGCAATTTCGAGTGCCTTTTTAGGGACTCTTTTCATTTCTGCATTAAAGGCCGTTGCTCCGCTTTTGGTGTTTGTATTGGTGATGTCTGCCATTGCCAATCACGATGTCGAAACGAAGGCCCACATTAAGCCCGTGATTGTCCTCTATGTCATTGGGACTTTCGGTGCCGCTTTGATTGCAGTGACGGTGAGCTACTTCATACCGACTCAAATTATGTTGGTAACCAACGATGCACAAGTGTCTTCTCCGGGCGGCGTGCTTGAAGTTATGCGCAATATGTTGTTGTCTGTCTTCGATAACCCGGTCAATGCTTTATTAAAGGGCAATTACATTGGTATCTTGGCATGGGCTACGGGTTTAGGCGTGGCATTGCGTCATGCTTCTGACTCCTCTCGTCAATTCATGGCGGACTTGTCCCGTGGTGTTGAGTTTGTGGTGAGCGTTGTGATTCGCTTGGCACCTTTTGGTATCTTCGGTTTGGTTTCGGGTACGGTAGCCACGACCGGTATTGAAGTCTTTGAAGGCTACTTGCAATTGTTGGTCGTTTTGTTGGGCTGCATGCTCTTTGTTGCATTGGTTCTCAACCCCTTCTTGGTTTGGTGCTGCATTCGCAAAAATCCCTATCCTTTGACGATTGCCACGCTTCGCGAAAGTGGCGTGATGGCTTTCTTTACGCGCTCGTCTGCAGCAAACATTCCTGTGAACATGGGGATGTGCCGTCGTTTGAATTTGGATGAAGGCACCTACTCCATCACGATTCCTTTGGGCGCTACCATCAATATGGCCGGTGCTGCCATCACGATTACGGTTTTGACGTTGGCTGCTGCCCACAGCTTGAACATTGAAGTGAGTTTCTGGACGGCTCTCGTTTTAAGTTTCATCGCTTCTGTTTGTGCTTGTGGCGCTTCTGGCGTGCCGGGTGGTTCTTTAATGTTGATCCCCTTGGCTTGTGGTTTATTCGGCATTGATGCAACGGTCGCCATGGAAGTGGTCGCAGTTGGCTTTATCATCGGTGTGTTGCAAGACTCGGCTGAAACGGCTTTGAATTCTTCCTCTGACGTTTTGTTTACGGCAGCTGCTTGTATGCGTGCAGAACGTATCGCTGTTGAAGAAGATCGTCACGGTCGTGACGTTCGCGAGTTGCGTTAAAACGAAAAAGAGGTACCGCTAATTTCTTCGCGATACCTCTAATCGAAAAAAACGGGAACTTCTTTTGGTAGAGGTTCCCGTTTTTGCTAAGGCGAGTTAGGCTTCGAAGTTACCCAACTTGACGCTTTGACCACCTTGAACCCAGACAACGCCGCGAGCCATCACGGTGTCAACGTCCAAGTCCTTCGTCAAAACGCAAAGGTTAGCCGTAGCGCCAACATTGACGCGAGCTTCCTTAACGCCCAAAGAGTCTGCCACGTTAGAAGTGGTCATCATTAAAGCGGTTTCAAAATCGATGCCACCAGCGACCATTTCCTTGAGCATGGAGTGGTTGGCATTGACAGGAGCCGCCACGATAGCAATCATGTTGCCGTTTTCATCAAACTTCGGCATAGAGCCGTTACCGTCAGAGCTCATCGTGATGCGAGAGCGATCAACACCGGCCTTCAAAACGCGTTCGACACATTCGACAAACGGATAGACGTTGCCGCCACCCGAGGTGATGTCAATCACGCCACCCTTCTTGGCAAATTCGATGGCTTGTTCGAACAACTTCGGTTCACGACCCGTGTGCGTCGGGGAGAAGTGATGGCGAGCCAAACCACGAGCAATCAAACGCTCGAATTGTTCATAGGCGCCACCGAAGTCACCCAAGTGAACATGCAAGACACCCTTCTTACCGGAAAGCATACCGCCCATACGAACGTCAGCGACAAGCTTGAGCATTTCATCGTCCGTGGGGAAGGAGCAACGGTGGTCAGCCAATGCGATCTTCACGCCAAGCACGGGTTCCACAGCAATAATGTCCTTACGAGCGTTGCCCGTAATCGTGGGAGACGGGAATTGGTAAGAGCCCGTATGCATGAAAGCGGTCAAACCTTCTTGGCGCAAGCCCATGACCTTTGCATAGAGTTCTTCCGGGAATTTCGTCGTCCCTTCCGTTCCCATGACGCCACAAACCGTGGTGACACCGGCACGCAAAAGTTGGGACGGCATGACGGGAGGCACTCGCGTTGCAGGACCGCCTTCGCCACCACCACCCGTTAAGTGAACGTGTTGATCAAAAAAGCCCGGCGTAACCGTGGCACCTTGAACATCAATCACTTCCACTTCGCCTGGGAATTTGTAAGCATCAAGACTATCTTCGATGGCAACAATCTTGTCACCGCAAATCAAGATGTCTTTCTTGCCGACAGGGGCCGGGGTGTAGAGGTTGGCATTCTTAATGATTTTGAACATGGGAGCAGATCCTTTCGAAATCAAACAAAAAACAAACTTACCACTTCCCGATTATGGAGAAATCGGGATGGATTAGGAAGGGATGGGATATCAATTCAAAGCGCATCATTTTGCGCCGATGTTACCCTTTCCGTTTCTTCATTGTAGCCTATTCGTAATCCGATCATATACAGGTGAAATACCGAGTATTTCTCAGCGTAGGTATACTGTCGGAGTTCAATTGATTTCTCAGATGACCAGCGAAGAAATATTAAAGAAGTATTTTGGCTACGACGCTTTTCGTGGCGTTCAAAAAGATGTGATCGATACCGCGGTTGCAGGCCAAGATGCTTTAGTTCTCATGCCGACAGGTGGCGGGAAAAGCCTCTGTTATCAGATCCCTGCGCTTATGCGCCCGGGGCTGGCCGTTGTCGTCTCTCCGCTCATTGCCCTGATGAAAGATCAAGTCGATCAACTCAACGATGCCGGCGTCAGTGCTGTGGCCATCAACTCATCGCTCACCAACGATGAGGCTCGTGACATCTATCGTCGTTTGCGTCAAGGAACGGTCAAGCTTCTCTATGTTGCACCTGAGCGACTTTTAAAGCCAAGCATGTTGGATTTCTTGGAAACGCTTGAGGTCAATCTCTTTGCGGTTGATGAGGCCCACTGCATTTCTGTTTGGGGGCACGATTTCCGACCGGAATACCAGCAGTTAGATATCCTTCGCACTCGCTTCCCTCAAATCCCGAGAATGGCGCTTACTGCCACCGCTGACGAACAAACCCGTCAAGAAATCGTGGATCGTTTGCTTATTAACCCCAAACGATTTATTACGAGTTTTGATCGACCGAACATTCGATACCGTATGTATGAAAAGGGGCAAGGTTATTTAGATCAAGCGGTCAATTTCATTTTGGGCGAGCATTTGCATGAGTCGGGGATTGTTTATTGCGCAACACGCCGTCGAACCGAAGAGGTCGCAGAACTTCTTCAAAGTCGGGGCATTGATGCGCTCATTTATCACGCGGGATTAAGCGCAGAAGAGCGAGAGTTAAACCAAAGAGCATTCTTTGAGCGCCCCTGTGTTATGGTCGCGACTATTGCCTTTGGGATGGGCATTGATAAGCCGGATGTGCGTTTTATTATCCATGTGGATATGCCAAGGTCGATTGAAAACTATTTCCAAGAAACCGGTCGGGCAGGGCGTGACGGTTTACCGTCAGAGGCCGTTTTATTTTACGGTTTGGAAGACGTTGTTCAGCAACGCTACTTTTTAGAAAATAGTGATGCAGAAGAACTTCATAAACAAGTCTGTTTTCATAAACTCGACAGTATGTTGGGATTGGCAGAGGCTGTGAGTTGTCGCCGTGAATTACTGTTGTCTTACTTTGGTGAACATTCTCAAGCTTGTGGCAACTGTGACAATTGCGAAAATCCACCCCAAATGAAAGACGCCTCAAAGGATGCCCAAAAGCTCCTCTCGTGTATTTATCGTTGTTCGAAGACTAATCATTTGGGCTTTGGTGCGTCTCATATCATCAATGTCTTACGGGGCGAAGCAACGGATAAGGTTTTTGAAAAAGACCACCATGAACTCCCAACGTTTGGCATTGGTAAAGAACACTCTCTTAAATATTGGCGAAAGATTCTTCGCCAGCTGATCACGCGTCACTACGTTGATGTGAACTACGATTGCTATAACGTTTTAAGCGTCAACGCCAAAGCCAAGGCCCTATTAAAAGGCGAGGAATCATTCTTCGTACGTATTGACGGGCATAAGCAGCTCAGCAGTCGCAAGGTCTATGATCACGATGATTTGACCGATCAAGAGCAAAAACTCTTCCAAGTTTTAAGACGTTGGCGCAGTGACATGGCGCACGAAAAGGGTTTGGCTGCCTACAACATTTTCCCCGACAAAACGCTTGTTCAAATTGTGCGAAGAAAGCCGAGAAAGCCTGAACAGTTGGAAGGAATCTGTGGAATCGGTGAAAAACGGATCGAAAATTACGGTGCAGATGTCTGCCAAGTTATCGATGGTTGGCTTGCTGCAGCCTCTTAAAATAATAAAGCCGAAGGAGAAAACCTTCGGCTTTAAAAATTAAGCACGATGAATTTCGGAGTTGCGAGGCTTTTGCTTACGATTGCCGAAAATCTTGTCAAAAAGACAGTTTGGAATCATTCGCAAGATCTTGGAGACAACGCCCATTTGCCACGGAATCGTGGCGTAGGTGCGTTTAGCCATAATGGCATCAGCTGCGCGCTTAGCGAACTCTTCCGGTGTCAAAATAAAGGGCATCGGGTACGGATTGACGTCCGTTAAGGGCGTTTTGACAAAGCCCGGGCTAATCGTCAAGACGTCTACACCATGCTTTTTCATTTCAACACGCAAGCTTTCGCAGTACGTAATCACAGCGGATTTACTGGAGCAATAAGCTTCAGTACCGGGCATGCCACGAATGCCACCGACGCTACCGATACCCACGAGGGTACCGTGTTTGCGTCCGATCATCGGTTCGATAAAGGCATGGAAGGTCGTCGCCATTGAAAAGACGTTGGTTTGATAGACCTTTTCCATCACGGCCAAGTCTTCGTAATATTGCGTCTTGACGCCGACACTGATGCCAGCGTTGGCAATCACAATATCGGCACCGCCGACTTCTTCATCAAATTCACGCGCCATGGCAATCAAACGATCGCGATCGGTCACGTCACAGGCATAAGCCTTGTGTTGCTCAGCATTGGGGAGCGTTGCAATCAATTCCTTGATCGGATCCAAACGACGAGCAACTAACCCAAGTGTTGCCCCACGGGAGGCAAACTCTTTGGCTAATGCAGCGCCAATGCCACTAGAAGCACCGGTAATAAAAACTTTCATCTTAAATCTCAAACGGGAGAGTGATCGTACTGTCAACAGACTTAAGAGCTTCACCGAAGCGCTTTTGAATGCGAGTTAAAGCTTCCTTGGTGTCACCCTCTAAGCGCAACACAACGACCGGAGTAGTATTGGAGGAACGAGCCAAGGCAAAGCCGTCTTCCCATTCCACACGAATACCGTCAATTTTGATGATATCGGTTGCATCGTCAAAATGCAGTTCTTCTTGCAAACGTTGCACAAAACGCTTGTTTTCACCTTCTGCCATCTCAATGTGCAATTCGGGCGTATTCACTGCTGTCGGAAGTGCTTCCAAAACGTCAGACGGATTGGCGTGACGAGATAAAATTTCCAAAATACGAGCACCGGCGTACAAGCCATCATCAAAGCCCGGCCAACGTTCATCGTTAAAGAACAAGTGACCGCTCATTTCGCCTGCAAACGGGGCCTGCGTTTCTTTGAGCTTAGCTTTGACCAAGGAGTGACCGGTGCAGCAAATGGTAGGAATGCCGCCATGGTTTTTGATCCACGGCACCAAACGACGCGTGCACTTGACGTCATAGATAATGCGTTCACCCGGGTGACGTTCAAGAATGTCAGCAGCAAACAGCATCATTTGACGGTCAGGGTAGATGATTTGGCCAGATTTTGTCACAACGCCCAAGCGGTCGCCGTCACCGTCAAAAGCTAAGCCTAATTCAACGTCAGAGGTCTTGACGCATTCGATAAGGTCTTGAAGATTGGCGGGTTTAGACGGATCCGGATGGTGATTGGGGAAGTGACCGTCAATATCGGCAAATAGTGCCGTGACTTCGCAACCTAAACGCTTAAAGAGCTCAACAGCCATAGGGCCGGTGACACCGTTACCACAGTCAATAGCAACTTTCATCGGACGGGCCAATTTGACGTCAGAGAGCACCTTATTCATGTAGGGCGTTACAACATCAATTTCTTCAATGCTGCCTTTTTTCTCACTAGAGGCGATGCCTGCTTCAATGCGTTGACGCAAGGATTGAATGCCTTCGCCAAAAAGCGTTTCCTTAGCCATCATCATCATCTTTAACCCATTGTATTCAGGCGGGTTATGAGAGCCGGTGACAGCAACGCCGGAACCTGTTCCAGTTAAAACCGTAGCAAAGTACAAAACCGGGGTGGGAGTCAAGCCGATGGACTTAACATTGACGCCTTGATCGGTGATCCCTTGCATTAGGCTTTCGGAGAGTTTAGGGCCGGATAAACGACCGTCACGACCGACACACATTGTGTCAACGCCTTTTTCTTTAGCCAAAGCACCAAGCGCTTGGCCAATAGCGAAGGCGGCTTGAGTTGTGAGCGTCTTATCTACAACGCCACGAATGTCGTAAGCTTTAAAAATCGAAGCATCAATTTGCATCACAAAACCTCTTATTACTGTTTGCTTTGGCGTTCTTTGCGCTCTTTGTCGATGAGCCAATTAAGAACTTCCATTGATTTCTGACGAGAGCCTGCCAAATGGGGGGCTGTTAAGTATTTACCGGCCACGCCGATATAGGGCGTGGCATCTAATTGGTAATCTTGCCAACGTTGAGCAGCTTGTTTAGTGCTCATATTGACCGCAAACGAATTGTAGAGTTTGTCCCATTCGTTTAAGTCAACTTTATTTTGAGTGAGCCATGCGGTTAAGCTGTCCGAGCTCGTAATCTTTCCGCCCATGATGTCTTGCCAAAAAAGCGGATGAAGGTCTTCTAAGCGACCCAAGGCATCAAAAGTGAAGTACACACGGGCTAAGAATTCAGTGGACTCATCCCAAGCCACCGGGCTGCGCACCAAAGTGACATCGTTAGGGATCTTTTTTGCCCACTCTTCAATCAAAGGAGAGAGACGGAAGCAGTGACCGCAGGTGTAGGAGAAAAAGTCAACAACTTCGATTTTCTCCGATGACGAAGGGGCCACGGGCTTAACCAAAATATAGTCTTTGCCTTCAACGGGCTCAGCAGCGATGGCTACAGAACCCGCGCAAAACGCTAATAAACCGAAAATCCAATGACGCATGATCAGTTCTGCGGCTTGTTGCGAACAACCATAGAGTCAAAGCCATTGGCAGAGAGGCGTTGTTGCAACTCATTGGCTTCCTTGGCTGTTTCAAATGGGCCTAACATCACGCGATAAAGCGTAACACCGGCATCGGTTGATTTAACAACGTCCGCTTCTAAGGCGATAAATGCCAAATCCGTTTGAACCTTTTGCGCATCCTTTTCATTACGGAAAGCACCCGCTTGGATTCGGTAAACCGTTCCATCGTTTTGAAGCGAATTGGTTTCTTCAGCCAATTGGCCGGAAGTCGGTGCTTCTACCGTTTTAATGTTGGAAAGTGCTTCCTCGGTTGCGGAACGCGTCTTGTTGTCATAAAGCGCCGTATTCGGATCCTTGCCATCTAATGCAGAAGCGTCTACGGGCGTGGAGGACTTTTGTACCTTTTCAACAAAAGGAATCGGCGCATTGGTGATGGCCAAGGCAACGATGGCCGATAACGTGCAGCCAAGCGCCGTTCCGATCAAGATACCGGTCCAAAGACCGCCTTTAGAAAAATTGATTGCCATAAGTCACCCTTACATTTTTTCCGGTGCGCTAATGCCGAGTAATGCAAAGCCGTTGCGAAGCACTTGGCGCGTTGCCAATAAAAGTGCCAAGCGAGCATTACGAACATCGTCTTCTTCGACCAAAATACGTTGAGCGTTATAGAAGGCGTGGAAGTCGCCTGCCAAGTCCTTCAAATAGAAGCACAAGGAGTGGGGAGCAAAATCCTTAGCAGCCAAAGTCAACACCTCGGGGAATTCACTCAAGCGAGCCATCAAAGCAAAAGCCGTCTTGTCGTTTAAGACGCTTAAGTCAACTGCAGCGGCTTCTTCGAAACTCGGGACAGCAAAATTCTTTTCCTTGGCTTGGGCTAAAACCGAGCAAATGCGAGCGTGAGCGTATTGGAGGTAATAGACCGGGTTTTCATCGGATTGAGCACGTGCCAAATCCACATCGAATACGAATTCGCTGTCGGCCTTACGGCTAATTAAGAAGAAGCGTGCGGCATCTTTACCGACCCAATCAACAAGGTCACGCAACGTCACGTAGGAGCCAGAGCGCTTACTCATTTTGACTTCTTCGCCATCCATAACGACCTTGAGCATCTTGTGCAAGACGTAGTCAGGGAAGACTTCCGGAAGATCCAAGTTGAGAACCTTACCAGCGACTTGAACGCCAATGCGAACACGGGCAACCGTACCGTGGTGGTCAGAGCCTTGAATGTTGATGGCTTTCACAAAGCCACGTTCAAACTTTTTAAGGTGGTAAGCAACATCGGGCACAAAGTACGTGAAGTGGCCGTCGCTTTTACGCATTACACGGTCTTTGTCGTCACCGAACTTCTTAAAGTCGGTCGTACGCAACCACAGGGCTCCATCTTGCTCATAGGTGTAACCGGATTGAACCATGGCATCAACTGCACGACGTACCAAGCCGTTCGTGTACAAGGAGCTTTCCAAGAAGTAGTTGTCAAAGCTTACACCCAAGGCTTGGAGGTCACTGTCTTGTTCGTTTTTCAAATAGCCGACAGAGAACACTCGAATGCTGGCTTCGTCGTTGACGTCGCCAGAAGCCGTGATCGTTTCACCTTCGCGCGTTGTGATGGTCTTTTGAGCTAAGAAATCCTTAGCAATGCTCTTGATATAGTCGCCTTGGTAACCGTTTTCGGGGAATTGAATCGTTTCGCCCAAAATTTCCTTAGCACGAAGTTGAACTGACGTCGTCAACGTTTGGATTTGAACGCCAGCATCGTTGTAGTAGAACTCACGGCAAACGTTCCAACCTTGGCTCTTCATCAAGTTGGATAAAACGTCACCAAGCGCACCTTGACGGGCGTGACCTAAGTGCAAGGGGCCCGTGGGGTTGGCAGAAACGTATTCGATAAGGATGCTTTCACCGTTATGGTCTTGATTTTGACCATACGTTGCGCCTTCTTGAAGAACTTTTTTAACAACGGCGGATTTAGCTTCATCGCTTAATCGCATGTTGATAAAACCGGGGCCAGCGATTTCAAAGGATTGAATCAAAGTGGCCGTTTCGGGGTTCGCTTGAAGGGTTTCAACAAGGTTGGTGGCGATTTCGCGAGGATTCTTCTTTAATGCGCGTGCCATTTGCATAGCGACGTTACAAGCCAAGTCACCGTGTTCAGCAACTTTAGGGCGCTCTAAAACAACGTTGATGTCCGTGACACCAAGGGTATTGAGGGCTTGAGTAAAGAGGTCGTGAATTGCCTTTTTTTGTTCAAGTAACATAACGGTTTGTCCAAACGTTTAGTAATTCAATAATGTACAAAACCCTTCTGAGCCGCAAAACGACGCAGAAGGGATCACAAAACCACTAGCACTTTTTAAAGAGTGCCTTTGCGAATTTGCGCATAAGCCGAGTGGTTGTGAATGGATTCAAAATTTTCCGCTTCAATGTGGTAGGCCTGAATATGCTCATTGGCATTTAAGGCAACGGCCACATCGCGAATGAGGTCTTCAACGAATTTCGGATTCTCATAGGCGCGTTCGGTGACAAATTTTTCATCAACACGCTTGAGTTGGCTCCAGAGTTCGCACGAAGCGCTTTCTTCGGCATAGCGGATTTGTTGTTCAAGCGAGACTTGGCCATCGCTGCGCGTAGTAATCGTGATATGGGAGCGTTGGTTGTGAGCTCCATATTTAGAGATTTCTTTGCTACAGGGGCACAAGCTCGTTACCGGAGCAATCGTTGTTTGCAATACTCGGGTTTGTCCGTTGTCGTGACGCACTTCATAACGAACTTGGTAATTCATCAAGCTTTCAAGTAGGGAAACAGGTGCGGTCTTTTTCACGAAGAACGGAAATTCGAATTCAATTTTGCCTTCCGTGGCATCTAAATCCGAGAGCATGCGTTGCATCAAGTCAATCAATGATTGATGGCTAATAGGTGCATTGTGGTTGCTCAAAAGTCCGAGAAAACGAGACATGTGCGTGCCCTTTTTCTCGGCAGCAAGGCCGACAAACATACCAACCTTGGCAACGGTGTTTTGTACACCATTGGCCGATTGCACGGACACAGGAAACTCCATTCCGCGCACACCGACATACTCAATGTCGATATTGCGAGGGTCTACGCTCGATTGAACGTCAGGTAAATTGTTTTCAATAGATGTTTTCATAAGTGTCTTAATTTTCGCTAAAAAAGCAAAAATTTGCGAACGATTTATGGCGAAAAATCGAAAAATTAAGCAATTAAAAGATGAAATTGTATCCAAGTGTTTTGGGTCTTGCTTTGCCAAGAGGGGGCGGATTGAATTTTTTTGGATAAATATCAAGAGTTTTTGCTGTATATTCAACGGATAAGAATAGAAACTTTTGCAATGGACAAAGCAATATTGCTCCCGCTAAAGTTAGTGTTGTAACAAATGACTTTTAAGTAGGAAAAAAGAAAGACATGCCCATTTACATCTACAGGGGTGGCTCTAACCCGGGGCCTCAAAATCCGCTTCTGCGCTTATTGATTAGTGTCGCAGTTTTAGCTGGCTTGATCGGTTTGGGGGTTTTACTTTTGCCGGTTATCGGTGCGGTGGCCTTGATCATTCTCGGCATTATCGTTTTTATGTTAATTGCCGGGTTTGTTTACCGATTGATTTACGGGGATCCTTTGCAACGTATGCGAGAAATGAATGAGGGTGTAAGAATCAATCCTCAAAGTAGCAATCCTTTTGGTAGCCGTCCTCAACAAGAACCAAAGCAACAAACGCCTCGAGCCTTCAAAGGACGTCCACAAGATGTTGAAGATGCTGTGGTGGTTGAAGAGCGTCAACGCACCGATAAATAAACATTTTTTACAGTAGAGGTGAGATTAAAAAACTCGCCCCTTCTTTTGTCCGTTCCCAGAGACTTCTTTGATACCATTGATGGGCGTTTAGTTTGGTGCTTTGTTCTTCATAGGAACGATTTAGTTGAGCCAGTTTTTGGGCAAATTCAACATCTATCACCATCAGCATCAATTCGTAATTAAGGTGAAGACTCCGTATGTCCATATTGACGGTGCCAAAAAGCGACAAGTTGCCATCGATCATAAGGCTCTTTGTGTGTAAAACACCGCCCTTGTAGAGTTCAATTTCAATGCCGGATTGCAATAGGTCATCAAAATAACGACGTGCAGCATAAGAGACTAATGCAGAGTCTGTCTTTTCCGAAAGAATCAGTTTGACATGGACGCCTCGAATGGCAGCATTTTGAAGCGATAAGGCTAAGGCTTCACCAGGTACGAAATAGGGAGTGACAATCTGAATTTCCTTTTGCGCATTGTTAATCGCTTGCAAAATAATACGTTGATTTGCTTCATGACTGGTTCCGGGGCCAGAAGGCACGACCATGACGGTTGCACGGTCTTTTTCGTCAAAACGGAATTGCTTTAGTCGAATATTTGGCAAGGCCTCTTTAGAGTCGGTGAGGACTTGCCAGTCAAATTTGACTAGTTGATAGAGACTTTCGACCACTTCGCCTTTAGCACGAACCATGGCATCGACCCACTGTCCAGCGGCGTTGGAAGATTTAAAAAAGTGTGGATCAACCATGTTGAGACTGCCGCTATAGGCGATAACTTTGTCAATGACAACAATTTTTCGATGTAAACGAATATCCGCTCTGGCTAAAAGTGCACTGATTGGGTTGACGGGGAGAGCTTCTTCAAGATGAACGCCAGCATCTTTGAAAAGAGGAACCCAGTCACTCTTTAAGAAACGACGCGAACCAATGGCATCAACCAAGACAAAGCACTGAACGCCTCGTCTGGCCGCTCTAACGATGGCCGCAGAAATGTTGTCAGCTTTGCCACCTAAATCCCAAATGTAAAACTCCATCAAAATGAAGCTGCGGGCGTTATTGATGTCTTGTTCCAGCCGAATTAAAGCCTCATCAGAGTCGCCTAACAAATGCAGAGAAGAGTCCTTTGTTAAAGGGTGTTTCCCTAAACGAGTAGCCATGCGGGCTAGACCTCGATAATGAAGAGGTGCTCGATTGGCTGTAAAAGAAATGCGTCTAAATTGCTGGCGTTGTTTACGCATAGCTCTTCGTAACTTGCGGGCGTGCCAACGACCTAAAGTGCGTTCGCCAAGCAATAAGTAAAGGATGAAACCGCCATAGGGGAGAATGACGGTGAGCAAAATCCATGCAAAAGCGCTGCCAGGGGGGTGACGGGTGAGCATAACCCGTAAAGTTACACCAATAATGAGCCCTGCCTGAATAAGGGCGGCAATAATCCCGTAGGACAATAACTGTTCAGAAATGGAAAACAACATACTCTGTTCCTGTGCTTAGGCATAGTGTAACAGCGATGCAATTAAATGATTGTAAGAATTGGATGCTATACAATTGGGCAATGCAAAGGAGCGAATAAGTGAGTAATTTAGAACTATTGGTAATTGTGCTATCTGCAGCATTGGCTGGAACGGGGATTGCCGTTTTCATGCAAGGAGATTTGGGGATGGCGTTAATGTGCGTTGGGGCTGCATTGAAAATGCTCTCAGGCCTCGGGCGTATGCCTGTTATCGATTTTGAAAAACTAATGAACACAACGTCAGTTGAAGATTTAGAAGCAGCTTTAGAGCAACAACGCGACAAAAATGACCAAAATAAGCCGTGGTTAGCATGGATTAGCGAATTCTCTACCTATTTGATTATTGGAGGTTTTTTTATAACTATAGTGGACGCGCTTTAAAAAAGTTATAAAAAACTTCAAAAAAGTCTTGACATTAGTTTAAAAACTTACCATAATTCGATTCTCGCTACGGAGGGATGCCCGAGTGGCTAAAGGGGGCAGACTGTAAATCTGTTGGCTTACGCCTACGATGGTTCGAATCCATCTCCCTCCACCAAGCGATCGTTGTTGAGGCAATGAAACCGAGGTTGCTAGCGGGATTAAACGATCCTCACACTTAGGCGGGTGTAGCTCAATGGTAGAGCAGAAGCCTTCCAAGCTTATGACGAGGGTTCGATTCCCTTCACCCGCTCCACAGTTCAGTGGACAATCCCGGATTAATTAATTTGGCCCATGTGGCTCAGTGGTAGAGCACTCCCTTGGTAAGGGAGAGGTCACGCGTTCGATCCGCGTCATGGGCACCAGTTTTTTATCCTTCTCGCAGTTGCGAGGAGATTTTTATAAAGTTTGTTCAGGAGTTAGCCATGGCAAAAGGCAAGTTTGAACGCACCAAGCCCCACGTTAACGTGGGCACGATCGGTCACGTCGACCATGGTAAGACGACGTTGACGGCTGCTATCACGACGGTTCTCGCCCAACAATTCGGCGGTGAAGCTCGTGCTTATGACCAAATTGACGCCGCTCCTGAAGAAAAGGCTCGCGGTATTACGATTAACACGTCTCACGTTGAATACGAA
>Ga0129317_1000039_pt1 | contig 159124 bp, 153 predicted proteins | sample Cm1ome_FD_94430 | JGI IMG/M metagenome (GOLD analysis project Ga0129317, IMG submission 94430) | Eastern black-and-white colobus group fecal microbial communities from Wisconsin, USA - Cm1105 metagenome | ecosystem: Host-associated > Mammals > Digestive system > Large intestine > Fecal...
CAAAAAGAAAAAGGAGAGTGCATTAATTATGAGAAAGCAGACAAAATTAGTTGCTGTATTATCAACAGCAGCACTGCTCGCTATTGGTGCATCCATGACTTCTTTCGCGGCTCAGGGTTGGGCCCAGGAAGATGGTACTTGGGTATACTACGACAGGAATGGCGACAGAGTAACTGATAAGTGGGCTAAGTCCGGTAACAACTGGTATTATCTGAACAGCGATGGCGAGATGGCTATCGATACCCTGATTGAGGATGGCGACAACTACTATTATGTAGATGTTAATGGTGTTATGGTGGCAAACCAGTGGGTAGCTATCGGGAATGAAGACGCCGGCAATGATAATGAGCCAGATGAATTTTGGTATTACTTCCAGTCAAATGGTAAGGCATTAAAAGGACCAGAAGACAATAAGGTAGCATTAAAAACTATAAATGGTAAAAAGTATGCCTTTACCTCAGAAGGTAAGATGCTCTATGGTTGGGTGGCTGCTGATGATGCTACAATTATCAATGATGATGATGATGCTTGGCAGAGAGGCGACTACTACTTTGGCGATCAAAATGATGGAGCTATGACTGTTGGTTGGAGATTGTTAGGTATTACTGACGATGGTGCAACTGGCGATAGTGATGGCAATAAATATATCCAGACTGCATTTAATGATGATGAAGACCAGAGCCGATGGTTCTATTTCAAGAGCAATGGTAAGAAACAGACAGCTTCACCTGGAGACACTGAATTAAAGCAGAAGACAATTAATGGTAAGAAGTATGCGTTTGACCAGTATGGCCGTATGATTGCAGAGTGGGCTTCTGATATTGATAAAGTAGCAACGGCAAATATTGGTTCTCAAGGCAATGCTGAATGGTCCCAGTCCTGGATGTATTTCAATAGCGTTGAAGACGGCGCAAGAGTAACTAAGGGTTGGTTCAAAGTGGTTCCTGCAGAAGGTCTGAATCAGAGCAAATATGATGATGATGAAGACGGTTGGTACTATGCAGATAATAACGGACATCTGTATGCTAAGGAATTAAAAACTATCAAAGGCAAGAAGTATGGTTTTGATGAAAAAGGCAAAATGATGGACGGTATGAAGTTCATGAAAGTAGAAGGAAGTGAGATAAGCGAGATTTTAGCTGACGATAACGATAAGACACCCTTCGATACAGAAGATGGATTTAATACAAATGCATCAAAAATGGCTGCTGAGGGCTATGAATGCTATTACTTTGGCAGCGGCGATGATGGTGCTATGAAGATTGGCAAGATGCAGGTAGAGATTGATGGTGATAAATACAACTTCAATTTCGGCAAATCCGGAAGTAAAAAGGGTGTTGGTAAAACCGGTGTTGAAGATAAAAAATATTATAATAATGGTAAGCTGATGGCTGCTGGTAAAGATGAAAAATATCAGGTTATTATGCCGGAATCAGCAACGGTATCGGGTAAAGATACTGTAGTTGGTTACAAGAAGCTTGATGACAGCGCTAAATTGGCAGAGACTGTTAGTAAGATGGATGGTTACAAAGTATTAACTGATAAAGATGAGATTATTGCATTAGGTAATCTGTCTTCTCTTGGTTTAACTGAAAAGAAATTAAAAGATGAGAAATATGGAGATTTAGCCGTATTTGTTAAGGTAAATGACGATGGCAAGGTAATTAGTGTCGGACTTGATGCAAAGGAATTTATGTTAGTTAACACTTCTGGTTCTGTAAGCAGCAGCAACGCTAAGAATAAAGATGGTAACAACGTATATTACAAACTGTCAGGCGGTAAGATTGTATCTACATTCTCAGAAGATTAATTAAAGTAATTGAACTATTAAAACAAAAGGGGGACGTCTTTTAGGCGTCCTTCTTTTTATACCAGAAAGGAAAATGATATAAATGAGAAAAAAAATCCAACTGTTAAGCACAATAATTGCATTTAGTATAATTGCAACAGTCCCGTCATATGCTGCATTTGAGCAAAATGAAAATGGATGGAAATACTTAAAAGAAGATGTAAATGCATATGCTGTAAGTGAATGGATAAATGTAAATGGAATATGGTACTATTTTGATAAAACGGGTACTATGCAAACCGGATGGGTTAGAACGGATAAAAAATGGTATTATCTCGATCCATCAACAGGTGGAATGAAGACGGGATGGCTACTAAGTTCTGATGGAAATTGGTACTACTTGGATGATAACACAGGTGAAATGTTATCTAAGCAACGAACACCCGATGGGTATTATGTTGAAAAGAATGGTAAATATAATCCAGATAAAGGGAATATTAATGATGATAAAAAGGGACCCGGAGCAAATTTGGAAGTAAAACAGCTTGAAAATATGTTAAAGGGTGCAAGATTTCCTAAACTAGAAAGTTTTGCCTCTGATAATTTATCGACAAGTGATTGGGGAACAGACGGGAGCATAGAAGCACTTAACACAATAAATATAAATATTATACAGGATTTAAAAGATCAAGGGATAACAGTAAATGGGGATTCTGTTATTTACATAGATGCTACTTCCATAACCTACGCAATAGAGGGGATTGATAAACCTTTACTAAAACTTGTAAAAAACGGGAATAATTATGATTTATATGATTATGCTAACATTGACAAGAATATGGAAGCACCGCTATTAGCCATGTGCAATTTGATTAGCAGTGAGCCACAGAAAATTTATAATGCAATGTATACAGCTGCCCAATATGATAAAACAATCATGAGTTCTGTAGCATATAAAACATTTGGAGACAGTAAAATAAAATATACAATATCTGGAGATGGTGACTATTTCTACTTTAGCATAACCCCTAAATAAATATCACTTTATTTCTTGTAATATTAAGAAATCGTTTAAAAACAGTATAAACCTTCAAACTGATGTAAAATAAAACCATACAGTTTGGAGGTTTTATTATCGTAAAAGTAAATCACACAATATAAAACAGCTATGCGGCAACATATGAACGGATATCTGAAAAAGATTGAGGTAAAAACCAAGGATGACATAAATGTAAATACTATATATAAGGCTTACGATTTCATCCATTCTAAAAGAGACTCTGAACAAGTAGGCGAATGTAGCACCGAGATATTTTATATGTGACTACTAGAACAGAAAAGCTTGTGATAACTAAAACAAACATACCTAAAAGACCATGCATACCAATCTTAGAGATATGGGAAAATCATATCTATTATCGAATTCAAAATACTAAAACTTTGTATAACGCAAGAAGGATTCCTCTGATGGCTAATTTTTAGCAGATATATTGCATTGACTGAGGATACGGCACTGGCATCAATGAATTATCTTAGACAGGTATGGAAGGGGTGTCCCCTAAGGTATTAAAGCACTGAATGAGGCATGCATGCCTATTAACGTCACATTTGAGGGCAAATATGTTCCCAAATAGAGATATATCAAGGAACCGATACCGAGAGAGTTTCAAGTTTTGTGTAAACCGGGAACACTGATTGTAAGATATGCCGTTAGTTACTGAAGGGCAAAGCCATTTTCGGGCTTTGCCCTCTGTTTGTATTATAATACAGATTCCGGGTAGAGACCGTTTCAAGTTTTGTGTAAACTCAAAAAACTGATATAAGATATGTCATTGGTTACCAAAGGGCAAAGCTGTTTTTCCGGGCTTTTCCCTTTGTCTGTATTATAATACTGATTTGGGGCATGTCAAGAAAAACTGCACTGGCAGTCCCTTCCAGTTTATAATCAGGATAAGCGTTCCTCGAAATAAATCCCTAGCTGTGAATGGATCTGACCCCAGTCCTGGCGGTGGCCGGTCCATTTCTTCGTGATATCCATCATCGCCAGATACAGCATTTTTAGCAGACTGTCATCCGAAGGAAATACTGTCTTTGACTTTGTCACCTTCCGTAGCTGGCGGTTGAAGCCTTCTATCGTATTCGTCGTGTAAATCAGGCGTCTGACCGCTTCCGGATATTTGAAGTACGTTGACAGGTTTACCCAGTTCTCCCTCCAGGACTTTGATATCTTAGGGTATTTCACATCCCATTTCTCTCCGAAATCCTCCAGCACTCCCAGTGCTGCATCCTCCGTTGGCGCTGTATATACCCGCTTTAAATCAGCCATCTGAGGCTTAATTTCTTTCTAGGATACGAATTTCGTTGTGTTCCGGATCTGATGGATAATGCACTGCTGGATCCCCGTTTGGGGGTATACCGCTTCAATGGCCTGGGGGAATCCCGTCAGACCGTCTACGCACGCAATCAGGATATCATTTACCCCTCGGTTCTTCAGCCCGTTCAGGATGGACAGCCAGAACTTTGCACTTTCGTTTTGTCCTACATACATGCCCAGGACATCTTTCCTTCCATCCATGCCAATCCCTATGGCTATGTACACAGCCTGCTTCACAATACGCCCTTCATTGCGTACATGGTAATGGATTGCATCCAGGAACACTACCGCGTAAATCTCATCCAGAGGGCGTTCCTGCCACTCTTTTACGATAGGGAGTATCTTGTCTATGATACGGCTTATGGTGCTGTCGGGGATGTCGATACCGTAAAGATTCCTCATATGGCTCTCAATGTCATTTGTAGTCATCCCTTTTGCATACATGGAGATGATTTTTTCCTCCATGTCCTGAGTGACCGTGTTTTGATATTTCTTGATTACCTGTGGTTCAAACTCCCCTTTTCGGTCTCTGGGGATATCAGGTTCCATGTCTCCATAGCTGGTATGCATGGTCTTCTGGGAATGTCCATTCCGGCTGTTCCCAGTATCTTTGTTCCGATAATCATACTTGGAATAGCCCAGTTCCCCGTCCAATTCCTCATCCAAAGCTCCTTCCAGAATGACTGACATCATATCCCTCATGATGGTGTTCACATCGGTGCCGTCTTTGATTTTCACATCATTCTGTTTTAAGTAGCCTTTCATGAGTTCCCGCATAGCGGCTTTCTGTGGCGTGTCATTTTTTCTTGCCATAATAAAACCTCCAAACTGTGTAATTTTATCTTACATCAGTTTGGAGGTTTACACAATCTTTGGGACACTCCCTGAAAATGGCTTTGCCCTTTGGTAACCAATGACATATCTCGCATCAGTTTCTTGAGTTTACATAAAGCTCAAAACGGTCTTCATTTAATAATCCTACAAGGTATTATTTTGCTTTGATGCTAAAATAAAAATAGTCATGATTTCCAACAATAGTATATTTTATTTGACTGTCACCGAAGGTTTTATATGATATTGAACTCATGACCGTCTAATCATATTGGGCAGCTGTATACAAAACATTATATATAGATTGAGGCTGGCTGCTGATTAAGCTACACATTGCAAGCAAGGGAGCCTCCATATTCTTATCAATTGATGCATAATCATATAGTTCATAATGGTCTTCATTTTTAATCAGTTTTAACAGTGGTTTGTCAGTTCCCTCAATCGCAAAAGTAATAGAATTTCCATCCATATAAATTGTAGTATCTCCTGTAACGGCAATCCCCTGCTCTTTTAACTCTTCCGCCACATTTACCCCTAGTGCAACCATAGCCTCCTGGCTTCCTTCAACGCCCCAGGTATCATTAGACAGGTTGACAGTAGCAAATTCAGTCAAATCCGGAAAAGTGGTGTCCTTTAAAATATTCTCCAGTTTTTTCTCGCTTAAGTTTGCGCCTGGACCTTTTTTATCATCATTGATATTCCCTTTATCTGGATTATATCTTCCATTTTTCTCCACGTAATATCCATCTGGGGTTCGAGTTTTAGATAGCATTGCACCTGATTCATCATCCAGATAATACCAATTACCATCTTCTGATAGCAACCACCCTGTTTTCATAATACCGGTAGATGGATCCAAATAATACCATATTCTATTAATTCGTACCCAACCGGAACTGGAGTTACTATTTTTATCAAAATAATACCAGCTACCATTTAAGTCAATCCATTCATTCACTGCATATGTTCCAGTATCATCTTTAAAATATCTTAATATTCCATCATGGTTCTCCATGCCGGCATACACAGGTGTAGACATAATAATGCTGGATATAACCGCAATATTTAACGCCCTAAAAAATTTGTGCATATAATCTCCTCCTGATTTATAAAAAGAGAGGACGCCGAGCGACGTCCTCCCCCCTTTACTAGATTGTAATAATGATTAAGATAATGTATTAGTTTTCTGAGTAAGTAGAAACAATCTTACCACTGTTCAGTTTGTAATATACATCATTGCCATCTTTATTCTTAGCGCTGCTCTTGCTTACAGTACCGGAAGAATTAACGACGATGTATTTGCTGCTATCCAAGCCCAGGTTATACTTTGAACCCTGGTAAGTAATGCTTCCATTTTCATCAGGTGTTAAGAATACATTCAAATCACCATACTCATCCTTATCAAGCTTACTGCTGGTTAATCCGCACTGGCTCAGCTGGGTAGCGTTTAATGTGTTCTTAATAATTGCAGCATTATTCAGAACAACAACTGTGCTACCAGAAAGGCTGTTAACAAACTGTGAAGCATCATCATATTTAGTATAACCAGTTACATCAGTAGTAGCAGCAACATTATTTCCTGTGCCATATACTGGAGTGATTACCTGATACTTCTCGTCTTTACCAGCAGTCATAAGCTTACCTGAGCTATAGTGCTTCTTATCGTCAACGCCCATCTTACCAGTACTCTTCAGGCTGCCAGATTTGCCGAAATTAAAGGTGAATTTATCGCCATCAATTTCAACCTGGACTTTACCGGTCTTCATTGCGCCGTCGCTTCCGTCACCGAAATAATAGCACTTATAGCCTTTATCAGCTAAAGTAATGGCATTGGTGTTGAAGTTATCTTCAGTATCAAATGGGAAATTATCATCGTCATCATTATACTGACCAGTGATTGTATTATTTGTTACAGCAAGGAACTTCATACCATCCAGCATCTTACCCTTGGAATCAAAGCCATATTTCTTACCCTTAATGGTCTTTAATTCTCCAGCATACAGATGACCGTTGTTATCTGCATAATATCAACCATCTTCATCGTCGTCATATTTGCTCTGATTTAAGCCTTCTGCGGGAACGACCTTAAACCATCCCTTTGTCACACGAGCACCATCTTCAATACTATTAAAGTACATCCAAGAACTGGACCAGACAGGATTGCCTTCATTGTTTGTAGCAAGGTTAGCAACATTGCTGGATGCTTCATCGATATCGATTGCCCACTCTGCAATCATACGGCCATATTCGTCAAAAGCATACTTCTTACCATTAATGGTTTTCTGCTTTAATTCAGTATCGCCTGAAGATGCGGTCTGCTTTTTACCATTGCTCTTGAAGTAAAACCAACGGCTCTGATCCTCATCATCGTTAAAAGCAGTCTGAATCCAGTTATTACCATTTGTACCAGATGTAGCATTATCATCTGTAATATCAAGCAGTTTCCAGCCAACAGTCGTTGCACCATCGTTCTGGTCACCAAAGTAATAATCGCCTCTCTGCCATGCATCGTCATCATCATTAATAATGGTTGCATCAGAAGCATCTACCCAGCCATAAGGAAAATTATCGTGAGATGATGGAGAGGGGGATTCAAAGAAGGAAAAAAGTGGTAAAAAAAGAAATAAACTAGAAAAAGAGATATGAGTTAATCTAAATATTAAAGGTAAAATCATAAAAATGCAATATGTTTATACATTCATAAAGTTGCGAAATAATGGGTAAAATGATATACTGTACAAAAGGTTTTGCAAATAAGAAGAAGTGAGTGGATAAATAATGATGCTAGAAGCAGAAGAGAAGATTGTGGTAAAACAGGAAACTTTACTGGAACCATGGAAAAAAGTAAATCAAATAATTGCCAGTGTTTTTACATTAATCATAATTGCTGTATTTCCCTTATTTTTCAGAAATTATTATTTTGATATATTAACAGTAAAATATATTTTTTATTATGGAACTATAATTTCCATGGCAGTTGTGACGTTAGTGGTTTCTATTATTTTTTTATTTTTAGATAAATCAAGGTATGACTGGGCAACCATCAAGAGTTTAAAGAGACAGTTTAGCATTAAATCCTTTAGGAAATCAGATTGGGCAATGATTGCCTTTTTAATAGCTGTTGCCATATCAACGTTTCAATCAGATTATTTCTATGAATCCTTTTGGGGGAATGAAGGTAGATTTATGGGGATGTTTCTGATATTGCTGTATGGGGTGAGCTTTTTTATTATTGGACACTGCCTTAAATTCAAACAGTGGTTTTTGGATGTGTTCTTGTTTGCAGGAATGATTGCCTGCATAATTGGTATTATGCAGTTTTTTAAATATGATCCGATTGGTTTTAAGAAGGGGCTCACAGCAAGCGATTTTCCATCGTTCACATCCACAATTGGAAATATAAATACGTATACTTCATATGTGGCGCTTATTTCTGGGATGGGCACTGTACTTTTTGCAATTGAAAAAAATAGATTTAGGAGGGCTTGGTATTTATTTACGGTTATTATATCAATATTTGCATTGATTACTGGTATTAGTGATAATGCTTATTTGACGTTGCTTGCCCTGTTTGGTTTGCTTCCCTTATATCTTTTTAATAATCTGAAGGGTCTGAAAAGATATATGGTATTGGTTGCCATTCTTTTTACAGAATTTCAATTTATAGACTTGATTAGCCAGAAGTATCCGGAACATGTGTTAAAAATCAATGGATTGTTTAATGTGATAGTGGGATATGATAAATTGGCACATTTTGTGGTAGTGCTATGGGGTATCTGTATCGTTCTCTATGTTCTGGACGCCTGTGTTTCGAAAGATAGTATAATGAAGAAAGATAATAATTTGGGCAGATGGATTTGGCTGGGGCTACTAATTATTATTGTTATGGCAGGATGCTATATCCTTTATGATGCTAATATAGCGGGGAACGCAGATAAATACGGATCCCTCAAGAAATATCTTGTTATTAATGATGACTGGGGAACACATAGGTGGTATATCTGGAGAATTGGAATGGAGAGTTATGCCAGATTCCCCCTTATCCATAAGATATTTGGTTATGGACCAGATACATTTGGCATTATTACAGTTAATAATTTTTACGAAGAGATGATTAGCAGATATAATGAAAAATTTGACAGCGCACATAATGAATATCTTCAGTATCTTATCACAATAGGGATTGTTGGGCTTGCGGCCTATTTAACTTTACTTTTTACTTCGATTGGAGAAATGATTCGTGCATCGAAAAAAAGGCCGGTTATGATGGCCCTGACATTTGCACTGGTGTGTTATGGTGCGCAGGCCGCGGTTAATATAAGCGTACCAATTGTTGCTCCGATTATGATGACCTTGCTCATGGTAGGGGTTTCGGGCTCAAGTGACGGGAGGGAAGAAGCTGACAGAGGGGTAGAAACTGGCAGAAGCTTGAAAAAGTCATAGATGGCTTGACAATGGCGGCAAATCCACAGAACCAAGGATTCTTTAAATGCTGTTGAGAATCAGTATTTACAAAATTTGGAATTGCCCAGGAGATGGAAATCGTATCTTCTGGGCAATGTTATATTAAATCATGAACATCATTTTAATTCATATATAATTCATTAAAACGGCTAATAACATCCTCTGAAAACGCATAATGGATTTTCTTGGGTGGGAGAGAATCTATTAACCTTCTCACAGTATCAATATCAATATCTTTGTTTGAGAGATGGACAAGTATTTCGGTAATAGTATCCAGGGCAGCATCATTCCAGTCATATCGGGCAATTTCCTGAGTACCAAGCCGGATACCATATCCATAAAATAACTGTTTATGCTTTTTGTTAAGTGTTACTTCGCATTTATAGGCATTATCGTATATTGTATCCATTTCCTCTTTGCTGCATCTGATAAATATCTGATGGGTAGCTGAAATCTGTCCATGGACATCGGCTACGTCATAGCCCCTATCCCGAAGATTGGCGCCAAGATAGTTGGCACAGTGAACCATATGACTCATATACCCTGATCCATATTTTTCGAATTCAATCAATGCAAAAAGTAAGGATATCTTTTGATGCATTTGTGAGTGGCGCAGATATTTGGGATTGATTTCCGTTTCCATCATATCGTGCAGATATTTATCATTGGTCATGATAAGACCAGATGCGGGGCCTGGAAAGGTTTTGTGGGTTCCTCCAAACATTATGATGTTTTTCATTGTTTTCAGAGGATTTGGGCAGAGACCTGCTGCAATTAATCCCATAACCTGGCTGCAATCCCATAAAAGTACACAGTTTGTTGTATCAATGCGTTCCACATCCAATGGTTTAATCAAATCTGACGGTGCCAGCAGGATATAATCAATCGCCTGTTCATTGATGATTTTGTTGACGGCATTGTAATCCAGATCATTTTCCTCAATATCGTATGGCGCGTCCATTGTCTTTACTCCAAGCCGTTCTACCACGGGTTTAACCGAAGCATGACCGCCATGGTCTTTGCTCAATATCAGCATTTTGCTGCCAGGTTTACAAACGGTCTTTGTTATCATATCAATACAATGCATACCGGTAAATGGACGGGGGTCCGTATATTTGGCGCCAAAAATCCTGCTGCAGACATCAGAGATTTTCTGATAAAATGGAAATAACTTCTCACATCCAATAAAGTTATCATCCATGTTAAAGGAATAGGTATTGTTCATTATGTATCTTTCCTGAAATCCTAAAGCCAAAGGAAGGTTTGCAAAGGGAGAGACTATATTTTCAGCTGCGCACAAAGGGAGCGCGCGTTTATGGTAAGCTTCAAAATCCTTTGAATATTCATATAGTTGATTTAGTTCGTTTTCTGTATCCATAAAGTATACACCGCCTATCCGTATGTTTTTATCCATTTTAAATAATTTAAGCGTCCCTTCTGAGAAATCCCGGCATTGATAATATACCCTGCCCTGATATGTTAATTTTTCCTGCTCATCTGGATTGACATCGCATATATAGGTATCTCCTTTGCAGCGGAATTTAAACAGGGATGGCTTTACTTTCTTTAATGATTCGATTCCTATGATGTTGTTTTCTTTAGCTGCCAGCATATAACAAAGTGTATGCATGATTTGTGAGCCTGTATTATGCAGATACTTTTCATCAAATGCCCGCAGTTCTTCAAGAGAATCAAATTCATGTATTATTTCTGCATCACATCTTTTTGCATACATATAAAGTTCATTTAAATAATCATCCTGTATATCTGCCCAGAATTTATTAGCGGTTTCAGGCAGGTCATATATTTTATCCAAGATATTAATCATATTGGAAGAAAAACCAGAAGAAAAGAATGCATATCCTAAAGTCACCCATATGTCATAGCATTTATCGCCATACATTGTTGTGAGAATCCTGTCGTCATCATCTGTTTCAATGCCTCTTTCCGCTGTTTTGCCTGAAACATAGACTGTACAATAGAAGGAATCATAGGCGTATGTTTCGAATATATTTTCATCAAAATATAAGTCAGATGAAGTGATGATTGTATTTTTTAAATACTGCCTTGCAGCCCAGATGCTTGCATGGTTATTTTTTGTCTCATATTCGTCTGTTTCGACTAATATTACGCCATATTTCCCAACAAGATATTCAAACTGCTCTTTCATATACCCAACCACGATTATTATTTCTTCAATGCCTTTTTCACGCAGCTGGCAAATCTGGCGTTCAATCAGAGGTTCTCCCTTCACCGTAAGCAGTCCTTTGGGTATTTCAAAATTTAAAGGAACAAAGCGGGTGGACATTCCGGCTGATAGGATGACAGCATTATCGATGCGATGCGTATTAAGCAGGGAGTCGCCCGCTTGTGTTAATGAGCCATTCAATATATAGCCCTGTCTTATTAATTCTGAATAGGCATTTTCAATGGCCTCTAGCGGCTTGTAAAGAATGCGGGCCATGTAATCTGCCTCATATTGTTTGTTTTCTTTGATTTTTGTTAAAATATCAAATTCGGTTTTAGTCATATCGTTTTTTACCTTTCTTAGGAAGAATAATATTTTTAATAATCTCCAAAATCTAATTTTATATATTCATGTGTTTTCCTCTGGCTGACAGGTGGCAGTGTCATATAGTCGCCATAGGACTTTTTAAGTAAGCTGTGATAATCTTCTATTGCGGAAAATTCCGTGTCTTCAAAGCGTAAGGTGATATAATGGGTATGCCAGCTTCTTAGGACCGAGTTTTTTTTATATCCTAATACGCCTACTGCACATGTAACCATATTTCCAGGAGGATATTTCCTGAGTTCCCTTTCGCAATTTGAAACTAAAGATTCATGTGTCATGAATCGGGTTATGTATCGAAGCAAGACGAAGAGTCCTTTTTTAAAACGGGTGCTGTTTTCGGGAATCTTTGCATCATGCTTAGCAATTAGAAGATTTTTATAAATCATGATTTTTAGGTCATGTTGTTTTCTTAGCAGGGGGCTATCAGGGATATTGTCCCAGGGGAAAATGTCCACAAATACCCCCTTTTCACAAAGCGTCGTTTCGCCTCTTTTTTCTATGGCACATGTTCCTTTTAAAAGAATTTTTGCAAATCCATTATGATAATTTGGATCCGTAATCCAGGTTTGTAAACGGAATTCGGGATTTAAACCTGTTTGGCAGGCAGCAATGAATTTATCATAATTTTCACGCGTCATATCGATGTCCATATCATCATCCCATGGGATAAAGCCTTTGTGGCGGACAGCCCCTAAAAGTGTTCCCCCGCTAAGGCTATACGAAATATGTTCTTTTTCACAAATCCGTTTAATTTCCTTTGCGATTTTTAAAGTTAATGTATGTAATTTCCGGAGTTCGCTTTCAGTCATTATGAATCAATTTACCTCTCTTTCCGTTCAGCGATTAAATTGGGTTTTAAATTTCAAGCAGTTAAAAGCCCGTGTTCCTAATAGCAGAAGTTCCGTCAGACAGCGCAGAACAGCAATTGAAACCAGGTTGAAGTGTCCGGTTACGGCTAGTATAGCTAACCCGGCTATTTGGAAAACAGCGGTCCAGACAGTGGTCTTAGTAACCTGCTGTTCCTTATTGATAGCCCCCAGAGTTGGCCATCCTAACAGCATGGCAGGAAAACTAAATATTAGAACCGGAATCAGGTAACGGAATACAGTTGAGGCAGCCATATATTGTTTGCCAGCTGCCAAAGCAAGAATAGAATCCGCATACAAAAATGAAAATGCACTTCCGGCTAACACAATGGGCATAAAAAATAGTAGGATTTTTTTTATTAACCGGGCACTCCTGCTTTTAATCATTTCAGGATATACACCATCCGTTATAGGTGTGTATAGAGCCTGAACCGCTCCAATTAATTGCATGCTTACGCTCCAATATGCAATCTTTTCGCCTTGCAGGAAAATTCCTATTAGAATTGTATTTAGGGCACCAAAAGCTGTTGTTGCCATATTTGAGATAAAATAAACGGCAGACGTTTTAAGCTTTTTGAAAGCAGATATAAGCTTTATGTCCTGGGCTGTAAGTCCCAGCAGCTTTAGTTCCCTCAATATAAATACAATAGCGGCCAGAGAACCGGCTATATCCAATAATGGGATAATCAGTATATCGCTGTCATCTTTGATGGAAATAAAAGTAAAAAGTGTGGAAATACCCCGCATAACCATAAATCGGGCAGCAATTACATGCATTTTTTCTATGCCGCGGAATAAATAATCAAATAAAAATACAGAGAGGAAAACCGGGATGAATGATAAAATGCTGAAAAGCTTATTCGTATTCAAAATAGGTATGAAAAAAATCATGACCAGCAGTGCGCAGAATGCAGCAATAGTTAACACAATTCTTGCCAGTAATATTTCAAAAGTCACCTTGCCTAAGGATTGGTTATTTTGGCAGGCCTGGACAACATCCTTTGTCCCTGAAAGAAGGAAACCAAAATCAACCAGTATCTGCATGTAGGACATAACAGACTTTGTATAGGCTACTGCGGCATATGATTGTACGGATAATACCCTTGTCAGGTAGGGTAATGTGAGTAATGGAAAAACAAGCTTTGCGATATTCATTCCGTAAAGCATAAGTGTATTTTTTATTACATTATTTCGTTTCATAATTTACCTTTGCCAGACTGATTGCTTAAATCTGTTTCCAGAAAGTGTGATATGGTATACAATAGGCGGTGTTAACAAACAATAAATATAGGTAATAAGACCACCCTGCCAGGAAGCAGATAAAAAACATGTTTGCCTTCATTGACTTTATACGATAGATTACTTTGGGAATCAGTAAGATGAGAAAAATGTCAAAGTAATAACCGAAACGCCATATGAGTGCAACTTTGGTGGTCATCACACTGATACCTGCCCCAATCACCGCAAATAACAGCAGTCGGTAAAGCTCCTGGTTTGTGTCCAAAATCGGATTCAGCATAAAAACCAGAATGGTAAAGCCTAGTTTTGCCGCTAAAAAGACAGTGTATGTATTACTGAAAGCAACCCCTGAAAACTTTGTGTGTCCCATTTCTGAATAGGCATAGTAACGCGGGAATAGCTTAAAAGCAATATAGAGCAATGAATCAAAATTCAAATAAATAATAAGACAGGCAATAATGCAGATTAATACAGTTCTCTGATTTATCTGTTTAATTGCAAAGGACCATATTATAACCAGGCATGCAATGGAGGATGTGTGGAAAGACATTGCGGCTCCAAATAACAGGATGGATTTCACATAGGATTTCATTGCTGTGCTTTTATTCAATACTGTATAAATGTTTATTCCTATTGCCAGTGCACAATATTGCCGTAAACTTACCATTGAGGTTAAATAGTGGTTAAGTGTGACAAAGAAGAAAACAGGCCAGAAGGCTGACTGGGCGGGAATGGTGTTTTCTATAATAAAATAGCCTATTCCTGTCAAAATCACAGCACTAATGATTGCGAGCAGCCAGTATGGATTATTACCGGTTATTGTTCCGACTATCTTGTTTAAAAGAACATATCCCTTTTCCCAATTTTGCGATTCCCAACTGGATGTCAGGGAGTTGATATTAAGATAACCACGTATGTAAGCTGGTGTATCAGCGCCTACATCCAGCCCCCGCATAGACTGGATGAGGAATATGGCAATAAACGAGACTATGACAAAATATCTGTTTCCAGATTTTGATACACCGTTTTTAAAAAAAATATATCCTAATATGCATATATATATTAATAAACCAATATGTACAGCCATGTATCACCTTAACCTTTAATGATTTGTAACGTAATGTATATGTATTAGCGGCGACATTTAATTTTTAAATATGCCATTATATATAGCAGACGCCAGAGCCTATGCTTGATACCGAATAAGAAGAGTCTCATACGAAAGGGTAATTCTGCAATATACGGATGGGTTAGACAACTAGGGTACCTATTCTTTATACCAGAGACAAAAGCCGATATGTCTTTTTTACAACTCCCTGAACATAACATATGGAGGGTGCCTGCATACAATAATTCGCGGAGCATGAGAGCCGTCAGGATATCCGGATACTGGGATAGGTTTTCCGCCAGGACTTGAAACGCAATAATATCATTGCGTATGTCATAGGCTTTTTCTGAGTGCATGAGGGAGTTGGGGTGTATCTTGTAGTAGTAAAGACCTTCCTCCAGATAAAAGATGTTTTTGCAGCAGGATAAGGCCAGTTTGTTAAATACCATATCTTCTTTGATGTAAATATCAGGGAATGTAATATTATTTTCTGTGATTATGGATGACCGATATAGTTTGCACCATACACTGCCGGATGAATATAAAAGAGCATCCTCCCTTTTAAGTTCTCCCTGATTCCGTTTTTCTACGGTAGAACGCAATGTCTGCCTGCTGCTTACAATAAAATAATCGAATATGACACAGTCATATGCATGTTTGGAAATAAGTTGTTTAAGTGTATGGATGGCATTATCATGCAGCCAATCATCGCTGTCTAAAAAAAGCAGGTAATCTCCCTGAGCGATTTGGATACCACGATTACGGGAATAACCGGGGCCATGGTTTTTATCATTATGCAATAGCTGGATGGATATATCTGCAGATAGGACTAATTGGTCTAAATGCTTTGTGGATACATCGGTTGAGGCGTCATCAATAAGGATTAATTCAAAATCCCTGCAGCTTTGCCTTTCCAAAGACGAGATACATTTTTTTATTGTGCCAAAGCAATTGTAAAAAGGGGTGATTATGGATAAAAACATGTCATACCTTCCTGCCTGTTATATTTGATGCAGCCGCCTTACGTATATATATCTTCTCACAGGACCCGGAGCCATAATGACACATCCGCGGATGATACAGTTTGCCATAAGCCTGCCAAAAGAGATGAATCCCAGCTTCCAGATCTTATATTGGAAACTACAGATTTTTTTTGCATATGCCCATCCGCCCCTGCGTGCATACATACCATTTCCAACACGGGCGTGTACAAGTGTCTGGTTTATATTAATGGCATGGTATCCTCTTTGGAACATCCGCACCCAAAGATAGTAATCTTCTGCCAGACTGACTTCTATGTAACTTCCAGAGCTCAACACTGCATTCTTCCGATACATGACAGCCATATGGTTCATGGGGTTCCGCTTTTTTGAGAATTTTATGATTTCTTCATGTGTAAGAGGAACATGCCTTACACTTTTTATCTGACTGGGCGTGGTTTCGAATTCAGCAATCATACCGCTGCATAAAGCTAATTCAGGGTTATCCTGAAATGCTTTTAGCTGTAATTCACATCGGTCAGGCAGGGAGATATCATCACTGTCCATTCTTGCCACCAGGTTATTCCTGCAAGCAGTAAGACCGATATTTAAAGCATTGCCAAGCCCCATATTTGTTTCCAGACGGAGAACCTGAAACAGATTTTTATTCCGGAGGCTTATTTCATGGATTACTGCATTTAATTCAGGAGTAAGTGGTCCATCACATACCAATACGAAGTCATTGGCTGGAACCGTCTGATTGAGCATGCTTTCAATTGCCGTCCTGAAAAAACAAGGATTATCCTGCTGGTATACTGACATCAAAACTGAGTAATCAGGATACATGAATTACTCCCTTTCTTTTACTCCGGGATTACTCCGGGCTGCTGTTGTCTGATTCTGTGCAACTCCTTCGGTGCTGTCTTTCATGAACAGGATTTTTACTGTCTGGATAATTAGTTTGATATCCAGCATGAATGAGTAATTTTGTATGTAATGTAAATCCAGCTTAAGCTTGTCATAAGGAGTCGTATTGTATTTTCCAAAAATCTGCGCATATCCGGTCAATCCTGCCTTTACGCGCAAACGATAATGGAACTCCGGCATTTCTTTTTCGTACTGTTCTGCAATTTCCGGCCGTTCCGGGCGCGGACCAACTATGCTCATATCGCCCTTTAGGATATTGAAAAGCTGCGGGAGTTCATCAAAACGTATTTTCCGGATAATGGCGCCGATGGGGGTGATGCGGTTATCATCAATACATGCTAACCGGGCAATGCCATCTTTTTCAGCGTCCATTGTCATGCTGCGGAATTTGTATACATAAAACACATGACCGTTAAGGGTCAGACGTCTTTGACGGTAAATAACAGGCCCTCCGTCCTGGAGTTTGATAGCGGCTGCAGTTATTGCCATAAGTGGGAATGCAATGACACAGGCAGTTCCGGCAATGATGATATCAAGTATCCGTTTGAGAAAAGCCTGTTCAATTGATATCTGTCCATTACGCGCCATAATTAAAGGTGTATCAAATAAAGTCATGTCTTCGGCGCTTCGGACAAGAATGTCGGAAATCTTTGGAGTCATATACACCCGTATGCCTTTTCCATAGCAATATTTCAATATAAGGTTTCTGATGGAAGATGGAACATCACAGATTACAACTGCGTCATAGGAGGGAATCATCTGTTTGATTTGTTCCAAGCCTGCATCTATGTGGACAATGTATTTTATTTGATAGCGGTCACTGCGGCAATTCATTTTATCCATAAGGGTTAAAGAGGGGCGGTTGCCATAAACTAAAAGCATCTGCCGGGGAGGAAACAATTTCTGGAATAAAAAGTTTGCCAGGAATGTCCAGATGCATATGGCAACAGCCTGCAATATGAACATCAGCAGGAAGGACATTATATTAAGGAAATGCTTGGCTATTAAGGCAACCTGCAAATATGTAATCATATTGGTCAGGATAATGGAAAGCATTTGTGAATAGAGCACATTTCCGCGTTCCAGATAACCAACTTTCAGACCGCCATACATTTTTGAAAAAAATAATAAAAGCAGTCCGTATACCATAGCCATGAGCCAATCACCTTTACGAAAGAAAGGTGTTCCTGCCGCCTGTGAGAAATATTGATTCCAGGCAAACCAATAAATACCGATTTCTACGGTTAAGATAGCAACCGATGTCAGGAACCGTAGGATTCTTTTGTATTGTTCATAATTTTTCATTAGAAATACTCCTGCCGGATTTACATAGTGGAATATTCAGGTTTAAGGTTAAACTTCGTACAATGTCCCTTATAGGAACCGTACAATCAGACTATTAGAGAAATACACAATAAAAAGTTTAAAATGGGGCTTCAATAATGAATTATTAAAAAAGATTTAAATGTTTTTTTCATATTTAAGAGTGTCACAAGAGTTGCGTTAAACGGTGGTTGATGTTATACTATACAGAAGCTAAAAGGGCTGAATATATGGGAAAAGAAGAGAAAGTGCTGCTTTCTTCCCTTTCTTCCACATATTGTTATTGCTTTTTTTTGAACAAGTGTTATTATATTAGTTGGCTGGCTGAGGCGGTATTGCTGGCTGGTGTGAAGTAAGGTAGAAATTGGATGTTTTACTTGGTATAAGGGACATTATAGGAAGTAATTTGATAAAACGATTGCCATTTACAGCATGATGTTAGGAGTTACAGAACGATGAAGGGATATGAACAGTATAAGAGAATCGTCCGTTTCTTTTCCAGCGCGGTCCTTCTATGTGCACAGATGGTCCTTTATTGGTATATCTGGAAACAGTACTATAACATTAGGATGGAAGTACCTTACAATCGGACCGGGCACTGGCTGATGGTTGCTGTATACGGGATCCTGCTGATTATTTTCAGCCGGCTTTTCGGCGGGCTGCAGATTGGGTATATGAAGATAGGGAATATGATTTATTCCCAGGTCCTCGCAACGTTCTGTGCGAATGTAATGATTTATTTACAGATTACCTTGCTTACAAAGCACTTTCAGAATATGGGACCCATGGCAGCAATGATGACGGCTGAATTTTTTATGATTACGGCATGGAGCTTTTTGTTTAATCATATATACCGTCATTTATACCCACCCAGAAGGGTCCTCCTTATATATGGAGAGCATCCAGTGGTGAGCCTGATGGGGAAATTACATACCAGGACAGACCGCTTTATCATTGGGGAACTGGTACATATTTCAGCTGGGCTGGAGCAATTGGAACGGAAAATCGATGAATATGAAGGTGTGGTTATTTGTGATGTACCATCACAGTTAAGGAACCGGATACTGAAGTACTGCTATGGTAAGTCTATACGGACGTATGCGACGCCTAAAATATCAGACATTATCATTCGCAGTGCGGAAAGCCTGCATATGTTTGATACGCCGTTGATGTTATGCAGGAATAGCGGGCTGACATTTGAACAGAGGCTGATGAAGCGGAGCATGGATATTATATTGTCACTTGTCGCACTCATTGTATTATTTCCAGTATTCGTAATTACAGCTGCTGCCATTAAACTATATGACCATGGCCCGGTATTCTTTTACCAGGACCGGTGTACCATGGATGGAAGGGTTTTCAGGATATGCAAGTTCCGGAGTATGATTGTGGATGCGGAAAGGGATGGACACTCCATACCGGCCACAGACAACGATCCAAGGATAACACCTGTGGGGAATATAATCCGTAAGACACGGATTGATGAACTGCCCCAGATATTCAATATTCTGAGCGGTGATATGAGCATAGTGGGACCACGGCCGGAACGGGTTGAGCATGTGGAATTATATTCCAGGGAAATTCCGGAGTTTGCTTATCGGATGAAGGTGAAAGGCGGGTTGACGGGATATGCCCAGGTGTATGGGAAATATAATACTACGGCGTATGATAAATTAAAACTTGATTTAATGTATATACAGAATTATTCGTTGTTGATGGATATTGAGATTATCTTTAAGACGGTGAAGATTTTGTTTGTTAAAGAAAGTACAGAAGGTTTTAAAGATGAATTATCCGTATCTATATCCCGAAACATCCCAGCATCTTCAAAAAAGGAGGAAAATGGAGATGACTGAAGTAAGTATAGTAATGCCTGTATACAATTCGGAAAAATATCTTGCCCAAGCAATAGATAGTATCCAAAATCAAACTTTCACAAACTGGAAATTGATAATAATTGACGATGCCTCATCAGATTCAAGTGCTGAAATAATTCAATATTATGCAAAAAGTGAGCAACGAATCATTCCTATTTATTTGTCTAAAAACGTTGGGGCAGCACAAGCTCGAAATATAGGAATTTCTCGCGTAACTAGTAGGTATTTAACCTTTCTTGATAGTGATGATATATGGAAACCTGAAAAGCTTAAGATTCAAATATCATTCATGCAGGAGCACTCCTATGCTTTTACATATACATCATATGACTTGATATCAGAAGATGGACGTCAACTAAATATCGAAGTTCCTGTTCCATTTCGAATTTCGTATTCAGAAGCACTCACCAGGACTGCAATATCTACAATTACAGTCTGCCTTGATCTTGCCCAGATAAGGAATGTAACAATGCCTCTATTGAATGGCGCAGAGGATACAGGAACATGGTTGAGTATATTAAAGTCAAATGATTATGCCTATGGCATTAATACTGTATTAGCTTCATATAGGCAGGTGCCAACTTCACTATCTCATAATTTGTATGAACGGTTAATTAGAAATTGGAGGTTATACCGTAAGGTAGAGAAGTTTTCAGTGGCCAAAAGCCTAGTATTATATATAAGATACATTTTTTATGTTTTACGTAAAAGGAAGAGGGTTAGATTATAGCTTATGGGACAAATAGAGGTATTGCTGGCTACTGTTAATAAAAATAATTATCAATTTATCAATGACATGAATGTTCAGACAGATATAATTATTGCTAATCAAGCCAATACGTATAATCAAATGTTCGTAAATGACAAAAATAGGTCTATTAAAATGATTACGACTTCAGAACGTGGAGTTGGACGTAATCGCAATATTGCCCTTAGTTATTCTACCGGAGAATACTGTGTGTTAGCCGATGATGACATGATATACAATGTTGGTTATGAGTCGGAAATCATACATGCATTTAAGAAAATACCTCAAGCCGATATATTGATTTTCAATTGCAAGGAAATTGGAAAATATTCAAATCAATCTTACGAAATAAAAAAAATTAGACGTGTGCATATATGGAATTTTTGTCGTTATGGTACTGTCCGTATTGTATTTAAAAGGGAATCCTGGAAAAAAAATCCTATTTTTTTCTCTGAATTATATGGTGGTGGTACTACATATGGTGCTGGAGAAGATACATTGTTTTTAAGGGAATGCTTAAAAAAAGGTTTAAAAGTATATACTTATCCTTATTATATTGCAACAATTAATCAAGATAGTTCCTCTTGGTTTGAGGGGTATAATGAAAAATATTTTTATGATAAAGGTGCTTTATTAGCATTGGCGTTTCCCTATATTAAATATCTATTAAGCGTTTATTTTGCCTTTGCCTTTAGTAGGCGTTCCCAATTGACTTTACTACAATGTATTTCTTATATGTTTCAGGGAATTAGAAATAGTAAACAGGCACTGCCATATTCTGAAAATAAAATTCAGTAATTATGTTTGTGTATTAGTGACTAATAGGAAGAAAACTGCGTATAGTTTACGTTTGAACTGTGGAGTTAATCAAAATGAAATTATGTTTTTTATTAGCATCTTATAATAAATTTGGAGGAGTTGAAAGAGTTGTAATAAATTTGGCGAATCTACTGTCAAAAAACAAAGATGTACATATTACTTTATTTTCGTATTGCGATGATGGGGAAAATGGTCCGTTTATGATTGACGATTCAATTGAGTTAAAACATATATATAATAGGCCCATACCGTTACATCGGGGGTTCATACCGGCTGTGAGAAATTTAAATAAAGACATTAGATTATCAAACTATGATATTTTAGTTGGTTGTTCCTCTATGTATTTTCCATTAGCAGTTTGCGGAACGCTTTTTTTGAATTGCAAACTTGTTTTATGGGAACATTCTCATTTTTTTCTTAACACAGAGGTTCGATTCCAAAGATATTGTCGCAAGTTTTGGGTGGAATTTGCATCTGCCATTGTGGTTTTGACGAATACTGATAGAATAAACTATCTTAATAATATTAAAAATCGAAATGTGTTTTGTATAAATAATATGCTTGATAGGCGATTAATCAATAATGCTTCTAAATATAACCAACAAAGTAAATCTATTTTAAGTGTAGGAAGATTATGCCCAGTTAAAAATTTTCATGCTATCATAGAAATTGGCCGTCAGCTTTTTTTTAAATATCCTGAATGGAAATGGGATATTTGGGGAGACGGAGAGATGCGTTCTTTATTACAAACTGCAATAAACGAAGCAGGTCTGCAAAATTATATCACCCTAAAAGGTTGGAGTGATAATATCTATGATTTATACCAAAATTATTCTATTTTTATTTCAACATCCAAAAATGAAGGGTTTGGCCTTGCAATTTTGGAAGCTCTCGCTAATAGATTACCAGTTGTAGCTTTTGATGTATTATGTGGTCCGAAAGAAATGATTACGAATGGTGTAAATGGTTTTCTGATTTCTGATTTAAATATCAAGAAAATGGAAGCTGCTATTAGTGAATTAATTGAGAATCCCTCAAAACGTCAAGAATTTTCGGATGCGACCCAAAATAATCTAAATCAATTTTCGGAAGAGGTAGTCTTGAGAAAATGGATTACCCTTGTTGAAAATGTAACAAAGAGAATAATATGATTGAGGCATAAATATGGTTTTAAAAAGAAAAAAGTTGCCTTTAACATGCAACGATATTTCGATTGTATTTTGGCACATTTTAATTATGTCTGCTATTTGGCAATCAGGACTCTCAATATTTGAAATATCTGGAATAGGTAATATTTATTTATTTCGTGTTGTTATCCTGCTTTCTACAGCTTTCATATTCCATACATATTTATTATTTCCAAAAAGAAATGTTTACTATATAAATATATTATGCCTAGGTGGTATATTTTGTATATCAATTTTATCACTATTTTGGTCTCAGTATTTAATTACAAGTGTTAATAAAATATTAAATAATATATTTATTGCTATATTTATATTTGAATTACTTATGAATTCAACAAATAAACGTGTAGTCAATAACATATTATTTGCTATAGCTATTAACCTTTCTGTTATATGTCTGATAGGAATATATGAAATATTTACAGGACACTATATTTTTTATGGAGAATATTATTTTCGAACAGATATAGGACTTAACTACCCTATTGTTTCATTTGCTAATACTAATGATTTAGCAGGTATTCTGATTTTGTTTTATCCCATTATAATTGCGATGTTAACCAACAAAAAATCTCGTTACTGCAGAATATTATGTATAGTTTATACTCTTATTAATATTATTGTTATAATTGGAAGTTGTGCTCGGCTAGGGTATATAATTGTGATTATATATGCGATTTATTATATTCTAACAGCTAAAAATCTAATATTAAAAGCTTTCTTTTCTTTAGTCAGTATACTTTCATTAATAACTTTATTCATAACTTCTTTAGGGAAATTAATTTGGGAACAACTTTTTAGTGTTATAGATAGTATTTTAAGTGGAGCAATTTTTTCTGATATTCGAGTTGAAATTATCATTAAAGGGATTCGGTCTTTAGAACAGTCATTCTGGTTTGGTCATGGGGCTGGGACATCAGAATATGTAATAGAAAAGAGTTCTACTAAATATGTTACGACATCCGCTCCACATAATTTGTTATTAGAATTAGGGGTGGAATATGGATTGGTAGGAGCTATATTGCTGATATTCTTTTTCCTTTTTTTATTTAATCAACTTTACAACAATAGAAAACTATGTAGTTCTAATCGAGATGCACTATCTTACAACTCTGCTGCAATGTTGGGGATTATGGTATTTCCGATAGTTTCGTGCATGAGTGCTTCGTTTACATCATATATCTCATTTTGGTTATGGTTTGGAACTGTCTCAATTATTGCACTTCGGCAAAGTAATATAGCACTAATGGAACACTAAAATTAAAAATAAATTTAAATAAGAGGCTTGTAATGACAATATATATAATAACTTTTAATAATACAACGAATGTAGGGGCAAGTTTACAGGAATATGCGCTTTACAAATATTTATGCAATAAAGGACATGATGTATTTATAATAGATTATCTACCAGATAAGCTAAAAAGAGAAATTTCTTTTACGCATAGATTTTATTGCCCTCTCAGTTTATCTAATTTGTGTCGTGCACTACTTCTTACTCCTATTGATATGATTAAAAACTATAAATTTTGGACATTTACTCGTAACATAAGAAAAACACCACGTTGTCATTCAGTGTATGATATTCAGAATTTAACACCGCCGGATTTATTCATATGTGGAAGTGACCAAATCTGGAATCCTGATATTGCAGGATATGATGAAGGCTTTTTTTTACATTTTTTATCAAATACTAAAAAAGCATCATATTCTGCAAGTATAGGAAAAAATGTATTAAATACAAAAGAAAAAAATGCTATTTTGAAATTAACAGAATATATTGATTATATTTCAGTGCGCGAAAAAGAAGCTTTATTTATGTTACCAGAGCTTAGGGCAAAAGGCGCAATCCAAACGTTAGATCCTGTATTTTTATTACCAACGAAATTCTATGAAGAAATTGCGGTAAAACCAACTGTAAAGAATTATATCCTGGTTTATGAAGCAGAGATGAATAAACTGTGTGGAGACATTGCAAAAGTTATTGCAGATAAATTTTCATTAAAAACAGTACAAATCGAAAGGATAAATAATCGATATCGGCTTGATAAAGTAATGCCTTGTGTCTCACCAGCAGAGTTTATAGGATTGGTCGCACATGCCGATTTTATTGTTACAAACTCATTTCATGGCATAGCATTATCTATTATACTTAAAAAGGATTTTTACTATATACCATTAGCAGAAAAAAAGGATAGGGTTAGTAATTTATTAGAAATTGGTGGTCTACAGAATAGATCAGTACAATCAAACAATGATATTTCCTATGACACTATTAATTATCAACAAGTAACTGCCAAATTTAGTAATATGCTAAAACAATCTCAAGAATATTTGAATCATATAACCAGCACTTAACTCCTTGCCTTTTTAAAGTTTCTTAATAAAGGGAATATCTAAATTATGTTGATAAAAATTATAAATAAATATAAACTGCTTCCAGTGCAGATACAGGCCTCGTTTTGGTTTTTTGTTTGTGCCTTTTTACAAAAAGGGGTTTCAGTTCTTACTACACCGATTTTCACGCGTTTACTAACCACCACAGAATACGGGCAATACAGTGTTTTTAATTCATGGTTAGGAATAACCTCTGTTTTTGTTTCTTTAAACCTGTATTATGGTGTATATGTGCAAGGCTTAGTAAAATTTGAAGACGAAAAGAAAGCCTATTCTTCATCATTGCAAGGATTATGCTTGACACTGGTGCTTTTATGGACAATTATATATCTGCTATTTCATGAATTTTGGAATAATATTTTTTCTTTAACATCTTTACAATCACTCTGCATGTTGGTTCTTATTTGGACAACAGCTGTATTTAATTTTTGGTCAGTAGAGCAGAGGGTTAACTATAATTACCGAGAATTAATTGTGATTACCATCATCGTGTCAATTGTCAAACCTGTTTTGGGGATTTTTCTTGTGTTGAATGCTGACGATAAAGTTACGGCTCGCATACTTGGACTTGCGGTAGTAGAGTTGATTGTATATATCCGATTCTTTTTCAGGCAAATGGTTGAAGGAAGAGTATTCTATCAAAATAAATTTTGGAAATATGCTTTGCAATTTAACATACCACTACTGCCACATTATCTCTCTACTTCTGTACTAAATGGTGCAGACCGTATTATGATAAAAAAAATGGTAGGAGATGATGTGGCAGGTATTTACAGTCTTGCTTATTCAATCTCACTCCTGATGACAATGTTTAATACAGCTCTATTACAAACATTGGAACCATGGATGTACAAGAAAATTAAATACAAACAAACACAAGACATCTCAAGGATTACATACCCCGCTTTGATTATTATTGCAGTAGTTAACCTTATATTGATTGCATTTGCACCAGAAGTGGTATCTATTTTTGCGCCTCCTGAATATCGTGATGCTATTTGGGTGATTCCACCGGTTACTATGAGTGTATATTTTATGTTTGCTTATTCCTTCTTTGCCGTATATGAGTTTTACTATGAGCAAACACACTATATTGCAATTGCAACTATGTCAGGTGCCCTCGGCAATATTGTCTTAAATTATATTTTTATAAACATTTTTGGATATTATGCAGCAGGCTACACAACTTTAATTTGCTACATCATATATACGGTCCTGCATTATTGTTTTATGAGAAAAATTAGCAGTAAGTATTTAAATAACAAGCAAAATTACAACACTAAAATGGTGTTGGTAATATCAATTTGCTTTGTATTATTAGGATTTGTCTTTTTAATTACATATTATAATGTGGTATTAAGATACTGTGTGATTTTTATAGTAACAATCGGGGTATACATAAAACGTGGATATATAAAAAAAAGCCTCCAAACTATGATACAAGTAAAAAAGGAATAGATATACATCCCTAATATTATAAAATCAATGTTTGTAGTATATTCTAAGTGATGGTGAAACAAGTAAGAAATCCTGATTCCAAACAAGAAAGGAATCCTGTATTAATAAAATTTCGTGGACAAACGTTCTGATAGATAATATCAAGAGAAATACAAAAAACAGGCACACAAATAAAGGGAAGCGTCAAACATTCTAAAGAGTAGTAAGTCCAATATTAATCTCTTCTTAAGCAACCAGAGGCTTCAGACTGTGGGTGTATCGATGTTTGTGTATTATACAAACAAGAAGTATGCCAAGCTGTTGCATAATTCCGACCAGAAGTAGATTAGTGTGGGGGGTGGGGTCTTATCATATTGCTCCTCCTTCCTGCAAGACAGAAAAGGTCATGGATGTGGTTGATGGAGCGTTTAACGGTTGTTCCGATTTTATAGGTCCCGCCCCATTGTGGCGTTCTCCTTAGCATATTGGGATAGATTCTTAGATTCTTTCGGGACAGAGATGGGCTAACCTCCTGCGAGAAGAGGTGGTATAGGGATTTCCGCATAAACAATGCCGATGTGCTATTCGGTAGAGGAATCGTAAAACTAGTGCATTTCGGGGCAGACTAATTTATATCGTATTATGCTACTCCTGACCCTAGAGGTACCCTCATATTTCATGAAAAGCGCAGGGGCAGTGGGGCATTATGGAATACCATCGAAAGATTGTATAATCTATAAGTTCCAAATGGGCATGGGCGTCAAAAGGAATATAAGCCTTGGAGAAATGGAGCCCGTTTTCGTCATGGCCAGTACCCAAGGTGTCATTGTAAAAAAGTTCTTTATAGTGTCTTACAGTATCAAAAACTGCATCCCCAGGAGAGACCTTGGGCAGATGCGTGGGTTGCAGAAAAAAAACCTGCGGGATGGTGATGAGGAGCTTGGCACCATGGGGGGATTCACCGTTATCAGGGGGATTTAATTTTTATAAATAAGAAAATCGGATGCTGTCAAAAGAAGTCATTATTATAAAAGGCGACAGACCGGATAGCGCCCTGATTGTTGGTGCCGAGCAATATTTATAGGCACAACAGAAATGCTCATCAATGTAAAGCTGCTTAATCATAGGATTTGGGGCAGCATAGGAGGGCGTCGAAGAAAAAGCAGCTTTGTAAGGAGTATGAGAGTCCTCAAAGTCCATAGAATTGGTATAAGGTTTCAGGTGTTTGATAATGCGGTTAGCGAAGTTCGCTTTTTCCCTAACCATGCCTCAATACCAGCAGATTTGAAGATGACCATACCCGCCTTGGAAATATCAATGGCCTGATAGATAGGCACAGAAAGGTCAACCAGATGCTTAAAAAGAGAGTGGAGTTCAAGACAAAATCCTGTTTGAAATGCGTGATTTTGGAAGCATCCGGAACCTTGTCAAAGCAATAAAACGCACTGAGATGTCTGGAAGAGTGAAAGGAGGGTGGGGCATCAAGGTTGATATGTTATTATAAAGAGACAGGAGCAGAGGATTGTCAGAAGGATAAATATCTTGGCAATCTAAAAAACATCTGACAAAGAAAGCTAATTGTATGGTATCTTGTAAGTACAACTCCTTTCAGATGGATATGGTCGATTGTTACTGGATATCTCAATTTTATCATAAATATGTGTGGAGTTGTTTTATAATGGTAAAGAAAAAACAAATTTAAGCGATTTATGGTGTTTCGGAATGGCCTATGTAGTACATTTTCTTGAGAGGAGTTATAATTTATGGAGACATATTATACTGTTGAAAGAAACATCCAAATGTTAATTAGTTTGATGAAAGCACATAATATTAAAAAAATAGTTATTAGCCCAGGTACAACTAATATGTGTTTTACCGCGAGTGTACAACAAGATAACTATTTTGAACTTTTTTCATCTGCAGATGAACGATCTGCTGCATATATAGCTTGCGGTCTAGCAGCAGAAACAGGGGAACCCGTTGCTATAAGCTGTACCGGAGCTACCGCATCCCGCAATTACATTCCAGGTTTAACGGAAGCGTATTATCGGAAATTACCGATACTTGCAATTACAGCCGCCCAACATATCGGTCGTGTAGGACACAATATACCTCAAGTGATTGATAGAAGCCAACCTTTAAAAGATATATCTAAGCTAAGTGTGCATATTCCTACCATACATGATGCAGATGACGATTGGGCCTGCTGCATCATGCTTAATAGAGCATTGCTAGAATTACGGCATCAAGGCGGCGGACCTGTCCATATCAATTTAGTAACAAACTATAGCCCCGATTTTACTGTAAGAGAATTACCTAAGGTACCTGTTATTGAACGTATTTGTTACGGAAACGCATTTCCCAAATTACCTGTAGGTAGAATTGGGATATATGTAGGTGCCCACAGAAAATGGAGTCAGGAACTGACCAAGGCTGTTGATGATTTTTGTGAACTTTATCAAGCTGTTGTTTTCTGTGACCATACAAGTAATTATAAGGGTAGGTATAGGATATTTGCCAATCTAGTTTGCAGTCAGGTTCAATATTTTTCATCATGCCGCAATATGGATGTCATGATTCATATCGGTGATGTCTCTGGTGCTTACATAAATATGAATCCGACACAGGTATGGCGAGTGAATCCAGACGGTGAGGTAAGGGATACATTTCGAAAACTGCGATATGTATTTGAAATGGAGGAGAGGGATTTTTTTGAATCATACAACAAACAAGTATCTGTAGCTGCACATTCAAATGCATATTTTGATGAGTGGATGAAAGAATGCAACAGATTATCAAATCGAATTCCTGAACTTCCCTTTTCTAATATATGGATTGCACAACACACCCTTCCCCATCTCCCACTAGATTGTGTATTGCATTTGGGAATCTTAAATTCACTTCGGGCATGGAATTTTTTTGAGGGAAGAGAGGATATTTTAGGATACTGCAATACTGGTGGCTTCGGGATTGATGGCTGCATTTCATCTATGATAGGAGCATCTTTCGCAAATCAAAATAAGATTTATTTTGGGGTGATAGGGGACTTGGCCTTTTTTTATGATATGAATGTTATTGGCAATCGCCATGTTGGAAAGAATGTACGTTTAATGCTTATAAATAATGGTCGTGGTACAGAATTCCGAAATTATAATCATGGTGTTGCACAATTTGGAGATGATGCCGATGCCTATATGGCCGCTGCCGGACATTATGGCAACAAATCAAGGCAATTAGTAAAACATTATGCAGAAGACCTGGGATTTGAATATCTAAGTGCAACATGTAAGGAAGATTTTATGGAGGTTTTGAATCGTTTTATTTCTCCAAATCTAACAGATAAGCCTATATTATTAGAAGTCTTTACTAATAGTACGGATGAAAGTGATGCTCTTAATATAATACATCATTTGGAAGTTACCGCACTGGGAATGACAAAAAATGTAGCTAAAAATATTCTGGGAAAAAAGGGAGTTAGAATGCTGAAAACTTTTGTTAAACACTAATAGTAGAACAATTGACAGGCGGAAAGGGATTATATGAGAATACTTATTCTGGGTGGCACAGGAGCCATCGGAAAATATTTAATAGATATTCTGGCAACTCAAAGAAATAATGTATATGTGACTTCAAGGAAACAATATAGTTGCCAAACAGAATATATCCATTATATACAAGGAAATGCACATGATATGGATTTCTTAACTGATATTTTAAAAACATCATGGGATGCTATTATAGATTTTATGGTATATAATAACTCAGAATTTAGACAACGGGTAAATATTTTGTTAAACTCAACAACTCAATATGTTTTCTTGAGTACAAGTCGCGTTTACGCCGAATCAAAAATGCCTATTACAGAAGAATCACCTCGTTTACTGGATGTAAATAATGATAAAATATTTCTTTCTACAAATGAGTATCCATTGGAAAAGGCACGCCAAGAAAATCTTTTAAAAGCTTGTGAGAAAAAAAATTGGACCATTGTCAGACCTTACATAACATATAGCAATCAACGTCTTCAGTTGGGAGTTTATGAAAAAGAAAATTGGCTATACCGTGCATTGCAAGGTAAAACAATAGTATTTTCAAAGGACATTGCCTCGAAAAATACTACATTGACTTGTGGGTACGATGTGGCAAGTACAATAGCGAAACTAATTGATAACAAGGCTTCTTTTGGAGAAACACTCCATATCGCAACATCCGATTATTTGTCATGGGGAGATATATTAAATATATATTTGGATGTGATTGAAGAAAAAACAAAAAAAAGGCCAAACGTATATTTGACAGATACATCAGCCGATATGGGAATTGTTCTTAATAAATATCCAATAATATATGATCGGTTATACAATCGATTATTTAATAGCACGAAGGCAAATTATATTTGTGATTGTAAGATTAACTATATCCTGATTGAAAATGGTTTAAGACAGTGCCTCAATGAATTTCTCGACAGTGACAGACAATTTGGGCCTATTGCATGGGGGCTTGAGGCATATATGGATCGACTTACCAGCGAGAGAACCTGTCTACGAGAAATCCCAACATGGAAATCAAGAATTAAATACTTTATATTGCGGTATACTCCCTATTTTCCTTTAAAGAGGATTTATTCTCGATTTTATGATAGATAATTTTTATGAGTGCCGGGCATTAGTGCAATCCTAATAAATTCACTACAACACCATCCTGTGAGTAAATCAAATCTAAATCTTGTATATAACAGCCGTGCCAAGACGGCTACATATCTTATCGGGCTACCTTGTCAGTTTTTGGTAAACGCTTCATAATCAGTACCTTAGAATGTTAAGGGAGTGTCGAATAATGACATGAAATCATTTTTACACCCCCACGTCTATCTACAGTCTGCCGGCCCGTGAAAACGTCCCTCAATATTTCGAGGTACTGAGTATGAAGGCTTTATCGCATTTATCCAAAATAGAGAGCCTTATCTTTGTAAGCGTAAAACCCTACGCTTACAGATAAATTAACGCCGCTAGATTTTAGCGGCGTGCTTTTCTACATTCCGCTGGAAGTTCTGTTGACCAAGGCAACAGATGATCCAGTTTTGCAGAATCTATATTTCATTTCTCATCACGGAGTTTTGGAAGCTCTGTGAGCAGATGTTTAAAATAATAATACGGTCTCAGATTGTTGAGCTTTGCTGTTTCAGATAAGCTGTAAATAACCGCACTTGCCTGTGCGCCCTTGACCGAATAATGGAACATCCAATTTTTCTTTCCAACACAAAATGTACGTAAGCGCCGAAATATTGGGCGTGTTGTAAATAAGCTCCAATTCCTCCATAATGGTAATCAAGTAGTATTTCACTATACTTTCATTTTGGAGGACAATCATGGCCAGTTACAATCCCCGCCGTTCTCAGCAAGAATGGCTCCAGCTTATTACTGAATGCCGCCAGAGCGGTATGGCTGATAATGCCTGGTGTGAGCGACACAATATCCCGCTAAGCAGCTTTTATAATGCGGTTACCAGACTCAGGAAGAAAGCCTGTGCTATTCCAGATTCAACTGCACAATCTGACAACCTGTATACCCTGGACTTTACTTCACACCAGGATGTGGTCAGGATTGGCATAGACCCGGCTCCGGTTCCAGAAGAAGCCGGGGCACATATGACTGCAGCAGATCCTGACACTGCGCATACGATTGAACTTATGATGGGTGACATTCGGATAAAAATCAGTAATTCAGCTAATCCAGATCTGCTTACAATGATATTCCAGATGTTGAAGGCGCAGTCATGCTAGCCGACATCTCTGGTGTGGACGCGGTCTATATCGTCTGCGGCAGAACTGATATGCGTAAGTCAATCGATGGACTCTGCACGATCATACAGGAACAGTTCCCTATGGATATCGACCATGCACTATTCCTCTTCTGCGGCCGCAGATGCGACCGTATCAAAGCTATTCTGAAGGAACCGGACGGCATCGTCCTGATTTACAAGCGGCTGACTGTGCAGGGACGCTATCGCTGGCCAAGGGACAAGTCTGAGGTGCGGAACCTTACATGGAAGGAATTCGACTGGCTGATGTCGGGCATTGATATTGACCAGCCAAAGGCAATCCGCCCATCATGAAAACCGTCTTACAAGATATGGGAGGCGGTACTGTGGCTATTGAAAAGCACATGTTTTCGGCAGTGAAGATACTGTTAAAATCCCTTGTTTCGTGCTATACTTAGAGCATCAAAGACAGGTAGAAACGCGATGGCAGGAAGTGCACGGGACATTCAGATGCGTGAGCTGAAGGATACGATATCAGAACTGAATAAGCTGATTAAAACGCTGCAGCAGACGATTGAAGCTGCTAATGCGCGTGAGGCCGCCCTGTGCCAGGAACGGGATAACCTAAAGGAACAGATGGACTATCTGACAAAGCGCCTCTTCGGTGCATCCAGTGAAAAAGGCAAATGCGATATTCCTGGGCAGTTGGATCTGTTTAATGAAGCAGAAACAGCAGAAGATTCAGTGGCCGCCCTCTCAGAAGAAGCTCTTCCCTCCTGGGAAGAACCAGAAGCAAAGCCCCGAAAGAAGCGCGCTGCCAACGAAGAACGCTTAAAGGGCCTGCCAGTTGAGCAGGTATTTCTTGACGTACCAGAAGAGGAGCATATCTGCGGTGTCTGCGGCACCCTAATGGAAACAATCGGAACGGAATTTGTATGCCGGGAACTGAAGTTCATTCCTGCAAAGGTAAAGGTCATTGAGTATTACAGCGTGAATTATGGCTGCCCGAAATGCCGCAAGGAGGCTGTCCTCCCTCAGATCAAAAAGGGGAAGGGTGGCCGGGCGCATAGAATCCATGGGATGGCGAGTACATCTACCGTGGCATGGATTATGTACCAGAAATATTTCAACGGCATGCCCTTGTACCGGCAGGAACGGGATTGGAAACAGTGCGGTGCAAACATCAGCAGAACACCCTTCGCCAACTGGATCATCGCGAATGCACAGGATTTTTTCACTCCCATGTATGCCTACTTCCGAAAGAAACTGCTTGCACGGTCATTTGCGATGGCGGACGAAACGCCAGTCCAGGTGCTGCAGGAACCGGGGCGGCGCGCGCAGACACAGTCCTATATGTGGCTGTTCCGCAGTGGTGAAGATGAGGGTCCGCCAATCACCCTTTATAAATACGCTCCAACGCGCGCTGGAGACAATGCCGTGGAATTCCTGGAAGGGTACAGCGGATACCTGATGTGTGACGGGTACAGCGGCTATAATAAAGTGCCGGATGCAAAGCGGACCGCATGCTGGGCGCACATACGCCGATACCTGATTGATGCGATTCCAAAGGGAAAGCAGCCCGATTATACCCAGCCATCGGTTCAGGGAGTCATGTATGTCAACCGTCTCTTTGAAATGGAAGATAAAATCCGGAAGAAACATGCCGGGAACTATGAAGCCATCCGAAAGGCAAGACTCGAAAAAGAGAAGCCTGTTATAGATGGATTTTTGTCGTGGCTGGAGCAGCAGAAACCGACACGCGGCTCCCGGATGGAGAAAGCGATTACCTATATCCGGAACAGAGAACCGTATCTGTCCAGATATCTGGAGGATGGAAGATGCAGCTTTTCGAACAATCTAAGTGAGAATGCAATCCGCCCATTTGTTGTAGGACGTAAGGGATGGCTGTTCAGTGACACCCAGGCAGGAGCCGAAACGAGTGCGGTCATCTATACAATGGTAGAGAACGCGAAGGCAAATGGAGTAAACGTCTACCAATACCTAAAACTATTACTGGAGAAGCAGCCGAATAACCGAATGTCCGATGAGGAATTGGAACGCTTTACACCGTGGAATCCAGAGGTGAAAGCCCTTCTGGATTCCGGGGTTACCGATGAACTTGAAAATGGCTGAATTCTATGTGGAATATCAAGGTGCTTCGTCTACTATGTGTAGCCGGGGTACTTTTTGATTTGGAAGTAAAAAACTACTACCTACCATAAGAACTACCGTCCGAAATTTAGACGCTTACCTAACACTTGGCGCTTACATAAAAAGAGCCCTTTTCATAGAATTGGGGCGGGATTTTAACAAATCCCACCCCAACTATTGACAAAGAGCCTTTTTCTTCTATACACACAAAACTTGAAACTCTCTCAGTTTTTATCGCATTTATCCGAAATATTGAGCCTTATCTTTTTATGACGCATTAACAAAGTTCAGGCGCTGCTGAATCCTATTCTGCATATGAATCCGCCCAAACATTATTACCAACCAAAATAATGGCTGACGATAATTAACGAGAAAAAAACTCTCAGCGAAAAGCGCTAATATTGCTGCAAACATCCAGTGCTCTGCCTGTGCTAACTGTTGTTTCACCCATAAAAGGAGTAATATGGTAGGGATTATACCATAACAGAATAGTACGCTTAACAAGCTTGAATGTATTTCATTGATATGTCTTGCTAAGGAAAAACGCTTGATTCCTCCTTCTCCTGCGCCATATAGTATATATTTTGGATAGAGCAAAAGCTTTTCCCAACCTCTGTCATATACTAACTCCAATATACCATTTTCCTTTATCTTCCAAAGCTTTTCCTGTATTCTTTGTAACAGTGTAAATTGTCCTGACTGTAATGAGAAACTGCTATCTGGCGTTGCGATTAAACAAAAAGTAACACATATAAAAATGAGACCAATCCAGCATACCCCATACATCATCTTCTGAGATCTACATCCGGAACATAACAGGCAAATTTTATCTATCCAAATTCCAGCTATAAAAGTAATGATTCCCAGAAATATTCCTGTTGATTTAGAAGCACCGATTATAATAAAAGCTAGTATATAAAAAAAGAAGATTCCCTTATCCTTTTTACTTTTGCAAAGATATAATAGCAGAATCATCAAAAACACAAAAAAAGCTAACTGGTTTGGGTCGTTAAAGGTTCCCATATAACGAATACCCCCCCATGATTCATAAAACAACCTTCCCTTGCCAGAAAAGAGAATAGCTGCTTGGATAAGAATATTAAGTTTACACCCAATATGTAATAATTGTTCAAAACTCTTTTTCTGTCCTAATTTTGCAAAACACCAGATAGCCATCCCGTTATATAACCAGAACAATGAATGTGTAATAAAACTTTTGTCCTCCTGAGTCAGGGCATAGGCTCCATTTATTATCACAATACATATAAGAAAAAGATATAGATAAATATCCTTATAAACATGGTTATTTTCTTCAATAAATGCTATTGGCTTTATCTGTTTCTTTCTGTATTTCAGCGACTCGCCCACTAAAGTAAAAAAACATAATAACAAACAAATATCAGCGGGACCTATTGAACCGGAAGGAAATATATAAAATTGTTTTAATAAAAGAAAAAGAGAAAAGGAAACTTGTGCTATCATCTTTTTAATTGCTGTTGGAAATATCGTATTGTTGGAACCAGACCCTTATCCAGAGGGATTTCCGGTTTCCAGTCTAACTCCTTTATGGCAGTTTCAATGACGGGCTTTCGCTGCATAGGATCATCAGAGGGGAGGGGACTAAATTGTAATTTGGAACGGGATTCCGTAAGTTTAATAATTTTTTCAGCAAGTTCTAAAATCGTAAACTCGCAGGGATTCCCTAGATTTACTGGCCCCATAAAATTATCTCTGCTGTTCATCATCCGTACAATTCCCTCGACTAAGTCGTCCACATAACAAAAACTGCGTGTCTGGGTTCCGTCCCCATAGATAGTAATGTCTTCATTTTTCAATGCTTGTATTATAAGATTAGATACCACCCTGCCATCTCCTGGATCCATATTCGGGCCATAGGTATTAAATATGCGAATGACCTTTATTTGTGTACCAAATTCACGATTGTAATCAAAACAAAGTGCCTCTGCACAGCGTTTTCCTTCATCATAACAAGAACGGATTCCGATAGGGTTAACACTTCCACGATAAGATTCCGGCTGTGGATGTACCTGTGGATCACCATATACTTCACTGGTAGAGAATTGAAGTAACTTTGCCTGAAATTTTGTGGCTAGTTCCAGCATATTAAGCATGCCCAATACACAGGTTTTTGTCGTAAATGTTGGTGATTTTTGATAATGGGGCGGGCTGGCAGGACATGCGGCGTTATAAATTTCATCAATCGGGGATTCTATCTCCAAAGGGGTAATAATATCATGTTCTATAAACTGAAATAAAGGATTGCTCATCAATGGCTGTAAATTCTCCAGGCGTCCTGTATACAGATTATCAATTGCAACAACCTTGTTTCCTTCATTTAATAGTTTTTTACATAGGTTGGAGCCGAGAAATCCGGCTCCCCCTGTTACAAGTATTTTTTTCATTCGTTTTCTCCATTCAATTATTACTTATCGAGGCCACTCCACATTGTTTTGTCCGACGCCTATCTGATAATACTCAAATCCATTTTCCTTCATTTCTTCGGAATCATATTGGTTCCTTCCATCAAATACCACAGGTGTTTTCAGCAATTCCTTCATCAAAGCAAAATTAGGGCTTCTGAATTCCTTCCATTCCGTTATCAAAATCATAGCGTCACAGCCAGTTAAAGAGTCATACTTTCCGTCAAAATAGGTTACTTTTTTATTGCCTTTGAGATAACAGTGTTTTGCTTCGTTAATTGCTTTTGGGTCATATGCATTTATTTTGGCGCCTCTTCTGGTTAACTCTTCGATAATAACAATGGCTGCACTCTGACGCATATCATCTGTATCGGGTTTAAAAGCCAGACCCCACGCAGCAAAAGTCAGTCCATTTAAATCTTCTCCAAATCTTTTGACCACTTTAGCTGGAATTATTGCCTTCTGCGCCTGGTTCACATCCTCTACTGCCTGCAGGATTTGGGGCATATAACCATTATTAACGCTGGTCTTAATCAGGGCCTGTACATCCTTAGGGAAACAACTTCCTCCATATCCACATCCCGGATAAATAAATTGATATCCAATCCGATGATCCGAGCCAATTCCTATACGAACCTTGTTTACATCCGCACCTACCAGTTCACATATATTAGAAATCTCATTCATAAAACTGATTTTAGTGGCCAGCATGGAATTTGCCGTATATTTTGTCATTTCTGCTGAAGCGATATCCATGAGTATGAGGGCTTCTGTTGTTCGGACAAAAGGACTATAAAGCTCACGCATTTTTTTCTCGGCACGTTTTGTATCAGTTCCAATCACAATACGGTCTGGTACCATACAGTCATGAACAGCCGTACCTTCTTTTAAGAATTCTGGATTTGATATCACATCAAACTCAAGCGAACTACCTCGGGCATCCAATTCACTCTGAATCGTTTCTCTTACCTTTTTAGCTGTGCCAACCGGCACAGTGGATTTGTCTATGACATACATATGATGATTCATAAATCGGCCGATATCCATTGCCACACCAAGAACGTAGTGAAGGTCTGCACTTCCATCTTCACCCATGGGAGTTCCTACTGCAATAAAACAGATGTCAGATACTTCTAATGCCTCTTCAATTCGGGTTGTAAATTTAAGTCTTTTTGCTTCCACATTACGCTGGACAATTTCATCTAGTCCAGGCTCATATATTGGAATCTTCCCTTCCTGAAGACGTTTTACTTTCTTTTCATCCACATCCACACAGATTACATCATTTCCCATGTCTGAGAAGCATGCACCTGAAACAAGTCCCACATATCCAGTTCCTACAATTGCTAATTTCATCTTAACCTCCTGCTTTATGTAATTTTAAATTATTTTTCTCTTTGTGTTGCCATTCGTATTTTGTCTGCCAATTTTAATGCCTGTGAAATCGTGATATCCATATTGTAATATCGATATTCCGCTAAACGTCCTAATAAATGAAGCCTGGGGATAACGGATAACTCTTTTTTATATTTTTGGTACAATTTCTCGTTTTCTTCAGCGTCAATGGGATAGTACGGTATGTCATCTTCCCCACATGAAATAGGATATTCATAAGTGACAATTGTTTTATCCATAACCGGCTTTGCCTGAATAAGCTTAAATTCACTGATTCGTGTATAGGAATAGCGGTTAGGATAATTTACTTGAACAACCGGCTGAAATTGGGTGAGGTTATGCCTTTCTAACGAAAATTTTAGAGAGCGGTAAGGAAGCCGTCCGTATTTTAGATTCAGCAATTCATCGATACAGCCTGTATAAATCACCTCACCAGAATATTGCTCTCCATCCATATATATCCCATCAGCTTCCAGGCGGATATGTTCCAATGCATCACAGTTTAATCGAAGTGCGATTCTGCTATGGGTAAGCATTGCCTTAATCATGGCTGTATAACCTTTGGACGGCATCATTTGAAAGGAATCTGTGAAATAACGGTCATCATAGGACATTCTTACCGGAACACGTCCCATAACAGAAGAGGGCATTTCCTCAGGCTCCTTTCCCCATTGTTTTTTCGTATAGCCATAAAACACATTCTTATATACAAATTCCGCCAGATTCCTTACTTCTGAATCCGGGTGACCGCGAAGGACCATAATGGGTACATTTTGCCCATTCGGATATGCTTCTTTTAACACGGCCTTAAGATGTGCTGCTTCGGGTGCTGTGTATAGCAAATCAATGCTTTTAAAATTAAAAGGAATTGGAACCAATGTTTTATTAATTTCCCCAAGTACTCTGTGTTCGTATGGGGAAAAATCGGAAAAACGTTTGACGAAGTCCGCTACCTTGGGTATATTTGTGTGGAATAGGTGGGGTCCATATTTATGGATTAAAATTTCCTCATCATAATAGTCATAAATGTTTCCCCCAATATGATTCCTTTTTTCGAGTATCGTTACATGATACCCGTTTTCCGCAAGGATTCTACCGGATACGGCGCCGCTTATACCGGCTCCGATAATGAGTACTTTTTTCATATTACCTCCCATTTTAGTTAGCTATTTATATTATGGTGTATATGCAATTAAAGAAACTTCTGTCAGTGGATCATGATAGACAAGTTTTCGAAACATAAATTGATAGCCAAGATTCAAGCTTTCTAAAAGTGGCTTAATTTCAAAAAAATCTTTTGGAAGATGATAAACAGAAATTAAAAGTATGGGCTTAAAATTGCATATTGTTTCTATCGCCCCTTTTATCGCTTCGAGCTCGCTGCCTTCAACATCCAGCTTTATTAGTCCTACATTTAAACCATGAGTTGATACATAGGAATCAATTGTAACTATTTCGATGTTATCCGAATGGGTCTCAGGCTGTTCATTCATGATTGCCTTATAATTGACTACACTTGCTCCGCTTAACATCTCATGATAATAAAGAGTTTTTTCCGAACATCTATCTCCCAAACCGGATTTTATCGGCTGTAATATACCTAGGCTATTTCTCTTTTTTAATTCACACAACTGCTTAAAATTAATTGTCATTGGTTCAAATGCATGAATACTTTTAGGTGAGTATTCTTGCAGAACTAAAGCGCTATCCCCCCAAAATGCTCCTCCATCAATTATATCTTTGTCTTTTATCCTTTTTTGAACTTCTGGTGGAAGCAATAAAACACCACAATGATATTTAAAAACTGGTGTTTCTAGATAGATTTCTGAATCCAGCTTATATCTCTGCCGTATATCCATCTCGTCTAATCCCTCTTCCATTCCATCTAGTTCCCAATCATTAAAAATTTTATTGCGGTTATACAGAAAAAAATCGGCATACTTTTGAATTGGCATCATATAAAAGTTTCTTTCTAAAAATAAATCAATTATTCTAATGCTCTCTTCATCAACTCCTGTTTTTATAACGCTTATTTTTTCCTCTATATTTTTATAGTTGTCTGTAAAATACTTTCTCCAGTATTCAATCCAACCAGTACACCAAAAGCTTTCTACATACTTGCTTTTTAAATCCACAGCAAATTGTAACTGCATAATTGTTTTCTCTTCAGTTTCCAATTTCTTTTTTAAGCTACCATTTTCATCCTGCTTTACTTTTATTTGTTGGTTTAATACCTCTAGTTCTTTTGTCCTAATGTCCAGCTGTTCTTCTGCCATATGACGAGCAGTGCTTTCTACTTTCCATTTTGAATGTAATTGTTGATGTTCTATCTCTAACTTTCTTGTTTTTTCATTTAGAAGCAACAGAGCATTATTTAAAATTGTTTTTCTTCTAAAACGATATTCTTTTTTTCCGATATTGATAACGGATTCTATACCTTCGACCTTATAATGCAACAATTCTTTCAGCATCTTTTTCATCTTAATTTATCTCCGTTCTTACAGCGAAACTTCTTTGCTATTTTTCGTACAATCTTTCCTCGAAACGATTCATAAGGAAATATGGCTTTTAGAATCCGTTTTGCAATATGGCGCAATGGTTCGACCTCTTCTTTATTTTGATTAATGAAATAGCAGGAAGTATCAACCATTCGTCGTTGTAGCATTATTTCATAAAAAGGTGTTTTTCTTAAATAACTCCAGAATACTTCCGCATGCTCATAATAGGGGTCAAACCATGGCTTCTCATTACCAGCGAAATGATAAATATAAGGATTTTTTCCTGCATTCTCATATAATTCATATAACTCTTTTGGTGCAAACTGATTTATCTTTCCTCGCCAACCATCCTTTTCGTCAACAAAATAGTTCCATGCGCTATCAAGCCATTTTACTTTTCCTTCAAATAATATATTTAGCACATCCTGGTCCCAGAATTTAAATTTACCATCTTCCGCAAATTTAAGCATATATTCTGTTGTAAAATTAGCTCTGATTTCCTCTAAATTCATAATCATGACGCCAGCGTTAAACTGTTCCAACGGATTTTTTAATTTCATCTTATTTTTACAATATTGATATGACTCTTCATCAAATCCATTAACTAAACCTGTGCAGGTGACATCATGGCAGGCACCAATTAAATTCTTACCAATATCGTTATTAAACAATTCTGCAATGTCCTTTTTTACAATAATATCCCCATCAAGGTAAACGATTTTTGAATAATTCGGAAATAGTTCTGGTATCAAGAACCGATAATATGTTTCAACGGAAATTAACTGGCTGATAAATAAATCATAACTGTCAATACGTGAACCAACATTGTAAAATCGTAATGAAAAGTTATCTTTATTTCTAAATAAACTCTGAAGCCTTTCCTTTGTTTTAGCAGCAATATCCCGTTCCAAAATCACAATATCATAGTTATGTTTTCCACTACTTTCAATAAGTGAACATAAAGCAGCAGACAGAATGGGAGTAAAGAAATCATTAGCAGCCATTACAATAGGAATTGACTCTTTGAAAATCGGCTTTACTTCTTCTTCAATTATCACATTATGTATAAATCCAACTTGCAGTTCTTTTATTTTTAAAAGAGGTTGTTTTTCAAGAAGGTAGGTAAAATATACACCTAATAAACGTTCTCCAATATGTGCTGGAATCCTTCTGTTCTGTATGCTGTAATTCCTCATGTCCAATTTTGTAGTCAGTTTCTCTAGCACATCAAACAACCACTTACTATATTCACAAAATAATTCCTTTCGCATTATGAACATGTTAAATGGATAAAATTTTTGTCCATAAATATACTTCTTGGCGGCACAATAATACTCAGGAAATGATTCTCTAATAATTTGAAGTGTTAAATCAAGCGCTTCAGCTTTCATGAAAGGTGTTTTTACAAATTGTTCATAAATTGAACCATATCCTACTTGTTTTAAGTCAACCACTTCAGGCGTTAAGATATCGTATCCTGAAATTACTTTCTCCATTTGTTTTAGGTTATCTAAGAATAGCCTCTTTTTTGTTTCAATATTGGCAAAAGAACAATTTACAATTTTCCAGTCATCACTTTCTAAATGATTTGGATTAAAAGAAAAAAACCTTCTATAATGGCAGAAGCCATAGTAGTCTACATCGATATTTTTCCATGCCCAGTATTGGGTTGTTAATTCACATAAAACATCGTTCTGAGCAGATATGTTATCACCCTCATCATCACCCTGTAACTGAGCAATATTCTTTTTATTTTTAGCCCCACCTAAAATAGGTGTGATAATTTTATTTTGTATGAAAACATTTTCAGATATACTTTGGCTTTGTGTTGCAAAAATCTTAATTCGTTTCATTCCAGTCCCCCTCTATGGATTCCATCGTGCCTCTTTTTTACACCAAAAATAGCATAGCAATAATTGATTTTTTTCAACAAAGGAAGCGAAGCGATTCACTCCATTATGATTAACGGTCTTTAAATATTCATAGTCCTCCAAATCGGTTAATTCCTTAAGTACGTTAAATATCTTTTCAAAGGTTGAGAATGAAACAACATTTTTTTCATGATATAAGGCAGTTGTGAACTGGTAAAACAAAAATGGTTTTCTAAATATTGGATATACATATTCACCTTTAAGAAAAAGTTTTGACCTTTTTCCCATTTCTATGATATCCAATTTATGCTTATCATTCTTTTTTTCATTATCAGTTAGTGATGTACCCACATTTTTTCTATATTTATAAAATGGTTCATTTACAACACATACCCTATCTGCCAATGCCATTGTCTGCATTGTGAAAAAGTGGTCTTCAAATCCTACGTCTTCTGTATTAAAAATAGCATTTTGGGTAAGAAAACTCTTTTTATAAATTCTGTCCCATATACCAATATTTTGAATAATTTCTGGAAACCTCTTGGCATTAAAAAATGGGTAAGATTCATATTTTGCGTATAGGTCTTCCGGTCGAAATCCTTCTTCTTTTTTAGTATCCGCATAATAAAGGGATACTCCTCCAATAGCTATGTCAACATCATTCAATATCGCCTTCTTATATAATTTCTCATACATCGAAAGCTCTACAAAATCATCACTGTCTACAAATCCTATGTAATTGCCTTCCGCATAATCAAATCCTGTATTTCTAGCAGCACCAACTCCCTTTCTGGTATTCTTTAGAACTTTAATCCGATTATCTGATTTAGAAAATTCCATTAAAAGTTCATAAGAACCATCCGTTGAACCATCATCCACTGCTATGATTTCTATATCATTCAGAGTTTGTTTTTTCAGGCTATCTATACATTGAGATAAAAACTTTTTAGTATTAAACACTGGTATAATAATTGAAACTTTTATCATAGGATTCCTCTTCATATTTTAAAAATTTTTATTCTCATGCCACTTCCACGCATGCTCCACAATTGTTTCTATGTCTCCGTATACAGGTTTCCAACCCAGAACCGCTTCCGCCTTTTTAGCACTTCCAATTAAAATTGGAGGATCCCCCTCCCTTCGCTGTTCTTCTTTTACCTGAAACTCCCTTCCTGTCACAGCTTTTACTGCATTGATTACATGACGTACCGACACGCCTTTTCCATTCCCCAAGTTAAAGCTGCTGCTCTCACCTCCACTCTTCAGATACTCTAAAGCTCTGATATGGGCATCTGCCAAATCAGTAACATGAATATAATCCCTCATGCAGGTCCCGTCTTCTGTGGGGTAGTCGGTTCCATAAATGCTGATGGATTTTCTGTAACCACTGGCAGCATCTAGAATTAATGGAATTAGATGAGTCTCCGGATTGTGGCTTTCCCCGATTTCTCCATTCGGATCGGCTCCGGCTGCATTAAAGTAACGTAGGCAACAGTAATTAATGCCGTAAGCCTTATGATAATCCTCCAAAATGCGTTCCACCATAAGTTTAGAGGCCCCATATGGATTAATCGGATTTTGAGGCATGTCCTCTGTGATTGGCATTTGCTTTGGTTCTCCGTAGGTGGCGCAGGTGGATGAAAATACAATATTATGTACCTCATGTTCCCGCATCTTATCCAGAAGCTTTATCGTGTTACATACATTGTTATTATAGTATTTCGAGGGTCTATCTACGGACTCTCCAACATAGGCATAAGCGGCAAAATGAACAACTGATTCAATGGGGTATTTATCAAATATCTCATCCAATCGGTATCCATCGGCCACATCACCTTTCTCAAATATTCCCCATTTTACACTTTCCTGGTGTCCATAAATCAGGTTATCGTATATCACTGTGGGAATACCTCTTCTGTTTATTTCTTTGTTTGTATGACTTCCAATATATCCGGCGCCTCCAACTACTAAAATCATATCTATTTCCTCCCACTATCTTATTACTCTAGTTCACTACATAGCTATAACCATTTCTTGAATAGTTCCCTCATGGCAATCCTTCTCCGTGAACCAGCAGGCAACAAAGTGTTCACCTTTTTCATGTCTATAGCAATTTCTATTCTAGTTGGTTTAAGACGGAACCTTCTTTTTCCTGTTGCTGCTTGAACTACATTTTTATATGCTAGATTTGTTGCATTATCGCACAAAATCATTTCATAAAACGGTATCTTTCTGGCATGTTCCCAGAACTTTTCTTCAAAATCGCAAAGAGGTGTATTCCAAGGTTTCCAACCACCTGCATAATGTATGATATTAGGTTCTAATCGTGCCTCTTGATATTCACGCCATAATATATAGGGAGTGTTCCTCATCTGTTCTATCCTGCTGTGACCACAGTGTTTCCAGTTAATGAGTATATTCCACTTCTGTGGCAGAAATTTTACTTTCCCTTGACACAGGATATTGAGGACATCCTGGTCCACCATTCGCCAGTTACGGGCTAGGGTTAGTTCCACCATTTTTTTGCTGCTCAATTCTTCTTTCATCTTTTTTAAATTTATAAGTAAGACACCAGCCTGGAAATAATCTAACGGATTTTTTAGTTTTAATGCATGGTCAATATATTTCCTCTGCGTCTCATCCGCCTTATATGTTCCTATGACATCCATATCCTTCACAGCTGCTAGATAGTATCCATCCACGTTTTCACTGTAAAGTTCTGCTACATCATGGCATATTATCATATCTGCATCCAAATAGAGCACTTTATCATATTCGTCTAATAAATCCAGAATAAAATACCGATAGAATGTTTCAACAGAGAAATGGTGATGTACGCGAAACGGTATTTGGCGTACCTGATTTGAGCAGTTACAAAAACGGATTGAAATATTATGCTTTTTACTGCCTATTTGCTTTACTATCTTCTGCAATTCCTCATCTACATCACTGTGCAGGATTATAATGTCCAAATTATTATCTTTGGAAAATGTGTCAATTAGTGAATGTATCATTGCTGATAAATAAGGAATGAATAGTCTGTTTGTTGCCATTACTACCGGAACCTGCTTTTCCTGAAATACTGGCTTTAACACCGGCTTAGGTTCGGTATTGCCAAAAACAATGTATGGAAGTTCACAAAAATTACCATACCCACCCTTTTTCAGTTTTGTATAGTATATTCCAAATAGCCGTTCAGCCAGATAAGCAGTGGCCCTTTGCTCTGTCTCACTATAATTAGAAAAGTCCACCCGGCGCTCATATTCTTCAAGCAGCGGAAACAACCATTCCATGTATGCTCTAAAGTACTTTTTTTTCATGACAAACATATTCATGAAGTAAAGTTCCTTTGATTGTAAATAAGAGTCCACAGCTTCTTTATAATCCGGTTGCAATTCCTCTAAAATATGAATCATCAAGTCCAAATCCTTTTGATAATGGAATTGGCAGTACTGTTCATAGGCTGTAAAATTTGACCGTTCACGTATCAGGGAAACAACATCATATTTCTGCACCACAGAAGAAATCGCTTCAGACATATTGGTTTCATCGGACGCCCAATTCTTTATATCTGTAATTTCTTGATAGGGCCGCGGATAAGTGGCACCAATACTTCCGGTTTTATCTACCGGGTACTCTTTTTGGAAAGAAAGGTATCTTCGATAGTGAAAGAAGCCATAATACTCTGCTTCTATATTTTTCCAGGCCCAGTATTGAACTGTTAGTTCACAATAGGTTTTATTCTTTATCGAGATATTTTCGCCTTCATCATCGTATCTCATTCCAGAAAAATGCCGATCTGAAAGAGCAGCCCCTGCTTGTACCGGAACCAGCATCGGATTATTCGGTACAAAACTCTCTTTATGACACGATATAAAAATTTTCACATCTAACATAACAGATTCTTAGCCTTCCCTTTCATATAAATCACATATAGCTTTTGTCTGTCCTATCATACGTAGGTGTCCATGTTCTAGCCAAATAACACGCGTACACATTTCTCTGATTTGTTCCAGGCTGTGTGAGACAAAGAATACAGTGGTGCCTCCGCTCATCAGTTCCAGCATTCTGGCCCTGCTTTTTTCCTGAAACGGTGCATCACCCACTGCGAGGATTTCATCTACTATCAGAATCTCAGGATTCACAACAGTTGCAATCGAAAAGGCCAGTCGCATCATCATGCCAGAGGAATATGTCCGTAGGGGTTCATCAATGAACTGTCCCAGTTCTGAAAATGCGATTATGTCCTGTTCACGTTCAATTAGATACTTCTTGGAATATCCAAGGATTGCTCCATTTAAAAACAGGTTTTCCCGCCCGGTTAATTCGCTATCAAAACCCGAGCCCAATTCCAGCATAGGAACAATATTACCATGGCAGGTAATTGCCCCTTTTGTTGGTTTCATAATACCTGCAACAATTTTTAAAAGTGTACTTTTTCCTGAACCATTTCTTCCGATAATTCCAATCACTTCACCTTTGTCAACCATAAAACTAATATCCTGTAATGCCTGGAAACAAACAGGTTTTGATTTTCGTGTCAATGCGGTTACTACAAACTCTTTAAGTGATTTGGGCTGATTACTTTCCAGACGGAAATTCATTGATATACGCTGTGCTTCTACAATTTTTGTTTTCAATTCCACGCCCAGCCTTTCTACAGATTCAACACAAAATAATCCTGCAATTTCTTAAATACAGCACTTCCGAGCAACAGAGAACCAATTGCATATAGCGCAGCAGCTGCAAAGGTCTTAGGTTCTGGCGAGATTCCATCCATAATAATTTTCCTGGCGAATGAGACATAACAATACATCGGATTCAACTCAAGTACCCAGCGGAAATTATCAGGAATTATACTTATGGGATAGAATAAGGCTGTTAAATACATCCACAGCATACTTATGATTCCCCACAAAAATTGTATATCTCTAAAAAATACCATAAGGGCAGATAAGAGCATACTTAAGCCCATTGTGAACACAATGACGCATAAAAATAAATACGGCAGTAGGATAAGCGCTCTAGTAAAGGTTTCTCCCGTCAGCACCATACCAACTAATATAGGAATCATCGACAATACAAAGTTAATTGTGGAAGATAGGACCTTCGTAACCGGGTACATATATTTGGGTACATAAACCTTTGTTATAAGGCTGGCATTCCAAACAATTGAGCCCAAAGACAGTCCGACTGCCTCTGTAAAAAAATTAAAAATCACCAAACCAGTCAGCATATAAATTGGAAAATTATCAATGTCCGGCTGGAATAGCTGCGAAAACACAATATACTGTACTGTCATCATGAGAAGCGGATTTAAAAGGCTCCATAGCACCCCTAAAAAGGAGCGCTTGTATCGGACCTTAAAGTCCCGTTCCACAAGCTGCCTGATTAAAAATCCATATTTTTTAAATGCTGCTGATGTTGTGAAAATCAAATCCCATTTTCCTTTTTTAAACCGCCAGACAGAATGGACATAGAACAAAGTAAATATCACCCAGAACACCGTTGCTATTTCGATATAATGTTTTCCTGTCCAGACTTCTTCCAATCCTGCGGCTGTCTGTCTATAGTAAAGCTGTTCGCCTGTTGCAAAATGAAAAAGTACTGCCACCACTATGAAAGCCAGCAGAAAAAACATATAAATTTTTAGGTAAAACCTGTTCTCCTTCATTTTTGTTTCCCTTTTCCTTTTTAATTAAATCTTCTGTAGATGTCTCGCATTTTTTTTTCAACCTGATGGATATCATATTTTTTTACCTCTTCAATTCCACGTTTTTTTAGTATCTTCCGCATTTTACCGTGGTTTAATAGAAAATGTATTTTAGATGCATATTCGAAAGGGGTGTTTTTTTTAACAAGAATTCCTTTACCGCTACCTAATAAATCCCTATTTCCCCGTATATCAGATCCTATTACAGGCACCCCAATAGCCATTGCTTCCATTAACGCTACAGAAAGCCCCTCCTGAAAAGATGGTAAAAGGAATAAATCAGCAATCTGATATAGTTCTAATATATCGTTCCTGTAACCTAGGAAATACACCTGTTCCATAATATCCAGTTTATTTGCTAACGCACATAATTCTTCTTTTAGAATCCCATGTCCGCAAATTACATAACATATATTTTTATTATTGAGCAATTTTAAGGCCTGTATCACTGCTGCGTGATTTTTTCTTGGTATTAATTCTCCGACAGATAAGAGAACTCTTTTCCCATCCGGTATGCCAAGACTTCTCCTTTTTCTAATTACATTATCCGGACATAGAATTGAGTGATTTATAAAATCAATGTCAATTCCAACACCAGGTACATAATCAACTCGATGACACGGAAACCTTTTGGCCCTTAGAAAATCCTCATGATTGATACATATTAACTGACTGGTATATCTGGCCAGAAGCCACTCTACAGGATAATATATGAGCCAATTAATCAATGGCGCCCCTTTAAAAAAATGGAAGCCATGAGCTGTATAGATAACCGCCTTGGCTGTGGACTTCCTAGCTGCAAGTCTTCCCAATGCACCTCCCATAGGGGTATGGCAGTGAATCAAGTCAAATGATTCCTGTTTAATAAGATTTTTAAGTTGAATATAGGCTTTTATATTATTTTTATTGAAGGGATTCCGACAAAAATCAATTTGATGACATTTTATGTTGGTGTTTTCCAGTCGGCTGTTGTCAGTCCCATAGGATGGCATTTGAAAATTTGCTGCATAATGTATTTCATAACCCATGCTTTCCAATATATGCACATTATTCATCTCAAACTGAGGAACAAAGCCGCTTACCGTTGTTATTAAAAGAGCCCTTTTTTTCATAATTCTTTATCCCGTTCTTTTTTTTCCATCTGCCACAATACTTCTTCTCTTTGTGGATTCTCCTGCCGGACCCCCTCTGTGCTTTCTTTCATGAATAAAATCTTGGGAGTCAGCAGAAGTAGCTTTAAATCCAGGAAAAGAGAATGATTCCGGATATACATAAGATCCAGCTTTAGCTTGTCATAAAATGTTGTGTTGTATTTGCCATATACCTGGGCATAACCGGTAAGGCCTGCTTTAAACTTTAAACGGTAAGAAAACTCCGGAATTTCTTTTTCGATTTCCCTGGCAAGTTCCGGACGTTCTGGTCTGGGGCCGACTAGTGACATCTCACCTTTCAAAATATTAAGAAGCTGTGGCAATTCATCCAACCGCATGCGTCTAAGAAATACTCCTATAGGTAAGATTCTGTCATCTTGTATTGATGCCCGCATAGCCCCTGTCTGGCATTCAGCATTCTGTATCATTGTACGGAACTTATAAATCCGAAATACTTTTCCATGCTCAGTCAATCTTTCTTGACTATAAAATACTGGCCCCTTGTCAGTGATTTTTATCAATACTGCAATCACAGCAAAGCAGGGAAGTGTTAATATTAAACCTATGAAGGATATTACGATATCAAACAGTCTTTTGAGATATCGCTGTTCTATTGATAATTCCTCATTCCTTGATAGCAAAAGAGGAGAATCAAACACATCTAGTTCTACCGAGGAACGCAACAATACATCCGATATTTTAGGCACTATGTAGGTTCGAATTGAGTGTTCAAAGCATTTCTTCAGTAATCTATTTCTCTCATGCGATGGAATATCTCCGATAATCACGGCATCATATTGCGTTGCTTCTCGCATAATCTGTTCTTGGCCAATTCCAATAGATACAGCGCCAGCTAAAATATACTTGTCCTCACGGAAATGAATCTTTTCTTCTAAATGAAAGACCGGATAACTGCCATAGACAAGTAACAATCTTCTGGCTGGAAATAGCTTTTGATATAACCATTGAAACAGGATTACCCATATTGTAACTACCCCAAATTCCAAAAAACTCATAAAAAGCATTGGGCAAACTGAATGAAATCTTTTATCCAGAAGAGAGATTTGGATGTATGTAATCAAATTCGTTGCTATAATTGACAGAATCTGAGACCAAATAAGATTTCTCTTTTTTAAATAGGAAATTTTAAAACCGCCATAGGTTCTGTTAAAAAAAATCAACAGGATAGTGTATAAAGCAACCATCAACCAGTTTCCTTTTCTCCAAAAGGGCATTTGTATTATTTTGTTGTAATAGTTATTCCAAATCAACCAGTAAACGATGGACACAAAAAAGACTGCATTGAATGAGAAAATAAACTTAATAAGACTTTTAAACGGTTCATATCGTTTTATATTTTGTTTCTTTGTAGTAGGACGGTTTCCATTGCTCTCATCTGTATTCATCACACTTCACTTCCTATAATGTCCCTTATACCAACAAAAAAGTCAGGCCCTTCCGGCCTGACCCACTCAGCGATAACAATCAAAATTATACATTACCAATCCACAACCTTATTAACAATCAATCTCTGCTCCGTACTGCTTTTCCTCAAATATATCCTTGTGGTTTCAATATTTTCATGCCCCATAAGGTCTGCCAGCAATGCGATATCATTAAAACGGTTAAGGAATGTTTTGGCGAACAGATGGCGGAAGGAATGGGGGTAAACAACTACGGGATTAATGTTATACCGGATGGCAAAGCTTTTTAACTGGATTGCAATCCCACGGGTTGTGATTAAATTCCCCTGACGGTTAAGAAAGATAAATCCACTATTCCGATTAAGTCCTTTTAGCCACTCCTGTGCCTCTTGCTGCAGGGAATCAGGAATGTATAATCTCCGCAGCTTCCCCCCTTTGGAATATAAATCCAGATAACCGATGTTAATGTGTTCAACTTTAATCTGAAGCAGTTCACTTATTCTGGCCCCGGTAGCTGCCAGGAAACGTATAACAAAATACCAGAGCATTTCATCATCACTTTTCAGACAGTTTTTAAAATAAATATAATCTGCTTCACTTATGACATTTTCTAAAAAATTCTTATGTTGTATTTTCACTGGTGGGATTTTCATATTAACCTTATTGATGCTCTCCAGATAACAGTTGATGGCCCTTATTCGTAGATTAACAGTTTCTGGCTTGTACGTTTCGATTAACCACAGTTTATACTGCTTAAGATTTTTTCGGGTTACAGTGTTATAATTTTTCAGATATTGCTTTAGGGCAAAGGAATAAGAGGTGATGGTGTTGGCGGACAGATTGTGATTCTTCAGATACTCTTCAAATTCTTCTAACATGGCATAAGCCCCCTTTCGACATTGATTGTATCAGACAGTTGGAAGTAATTTAAGGTGGGGGATTGGTTGATTCTTTTTTTCGGATATGTTATGATAAAACGCAGTGAATCAATAAAGGAGAGAAGCTATGGATAATCATAATTATGAGCAGGAGATTGATTTGAAAGATTTGATGTTTGCTGTTTTTCATAAATGGCGTGGAATTATTTTAGTTGCAGTTATATTAGGTATCCTGCTGGGCGGGTTTAAGCTGGGGTCCGGTTTAATTAATAAGGGGTCCGGTGAAAGCGTTGCGGATACAGAAGAAACTTATGCCGAGGACCAGGATATATATGAGAGGACCCAGGCTCTGTATGAATTGGAGATAGAGGACCTGAAGGAGAAGATAAAAGCCCAGGAAACATATCTTACCAATTCAATATTAATGCGGATTAGCCCGTATAATAAATATACTGCTTCTGCGGAAGTATTTGTAAAGACCGATGTCCCGGACAATACAGGCGGTGTTTATTTATTGCAGTCGGATCCGGCGGACGGTATTATTAAGGCATATGAGGGCATTGTAAAGAGAGCGGACGGATTAGATAGGATATCAGGGAAGAGCATTGATAATCAGTATATACGTGAATTGATTGGAACAAATGTTGACTATGAAGGAAATGTTCTGACTATCTCAGTTGCATATACAGATGAAGCAGGAGCTGTGGAAATATTGGATGCTCTTTTGAACAATCTTGAGAGCAAAAAAAATGAGATACAGGAAAAACTGGAAAAGCATGATTTGATTGTTATGGATGAGGTAGTGGGTGTCACTGCGGATCAGGGCTTGGCTGGATTGCAGCAGAACAACACAAATTCTTTTACTACCTTGCAGAAGAACCTGGCGGATAAAGAAAAAGCTTTTGAGGAACTGGTGGAGCCATCCCAGCCGTCATCCTTATCAGCTGCCTCCAGCCTTAAGAGTGGAATCAAGTACGGAGTGTTGGGTGGAGTGCTGGGAGCCTTTTTATCCATATTCTGTATATGCGTTGCATTTTTAATGAGTGACAGGCTGAACTCTGAAAAGGAACTTAAGAAACGTTTTGGACTCAGGATTCTTGGCGTTTTTTCACAGGCTCCCCGAAAACGGGCCTTTGCAGGCGTAGACGGATGGCTTAACCGGATGGAGGGAAAACGATTACGTCATCCGGCTGAAGTATATGAAATCATGGCTGTCAATGTAAGGAACTATATGCAGACAGGGAAAAAAATATTGATTCTTGGCTCTGCATCCAATGATAAAATGTCGGAGATTGCAGAGGAACTGAAAAAACGGGTGGATGGAATTGAAATTCAAATAGGCCAGGATATGGAACATTATGCAGAGACATTAAGCCTTCTTCCGGAAGCCGGTCAGATTATTCTGGTGGAAGAGAGGGGAAAAGCTAAATTTGAGGAAATACAGAGCCAGGTTGAAGTAATAAGAAGTCTGGATAAGGATATTATGGGCTGCGTAGTTCTATAGACCATGTTTTTGTAAGATAACAGTAAAGCTGGAAGTTCAGGATTGTGCTTCCGGCTTTTATTGGAATAGTAGCAGGACGAGAGGCACATATATAAGTATGGATAAAAATTAGATGTAAAAGACACTGCTATTGGGGATATTGAACCCATAGCAGTGTCTTCTTCAATGAATCAACATCTATTGCACAACCCGATAACTCCCTCTATCCGGCGTCGCCGTATCCCATTCCGGCATCCAGGCCCCATCGCTTCCAACCCAATAATACATCTCAATCGCATTGGACTTCACATAGCAGTCAGATTCCATATATCCATTATAATTAAAATAATACCACTTATCATTAATGATTCTCCAGCAGTCTGTTGCATAAGTTCCATCCCCATACTTAAACCTCCAGCCGGAGTAAGCCTTTTCCCATGTACCGTTTCCGCGGGACCAGGCATCCTCACGGGTCAGTACCTTGGCATCGGAGTCAGCCGACCAGCCGCTGGATTCTGTGGTATAGGTGCCAAGCGCACGTACATTAAATGTATATCTGCCTTCTGTATTAATATACGAACTGAAATCATGTGAACAACCCGTCTCTGTTACTGTGGCCAGCAGGCGGTTATTTTTATACAGTTTCACCTCATATTTTTCTGAACCCTCTACTTCGTCCCATACAGCAGTATCGCCATTCCAGCTTGTAGCCGTGGTTGCAGGCAGATTGCCGGAAATCTCGGGAAGGTAGACCTGCAGGATTAGTGAACTTCCATCTGATTCAATGTGGGATTCCTTATACTGCACTCCCAGACCGGACAGGGTAAAGTTATTTCTCTTAATGTCAGAGAAGCGGTATCCATCCCGGGCGGATAATTCCACCTCAGCTTCAGGTCGCTCACCAAAGATCCAGGTGTCATCGTCTTTTACATATACCGTTCCCTCAACCTTATACTGGCTACTGCTGGAACTGGCATAGATGTTGCCTACAATATCGCCGCCTCTGGGGGATTTATCCCAGGAAAAGGATAGGGAGACGGAAGTAATGGATTTTTCCTGGGCATAGGCGCTGATAAAACTGCCGGCAGCCAGGCAGGCTGCTAAAATAGAAATTGCAATTACTCTTTTAAACATAGAATTACTCCTTTCCATAGGAATTAAACTGGTAGATGAATGTTTAGTGATTATTTTTATTGTAACGTATAATCGGGAAAATGTCTAATGTTTGCAGAAAAATGATGGAATGCTGGAAATAGTAGAATACTGGAAATAGTGGAATACTGGAAATAATGGAATACTGGAAAGGATGGAATAAGGGCAGCAATGGAACACTGGAAATGAAGGGATATTCAACATAAAAAGGGAACAGATAAAAATATAAATATTTAAAAAATCATTACGGAAAATGGTCGGATTTCATGATGAAAATTAAGATTACATAATAGCTCACATATACTATAATAGATTAATAGGTATATTCATGGTCGTAGTATTGTCAAATAAAAGAATGTAAGCAGCGCCCTAATATAGAAGAAAGAACAAATGAACGAGATACATAGAAAAATGGGATGCAAGATGATGAAGGTATATAAACATAAAAAATATTTGCATAAAAGAAAGAACATAGATGTACGGAGACTTAAAAGTAGAGAGATATAAAAAAATATAGGTACATAAAAGTATAGGTAAAAAAAGTATAGGTACACAAAAGCGTAGGTAAAAAAAGCGTAGGTACGCAAAAGCATAGATACATAAAAGCATAGGTAAACAAAAGCATAGGTAAACAAAAGCATAGGCACACAAAAGTGCAGAGTCATAAAAGCGCAGAGTCACATAAACACAGAGTTATATAGCACAAAGTAACAGATTCATTAAGCCACAAAAGGAATATTACCAAAAAGCCAGTCAATAATTTAATGTGATATACGGTCAATCAAAGCCGGTATCCGCCCAAAGACACATCCATTTCCCTATTTCATAATGAAAAGAAAAAAGCAATGGCGGCTCTGCATTTTCTGGAGCCGCCCTATTGGACCAATATGCCACACAGAAATCAAATAGAAAAGAAGGAGGATAATACATGGGACACCTGACCACCCGCGACGCCTACAAAAACCTGAGTGACCGCATCAACTGGTTTACCCAGGGCGCACCGGCGTCTGAGACATTGTATAAGATTTTGCAGGTATTATATTCGGAGAAGGAGGCGAAGTGGGTTGCGCTGCTTCCTGTGCGTCCGTTTACAGTGAAAAAGGCTGCAAAGATATGGCAGACGTCTGAGTATAAGGCAGAGCGCCTTCTGGACCATCTTTGTGAAAAGGCCCTGCTGGTGGATTCCTGGCACAAAGGGGTCCGCCAGTTCGTGATGCCGCCGCCAATGGCTGGATTCATTGAGTTCGCCCTGATGAGGACCAGGGGGGATATTGACCAGAAATACCTGAGCGAGTTGTATTACCAGTACATGAACGTGGAGGAGGATTTCATCAAGGACCTGTTTTATGCCACGGAGACAAAGCTGGGGCGTGTTTTTGTCCAGGAGCCGGTTCTTACCAACGATAAAATGAACCACATCCTGGATTATGAGCGGGCCACCCATATTGTGGAGGAGGCGGAGTATATCGGACTCGGTTTATGCTATTGCCGCCATAAGATGTCCCATGCAGGCCATCCCTGTGAAATTGACGCGCCCTGGGATGTGTGCCTGACCTTTGACAATGTGGCCCGTTCCCTGGCGGAACATGGGGATTACGCGCGGCTTATCTCCAAGGAAGAGGCACTGGATGCCCTGGAGCGCTCCTATGCCAGCAATCTGGTGCAGATTGGGGAAAATGTCAGGGAGCACCCGGCATTTATCTGCAACTGCTGTGGCTGCTGCTGTGAAGCCCTGCAGGCGGCCCGGCATTTCAGCCCTATGCAGCCCGTTGCCACAACCAACTATATACCGGACATTTCCGAAGAGAGATGTGTGGGATGCGGGAAGTGCGCAAGGGTCTGTCCGGTACTGGCTATTTCCATGAATGAGGATGGGAATGGGAAACGGAGGCCTCTTTTGGACCGGGACATCTGTCTGGGCTGCGGCGTGTGCGCCAGGAACTGCAGCGTTAAGGCGATTGAACTTAAGAAACGGCCGGAGCAGATCATAACTCCGGTAAACAGTACGCACCGGTTCGTGCTTCAGGCAATCGAAAAGGGTACCCTGCAGAACCTTATTTTTGATAATCAGGCATTTGCCAACCACAGGGCCATGGCGGCCGTGTTCGGCGCTATCCTGGACCTGCCTCCTATTAAGCAGGCCATGGCCAGTAAACAGTTTAAATCTATTTATCTGGACAGGCTGCTGTCCATGCATAAGGAGAGGAGAAAATGATTGTCAGTGTGAGCCGCAGAACCGATATTCCGGCATTTTACCCGGATTGGTTTTTCCGGCGTCTGGAGGAGAAATACGTTTATGTGAGAAACCCCATGAATCCCCGTCAGGTCAGTGAACTGCGTCTGGACCGGGATTCGGTGGACTGTTTTGTGTTCTGGACAAAGAATCCCGGGCCTATGATGGACCGGCTATCCGCGCTGGATGAGATGGGATACCCATATTATTTCCAGTTTACGCTTACTGCTTACGGTACAGATTTGGAACCCGGAGTTGCGGATAAGGATGAAATGATAAAGATTTTTCGCAGGCTTTCCCGGCGCATAGGACCGGAGCGGGTAGTGTGGCGCTATGACCCTGTTCTGCTTGGCGGGGACTATACAATCCAGTACCACAGGGAGTGGTTTGAGAAAATGTGCAGGGCTCTCTGCGGATATACAGAGTCCTGCGTAATCAGTTTTCTCGACATGTATTCCAGGATAAAGAAGAATATGGAATATCAGGGGATTTTACCTCTGAGCCAGGAGGACATCCGTATTCTGGCTTCTATTTTAGGACCAATTGCAGCCAGGTACGGTATAAGGATGAGCACTTGTTCGGAGGAAATGGACCTGGAAGAATATGGGATACGGAAGGGGAAGTGCATTGATGACCGCCTCATAGAATCCATTACGGGACATCATCTGGATGTGAAAAAGGATGATACGCAAAGGGCTTCATGTGGCTGTGTGAAGAGCGTGGATATAGGAACCTATCACACCTGCGCACATTTTTGCAGGTACTGCTATGCGAACCTGAGCCAGCGTCAGGTGGAGGAAAACAGGAGACAGCATAATCCTGATTCGCCTCTTCTGATTGGCAGCCTTCGCGGGGACGAGAAGATAACGCCCCGGGGGATGAAGTCTGTGATAAAAAAGACATAGATTGGAACGACATTAGATGAAGATCAGACAGATAACAGCGGCCGTGGTATGCGCTCTGGTGATTGCAGGTGAGGCCGCCACCGCTGCCTGCGCAGCAGAACGCTGGAACGGGAATATGGAAGGCCGGAATGCGGAAAGCCAGAATGGAAATACGGAAGGCCCAAATGTGGAGAGCTGGGACGAAAACGTCGAAATCACAGCCCACAGAGGCGATTCATCGGAGGCGCCGGAAAACACAATTCCGGCATTTGAGGCAGCCATTGAAAGCGGGGCCGACTGGATTGAACTGGATGTGGGCGTTACAAAGGATGGCGTTCTGGTAGTGCTCCATGATGAGGATTTAAAAAGGGTTGCAGGCGATTCCAGAAAAATAGGGGAACTGACTTTTGAGGAGGTGCGCCGTCTGGATGTAGGAAGCAGTTTTGGTCCAGACTTTAGAGGAGTTGGCATACCCTCATTGGAGGAAGTGCTGGATTACTGTCAAGGCAGGGTCCTGCTGAATATTGAGATTAAATATCGGAAAGGCCAGGACCTGGCTTTCATTCCCCGTCTGGTGGACCTGATCCGTCAAAGAGAAATGCTGGACCAATGTATGATAACCTCTTTTAATTACGGCTGCTTGCAGATGGTGAAGATATTTGAGCCAGCGCTTAAGACCGGACTTATCAGCTCCAGGCCCATTGCGCAGCCCGAGATTTATACGAGTGCGGATAATTTTGTACTCAGCATTGAACTGATTGAACCGGATACCGTGAACCGTATCCATGAACTGGGGAAGGAAGTCATTGCCTGGACGGTTAATGACCAGTATTCGGTGGAGAAATGCAGGAAAGCCAGAACCGATAATATCATTACGGATAATCCGGACAATATCATCCCGGATTGATTGCCAAGACTACAATGACATATCGCCCGGGATACCATATGCAGAATGCCACATGCAGAATACTACATGCGGGATACCGTATGCGGGATGCTATATGCGGGATGCTATATGCGGGAAAGCATATGCGGGATACCATATGAGGAATACCACACTACCACATCCGCAATTGTATCCCGGCAGGTATATATTTTCCAAAAAGGCCCATAATATCCATATATTACCGGCAGGCCGCCGGAAATGGAGGAAAGATTATGAGATTACCGAGGCATATTGGAATCATACCGGATGGAAACCGAAGGTGGGCTTTGGACCGGGGGATGGAGAAGCCGGATGGATACAAACATGGTATTTCACCGGGAATGACGCTATACCATATGTGCCGCCAACTGGGTATTGAGGAAATGTCTTTTTATGGATTTACCGTGGACAACACCAAGCGCCCCAGCGCCCAGCGCCAGGCATTTACAAAAGCATGCGTGGCGGCTGTGGAGGAACTGTCAAAGGAGGATGCCAGCCTGCTTGTACTGGGCAATACCCAGTCCCCCATGTTTCCTCCGGAACTTCTTCCCTATACCCGGCGCCATGATTTTGGGGCTGGCGGGATGAAGATAAATTTTCTGGTTAATTACAGCTGGGAGTGGGATATGGGATTTAAAACGGAAAAGTCCGGTACTGATTCTGCTGCGTCCGGCATGATTGGACCTGTCCTCAAAACGGCTGAGGTTTCCAGGATTGACCTGGTCATCCGCTGGGGCGGCAGGCGGAGACTGTCAGGATTCCTGCCGGTCCAGTCCGTTTATTCGGATATATATGTGGTGGATGATTACTGGCCTGATTTCAGAAAAGAGCATGTGGAGGATGCGCTTAAATGGTATTCTGGCCAGGACGTTACATTGGGAGGTTAAAAAAGATATGAGTGTGGGAGTGTAAGGCCCTAAGGGTATGTGGCTATGATAGTATGTGGCCTTAAGGGCATGTACCCTTAAGCGTATACTTTTATAAAGTATGGGTTGCCAGGCTGTGGCAGCGCCGGGAAATGTATCTGCGGTTCGTTTGGATTGGCAGCGCATGCATTTTCGGGCGCTGTTGCATATTAGCAGAGGAAAGCGAAATTTCTACAATAAAGCGATTGTTTTCAACATATATGGACAAAATGGTACAGGGGGGTGTAAAATATCATAAATAAATTAAGCAGTACGGGGAAAGTATTATGATACATATAGCAATTTGCGATGATGACATACAGCTATGTAACCAGCTGGAAGATTATATAAGGAAGTGGAGAAAAGAAGGAAGGAAACTGGAAGCAGAGGTATTCAACACAGGGAAGGAATTTGAGAAGGCTCTCAAGGAGCGGTATTTCGATTTGATTTTTCTGGATATCATCATGAAGGACTGCAGTGGGATTGAGTTGGGACGGTTTATCCGCGAGGAGCTTAACAATGACAGCAGCATGATTGTATATATGTCTGGATACGGAGACGAATACGCTTTGGAGTTGTTCCAGTTCCAGCCCTTTCATTTTTTAAAGAAGCCTTTTAAGATTGAAGAATTTCAAGCCATTTTCTGTAAGGCGTGTGAGAAGATACAGGGAGATACGGGTATCTTCGAGTTTAAATCCAACCGGACCGTGTATCGGGTCCCGCTGAAGGATATCCATTATTTTGAAGGGGATAACCGGCGGGTTAAAATCGTAACCGGCACACACACATATCATTGTTACTCCACCATAGAAAATCTGTTTTCAAAAATTGACATGGAGCAGGCTGGGTTCATCCGCCTGCATAAATCCTATGCTGTGAACCTGCGGTATGTGGCAAAGTTCAGCGTCAGGATGGTAACATTGTTTGATGGGGAGGAGTTTACAATCAGCGCCCCGTTTAAGGAAAATGCCCAACGTCAGTATGAGATTTACAGCGAAAAAATCAGCAGGACAAAGTGATTTTGCAGGGAAATGAATTATCAGATAAAATGGACAGGAGGCCCGTATTTTAAGATTGGAGGGGCCTCCTGCTTTTTATTAGATATCCGATTTCCTGTTATATGAATGGCGCAGAACAAAATGATTGGTTTAGGAAATATGGTGTATTGGCTCAAAAGCATTGCAAATGGTCATATTTTCAATATAATTAGTATTATATAGGTGCATAAGTGAAATTTAAAGACTTGTTGCCATGTGGAATGGAAAAGAAGGCTGCGGCAGGGGGAGGATACGGATGAAAAGGTGCGGCATAAAATGTACCCTATTAAGCGTACACGGCAGGAAGGGCATCTGACCTTTGGCGGCATAGGCATGGAGTTGAGTTGGCAGCCTTTCTGGCTGCGTCAGTTTGAGGGAGGTATTACATGGCAGGATATTTATCACCAGGAGTTTATGTGGAGGAGTACGAATCAGGGACAAAGCCCATGGAAGGCGTAGGGACCAGCACAGCCGGATTCATTGGGGCGGCAGAGAGGGGACCGGTGGAAGGGGCTCCTGGGTTGGTGACTAATTTTGCTGAGTTCACGCGGATTTACGGTGGTTATCTGTCGGCTGATGAATATGGTGATTATCGGTTTCTGGCTTATGCGGTGGAACATTTCTTTATCAATGGAGGGTCCAGGGCATTCATTGCCAGGGTGGCGCCCAAAGACGCGGTCTGCGCAAAAGGCATGCTGCCGGATGAAGCGGCCCAGGTGCTTGTGATGACGGCCAGGAATCCCGGAACGTGGGGAAACCGTCTGAAGGTGGTGATTTCTCCCTCCAGCAAGGCTAAGACACAGATAATGGAGGTGATGGGGACCCCGGCAGATAAGTGTTATGCGGTGAAGAACGGAGCCGGCTTCTGTGCAGGGGATGTGGTGGAATTTTCAGATGGGGAACAGTTGGTCTATAACCGGATTATAAAGAGACAGGATAATCTCATTACCTTTGAACAGGAATTTGGGATGGATGTTACGGACCGGCAGCTATTACCATCCAAGGTAATCCGAACCTGTGAATTTAATATGGAAGTCAGGTTTGAGGATATGGTGGAGAATTATGATTACCTATCCTTTAACAGCAGTATTGATGAATTTGTGGAAAGGAAAGCAGCCAAGTCTCGGTTGATAACAGTGGCGTTGCGGAGTCAAAATGCCAATGGCGGCAGTTTTTCCGGGACTGCATTGGATTCAGGAAGCAGGTCTTGGACCGCAGCGGGCGGGGAGGAAAAAAGAGCCTGCATTCCAGCATTCATCCAGCCGGCCGAAAGCGGCAAAGCTGCGATATCTGTTGATTTTGCGGGGGGAAGTAACGGCAGTGCGCATGGCATGGCTGCTGTTGATTTCATCGGAGTGGACAGTGGGAGCGGACAGCGTACCGGTATCCAGGCATTTTTGGATAATGATGTGGTTTCTATCATGGCGGTGCCCGGTGTTACGGACCCCGATGTGCAGCTTTCACTGGCAGCCCACTGCGAGAAACTGAACAGCCGGTTTGCGGTCCTGGATATGCCCAGGGCTGCAGGAACCGTGCAGGAAATCCTTAAACACAGGCACATTCTTGATACTACATATGCTGCTTTTTATCATCCCTGGCTCAAGGTGTTTGATCCTCTGGATAAACAGAACATCTGCATACCGCCGTCAGGTTCCATAGCCGGTATCTATGCCAGAAGCGATAACACCAGAGGCGTGCATAAGGCTCCTGCCAATGAGGTGGTTCAGGCCTGCGTTGGGCTGGACATGCAGTTTAACACCGGTCAACAGGATTTGCTGAATCCAGAGGGCGTGAACCTGATACGTGCATTTCCGGGAAGGGGTATCCTGGTATGGGGCGCCAGGACGGCCAGCAGTGACAGCAGATGGAAATACGTTAATGTCCGCAGGCTTTTCATTTTTATGGAGGAATCCATCAAGGCCAATACTAACTGGGTTGTATTTGAACCAAATGATGAGATGCTGTGGGGGCGGGTCCGCAGGACCATAGAAGTGTTCCTGGACGGCTTGTGGAGAGGAGGAGCCTTGGCCGGATCGGTGCCGGAAGAGGCATTTTTTGTGCAGGTCGGGCGTGATACCATGAGTCAGGATGATATCGACAATGGAAGGCTGATTTGTGTTATCGGCGCGGCTCCGGTGAGACCGGCTGAATTTGTGATAATCCGTATCTTTCAGAACACAGGGATGCCCAGTGACATATGATGAGGGCTGGCGGAGTGGGGCAGGATATGTATCCGGCGCCAGGGGCCGGACATCATCAATCATAATCAGGAGGAATTAGATTAGATGGCAGTATATCTAGGAACAGATTTCAGATTTGAATTAGAGATAGAAGGATTGTGCGCAGGTAGGTTTATGGAAGTGTCCGCAGGCGGCGCATCCAACGAATCTGTGGGGTACAGGGACTGCAATATGGCTTTGGAGCTGCCCCATAAGGTGGCAGGTTTGGGAGAATACAGTAATATCATCCTTAAAAAGGGGGTGATTGAGGAATCGGTGCTGCGCGGCTGGCTGGCCAAAGGGCTGACAGAGGCAGTGGAGCGCAGGACGGTTACCGTCAGTCTGCTGGATGAAAACCAGAATGCGGTCGTGTCATGGCAGATCATCAATGCCTGGCCGGTCAAGTACACGACCCCGGATATCAGCGCGGTTTCCAGCGGTATTGCCATTGAGACATTGGAACTGGCCCACGAAGGTATGACTAGGAAATAATAATGATGGAAATGTCTGCTGCCCATATGTAAAAGGCCCCACCGTATTGCCCTGGTGCCAGGAAACTGGATGATTACAGCCAGGTATGCGGCTTATATATCATTAGGAAGGCAGGGAATGTGACGGCAGGGATAAACAGGATAATAGCAGGATTGGGAGGATGCGGATGCAGGATATGGTAACGGGACTGGTTAAACAGAACCTAAATAAAGAACACAAGAATATGGTACTGGTAGAGTACCGGCTGGCTGAAGGGGGAACGATGGAAATGGACTGGATGCCGGTGATGATGCCCTATGGAGGGCCGGGATATGGAATGTACCTGATGCCGGAAACAGGGACCGAGGTGGTGATAGGATTCCGGTTTGGGGACAGGAGCAAGCCATTTGTGATGGGGGCCCTTCTGGAAAATATGGATTCGGTTCCTGAGGCAGGCGGAACCGGGAATATCCCGGCCAGAATGTTGAAAACAAGGACCGGTTTCACGGTTTCTGTGGATGAGGAACAGGATGGGTTCCTGTTTACGGACCCGGCTGGACAGAATCAAGTGGCCGTCTCTTCTGGGAAGGACCATGGGAGTCTGGTAATTGACATCAGGGAAAAGGTGGAAATCCGTCTGGGCGGGGAAGCGTATCTCACCTTGGAGAAAGAGAATGCCACGTTTGCAGGTAATATAACGGTCAGCGGGGAGGAAATCCATCTGAAGGCAGAAAAGGACCTCTCTGTCTGTTCGCGGAACATGACTCTTGATTCGGGCAGGATGCTTACATTGAAAGGACAGGATATTAATGCTTCACCAGTCCAGGGATTTAAGCTGGACGGGATGAAAGCGGACATAACACCTTCACAGAATATAAATGTAAAGACCATGCATCTGAAAGCAGAGGGAACGGCTGCACAACTGTCTGCCCTGACCAGTCTGCAGCTGAAATCAGACGGTATCGTTGAGGTCAAGGGATCCATGGTGAAGCTGAACTAAAAGGTTTTGGAATAGACAGGGTTATCCGGATATGCAGGTCCAGCTGGGTAGATTCCATATAGAGCGGAGATTCCATATAGAGAAAAATTGATATAGGAGGAAATATATATGCCATGTTGTGTCTGCGCAGGCGCATCCATCACCTGCTCATTCGGTGCTGCGCCATCAGTATTAAATGTTCTGCCTGGGGCCAGGGTCATGAGCTCCCAGGCCCTTGCATCCATCATGGATAACATTTCCGTGATGAATATTATGCCGTTTGGTATGTGCAGCAGTCTTGCCAATCCAAATGTGGCAAGTGCCACTGCTGCGGCTTTGGGAGTGCTGACGCCCATGCCCTGTATGCCTATGATTGCCGGACCTTGGATGCCAGGCAGCCCGAAGCTGTTAATCGGCGGCAGACCTGCCCTTACCAGTGATTCCATGCTCATGTGCCAATGGGGCGGCGTCATTCAGATAGCATTTCCGGGAACCGTGAATATACAATGCTGAGCCGGTGCATACTAATCCCGGAGGTGATATGAATGAGTCCGAAGGAATTAAATTATATTGAGGATGCCCTGGGACATGAGCAGTTTTTAAAAACCCAGTGCCAGGAGGCCATCCAGAACCTGCAGGATCCAACCCTTAAGAACCAGGTCCAGCAGATGACGCAGAAACACCAGCAGATATTTGACAACTTTTATAATCTTGTATAAGGAGGAAGAAGAGAATGGATGACAAGTGTATCATGGAGAACCTTCTCCTGACAACCAAAGGCGTATGCGACTTATATATGCACGGCACCATCGAAGCTTCCACTGCCAATGTGCATCAGACCTTCAACCAGGCTTTAAATGATAGTCTGTGCATGCAGGACGATATTTATAAGGAGATGTCAGCAAAAGGCTGGTATCAGATGGAGCAGGCAGAGCAGCAGAAGATTATGAAGGTAAAGAACCAGTTTGCCGGGATGTAAGTAACAGTCAGGATATAAAAGGAGCGCCAGCTGTAGCGCTCCTTTTTAAATGATAATCATCCAGCCTCATACATATCCTTAATCATCCGTACCGTCCTGTCCATACCAAGGCGGCTTATATTGAGAAGCATCTGATGGGAATCAATGCTGCCCCATTTGCGTTTGGTGTAGTTTTCGTAATAGTTCTTCCTGCGGCGGTCCGTGGATTTGATGGCAGCGACCGCATCCTTTTCGGAGAAATTATAGCGTTCCATGATACGGCGTACCCGGTCTTCCATGGAAGCGCAGATGAATACGTCAATCAAATCCGGATAATTGCGGAGTACATAATCACCGCACCGTCCCACAATGATACATGGCCCCTTTTTGACCAGGGCTTCTATGATAATGGTCTGGGTCACATAAGTACTGTCATTCAGGGAAAGTCCATATCCGGTAACGGAGTTAGGTTCCTTTGGAATCTGATAGTTGGCTAAGAAGGTAGAGAGGGCGGATTCATCAACCTTTTCCACGCTGACAGGGGATTGTCCCATCTTTTCGGCGGCCATCTCCACCAGGTTCCTGTCATAGAGAGGAATCCCCAATTGGTCTGACAGCCTTTGGGCTGCTTCATGTCCTCCGCTTCCGAACTGACGGGCTATGGTGATAATCTTATGGCTCATAGTTCCACTCCTTTCCAACTCAAAGAGTATAAATGTATGAATAAGTTGTTATATATATTATTATAACGCACGATTCATACAATTGATATAAAAAGTTTGAAAATTTTTCCTGTTTTTTATCCATCTGTCCTATCATACCAGTTGGTTTACCTTCCGTATCAGCAGCCGGGGGCCAAGCGCCACATCAGCATCCGCAGACTGATTCCTTACATCAGTGGCTGCAGTCTGATTCCCAATATCCGCAATGATAGCCGCATCCACCACATAAACAGACGGAGAACCATCTGCTATATCTGTAGCCGTAGGCTAATCCCCTACATCCGCATCCGCAGCCATCCTTCACATCAGCATCCGGAGAACCATCTGCCATATCTGTTGCCGGAGTCTGATTCCCTACATCCGCCGCTACAGCCGTATCCTTCACATCAGCCGCCAGAGAACCATCTGCCATATTAGCAGCCGGAGTCTAATCCCCTACATCCGCAGATGCAGCCGTATCCTTCACATCAGCCGCCAGAGAACCATCTGCATATCTGTAGCCGGAGTCTAATCCCCTACATCCGCATCCGCAGCCTCATCCCCCACATCCGTGGCCGCCGCTTCATCCCGGGCCTGTGCCCGCTTTTCGTGCATCAGGTCCCAGATGGTATCGTGCATCCATTTTACCGTATCGTTCAGGATTTTGTTTTCCGTGTCCAGGTTCATGATTACATTGTTCATTTCCGCAATGATTTCACGGCTGTTGTAACGTTTATGCGGGGCGGTCAGCCGCTCCACAAGGGAGGGATTGGTTTTCAGTATCTCCTTTGAAAGGAATTCATCCCGCTCATCACAGGACATCCGCATGAATTCCGTGTAATGCATCCGTACCATATACATTGCCTCTTCACAGCCGCACTTTGGGCATTGCGGATGCCGGGAGGTCTGGTAATAAGCATAATGCCCGCATTTGGGGCAGTAAAATACAGCAAGTTCTCTCATAATCGTCCTCTCCTGATACAGTCTTAATAATATAGATAGCGTTTCAGAAGGGAAAATATACCACTTTTTTGTATAAATAGTGTAATTTCGGCAAAATGCACAAAAAAACGGCAGACTGATTAGCTAGTCTGCCGTGTATATGGGATGCCTTATAGTGAACGGATGATGGCAGTCCCTTTTCTTACTGGATTACACCTTCGGTGTTTACGGTCCAGATTTTATCGTTTTCGTCTTTGAAGTCTTTGAAGCCATTGCCCAGCTCTGGTTTTGCTGTGGACTTGGAGGAGGATCCTGCCTTCTGCACGGTGCCGTTGGCATTTACCAGGTACTGCTTGTCATCTAAGGTTACAGGGGCAAAGCGCAGGTCCTTGTCGGCTTCCTGACGCAATCCGTATACGTACAGCACGTTATCCTTGATGCCGTGGTAACCCTGTCCCTTTCTGGAACCGTCTGTGTGGAAGTACCAGTTCTGTACCTCGCCTAAGTCCTCATCATAGATGGACTGCTTACCGGTCTTCATCACGCCTTCCTCGTCAAAGTAGAAGTTGGCAATGGAACCATTATCAATGTTAACTACCTGCTTGCCGGTCTGCATTTCACCCTTTGTGTTAAATGCATACTTCCTGGAATCAATGGTGAACAGCTCCAGGCCCTTTTCTGCATGGTAAGGCTGGCCTTTCTTAAAGTAGAAGCGGTAGAGTTCTGCCTCTTCGCTGATGCCTTCAACGCCTTCAATGGTTCTCCAGCCGTCAGCGCGCTTGCCGTCTTCATCATAGTACTGATAACCTGCTACAGTTACCTCTGTCTGCGCGGGAGTTGCCTCTGAAGGGGTTGCCTCTGCTGCATTTTCCCCAGATGCTGTCTCGGATGCAGGAAGCTTGAACCATCCTGTCTGCATGCGTCCGTCTACAAATGTATAGTAGTCGCCGTTTATCTTCTTGTCTATTTCATTTTCAACCCTTTTTCCTGTATTGTCAAAGAAGAACCATGACTCAAGGTATTCAGGATCATCGGTTTCATCTTCCAGAAGAACCCATCCTGTTTTTCTGCTGCCGTCCTCACCCAGATAATAATTGAAGCCGTCAACTGTAATGGAACCGGTCTGCATGATACTGTCTTCGTTAAAATAGTACCACTGGCCGTTAATGGATGCCCACTTGGAGGTCAGGGCCTTGCCGTCCCTTCCGTAATAATAGTACAGATGCTCCTGTGCGTCATCCTCATTCCAGAAATCTTCATTCTCTACGGAAACCCATTTCATGCTCACACGTTTTCCGTCTTCTCCTACGTAATACTCATCAATCTGCATGTTGGAGGCGCGGACTCCGTCGGAATCCAGGTAATACCAGTCATCGCCGTTTTTCTTCCAGGTATCGGTTACCGCATCACCATAGGAATCATAGTAATACCAGTTTCCGTTTTCCTCTGTCCAGCCCACGCTTTTAGCGAAAGCAGTGGAAGCGGTTGTTGGTAAGAAAGCAGGGGTTACTGCTGCCATCAGCATTGCAGTGGATAATACAGCCAGAACTTTAGTCTGTTTTTTCATAATATTGAATCTCTCCTTTTTGATATGTGTTTTTGTCTGTGGCCGAAAATCCGTCGTTGCATTACATGGTTCATTATAGCGGACAAATATGTGGAATGATAGTGATGGTTGCTGGAAGTTCTGGAATCCGCTGGGGGCAGGGGGGAGACCCCTTTCTTCTTTATTATGCATGCCTTATCGTAAGAGAAATTTAGTATTATTTTCCCCTATTTTATGCTATACTCTCGATATATGTACATTTTTGCAGCAATGGGATTAAGAACAGGGAGGGAGACCGCAGGATGAAAATCAAGATTTCCAATTATATAGCAGCCAGACTGGTGGAGGCAGGAATCTGCCAGGCGTTCATGGTGACCGGGGGAGGCGCCATGCACCTGAACGATGCCCTGGGCCACCAGGAAGGGCTGCACTGTATCTACAACCACCACGAGCAGGCCAGCGCCATGGGGGCGGAGGCTTATGCGAGGATCCACAACAGGATTGCCGCCCTTTGTGTCACCACGGGGCCAGGGGGAACCAACGCCATTACCGGAGTGGTAGGAGGATGGCTGGATTCCATTCCCATGCTGGTGCTTTCGGGCCAGGTGCGCTATGACACCACGGCACGTTTCTCAGGGGTGGGGATCAGGGCCATGGGCGACCAGGAATTTGACATCTGCAAATCCATTGACTGTATGACCAAGTATTCCGAGATGGTAATCGACCCCATGCGTATCCGTTACTGCCTGGAAAAGGCATTGTATCTTGCCAGGTCAGGCCGTCCGGGACCATGCTGGCTGGATATTCCGCTGAATGTCCAGGGCGCATTTGTGGAAGAAGAGGAATTGGTGGGATTTGATTCCGCGGATTATGAGGCTGGCGGGGACGGCTGGGCAAAGGCCGGGACCATGGAGCATGCACAGGGCGGCGCTGGGAGCGCAGAGGCCGCCTGCGGGGACGGTCACAGCCACAAGATCCTTCAGGACCAGGCCGGCCATGGAGAACACCGCCAGGTGCTTCCGGGCAAAGTAAAGCCATCTGTTGCACAGGAGATTATTGACAGGATAAGAAAGGCCGCCCGTCCGGTCATCAATGCGGGGAACGGCATCCGTATTGCGGGCGCCCATGAGATATTCATGGATGTGGCGGAGAAGCTTGGGATTCCGGTCATTACCGGATGGGACAGTGAGGACTGTATGTATGACGCCCACCCCCTGTACGTGGGCCGGGCCGGCAACATGGGGGACAGGCCTGGCAATTTCGCCATCCAGAACAGTGATTTGGTGCTGTCCATAGGAAGCCGCTTAAGTATCCGGCAGGTTGGGTATAATTATAAGACCTGGGCAAGGGAGGCATTTGTTATTGTCAATGACATTGACGAAGAGGAGCTGAAGAAGCCGTCCATCCATGCAGACATGCCTGTCCATGCAGATGCAAAGGATTTGCTGGAGCAGCTTAATCTTGCCCTGGATGATGTGCTTGCGGCAGAGGCGGACCGGCTGCCTGAGAGCCTGAGCCGTCCTGGCAGAAAGCAGATATTTGATGGGGGAAAAGGCCTTAGGGAAATGAACTGGAGCCAGACCTGCGCCATGTGGAAGGAACGCTATCCCGTTGTCCTGCCAAAGCATTTTGAACACGGGGATGAGGCGCCGGTCAATGTATATGCATTTATTAAGGAAGTAAGCAGCCGTCTGAAGGAAGGCCAGATTACCGTGGTAGGTAATGGGTCTGCCTGTGTGGTGGGCGGACACGCGTATGTGCTTAAGAAGGGACAGCGTTTTATCTCCAATTCAGCCATCGCAGCCATGGGATATGACCTGCCTGCAGCCATTGGGGCCTGGGCTGCATCCAGGAAAAACCAATGCTACAGCATGGGAAGCGATAAGACCGGGGATGACCTGATACTGGTTACAGGGGACGGCAGCCTTCAGATGAATATCCAGGAGCTGCAGACCATCATCCATCACAGGATGAATATAAAGATTTTCGTGATTAATAACGGCGGTTACCATTCCATCCGCCAGACCCAGAAGAACTTCTTTGGGGAACCGCTGGTGGGAATCGGCGTGGACAGCGGGGATTTAAGTTTCCCGTGCCTTGAAAAACTGGCCGGGGTTTATGGATACCCATACAGGGCGGCAAGGCATAACAGCCAGCTGGCCCAGGCAGTGGAGGAGACGCTTGACATGGAAGGACCGGTGATTTGTGAGGTGTTTGTCTCTATGGACCAGAACTTTGAACCCAAATCATCGGCCAAGAGACTGCCGGACGGCACCATGGTGTCCCCGCCCCTAGAGGACCTGTCCCCATTTCTTCCTGAGGAAGAGATGGATGGGAATATGATTATCCCAAGGGTCAGGGAATAACAGGAATCCACGGATTCTGGTTCGGAACAATGGATTTTTATCCGGAATAACGGATTCCGGTCCGTAAAATGAACAGCAGGAGTGAAGGATTATGCGGATAGTTGTGACCGGAGCCACCAGCTTTATCGGGCTGGCGGTTATAGAGAATCTGCTTCACGGCGGTCATGAGGTGCTCGCCGTGGCGCGCCCTGATTCACCGGGGAGGAAGAAGCTGGAAGGAAGGAAGGGAATCCGTATCCTGACCTGCGGGCTGGATCATATCGGGAATCTGACGGATCCGCTGGTCCTGGCAGGACGGCCAGATGGGCCTGGCGGATCCGGAGCGGCCAGGGGTGCGGATGCATGGCTTCACCTGGGCTGGGAAGGCGCGGGCAGCGCCAACCGCCAGAACCCGCAGCTGCAGGCCCGCAATATCGGTTATGCCCTGGAAAGCCTGAGGACAGCGGCAGCCATTGGATGCACCCGGTTCCTGTTCAGCGGTTCCCAGGCCGAGTACGGCATATATCGTACGGTCATGAAAGAGGATGGCGTATGCAGTCCTGTATCAGAGTATGGCAAGGATAAGCTTGAGGTATGCAGGCGGGCTTCAGAGGAAGCGGAAAGGCTGGGCATCACCTATATCCATGCAAGGATTTTCAGCGTATATGGTCCCGGGGACCATCCCTGGTCCCTGGTTTCTACCTGTATCGATACGTTTCTGAGGGGCGGCCATATGGAGATGGGCGCCTGTACCCAAATGTGGAATTTCCTGTATATAACGGATGCGGCCAGGGCTTTGGCAGGCCTTTTGCTTGCCAAAGCCCCCGCTGGCGTGTATAATGTGGCAGGGGAAGATACCAGGCCCTTAAAAGAATATATAGAAGAACTCCATGGTCTCTGTGGAGGGAAAGGCACTTATGAATATGGAAAGCGCCTGCCCAATGCAGAAGGGGTGGTGTCCCTGATGCCGGATATCAGTAAGCTTACAAGGGCGGCAGGTTTCAGGCAGGAAGTATCCTTTGGGGATGGAATCAGGGAAATGCTTAAATTAAGGTATTAAAGGAGACAGACGTATGAAACGATGCATTGCCTGCGGTGCCCCGTTATGGGAGACGCCGTTACTTACGTTAGATAATATGCCGGCCTGTGCCCAGCATATGCCGGATGCCAATGGGCTTGCGGATGACCAGGGGCTTACGCTGGATTTGTGTCAGTGCATGGGCTGCGGACTGGTTCAGTTTGACTGCGAACCCGTGGAATATTACAGGGATGTAATCCGGGCAGGCGGTTTTTCTAAAACCATGGTGGAACTGCGCAGGTACCAGTACAGGAACCTGATTAAGAATTATGATCTGGAAGGAAAGAAGTTCATTGAGGTGGGCTGCGGCCAGGGAGAGTTCCTGAAAGTATTATCAGAATTCCCGGTAGAGGCCCACGGGATTGAACACGACGCCCATCTGGTGGAGCTTGCCAGGGCCCAGGGACTGAACGTGACCCAGGGGTTCACGGAGACAGAGGATACCCGGTTCCCGGACGGTCTTTACGATGCGTTCCTGTCCTTTAATTTCCTGGAACACCAGCCGGATCCGGGAACCATGCTGCAGGCCATCTACCGCAATCTGGAGGATGACGCGGTAGGCCTGATTACGGTACCGAGCTTTGAATATATCATGGACCACAGCAGCTATTATGAACTGATCCGGGACCATATTGCTTATTATACATTCGAAACCCTGACCCCTCTTCTGGAACGCAACGGGTTCCTTGTGGAAGAGTGTGAGGTCATTAACAGGGATACCCTGTCCGTGATTGTGAGGAAACGCCCTCAGATGGATACGGACAACCTGTTGGAATGTTATGTGAATCTCCGCAGGGAGATGGAAGGATACATGAAGTATCTGGAAGCATGGAATAAGAAGGTGGCCATATGGGGGGCCAGCCATCAGGGCTTTACCCTGGCAGCCACCACGAAGCTGGGGGAAAAGGCCCGGTATATCATAGATTCCGCACCGTTTAAGCATGGTAAGTTTGCACCTTCTTCCCATCTTCCTATTGTGCCGCCGGATTACTTCATGGACAATCCGGTGGATGCCATCGTAATCACGGCCCCGGGCTACACGGATGAGATTGCGGCCAGCATACGGGATAAGTTCGGCAAGAACGTGGAAATAAGGGCCATGCGCTCAAATCACCTGGAGCTGGTATAAGGATCTGGATGGACGATGGAAATGTTGCAGGGAGGACGATGGATGTGATGTGGACGGATATTGGAGTGCAGCCAGGCGATGGAGAACAGCCGGATACTGAAGTGCGTCCAGGCAATGGAGTGCAGCCGGATACTGAAGTGAGTCCAGGCGATGGAGTGCGGCCGGATACTGAAGTGAGTCCAGGCGATGGAGAACAGCCGGATACTGAAGTACAGCCGGACTCCTTTGGCGCCAGGATTGTCATTACCGGCGCCACCGGATTTATCGGGAGCAACCTGGCCAGGTACTTCCTGGAGCGGGGGGCAATTGTTTACGCCCTGGTGCGCCCGGGTTCTAAAAACAGGGCGGCCCTTCTTGTGCATGAAAATCTTAAAGTTGTGGACTGCGGCCTGGAACACGTAGAGGACTGCATACCGGCCATTGGCCATGCAGACGCATTTTTCCATCTTGCCTGGGGCGGGGTGAACCGGGAGGAAATTGATTCGCCTGAAGTACAGGCCCGCAATGTGTCCGGTTCCCTGGAATGTGTGCGCACGGCTGCCAGGCTGGGGTGCGGTATGTTCATGGACGCCGGCTCCAGGGTGGAGTACGGCGCCGTGGACGGTGTGATGCGGGAGGATGTGGAATGTCATCCCATTAACCAGTACGGCAGGGCCAAATGGGAGTTCTATCAGAAGGCAGCCCCCCTTTGCAGGAAGCTGGGGCTGAATTATTTCCATCTGCGGTTTTTCAGCGTATATGGTTACGGGGACCATCCCTGGTCCATTATCTCCACATTGGTCCGGGATTTGAGGCAGGACAAAAAGGTATCCTTAAGCGCCTGCCTGCATCAGTGGAATTTCATGTATATTGAGGATGCGGTACAGGCAGTATATGAGTTATACAGGCATGGAAGGCCGGATGGGGAGCCTTGCAGCTATATTGTGAACATAGCTGGTTCGGATATAAGGCCCCTGCGCTCCTTTGTGGAGGAAATCCATGAGATTGTGGGATACAGAGGCGAGCTGGAGTACGGCACATTTGTCCAGGCAAAGGAAGGCGCGCTTTCCATCCGGCCGGATATCTCCAGGCTGTGCAGGCTGACACGGGGCGACTGGAAGGAACAGTATACGTTCCGTCAGGGCATTGAAGAGACTATAGAGAAAGAAGAAGCGTAGAAAGACATGAAGAAAATCAGCGTATTGATTCCCTGTTATAATGAAGCGGAGAATGTAGGCCCTATCAGTAAGGCAGTGACGGACATCATGGAATGTGAACTGTCCCGGTACGATTATGAACTGGTATTTATTGATAATGATTCCACGGATGGGACAAGGGATATCCTCCGGGGCCTGTGTTCAGCCAATCCAAGGATTAAGGCGATTCTTAATGCACGTAATTTCGGCCAGTTCAACTCGCCGTATTATGGGATGCTTCAGGTGACGGGCGACTGCGTTATTGAAATGGTGGCAGATTTCCAGGACCCGGTGGAGATGATTCCAAAATATGTCCATGAATGGGAAAAGGGCTATAAGATTGTCATCGGCATCAAGACCAGCAGCAAAGAGAACCGTATGATGTACTGGCTCAGAAGCTGTTACTATAAGACAATCAAAAAACTGTCGGATGTGGAGCAGATTGAACATTTTACAGGTTCAGGGCTTTATGACAGGGAGTTTGTGGAGGTTTTGAGGAAACTGGACGATCCCACGCCGTTCCTTCGCGGGATTGTGGCCGAACTGGGATACAGGCGCAAGGAAATCCCTTATGAGCAGCCCAAACGCAGGGCGGGCAAGACCCATAATAACTTTTACCGCCTGTATGACGCGGCCATGCTCAGCGTTACTTCCTATACTAAGGCTGGCCTGCGCCTGGCAACCATATTCGGAAGCATCTGTGCTGTCATAAGCATGATTGTGGCCCTGGTGTACCTGGTAATGAAACTGATATGGTGGGACCGTTTCCCGGCAGGCATGGCGCCCATGCTGATCGGGATGCTGTTCCTGGGTTCCGTGCAGCTGTTTTTCATTGGATTTTTAGGCGAATACATTATGAGTATTAACCAGAGGGTGATGAAGCGCCCGCTGGTCATTGAGGAAGAGCGGATTAATTTTGGCAAGGATGTGGATGTCAAAAAAGTCTGCGAAGAAGATAAAGGCGGTGCAGAAGCATGAAATATAAGATTGATGTTGTGCGCATCAGGGAAAACTCCATCACACTGAACGGATGGGCCATCGGCAGGTCGCCGGAAAGCCGCGCCACCTTCCGGGTGGAGGACGGGAAGCACCAGCCTGTTAAGTTCAAACATGTTTCCACCCGGAGGGATGATGTAAGCCAGATATATTATAAGGCGGTCCATGACAGGGAGTTTGGTTTTGATATCCAGTTTCCCTATGAGCGGGGGAAAAGCTACTATCTGCTGATACGGTGCGAGGGGAAGCAGGCTAGGATTAAGTTCAATGAGGAACTGGTTGCAAAGAGGGCCAGCGTGGCACATAAGCGGTTAGAGAAGATTAAGGACCTTATGAACATGGAGACAGTCCATGTGGCCATGGATTTCTGGAAAGAGCACGGCCTTAAGGCCCTGGTACTCAAATCAAAGCACAAGCTTCAGGGAATTGACAATGACTATGATTACAGCGAGTGGTATGACCTTACAAGACCCACGGATGAGGAACTGGCAGCGCAGCGCCAGAAGATATTTGATTTTGAACCCCTGCTGTCCGTGGTGATACCTGCCTATAAGACGCCGGAGCGTTATCTCAGGGAAATGCTGGATTCCATTGTGGACCAGACATACACCAACTGGGAGATATGCATTGCGGACGGCAGCCCCAGGGGACAGGGTCTGGAGCGCGTCCTTAAGAGATACGCTGACAGGGATAAGCGCATCCGTTATGAGATTTTGGGAAGTAACAGGGGGATTGCAGGCAATACCAATGCTGCCCTGGATATGGCCAGGGGTGATTTCGTGATTCTGGCCGACCATGACGATACCCTTCCTCCCCATGCTTTTTATGAGGTGGTAAAAGCCATTCATGAACATCCTGGCTGCCAGGTCATTTACTCGGATGAGGACAAGCTGGACATGGACGGAAAGGCTTTGTTTGACCCGCATTTCAAGCCGGACTTTAACCCGGACCTGCTTACCAGCGTGAATTATATCTGCCATCTCTTCGTGGTCAGGAAGGACCTGCTTGAGAGGGTTGGGGGATTCCGCCAGGAGTTTGACGGCGCCCAGGATTATGATTTCATATTCCGGTGCACGGAAGCAGCCCGGGAGGTTTACCATATTCCCAAGGTGCTGTACCACTGGAGATGCCACCAGGACTCCACTGCCAGCAATCCGGAAAGCAAGATGTATGCCTTTGAGGCCGGTTCCAGGGCCATCATGGCCCACTATGAGCGCATGGGAATCCAGGCGGAGCGGGTGGAAAAAGGCGTGGATTACGGCATTTACCATACTGTTTTCAAACTTCAGGCACAGCCCCTTGTATCTGTCATCATCCCCAATAAGGACCACACCGCGGACCTGGACGTGTGCGTTCAGTCGCTGATGGGAAAGTCATCCTACCGGAACCTGGAATTTATTGTGGTGGAGAATAACAGCAGGGAAAAAGAAACCTTTGAATATTACGGGAAAATGCAGGCAATGCACAGCAATTTCCATGTGGTGACATGGGAAAAAGGCTTTAATTATTCCGCCATCAATAACTTTGGGGCCGGTTTTGCTAAGGGCGAATACCTTCTCCTCCTGAATAATGACACAGAGCTTATAAACCCGGACAGCATTCAGGAAATGCTTGGATTCTGTCAGCGGGAGGATGTGGGAATTGCAGGAGCCAGGCTTCTGTATGAGGATGACACAATCCAGCATGCAGGCGTTGTGATTGGCTTTGGCGGCATTGCAGGACACACGTTCATCGGCCTTCATAAGGCGGAAAACAGTTATTTCCACAGGGCCATGTGCGCCCAGGACTACAGCGCAGTGACAGCTGCATGCCTGATGACGAAAAAGTCCGTGTTTGACGCGGTGGGCGGATTGAGCGAAGAACTGGCAGTGGCATTTAATGACATAGATTACTGCATGAAAGTAAGGGCTCTGGGGAAACTGGTAGTATATGCGCCCTATGCATGCTTTTACCATTATGAATCCAAGTCCAGGGGACTGGAAGATACGCCTGAGAAGGTGGAACGGTTCAACCGGGAAGTCGCTGTTTTTATTAAAAAGTGGCCGGATATCATCAGGAAGGGGGATCCCTATTATAATCCCAACCTGACCCTGCGCAAATCCAACTTTGCCCTCAGGGACCTGCAAAAGGAAAAGATAGGGGAACCATACGACCTTAAGATTTATGAGCAGTTTGCTCCGGAGGATAAGTAGAGTTTATATGAGCTGCACCATAAACAACCCTAAGGGGAACCATAAGAAGGCGACCATCGTCATACCTAATTACAACGGGCTGGCTTTCATGGAGCCGTGTTTTAAGTCGCTGGAGCTTCAGATATGCAGGGATTTCCAGGTCCTGGTGGTGGACAACGGTTCCACGGACGGAAGCGTGGAATGGCTTAAGGAACATGATATCCCGGCCATTTTCCTGGACAGCAACACCGGGTTTTCCGGAGCCGTGAACCGTGGAATCCGTGCGGCTTCCACCCCCTACGTCATTCTTTTGAACAATGATACGGAGCCGGACTGCCACTATGTGGGGGAAATGATTAAGGCCATAGAGCGCTCACCCAGGATATTTTCCGTTAGCTGCAAGATGATACAGCTGTATCATAAGGAACTGATGGATGACGCCGGTGATATGTACAGCCTCCTCGGCTGGGCATACCAAAGGGGCGTGGGACGTCCTTCCTCCGGTTATAACAAGGCGTGCCGCATCTTTTCCGCCTGCGCGGGCGCGGCCATTTACCGCAGGGAAGTATTTCAGGAGATAGGATTGTTTGATGAAATGCATTTTGCCTATCTGGAGGATCTGGATGTGGGATACCGGGCCAGGATTGCGGGATATGATAATATCTACTGCCCCTCCGCAGTGGTTTATCATGTGGGAAGCGGCACCAGCGGTTCTAAGTATAATTCCTTTAAGGTCCGTCTGGCTGCCCGCAATAGTGTTTACCTGAATTACAAGAACATGCCCGCAATCCAGCTGGCCGTGAACCTGGTTCCTATTCTGGCGGGTGTGGGCCTTAAGTATCTGTTTTTCAGGAAACAGGGCTTTGCTAAGGACTATGTGGATGGTCTGATGGAGGGCATTGCAACCGTGGGAAAATGCAGGAAGGTGCCCTATTGTTCCCGGAACCTGCGCAATTATCTGGCCATTGAATGGGAATTGTTTACAGGCACCCTGATTTATATTTATGAGTTCACGGCCAGGCAGCTGGCCAAATTATGAAGTTTTTCGAAATTAAGAGAAATGTTATAGAATAATGCCGTTTTATCATGTATAATAACAACGATATTTACGGTATTAAGGGGAATCCCTGAGAAACCAAGGTGATATACAATGATAAAAGATAACCAGAAAAGGCTGAACCGCCTTCACATTCTGCTGGATATTTTGGTCACGTCCGCAGCCTATGCCCTGGCATGGTTCATTGTGGTCAGCGGCAAGGTACTGCCGGTGGACGTCGGGGTGCTGAAACCTCAGATATATTTTATGGCGCTTGTGTTCATAGTGCCGGTTTATCTGGTTCTGTATGCCAGTTTCCATCTGTATGTACCCAAACGGATACAAGGACGGCGTTCAGAATTTGCCAATATCTGTAAAGCCAACGTCATTGGCCTAATGATTTTTACGTTCGTGCTGTTTGGAGCGCGAAGGTTCATCCAGCATAATGAATATTTTTCCACCAGGATGCTGCTGGCATTTTTTGTTTCCAACATTATCCTGATGGAAACAGAGCGGATGTGCATACGGCTGTTCCTGCGTTCCCTGCGGACCAATGGATACAACCAGAAACATGTCCTGCTTATCGGTTACAGCCGTGCGGCAGAGGGATTCATTGACAGGGTCAGTGTGAATCCGGAGTGGGGGTATCATGTCCAGGGAATCCTGGATGACCATCAGGTACCGGGATATGCATACAGGAAGGTTCAGGTCCTGGGCCCCACGGACCATCTGGAGACATTCTTAGCTTCCAATACACTGGATGAAATCGCAATTACGCTGAGCATAAAGGAATATGCCAATCTGGAGCAGATTGTGGCAGCCTGCGAGAAGTCGGGCGTGCATACAAAGTTTATTCCCGATTATAATAATATAATACCAACCATACCTTATATGGAAGACCTTCAGGGACTTCCGGTTATCCATATCCGCAGGGTGCCCCTCACAGGGGTATTCAATGCCACCACGAAACGGATAGTGGATATTGTCGGCGCCTTGTTTGGTCTGATTGTGTTTTCACCGGTCATGCTGCTGACGGCAGTGCTGATTAAGATTACGTCTCCTGGTCCGGTGTTCTTCAGCCAGGAGCGGATTGGGCTTCACAATCATCCGTTTAAGATGTACAAGTTCCGTTCCATGGAAGTACAGGATCCGGGTAAGGAGAAGAAGCAGTGGACTACCCCCCACGACCCGAGAGTGACGCCGGTGGGGCATTTTATACGCAAGACCAGTATCGATGAGACTCCGCAGTTCTTCAATGTCCTCATAGGGGACATGAGCCTGGTGGGACCGCGTCCGGAGCGGCCGCTTTTTGTTGAGAAATTCAAAGAGGAAATCCCGCGCTATATGATTAAGCACCAGGTACGCCCCGGTCTGACGGGATGGGCCCAGGTGAACGGATACCGGGGGGATACATCTATTACCAAACGGATTGAACATGATTTGTATTATATTGAGAACTGGAGCATCGGTTTTGACTTTAAGATTATGTTTTTAACCGTATTTAAAGGATTTATTAATAAAAATGCATATTGATATGCATGCCGTATACGTTTAAAATACTCCTATGAAGCCTGGCGTGGCCATGAGACACGCCTTGGTGCTGCATGAGGGAATGAGGATGGACGAATGAATCGTGATTTAGAAAATGGATTTGGACAGGAAGATGAAAGACTGAGAAGCCGTAGCAGACAGCGCCGGGACAGCGCTGGCATTGGGGCTGATTCAGATACAGCTTTTCCCAGACGTTCCAGAGCCGGAGCCGAAGACGGCAGTACAGGCCGCCCTGCAGGAGCCGGGGGCAGGCCGGGACCGGCTGTCCGGGGCAGGGATGGACGGGAAGCATATACAGGCCAGGAAGCAGGGAGCCGCGCAGCGGCGGAAAACAGGGCGGCAGGAAGCCGCGCAGCATCCGGGAACCGGGCGGCGGGAAGCCGTGCAGCAGCGGAAAACCGGATGACGGGAAGCCGTTCCGCAATGGAGAACCGTATGTCAGGAGGCCGTACAGCGGCAGGCGGACCCATGGCGGGAAGTCCTGTGCCGGGCCGCCGGATGGCTGGGACCTCCGGGGCAATTGATGGACGGATGGCCGGAACTTCCGGGGCAGCTGAGGGCCGGATGGCCGTGGGCCGTACATCGGCTGAGGGTCAGGTATCAGGAGGACAGGGACCTGCGGATGGCCGTGTGAATGGAAACCGTGCAGGCGCCGATGTCCGTGCGGCCGGAAACCGTGTGGCGGCCGATAAACGGACAGCCGGGACACGCGGAACAGCTGGGAACCCCATGGCCGGAAAAAGCGGGATGGCGGATAACCGGATGGCCGTAAGCCGTAGAGATACGGATAACCGGATGACCGGGGAACGCGGAACTGCCGGAACCAGGCCAAGCCGCATCTATACGCCGGAGACCAACCTGGGTGAAGACAGGGCGCGCGGTGGCAGGGAGAACGCATTCCGCAGGAATGATAAGGACGGCCCGGATGGTCCGGGCAGGAAATCGGTCCGGGAAGCCGCGGCAGCAGATTCTTCGGGAAATGGCGGCAGAAGGAAAGTCAGGACCATTGTGGCTTTGATTATAGCAGAAGTGTTCGCGCTGCTGATTATATTCGGCGCCAGGTATGTCCTGCAGCAGGCCAACCGGATCCAGAGGGATCCAAATTTTAAGATAGAAGATGAGACCAACCCGTACCTGGCAATTGACAAGGTTGAAAACATGCAGGGATATTGGACGGTGGCTCTTTTTGGCGTGGACAGCCGTGACAATTCCCTGGGCAAAGGGAACAATACGGATGTCATCATCATTGCCAATGTAAACCAGGCAAACGGTGAGATTAAGCTGGTCAGCATATTCAGGGATACGTACCTGAACCTGGATGATGACGGCACCTATAATAAGATTAACCAGGCATATGCCAGGGGAGGCCCCAAGCAGGCGATTAAGGCCCTGAACAAGAACCTGGATATACAGATTGACGATTACGCCACCTTTAACTGGAAGGCGGTAGCTGATTCCATCAACATATTGGGCGGTGTGGACATAGAATTGAGCAAGGCTGAATTTTATTATATCAATGCATATATCACAGAGACCGTTGAAGCCACCGGCGTTGCATCCCAGCATCTGAAATCAGCGGGCATGAACCATCTGGACGGTGTCCAGGCCGTGGCTTATGCAAGGCTTCGTAAAATGGATACGGATTTTGCAAGGACGGAACGCCAGAGAGAGATTATCCAGCAGTGCTTTGTCAAGCTGAGACAGGCAAATTTCTCAGTGATTAACAATGTAATGGAAGTTGTATTTGAGCAGATTCTCTCCAGCGTGACCCTGAATGATATCATTCCGGCTGCCAAGAACCTGACAAAATATACCATTGTGGATACCATGGGATTCCCGGCTGCCAGAAGCGATGCCAATATGGGCAAGAAAGGCGACTGCGTAATCCCGCAGACACTGGAGAGCAATGTAATTGAGCTTCATAGGTTCCTGTTCGGCGAAGAGGACTACCAGCCCAGTGACATGGTTAAGAATATCAGTAAAAAGATATCAGCCGATTCAGGGCTGTATAAGGAAGGAAAGCCCATTGAAAGCGTAGGAACGGACGGCGGATATATTCCAAAGCCCACAGAACCCTCCAGAAGCACGGAGCCGTCCACTTCCAAGGAAGAGGAGGATGAATCCGGGTCCAGTACGTCCGGGACAGACGAGAGCGTTCTTGACTACGAAAATGAATGGGACCTTGAAACGGATGAATTCGGCCATGTCATAGACCCGCCGGAAGACTATTATCCCGGAGGCACCAGGCCTTCATCCGGAACCAGGCCCGGCGGAAGCGGCTCAGGCACCATCCCGTATCCTGGATACACTACGGCGCCTGCGGATGAATCCAATGGAAACCTGACTTATCCTGGTTCCTCCACATCTCCTGGAGATAGCAGTACGGGACCGGGAGCAATCACGCAGCCATATCCGGGAAGTACCGCCGGGACCACCCAGGCCTATCCCGGAAGCACCAAGGCCCCTACGGCACCTTATCCCGGAAGTACCAAGGCCCCAACGACGCCTTATCCGGGAAGCAACAGCCAAAACACTGCGCCGAGTCCGGGAAGCACCAACGGAACCACGGCGCCCAGTCCGGGCGGCAGCAGTGATGAATATGTACCAGGCGGTCCAGGCTCCATTATCATTGGGCCGGGACAATAGCATCAGGGACCAGCAGGAAACTTTTAGGATCTGCTGGTCCTTTATGTTATACTATATTTAGAAAATGGTCACATTTTTATCACAAATCACTGCTACAGTATAATCTGAACACATGTGAGGATGAGAAAGGGGATACTTGGATGTACAATAACGATCAGGAATACGGATGGAAGTCTTATGACAACCAGGGATATGATGACCGTCAATATAATGGGGCGCAGACAGGGCCGGGATTTCCAGGAGGACAGGGCCCATCCTATAATCAGGGGCCTTCCTATGACCAGCGTCCTCCAAAGAAAAAAGGAGGCCTGCTAAAAAAAGCAGCCCTCATAACGGCTGGCGCTGTTCTGTTCGGCACGGTGTCGGGCGGGGTCATGGTGGGGGTTAATATTGCTGCCTCCAGATATCTGGATATCCATGCGTCAGCGGATGCCCCGGCCAGCCAGGCGGCTAACCCGCCCGCCACGGAACCTGACCAGGGGCAGGCGGATCAGAAGGGCCAGGACAATAACGGCTCCCAGCAGAAACCAAGTGGGGCGGCAGTGGCGGATGTCTCGGATATTGTGGAGGAGGCCATGCCCACCGTGGTGGCAATCACCAGTACCACTGTATATCAAAGCAATAACTTCGGCTATGGCTGGTTTTTCGGAGGACCGCAGACTTATGAGGTTCCCAGCAGCGGTTCAGGAATCATTATAGGGGAAAACGACAAGGAGCTTCTGATTGTCACGAATAATCACGTGGTGGAGGAATCCACCTCCCTGAAGGTTTCATTTATTGATAATGAGGTGGTGGACGCGGCCATCAAGGGAACGGATGCAGAGACAGACCTGGCAGTCATATCCGTCCCCCTGGAGCAGATTAAGGCAGATACCAAAAGTAAGATTTCCATTGCCAAGCTGGGGAATTCAGATGAGCTGAAGGTGGGACAGGGTGTCGTTGCCATTGGCAATGCGCTGGGGTACGGACAGTCTGTCACGGTTGGATATGTGAGCGCACTGGACCGTGAAGTCCGTGTGTCCAACAACTCCACCAGGACCCTGCTGCAGACAGACGCAGCCATTAATCCTGGCAACAGCGGGGGCGCGCTTCTCAATATGAAGGGAGAGGTGGTCGGCATCAATGCGGCCAAGTATTCCTCCACGGAGGTGGAAGGCATCGGTTATGCAATCCCCATTTCCAAGGCGCAGGATATCATGAGCCAGCTGATGAACCGGAAGACCATGAATCCGGTGGCGGAGGAAAAACGCGGATATCTGGGTATCCAGGGCACCAGCGTGGACGAGGAAGCCGCTAATTCATTCGGAATGCCCAGGGGCGTCTACATTTACAAAATCCTGGACGACGGTGCGGCGGCTGTGTCGGATCTGCGGGAAAAGGATATCATCACAAAGGTGGACGGCCAGTCTGTGAAGACCATGCCCCAGCTTCAGGAGCTGCTGGCCTGCTATGAACTGGGAGAGCAGATTGAGCTTACGGTCCAGACACAGGCGGGCGGTCAGTATGAAGAACGGACCGTGTCCGTGACGCTTAAGGCAATGCCGGAGGAATCCAGCCAGAATGTACTTCAATAAAATGAAAATGCTTCCTCTTGTTTGGGGAAGCATTTTGTTATATACTTATGCCAATGGCAGGAACAGGCCAGCGCGTTTCCGCATTTTGGCGGGAAGGTTTTTTAACAGAGAGGAGAACTGACTTTGAGCGATAAAGACATCAACCAGGATGTGAACCCATCCGGTCCGGATAAAGAGGAACCAAAAGACGATGAGCATTACGAGAAGGTCTGTTACATGTGCCGCAGGCCGGAGAGCAAGGCCGGCCAGATGATATCCATGCCCGGCGGCATGAACCTGTGCCATGATTGTATGCAGAAGGCATTTGATTCTGTCACCAAGGGCGGCATGGACTTTTCAAAGCTGGGCAATATACCGTACATGAACATGAACCTCAGCGACCTGAACACAACCCCTCCGGTGGCGGAGATACCTAAGAAGCAGAAGATTAAGAAGAAGACCCAGGAACAGCCCGTGCTTACCATGAAGGATATCCCGGCGCCACACATTATAAAGAGCAGGCTGGACGAGTATGTCATCGGACAGGAAAAGGCAAAGAAGGTGGTTGCAGTGGCTGTCTACAACCACTATAAACGTGCATTCCTGGACAATAAGCCAGCGCAGGGGGATGCGGCCCAGGATGGGGAGATTGTGATTGAGAAGTCCAATATCCTGATGATAGGGCCCACAGGAAGCGGCAAGACCTATCTTGTCAAGACCCTGGCCCGTCTCCTGGATGTTCCCCTGGCCATTGCGGATGCAACCTCGCTGACAGAGGCCGGATATATTGGCGATGATATTGAGAGCGTGGTATCCAAGCTTCTGGCAGCAGCTGACAATGATGTGGAACGGGCACAGCGCGGCATTATTTTTATTGATGAGATTGATAAGATTGCCAAGAAGAAGCAGACCAATACCAGGGATGTCAGCGGTGAATCCGTGCAGCAGGAGCTTCTTAAGCTTTTAGAGGGGAGCACGGTGGAGGTGCCGGTGGGCTCCAACCAGAAGAATGCCATGACCCCCATGGCAACGGTGAACACGGATAATATACTGTTTATATGCGGCGGGGCGTTCCCGGACCTGGAGGAAATCATAAAAGAACGTCTTAAGAAGAAATCCTCCATGGGTTTTGGTTCTGTCCTAAAGGATACATATGACAATGACCCTGATATCCTGAAGCATGTGATTAACGAAGACCTGAGGGCGTTCGGCATGATTCCGGAATTCCTTGGAAGGCTGCCGGTGACAGTGACCCTCCAGGGTCTGACTGAGGACATGATGGTCCGCATACTCAAGGAACCTAAGAACGCCATTACCAAGCAGTACGAGAAGCTGCTGTCCATGGACGAGGTGAAGCTGGTATTTGAGGACGATGCCCTCCGCTGGATTGCCGAGGAGGCGGGAAAGCGTGGAACCGGCGCCAGGGCGCTGCGGGCAATCCTGGAGGAGTTCATGCTTGATATCATGTATGAGATACCCAAGGATTCCAACATCGGTTCCGTGGTGGTTACCCGTCCGTATCTTGAGAAAAACGGCGGTCCCCTGATACAGATGAGAGGATAGCAGGTCGCAGTATGATTTCATGCCATAATCATGCCGTAATCATACCGTAGCCAAGCCATGACCATACCGTAGCCATGCCATAATCATACCGGTTACAGGCTGACCCACTGCCTATTCCCTTAAGCGAAGGAATGTTTCATATAAATCCAGTGCCCCATATCCCCATTCACGGTTAGGATATGACAGCGCTGGATTTCTTCTTGCCCCACGGATCAGATATGCCTTGATGGAGGCCTCGCTCATGGTGATGTTATGTCCCTCCACAATCCCCCAGCTCAAAAGGTTTGCAACAGCCCCTGCCACATGGGCCGCTGCCACGGAGGTGCCTGTGCGGGTTGTCATGGGGACCGCGGCCGTCCCGGCAGAACCGGTTCCGCGTCCCGCGGCCGTTCCTGCGGAACCAATCCCGCGCCCCACGGCAGGCCCGGAAATATTGACTCCGGGCGCAGCGATATCAGGTTTAATCAGCCCGCCCACTGTATAACCGCGGCTGGAATGGATATAAATACTGTTATTTAAATGATTATAAGCCCCGACCGTTATGGGGGAAGCCGTATTGCCCGGCATCGTGATGGTGGTATATGGGTTTGGGGTGAGGAATACGGTTTCATCGGATATCAGGCCCTGGGACGGAAGCCACAGATGGAACAGCCCGGTCAGGTATTGCGTATTGAATACACGTATTTTCCAGATTCCGGTAGTAGGAGCCTGGAAGCGCATGAAAATCAATTGTTTTCCGGATCCGGATTCAATCAGCTGGTAATTCACGGTAATGACAGTGGGTTCCAGAAGAAAAGGGATAGAGGTTTCATTTCCGGCTATAATAGGAATACGGCTTATGATTTCGCCGCTGGGGGAAATGAAACCCACTGAGTAGGTGTCTGCGGTGGAAGCCCACAGCTCCACAACAAATCCCAGTTCTGATTCCGGCTGTCCCACACGTATCTCCACGTCATCAAACTCCTGTCCGCCGGGGATGGTGCCTTCATAGTGATGCCCCAGCCCGGTTTCATTGCCGGCCGCAATGACCGTTGCCGCGCCCAGGCTTCGGCTGATGTCCTGAAGCGTGATGCTTAAGGGGGAAGTCCCTTCATGGCTTCCAAGGTTGGACCCCAGGCCCAGAAGGATGACCATGGGCTTTTTCAGGCGGTATGCCTCCACGCGCAGGTATTTAATCCCCATCATGATATCGTTCTCCTGGTAGGCCTCCGCGTCGCTTCTGACAAGATAAAAGTCACGAAGATACTGTTTGGCCGGTTTTAGTTTAACCACCACCAGCTCGCTTTCCGGCGCGGCTCCGGTAAAATCCTGTGCAGGCAGTGAACCGCCCGCTGCAATGCCTGCCAAAAAGGTCCCGTGCCCATTGGTATCGGTGGAGGGGACCAGGGCCAGCGGGGTGTCGGAGGCCAGGGCTGCATTAATCTGTTCCCGCGTATATTCAGTCCCGTAGGACGCCCCGCTGCCGGGATAGCGGTCGGGAACCCCGGGAGGGAGTATGTCCCTGTCTTCAGGCAGGCTCTGGTCCCAGATGCTGCTTATCCTGGTGGTGCCGTCCGGGTTTTGAAACAAAGGATTGGTATAGTCTATCCCTGTGTCAATGAAGCCGATGAGTACACCGCGTCCGCGGTTGCCCAGGGCAGGGGATGCAAAGGTGGAAGTAATGCCGGATACCTCCATGCTGGAGCTGTCCAGAAGACTGAACAGCCCGGGCACGCTGTAGTATGAATATCTGCGCAGGGAGATGGGCAGCACTGTGTCTAAAGGCGTATAGATGATGCTGTAGTCAGGGCTGACATAGTCTATACAGGGAATATCCTCCGGATTTCCCACAATCTGCTGCTGGCTTCCATAGCGATAGATAAAATCTGCGATTGATTCTGAGGCTGGATTAAATGGGCAGTCTGCCATGACACACCTCGAACAGGACATTTGATACTAGTATATGCTGAATTTTAGAAACCTTTCACTGGACGGCTGTGTGAAACCATAGTAAAATGAAAGAAAAATGTGGAAAGGAAGGCTGGTTTATGATATATGGCTGGATAATAGGCGGTCTGACAGCACTGGACCTTGGGATAAAAAGTGTGGTGGAAGGGCAGGAGGACGGGACGTTTCCAAGGGAACTGCCGAATTCCCGGGGGATGATTAAGCTTCATAAGAACCATAATGCCGGTTTCCCATTTGGATTCCTTAAGGAACGGCCGGAACTGGTAAAGACGGTGCCGCTGATGGTCATATCCGCCATGGCAGGCGCGCTGTGTTCCCTTTTGCAGGGAAAAGGAAAGACAGCACAGAAGCTGGGGCTTTCCATCATTATAGGAGGTGCCCTCAGCAATCTCTATGACCGTCTGGCACGCGGGTATGTGGTGGATTATTTTTCAATCGAGTGGGACCGGCTGAAGAAGGTGGTATTCAACCTGGGAGATATGTTCGTGTTCCTGGGCAGCGCCGTCATCGTGGCGGAGCAGGTGGCGGTAAGCCTGGCGGAGACCGCTAAAAAGGTGGGGAAAAAGTAATTATCAAACACACTCTTGGGAATCAGTATAAGATGATAAGACACCGGAATGCATCCGGATAACAGGCGCCTGCGGCAAAGCGGGCGCCTATGTCTGTTATCCGGCAGATTGCGGTTTTGGGCCTGTTTTAACTGATCATTCCCCCGATGGTCCCGCCCAGCGCGCATACACCCATGACAGTGACAGAGCGTTCCATGTCAATGGGAGAGCCCATGTTCATGGCCCAGGATACGGCGAACAGGACTACAAAATAAAACAGACCGGACAAAAGCCCCCAGAAGAACCGGCGCTGCCGGATTCCTTTTCCGGCCAGCAGGCCGCCGGCCAGGCAGGTGACGAAGTACACTGCAAATACCATGAGATTTACCTGTCCCTCTTTCAGATGCAGTTTATACAGGGCAAATGCCAGGGCAGCCAGGAGGATTCCGGACAGCACATAGGAGATGAGCAGGGAGCGGATCATGGGTTTTACGATGCCATTTTCCATAGGATTGTTCTCCTTCATAAGAATCTATGTTGAAGTATATTCCCGGGGGCGCCATTAATATGACAAACCTTTATAATTTACCGTTGCAAGGGGCTTTAACCTGTGTTATAATTTCAAGGAATTATATTTTGGATAAGAGGAGGTGCCGTAATATGAAGCACGTTAAGACATTGAATACGAATACCTTAAAAGACACCATGAAGAAAGGTGGCTGCGGCGAGTGCCAGACTTCCTGCCAGTCAGCATGTAAGACATCTTGCACGGTTGGCAACCAGAGCTGTGAGAACGCTAACCGCTGATACGTAAGTATGACGCAATACTGATTTGAGATACGTACAGGAATTTGGTAGAAAGCCCCTATGGTCGATGGGATTATAGGGGCTTTGCCACGCAAAGGAGTTGGGGCTTGCCCCTTAGAAAGAGAGAGTAGATCCGTGATTCATCAATTTATAAATAATGGTTACCATATCATACTGGATGTGAACAGCGGTTCCGTCCATGTGGTAGACCCGGTTGTTTATGACGCTGTGGAGGTGGTGTCAGGGCTGGTTCCTGAGATGGAAAAGCCTGAGCCCCTTTCAGCCAAAGTCAAATCAGATGTATTTGACCGCCTGTGGGGCAGATATACACCTGAGGAACTGGGGGAGGCGCTGGAGGATATCCAGGAGCTGATTGACATGGAACAGCTTCTGACAAAGGACATTTACCATGATTTCGTGGTGGATTTTAAAAAACGTAAGACCGTGGTCAAGGCCCTGTGCCTGCATATTGCCCATGACTGCAACCTGGCCTGCCGCTACTGCTTTGCAGAGGAAGGCGAGTACCATGGCCGCCGCGCCCTGATGAGTTATGAGGTGGGGAAAAAGGCCCTGGATTTCCTCATTGCCAATTCCGGCAGCAGGGAACACCTGGAGGTGGACTTCTTTGGCGGCGAACCCCTCATGAACTGGGACGTGGTAAAACGCCTGGTGGAATATGGCCGTTCCAAGGAAGAGGAGTTCCACAAGAAATTCCGTTTTACCATCACCACCAACGGCGTGCTGTTAAATGACGATATAATGGATTTCTGCAACAAGGAAATGAGCAATGTGGTCATGAGCCTGGATGGGCGCAAGGACGTCAATGACAGGATGCGGCCATTCCGCAACGGCAGCGGCAGTTATGAGCTGACGGTTCCCAAGTTCCAGAAATTTGCTAAGAGCAGGGGCCAGAAGGATTATTATGTCCGCGGGACATTTACAAGGCATAACCTGGACTTTGCGGCAGATGTGCTCCATTATGCGGACCTGGGCTTTGAGCAGATGTCCATGGAGCCGGTAGTGTCTGACCCGGCTGAGGAGTATTCCATCCGTGAGGAGGATATCCCGGTCATCCTGGCTGAGTATGACAAGCTGGCCCTGGAGTATATCAAGCGCAAGAAGGAAGGAAGGGGATTTAATTTCTTCCACTTCATGCTGGACCTGACAGCAGGTCCGTGTGTTGCCAAGCGTATGGCGGGATGCGGTTCCGGCACCGAGTACCTGGCAGTCACGCCATGGGGGGACTTCTATCCATGCCATCAGTTTGTGGGGCAGGAGCAGTTCCTCATGGGTAATGTGGACACGGGTATCGTGAATACGGATATCAGGGATGAATTCAAGACATGCAATGTGTATGCCAAGCCAGGCTGCAAGGACTGCTTTGCAAGGTTCTACTGCAGCGGCGGATGTTCAGCCAATGCATACAACTGCAGCGGTTCCATTAACGGCGCTTACGAAATCGGCTGTGAGATGCAGAAAAAGCGTATTGAGTGCGCCATCATGATTAAAGCTGCCCTGGCAGATGACGAGGCTTAACTATATGAAATATCAGGTAATAACAAAGGACGGAAGGGCAAAAAGGGCCAGAATGGAAACCGTCCACGGCGTGATTGAGACACCGGTGTTCATGAACGTGGGGACGGTTGGCGCAATCAAGGGCGCTGTGTCCACGGACGATCTGCGGGAAATCAACACCCAGGTGGAACTGTCCAATACCTACCATCTTCACGTCCGCACAGGCGACAGACTGATTAAGGAATTTGGCGGCCTGCACAGATTCATGAACTGGGACAGGCCCATCCTTACGGATTCCGGCGGCTTTCAGGTATTTTCCCTGACCAAGCTGCGCAGAATCAAAGAGGAAGGCGTTTACTTTAATTCCCACATAGACGGCCATAAGATATTCATGGGGCCTGAGGAGAGCATGCAGATACAGTCCAACCTGGGCTCCACCATTGCCATGGCATTTGACGAATGTCCTCCCAGCCATGCAAGTGATGAATATATCCGCCAGTCCGTTGACCGCACCACAAGGTGGCTTCGCAGGTGCAAGGAGGAGATGGAAAGGCTTAATTCCCTGCCGGACACCGTGAACCGTGAACAGCTTCTGTTCGGTATCAACCAGGGCGGTGTTGTGGACGAAATCCGTGTGGAACATGCCAGGACCATCCGGGAGATGAATCTGGACGGCTATGCGGTGGGCGGGCTTGCGGTGGGCGAGAGCCATGAGGAGATGTATCACATCCTGGATGTGACGGTTCCCCATCTGCCTGAGGAAAAGCCGGTCTATCTCATGGGTGTGGGAACACCCGCCAATATCCTGGAGGCAGTGGACCGGGGCGTGGATTTCTTTGACTGTGTCTATCCGTCCAGAAACGGGCGCCATGGCCACGTGTATACCAACCACGGAAAGCTGAACCTTTTTAATCAGAAATATGAGCTGGATGCAAGGCCCATTGAGGAAGGCTGCGGCTGTCCGGCCTGCCGTTCCTACAGCAGGGCATATATACGCCATCTGCTGAAAGCAAAAGAAATGCTGGGAATGAGATTATGCACCTTGCATAATTTGTATTTTTATAATACAATGATGAAAGAGATTCGCGACGCCATCGAGGAGCACCGCTATGCAGAATACAAAGCGGCCAAGCTTGCAGGCATGGAAAGCTCCGCCAAGTCTAATGAATAAAAAACTACTGTGGCGAGGCGGCAGTAGGCATGAAGGAGGAAAATAAGAATGAATACAAGTAGTCCGATTTTCTGGATTCTCTATATTGTTCTTCTGGGTGGTATGTTATACTTTATGGCAATCCGTCCTCAGAAGAAGGAGAAGCAGAGACAGCAGCAGCTGCTGAATAGTGTTGCGGTAGGCGACACCATATTGACCAGCAGCGGATTTTACGGCGTTATCATCGACATGACGGATGATACCGTAATCGTTGAATTCGGCAGCAACAAGAACTGCCGTATTCCTATGCAGAAGGCTGCCATTGTTCAGGTAGAGAAAGCGGAAGCCTGATCATGACATGAAACCCGGGGCGCTGTCCCGGGTTTTCTGATATATATCATATTTTTTCATATCAATGCCTGACAGGAGGAGAATCGGATGATTAAGAATATAGTCTTTGATATGGGGCAGGTACTGGTCAGCTATGTGGGCAACCTGGTGTGCCAGATATACATAGAGGATGAGCAGGAGAGGAAGGATGTAAGCACCTCCGTATTTGCCTCGCCGGAATGGGTCCTTTTAGACATGGGAGTCATGCCTGAGGAAGAGGCACTTAAGAAAATGCAGGAGCGTTTGGATACGGAGCGCAAGCGTGAACAGGCTGAATGGTGTTTCTGGCATTGGCATGAGTATAACATGAAACCAAAAGAGGGGATGGAGGAATTGGTGCGGTGGCTTAAGTCCATGGGCTATGGAATCTATCTCTGTTCCAATGCATCGGTCCGCCTTCTTAAGTGCTATAAAGAGGTGATTCCGGCCATTGACTGCTTTGACGGCATCCTGTTTTCAGCAGAGGTGCAATGCCTGAAGCCGCAGAAGGAGATGTACGGGCATCTGTTTGACCGTTTCCATCTGAAACCGGAAGAGTGTTTCTTTGTTGATGACCTGAACCTGAATATTGAAGGCGCGCGCAGATGCGGGATGGAAGGGTATTGCTTTGAGGATGGGGACGTAGGTAAGCTGAGGACAGTCCTGGCATCCCTCAACCGGTAGGAAGGTCTGCGTGCGGTATGTACGTATATGTATAGAGGATTTAGACATGGAGGCGTAAATGCATAGAAGAGTATGCGAGTGGAGGATTCCATGAGGGATACATAGAAAAAGCTCCGCACCTTTCGGTACGGAGCAATTTTCTTAGGATTTCGGATTTTCAAAAAGGGTTGAAGGATAGTTGTTAAATATTCGTGCATCTCTTATGTACTTAGTATAGCATGCAATCCTCCAGAATGTTTGAATGTTCCTTGAATAGATTATTAAGAAATTCTTAAAATTGGCCCATACGCCGGAAAGCCTGAAAATACGTCGTGTTATGCACACTGACCGTATTTTTGGGTATTTTTTACGCAAAAATCAGTATAATCGGAAAAAGCCGGGAAGTGTCTGCGGATAAGCTGGGGAATTTTAACAGTAGATGGTCAGGCGGAAATCCATGACATGGAAAAACATAAAACAGGGAGATGGTTAACAGTACATGACGCGTCCGGTTATCCGGCGGCCTATAAAAGGGGGATGGCCCGGTCTGGTCCGCCCTTATGGGCGCCAGTACCGGGCCGCGTCATCTCTGACTGAAATCAATATATCATAGTTTGGGTCTAAACTCAATAGAAGTCAGATAATCGTAATGAAGCGTAATATTTCTTACAAAAAAGTTTGGACATTGCGAAAGAAAGTATGAAGGGAAAACCGCCTTCAGACAGGATATCCGCCTGCAAAAAAAGAAACCCGCCCATACATCAACGTCAATGTATCCAAGCGGGTTTATCAGTGGAAGTAATGGGGCTCGAACCCATGACCTTTCGCGTGTGAGGCGAACGCTCATCCCAGCTGAGCTATACTTCCGTCCATGAGAATATTATAGCACGATAAAACGGAATTTCAAGAGGATATTCCCACAAATGTAAAAAATATGCAGACACACAGTATTATCTTAACAGAAGATGGGGACAGATAATTTGTTTGAAAAATTTATGATTTCAGAATATTGTACTTTCTGCTATATTATAGTATTATGATATAAAATCAATTGGGGGATAAAAACAAAAAAGGAGGTATTTCTGTGCAGCGTTTTGGAAATTTAAAAAAGATGATGGATGTATCTTCCGGCAGGAAGAAGGCATCCCTGGTCCTGAAACATGGGACAATCGTGAATGTTTTTACTGAGAAGACAGAGGTGGCCGATATAGCCATTGAGGACGGATACATAGCAGGAATCGGGGAATATGATGGGGAAGAAAATGTGGACATGACAGGCCGGTATATATGCCCGGGATTCATTGACGGACATATCCACCTGGAAAGTTCCATGGTATCCCCGCCGGAGTTTGAAAAGGCTGTCCTGCCCCATGGCACCACAGCAGTCATTGCCGATCCCCATGAGATTGGCAATGTGTCGGGCTGCCAGGGCATTGACTATATGCTGGAGGCAACAGCCGGACTGGATCTGGATGTATTCATCATGATGCCTTCCTGTGTGCCGTCCACGGGGCTGGATGAGTCGGGGGCAGTCCTGGGGGCGGCTGATATAAAACCATATTATGACAATCCGCGCATACTGGGGCTGGCTGAGGTCATGGACTCCGTAGGTGTGGTTGGGGGAATGGAGGACCTTCTGGATAAGATAGGGGAGGCTGCGCACCGGGATAAGGTAATAGACGGCCATGCCCCCTTCCTGGGGGGAAAGGGGCTGAATGCGTATGTCTGCGCAGGCGTCCTGTCTGACCATGAATGTTCTGATATCAGCGAAGCCCTTGAAAAGCTGGGCCGCGGCCAGTGGATCATGATAAGGGAAGGAACCGCGGCCAGGAACCTAGAGGCCCTGATGCCTCTTTTTGAGGCGCCCTATTATGAGCGCTGCATGCTGGTAACCGATGATAAGCATCCAGGCGACCTGATTTCCATGGGACATATTGATTATATTATCCGAAAGGCGGTTTCCCTTGGCGCGGATCCCATAAAGGCCATAAAGATGGGATCCTATAATGCAGCACGGTATTTTGGGCTGAAGGACAGGGGCGCTGTCATGCCGGGAATGCGTGCAGACCTGGCAGTGCTGGAAGACCTGGTTGATTTTCGCGTGACCGGAGTGTATAAGGGCGGTGCGCTGGCAGCGGAAAACGGAAGGTGCCTGCATGAAAAGCCGGACCGGAGCCGGGAACTGGAGCAGGCCTATCCTGCTGTATTTGATTCCTTCCATATGGATGAAGTGACGCTCAGTGACATTGCATATGAAAAAAGGGGAAACATGCAGAGGGTGATTCAGTTCAAGCCCCATGAGCTCCTTACCGAAGAAAGGATTGTTCCATGGCAGGGACATACAGAGGGCATGGCGCCGGGAGTCAGCCTGAAGGCTGATATAGTAAAGGCAGCTGTATTTGAGCGCCATCTGCATACCGGACACAAAGGAATCGGTTTTATTGGCGGATACGGTCTTAAGAACGGCGCGGTAGCCACCAGCGTGGCCCATGATTCCCACAATCTGATTGTCATAGGGACCAATGATAATGATATGGTACTGGCAGCCAACACGGTCATACGGAATAAAGGCGGCCTTGCCGTTGCCGTGGACGGACGGGTGGCAGGGGAACTGGCCCTGCCCATTGGAGGAATCATGACCAGGGCATCGGTCCATGAAGTGGAGGAACAGCTGGAGAATCTGAAGCAGAAAACACTGGAGCTGGGAATCGGCGCAGATATCGACGCATTCATGACATTGGCCTTTGTCAGCCTGCCGGTCATACCAAAACTCAGGATTAATACGTATGGGGTCATAGATGTGGAGCGGCAGGAGGTTGTGGAGGCGTCCTTCTGATCAGGCATCCTTTGGATGGGTTAACGGTATTTTCCCAGGCTATACCCGGACACAATGGAACCGAATCCATTTCCGGAGAATATCCTAATAAAAAAAGGAGAATATCGTGATGTGAATCAGGCAAGGGAAGACATAAATTGTGACATCGTATATTCCATGGGAATCACGGGGAAAGGGGTTGGTGTTGCTGTCCTGGACACCGGCGTTTATCTCCATGAGGATTTTAAAGATAGAATAACAGCGTTTGCTGATTATGTGAACCATAGGCCCCAGCCCTATGACGACAACGGGCATGGGACCCATATATCAGCCATTATAGGAGGGAGCGGCGTTTCCTCCGAGGGAAAGTACAGGGGCGTAGCGCCTGGCTGCAGCATTATTTCGGTCAAAGTGCTGGATCACAAGGGAAATGGATATGCCTCCGATGTACTGGCAGGATTAAAATGGATAAGGGAGCACAAAGAGGAGTATGGTATCCGTATTGTGAACATTTCCGTGGGGTCCCTTTCCAGACGGGATATGACGGAGAACTCCATATTGGTGCGGGGAGTCAATGCGGCCTGGGATGATGGTCTGGTTGTTGTTGTGGCAGCCGGTAACCATGGTCCGGGCCGTATGACCATTACCACTCCGGGTATCAGCAGGAAGGTCATTACCGTGGGATGCTCAGACGACCATAAGGAAGTGGATGTGATGGGCAGCAGGATGGTGGATTACTCAGGCAGGGGGCCAACCCTGGCATGTGTATGCAAGCCCGATATTGTTGCCCCTGGTTCTGGCATAGTCAGCTGCTGCAATGAACCGGGGCGGTATTTCTCAAAATCAGGGACCAGTATGTCCACGCCCCTGGTATCCGGGGCAATTGCCCTTTTGCTGGAAAAAAATCCTGACATGAGCAATAAGGATGTGAAACTGCGCATCCGGGAGAGGGCCGTGGACTTAGGACTGCCCCATAACCAGCAGGGATGGGGCAAGCTGGACGTGGCGCGGCTGGTGGAAGACTGAAAAAGGGCAGCCGGTACGCGGGGGCGGAGGAATCCTACGCCTCCCACCGCCCCGATGCCCCGCAGGGCAGCACCAGCCCGGTTTCCGTCACCGGAAGCCCTACTTCCTGGGCATTGACCGTGCCGCCAAAGCGGGGAATCACCTCCACGCCCAGCATGTAACTCAGCACTGCAGGCGCAAGGCCTGTGGTATAGGAATTGATTAAAAAGAACAGGGGATTGTCTGAGAGCAGCTGGACGCAAAGCTTGACCAGCGGATGGATGGCATCCTCTATCTTCCAGATTTCACCTTTGGGCCCCCGTCCGTAGGACGGCGGGTCCATTATGATTGCATCATAGCGGTTGCCTCTTCTGATCTCCCGCTCCACGAATTTTACGCAGTCATCCACAATCCAGCGGATGGGCGCGTCGGACAGGCCGGAAGATGCCGAGTTTTCCTTGGCCCAGCCGACCATGCCCTTGGAGGCGTCCACGTGGGTGACACTGGCCCCGGCCTTGGCAGCCGCCAGGGTGGCGCCGCCGGTGTAGGCAAAGAGGTTGAGGACCTTAACCGGCCTTCCGGCCTTCCTTATCCGTCCGCTAAACCAGTCCCAGTTAGCGGCCTGCTCCGGGAACAGCCCTGTGTGCTTAAAGCTGAAGGGCTTCAGGTTGAATGTAAGCCCTTTGTAACCAATGGACCACTGTTCCGGCAAATCAAAAAATTCCCACTCGCCCCCGCCTTTGCTGCTGCGGTGGTAATGGCCGTTCATGTGTTTCCAGCCTTTATGGCCCTTAGGGGTATCCCAGATAACCTGAGGGTCCGGCCGGACCAGCAGATATCTGCCCCATCGTTCCAGTTTTTCGCCCTGTGAGCAGTCTATTACTTCATAATCCTTCCAATCATCGGCAAGCCACATAGTATTCATAACCTCATTTCCTTATTAAAATCAAATAGAATGACATATTACAGAGTATAGTCTAAATGATGCGGCCGCGTCAAGCGCGGACGGAATCTATTTGCAGGCATTTGCTGTGAAAAGAAAAATTAAAGCCTATCGTAAATAAATTGAAAGATAAATAAGGTTGAATAATTGGGGTAGCCTTGATACAATATACTTTAGGATTGCCGGAGTATCTGATAAGGTGCCGGCATGGGCTGGAGCGTGTTAAGGATTGACGTTTGCCCCGGGATGCGTTTGGGAATTCATTCCCGCCATCCGCACGCCCTGGAACGGATGGGAAGAGGAGCTGAGCATATGAGAAAACAAACAGTGGCAGTGTGGGTGCTGGCAGCGGTGCTGTCTTTTGGTACGGCCACAATTTCAGCCCTGGCAGCAGAAGGTTGGGCTCAATCAGGAAGCAGCTGGGTATATTATGATTCCAATGGAAACCAGGTATATAATACATGGAAAAAAGGCGCGGACAACCAGTGGCGTTACGTTAACGGGGAAGGTGTCATGGCGACCAATGCCTGGGTGGATTCCGATTATTACGTGGACAGCAACGGCATCATCCTGACTGATAAGTGGTTAAAGCTTACCAACGATGAGGGTGAATATGAGTGGTATTATTTTGGCAGCAGCGGCAAGATGATGACCGATGCGTGGAAGAAGATTGATAACAAGTGGTACCATTTTTCAGGGGACGGCCGCATGGAGCTGGGCTGGATACTGGATGATATGTATTATACGGGAACGGACGGCGTCATGAGGACGGGATGGCAGAAGCTGGAGCCGCCGGATGAGGACGATGATGACCGCAACAAGGTGACCCCGGGAATTGACAGCGTGACGGATGATGACGGCAAGTACTGGTTCTACTTTTCCTCCAGCGGCAAGAAGTTCGTGCCTGACAGTTCGGACGGCGACTACACGGCCCGTAAGATAGACGGTACGTATTACTGCTTTGATGAGGTGGGCGCCATGCAGACCGGCTGGAAGAAGGTGCGCTCCACGTCTTCAGATGACACCATTGAGGACTACATGTATTTCGGGGCCGATGGGAAGGCCAGGATTGGCTGGTACTCCATTGAACCGCCGGAGGACCTGGAAGGGTATGAAGGCGATGTGGAGTGGTTTTATTTTACCAACAGTGGAAAGCCCAGGGCAGCTGATTCCGAGCGCCTGACCACCAATGATATCGTGAAGCTGAACGGCAAATCCTACCTGTTCAACCACCTTGGCAATCCTGTTTATGGCCTGAAGAAAGTATACCTTGGCTCGGGCGATGACAACTGGACCTCCTTCTACTTTGGGGACAAGGAGAAGAGCTGCGTGCAGAAGGGGAAGATGAAGGTGACGGAGGACGACGGCAACAAGTCTGATTTCTATTTCTCAGACAATGGCCGCGGCTACAATGGTGTAAAGGATAACTACCTATATTATAAAGGGAAGCTTCAGAAAGCCACGGATGGACAGAAGTATGTGTGCTATGAGGTGGATAATAAGAATTATGTGGTCAATTCTTCCGGCAAGGTCATGAAGAATGCAAAGGTAAAGAACAGTGACGGGGTTAAGTTTGTTACCAATGCCAGCGGACAGCTGATGTCAGCGGATGAGGATACGGATATTGATGCTTACACAACAGAACCCGTGGAGCCGTACTGCACGGAATGATTAACATAACAGAACCAGGAAAGACTTCTGATTAGGCAGAGGTCTTTTCTTTTGCGCAAAATTGAACCGGTCCCTGTTCCCGGGATTTCAAAACAGGACTTATACCAATCCATACGCAGGATTAAAAAATAAAAAAAGTACTTGCATTTATAAAAAAAGTATGCTAATATAACAAGGCTGTGGCATGATAGCGTTGAAGCGAGAGGTTGCTGCCCACAAAGTGAGGCAGGTTTTCCGTGGAGCGAATGTCAAGTTAGGAAACTGGCGACAAGTCACTGTACCAATTAAAGAAACTGCAGGATAATCAGCAGAATCAGTGTGGAGTCCTTTGAGGACACACACGGAAACGTGTACAGTCACCGCTTGTCGTACTTGGTTTAAAAGTGCGAAAAGGAGGCGACTTTTTTTATGGCAAGTCAAGTAATGAGAATCACTTTAAAGGCTTATGATCATCAGTTAGTAGATCAGTCTGCCGGCAAAATCATCGAGACTGTAAAGAAGACAGGATCACAGGTGAGCGGACCGGTGCCGTTACCAACCAAGAAAGAGGTAGTAACCATTCTGCGTGCGGTTCATAAGTACAAAGATTCCAGAGAGCAGTTCGAACAGAGGACACACAAGAGACTCATCGACATCACTGCTCCAAGCCAGAAGACAGTTGATGCACTGTCCAGACTGGAAATGCCGGCTGGCGTGTACATCGACATCAAGATGAAGACCAAATAAGGTCGGACAATGTTTATATCCTGAAGGGTTTAAATATAGAAGCAACACTGCATTTCCTGTTGAGGAATCAACATACCGCACCGCTTGCCCCATGAAGGCAGGGGGATTACCCAGAAGCGGTTCATAGTGTTCCACGTATATTAAGACTGTTCTAGGATGAATGCGAAAGCATTCCGCTGTAGATCATGAAACAGGAGGTAAGACAATGAAGAAAGCGATTTTAGCAACAAAAGTCGGAATGACCCAGATCTTCAATGAGAATGGTGCTTTAGTTCCGGTAACCGTACTTCAGGCAGGACCTTGTGTGGTAACACAGGTTAAGACTGCTGAGAACGATGGTTACAAAGCAGTACAGGTTGGTTTCGTTGACAAGAGGGAAAAACTGGTTAACAAGCCACAGAAGGGCCACTTTGATAAGGCCGGGGTTTCCTATAAGAGATATGTAAGGGAATTCAAGTTTGAGAATGCAGAAGAGTATTCTGTAAAAGATGAGATTAAGGCAGACATCTTCGCTGCTGGCGATAAGATTGATGCAACCGCTATTTCCAAGGGTAAAGGCTTCCAGGGCGCCATCAAGAGATATGGACAGCACAGAGGACCCATGGCTCATGGTTCCAAGTTCCATCGTCATCAGGGTTCCAACGGTTCCGCTACCACACCAGGCCGCGTATTCAAGGGCAAAGGTATGCCAGGCCATATGGGCAGCAAGAAGATTACCGTCCAGAACCTGGAGGTTGTTAAGGTTGATACCGATAATAACCTGATTCTGGTGAAGGGCGCAGTACCAGGACCTAAGAAGAGCCTGGTAACAATCAAGGAAACCGTTAAGGTTGAAAGGTAAGCTTTTATAGGAAAGGAGGAACACACAGATGGCAAACGTATCTGTTTACAATATGGAAGGTAAAGAAGTTGGCACATTAGAACTGAACGATGCCGTGTTCGGTGTAGAAGTTAACGAGCACCTGGTACATCTTGCAGTTGTTGCACAGCTTGCTAATAAGCGTCAGGGAACACAGAAAGCAAAGACACGTTCTGAGGTTTCAGGCGGCGGTAGGAAACCGTGGAGACAGAAGGGGACCGGTCATGCAAGACAGGGTTCAACCAGATCCCCTCAGTGGAAGGGCGGCGGCGTGGTATTCGCTCCCACACCAAGGGATTACACAATCAGACTGAACAAGAAGGAAAAGAGGGCTGCCCTTAAGTCAGCACTTACAAGCCGTGTTCAGGACAACAAGTTCATTGTTGTAGATGAGCTGAAGTTTGATGAGATTAAGACCAAGAAGTTCCAGGGCGTCATGGACAGCCTTAAGGTAAACAAGGCGCTGGTTGTTCTGGCTGACAATGACCGGAACACAGTATTATCCGCAAGGAACGTTGCAGACGTTAAGACTGCACAGGTTGACTCCATCAATGTATACGACATTCTGAAGTACAACACAGTAGTTGCTACCAAGGCTGCTGTTGCATCCATCGAGGAGGTGTACGCATAATGGCAGATATCAAGTATTATGACGTCATTTTAAAACCAGTTATTACTGAGAAGAGCATGAACGCCATGACAGATAAGAAGTATACTTTCATGGTCCATGTAGATGCCAATAAATCCATGATTAAAGAAGCGGTTGAGAAGATGTTCCCAGGCACCAAGGTTGAGACTGTGAACACCATGAACTGCGAGGGAAAGGTTAAGAGAAGAGGAACCACCTTCGGCAGGACCGCTGCTTCCAAAAAGGCAATCGTAAAGCTGACGGAAGACAGCAAGGAAATAGAGATTTTCCAGGGGCTGTAAGCACTTAGTGAGGTATCTTACGAACTTAGTGCGAACGCCGTTCCCGAGACTTAGCGAGGTCTTTTCGAGCTTAGTCGAGCGGAACCCGCCCCCGTTGGATGCACCTTAATCCAACAAACCCAAAACCCGCCGGGTATCCCGGCCGGAGAACTTATACGGCATCCCGTTCACAGGGGACATCCCAGATATCCCGTCCAGAACCGCATGCCGCGAAAAGAAAATGAAAAGGAGTAAAATGTCATGGGAATTAAGAAGTATAATGCTTATACACCTTCCAGAAGACATATGACCGGCTCTGATTTCAAGGAAATCACCAAGACCACCCCAGAAAAGTCTCTGGTAGTTTCCCTGAACAAGAACGCAGGTCGTAACAATCAGGGTAAAATCACTGTCCGTCACAGAGGCGGCGGCAGCAGAAGAAAATATAGGATCATTGATTTCAAGAGAAACAGCAAGGATGGTATCCCGGCAACCGTTATCGGTATTGAGTACGATCCAAACAGAACTGCCAACATTGCACTGATCTGCTATGCAGACGGCACCAAGTCTTATATCCTGGCTCCACAGGGCTTAACGGATGGAATGAAGGTTGTAAGCGGCGACACGGCAGAGGCAAAGCTTGGCAACTGTATGCCGCTGTACCATATTCCGGTTGGTACACAGGTACACAACATTGAGTTATATCCTGGCAAGGGCGGCCAGCTGGTCCGTTCCGCCGGTAATGCAGCACAGCTGATGGCTAAGGAAGGCAAGTATGCCACCTTACGTTTACCTTCAGGTGAAATGAGAATGGTTCCAATCATCTGCCGCGCAACAATCGGTGTTGTTGGCAATGGTGAACACTCCCTGATCAACATTGGTAAAGCTGGTAGGAAGCGCAACATGGGTATCAGACCAACTGTCCGCGGTTCCGTAATGAACCCCAACGACCATCCACACGGTGGTGGTGAAGGTAAGTGTGGTATCGGACGTCCAGGTCCATGCACACCATGGGGCAAGCCTGCTCTGGGTCTGAAGACCAGAAAGAAAAACAAGCAGTCTAACAAGTTGATCGTAAGAAGACGTGATGGCAGAACCATCAAATAGTTAAAGGAGGTTAAGAACACATGGCTCGTTCACTGAAAAAAGGACCATTTGCAGACGCGCATCTGTTAAAGAAAGTAGACGCAATGAATGCAGCAGGACAGAAGCAGGTAATTAAGACCTGGTCCCGCCGTTCTACAATCTTCCCACAGTTTGTTGGTCATACAATTGCAGTTCATGACGGTAGGAAACACGTTCCGGTATATGTAACCGAAGATATGGTAGGACATAAACTGGGCGAATTCGTAGCAACCAGGACCTATAGGGGTCACGGAAAAGACGAGAAGAAATCCGGCGTGAGAAAGTAATTCACGGGTAAATTGAAAGGAGGTTTTACCAATGGCAAAAGGACATAGATCCCAAGTCAAGAGAGAGAGAAATGCCCAGAAGGACACAAGACCAAGCGCAACACTGTCTTACGCTAGAGTGTCTGTCCAGAAGGCTTGTTTCGTATTAGATGCCGTTAGGGGCAAAGATTTAGAAACCGCACTTGGTATTGTAACTTACAATCCCAGATATGCTTCCAGCTTAGTTAAGAAGTTACTGGAATCAGCAGCAGCAAATGCTGAGAACAATAACGGAATGGACAGGTCAAAACTTTACGTAGAGGAATGCTACGCAAACCAGGGCCCAACCATGAAGAGAGTCAGACCGAGAGCTCAGGGACGTGCTTACAGGATTGAGAAGAGAATGAGCCACATCACTGTTGTTCTGAATGAGAGATAGGAGGCAAATATGGGACAGAAAGTTAATCCACACGGCTTAAGGGTCGGTGTTATTAAAGACTGGGATTCCAAGTGGTATGCAGAAGCTGATTTTGCTGACTGCCTGGTTGAAGATTATAATATTAGAAAGTTCCTGAAGAAGAGACTGTTCAGTGCCGGTATTTCCAAAATCGAGATTGAGCGTGCTTCCGACAGGGTGAAGGTCATCATCTATACCGCTAAGCCAGGCGTGGTTATCGGTAAGGGTGGTTCTGAAATCGAGAAGTTAAAGAAAGAAGTCCAGAAGCTGACAGATAAGAAACTGTTTGTAGACATTAAGGAAATCAAGCGTCCGGATAAGGATGCACAGCTGGTTGCCGAGTCTATCGCATCCCAGCTTGAGAACCGTGTTTCCTTCCGCCGCGCAATGAAGTCCACCATGGGCAGGACCATGAAGGCTGGCGTTAAGGGTATCAAGACCGCTGTTGCAGGACGTCTTGGCGGCGCAGATATTGCACGTACTGAGTTCTACAGCGAGGGTACAATCCCGCTTCAGACATTAAGAGCAGATATTGACTATGGTTTCGCAGAAGCAGATACAACCTACGGCAAGCTTGGCGTTAAGGTTTGGATCTACAAGGGCGAAGTACTTCCTACTAAAGGAAACAAGGAAGGGAGCGATAAATAATGTTAATGCCTAAAAGAGTTAAGCGTCGTAAACAGTTCCGTGGATCTATGGCCGGCAAAGCTTTAAGAGGCAATACGATTTCTAACGGTGAGTTCGGTTTAGTCGCTACTGAGCCATGTTGGATTAAGTCAAACCAGATTGAGGCAGCCCGTGTTGCCATGACCCGTTACATTAAGCGTGGTGGTAAAGTCTGGATTAAGATTTTCCCCGATAAACCTGTAACAGCAAAGCCAGCAGAAACCCGTATGGGTTCCGGTAAAGGCGCTCTGGAGTACTGGGTAGCAGTTGTAAAGCCAGGCCGCGTATTATTTGAAATCGCTGGTGTACCAGAGGAAACAGCTAGGGAAGCTCTGCGTCTTGCAATGCACAAGCTGCCATGCAAGTGTAAGATTGCTTCTAAAGCAGATTTAGAAGGCGGTGATAACAGTGAAAACTAATAAGTTTGTAGAAGAATTAAAGAATAAGTCAGCCAACCAGCTGAATGAAGAGTTAGTAGCTGCGAAGAAGGAACTGTTCAATTTAAGATTCCAGAATGCAACCAATCAGTTAGATAACACATCCAGAATCAAGGAAGTACGCAAGAATATTGCCAGGATCCAGACTGTTATCACTGAGAAGGCTAATGCTTAATGAAAGGAGAACTTACCGTGGAAAGAAATTTAAGAAAAACCCGTACCGGTAAAGTGGTTAGCAATAAAATGGACAAAACCATTGTTGTAGCAATCGAGGACCACATTAAACACCCACTGATCGGTAAGATCGTTAAGAAAACCGTTAAGTTAAAAGCTCATGACGAGAAGAATGAATGCGGCATCGGTGATAAAGTTAAAGTAATGGAAACAAGACCACTGTCCAAGGATAAGAGATGGAGACTTGTTGAAGTTATCGAGAAAGCAAGATAATTGAGATGAGGAAGGAGTAACAGGTATGGTTCAGCAGGAAACAAGACTTAGGGTTGCCGACAATACCGGTGCAAAAGAACTTCTCTGCATCCGTGTATTAGGTGGTTCAACCAGAAGATATGCCAATATCGGTGATATCATCGTTGCTTCCGTTAAAGATGCAACACCAGGCGGTGTTGTAAAGAAGGGCGATGTTGTAAAAGCTGTAGTTGTGCGCACAAAAAAGGGCGCCCGTCGTAAAGACGGTTCTTATATCAAGTTTGATGAGAACGCAGCAGTAATTATTAAGGATGACAAGACTCCAAGAGGAACTCGTATCTTTGGGCCTGTAGCAAGAGAATTAAGAGACAAACAGTTCATGAAGATTGTCTCCTTAGCTCCAGAAGTATTATAAGGGGGTGTCCACTGTGCATAAAATCAAAAAAGACGACTTAGTAGTCGTAATCGCAGGTAAAGATAAAGATAAGCAGGGTAAAGTAATCTCTGTTGATACAAAGAAGAATAGGGTTCTGGTTCAGGGCTGCAACATGATTACCAAGCACACAAAGCAGGCTCCTGGCAATCCGCAGGGCGGCATCGTGAATCAGGAAGCTCCCATTGATATCTCCAATGTAATGCTGGTAGTTGACGGCAAGGCAACCAGGGTCGGCTTTGAAGTAAAAGACGGCAAGAAGGTTCGCGTGGCAAAGAAGACCGGCAAAGTGATTGATTAATTCAGGAGAGGAGGAAATAAACGTTGGCTAGATTAAAAGAACAGTATCAGAGCGAGATGGTAGACGCACTGATGAAGAAATTTGGATATAAGAACGTTATGCAGGTGCCGAAGCTTGATAAGATTGTCATCAACATGGGCGTAGGCGAAGCAAAAGAAAATGCCAAGGTCCTGGATTCAGCTGTAAGAGATCTGGAAATCATCTCCGGTCAGAAGGCTATTACCACCAAGGCTAAGAAGTCCATCGCTAACTTCAAACTCCGTGAAGGCATGGCAATCGGCTGTAAGGTAACACTGCGCGGCGAGAGGATGTATGAATTCCTTGACCGTCTGGTAAACCTGGCACTGCCCCGTGTACGTGACTTTAGAGGTGTTAACCCTAACGCATTTGATGGCAGGGGGAACTATGCGCTCGGTATCAAAGAGCAGCTGATTTTCCCTGAGATTGAGTACGACAAAGTTGACAAGGTAAGAGGTATGGATATTATCTTCGTTACCACCGCTAAGACTGACGAAGAAGCTCGTGAACTTTTGACATTATTCAACATGCCGTTTGCAAAATAGTTAGGAGGAAACTTTTCATGGCTAAGACTTCAATGAAGATTAAACAGCAGCGTCCGGCTAAATTCTCTTCCAGAGAGTACAACCGCTGCAGAATCTGCGGCCGCCCACATGCTTATTTGAGAAAATACGGTATCTGCCGTATCTGTTTCCGCGAGTTAGCATACAAGGGTCAGATTCCCGGCGTTAAGAAAGCTAGCTGGTAAATAGAGAGAAAGAGGAAGGAGGCATTTTAAAATGACAATGAGCGATCCGATTGCAGATATGCTTACAAGAATCCGTAATGCAAACACTGCAAAACATGATACAGTAGACGTACCTTCATCCAAGATGAAATTAGCTATCGCTGATATCCTGGTAAAAGAGGGTTATGTTGCAAAGTACGACATGGTAGAGGACGGCGGTTTCCAGACCATCAGAATCACCTTAAAGTATGGCAAGGATAAGAACGAGAAAATCATTTCCGGTATTAAGAGAATTTCTAAACCAGGCCTGCGTGTATACGCAAACAAGGAAGAGCTTCCCAGGGTACTGGGTGGACTTGGTACCGCAATCATTTCCACCAACCAGGGTGTGATTACAGATAAAGAAGCCCGTCAGTTAGGCGTTGGCGGTGAAGTGCTGGCATTTGTCTGGTAGGCAGGTAACTAAGGAAACTTCGACGATACTAAGCTCGAAAAGACCTCGCTAAGTATCGCGAAGCACTTTTACACATAAGCGCCTAAAGAACAGGCGCCAAGTGTTCAATGTGACTGAAAACAGAAGGAACGCAGAAGTTCCTTCCGAGAATTTAAGTAGGAGGTAAAGGCATGTCACGTATCGGTAGAATGCCAGTTGCGGTTCCGGCAGGTGTAACTGTTACAATCGCAGAAGGAAATAAAGTGACTGTAAAAGGTCCAAAAGGAACATTGGAGAGAGAACTCCCAGTAGAGATGTCCATCGAGCAGAAGGATGGACAGATTATCGTAAGCAGACCAAATGATTTAAAGAGAATGAAATCTTTACATGGCCTGACCAGAACCCTGGTTAACAACATGATCCATGGTGTTACAGAAGGGTATGAGAAGGTACTGGAAGTAAATGGTGTTGGCTACAGGGCAGCTAAGCAGGGCAAGAAGCTTACTCTGAACCTGGGCTATTCCCATCCGGTAGAGATGGAAGATCCTGAAGGTATCGAGACTGTCCTGGAAGGACAGAACAAGATTACCGTTAAGGGAATCAGTAAAGAAAAAGTTGGCCAATACGCTGCTGAAATCAGAGACAAGAGAAGGCCTGAACCATACAAGGGCAAGGGTATCAAGTATGCTGACGAAGTTATCAGACGTAAAGTTGGTAAGACTGGTAAGAAATAATTAAGGAGAGTGTAAAAATGGTTAACAAACAGTCAAGAAGCGAAGTTCGCGTAAAGAAACACAACAGAATGCGTAACCGTTTTGCTGGCACAGCAGAGAGACCGCGTCTGGCAGTGTTCAGAAGTAATAATCATATGTATGCTCAAATTATCGACGATACGGTTGGTAACACTTTAGTTGCTGCTTCCACGGTTGAGAAAGAAGTCAGTTCTGAACTGGAGAAGACAAACGACAAGGCAGCTGCAGCATATGTAGGTACAGTAATCGCAAAGAGGGCCCTTGAAAAAGGTATCAAGGAAGTTGTTTTCGATAGAGGCGGCTTTATATATCAGGGCAAAGTTCAGGTATTAGCAGATGCAGCCCGTGAAGCTGGTCTGGATTTCTAAGAGAGGAGAACAAGCATGAAGCGTACAATTATTGATGCCAGTCAGATGGAACTGAATGATAAGGTAGTGGCAATCAAGAGAGTATCCAAGACTGTTAAAGGTGGACGTACCATGAGATTTTCCGCTCTGGTAGTAGTTGGTGATGGTAACGGCCATGTCGGCGCCGGTTTAGGCAAGGCAGGCGAAGTTCCGGAAGCAATCCGCAAAGGTAAAGAAGCCGCAATTAAGAATCTGGTAGAAATTCCAGTTGATGAGAATAAGAGTATCCCACATGATTTTATTGGTAAATTCGGAAGTGCAGCTGTTCTGTTAAAGAAAGCTCCAGAAGGTACCGGTGTTATCGCAGGAGGTCCTGCCCGTTCCGTACTTGAGATGGCAGGCATTAAGAACATCCGTACAAAGTCTTTAGGTTCCAACAACAAGACCAATGTAGTCCTGGCAACCCTTGCCGGTCTGACTTCACTGAAGACACCGGAAGAGTTCGCAAGGCTGCGCGGCAAATCTGTGGAAGAAATTGTGGGCTAATAGGAGGAGAAAGACATGGCAGGGAAATTAAAAATCACGTTAGTCAAGTCCCCTATCGGTGCTGTTCCAAAGCAGAAGGCAACTGTTGTGGCTCTTGGTCTGAACAAGATGCACAAAACAGTTGAGATGCCAGATAATGGCGCTGTCAGAGGCATGATTGCAAGCGTAAGACATTTAGTAAAAGTTGAAGAAATCTAATCAGATAAAGTAAGGAGGTGCAGTCATGGAATTGTCAAATTTACAGCCTGCTGCAGGTTCAAAGCATAGCGATAATTTTAGAAGAGGCCGTGGCCATGGTTCAGGTAATGGTAAGACCGCCGGTAAGGGCCACAAAGGTCAGAAGGCCCGTTCAGGGGCAACAAGACCTGGCTTTGAAGGCGGACAGATGCCTTTATACAGGCGTATCCCAAAGCGTGGTTTCACCAATATGAATTCTAAGACTATTGTAGGTATTAACGTAAGCGCACTGGAGCGGTTCGACAATGATGCTGAAGTTACAGTTGAGACTTTAATCGAGGCCGGCATTGTTAAGAATCCAAGAGATGGTGTTAAGATCCTTGGAAATGGAGAATTAACCAAAAAGCTGACCGTTAAGGTTAATGCATTCAGTGAAGGTGCAAAATCTAAAATCGAAGCTTTAGGTGGAACCTGCGAGGTGATCTAATGTTTAAAACGATCAGAAATGCATTTAAGGTAAAAGAGCTTCGGGCTAAGATTCTCTATACCTTTATGATGCTGGTAGTCATCCGTTTCGGATGCCAGCTTCCGATTCCGGGAATACAGACAACATTCTTTGCGGATTGGTTCGCGAAACAGACAACGGATGTGTTTGGCTTCTTTAATGCCATGACAGGTGGTTCATTTTCATCCATGTCCATCTTTGCCCTGAGCATTACGCCATACATCACATCTTCAATCATCATCCAGCTGCTTACCATAGCCATTCCGAAACTGGAAGAGCTGCAGAAGGACGGTGAGGACGGAAGAAAAAAGATTCAGGAATACACCCGATACACCACGGTGGCCCTGGCACTGATTGAATCAAGTGCCATGGCTATCGGCTTCGGCCGTCAGGGGCTTCTCCTTGATTACAATGCCTGGAACATCATCATCGCCATTGTTACCATGACAACAGGCAGTGCCCTGCTGATGTGGATCGGTGAGCAGATTACGGATAAGGGCGTTGGAAACGGTATCTCAATCGTACTGTTATTCAACATCCTCTCCAGCGTGCCAAATGATGTAAGGAGCCTTTATTACCGTTTCATTTTTGGGCAGACCGTACTCAAGGCAGCGATTGCCATTGTCCTGATTGCCCTTGTGATTCTGGCCATGGTTGTCTTTGTTATTGTGTTAAATGATGCAGAGCGGAGAATCCCGGTCCAGTACTCCAAGAAAATGGTTGGCCGTAAGATGGTTGGCGGACAGGCTTCCAACATCCCGTTAAAAATCAACACGGCAGGTGTAATGCCGGTAATCTTTGCATCTTCCATCATGTCATTCCCAGTTGTGATTGCCCAGTTCTTCACGGTGGATTACAGCTCAATCGGAGGCAAGATCCTGATGGTGCTCAATTCCGGCTCATGGTGCAGACCTGACGCTCCTGAGTATTCCATCGGTCTGGTGATTTATATTGCATTGCTGATTATGTTTGCATACTTCTATACGTCCATTACCTTTAATCCGTTGGAAGTGGCTAATAACATGAAAAAGCAGGGAGGCTTCATACCGGGTATCCGTCCTGGCAAGCCAACCAGCGATTATTTAAATAAGATTTTGAATTATATTGTTTTCATTGGTGCATGCGGCCTGATTGTGATTGCAGTTGTTCCGATTCTTGCGTCTGGTTTACTAAATGTGAGCCATATCTCATTTTCCGGGACTTCCTTAATCATTATCGTGGGTGTTGTGCTTGAGACAATCAAAGCAGTAGAATCTCAGATGCTTGTGCGTTATTATAAGGGATTTTTGAACGATTAACAACCACAGTTGAATTAATCAATCTGCCTTTGTGGTATTCCACAAGGGTGGATTGATTGCGTTATAAGAAACTTACAGGTTTTGGAGGAGGATCGGTCTATGAAAATCATCATGTTAGGCGCGCCAGGTGCAGGTAAAGGCACCCAGGCAAAAAAGATTGCAGCAAAGTATCAGATACCCCATATCTCAACCGGCGATATTTTCCGTGCGAACATCAGGAATGGCACGGAACTGGGGATGAAAGCAAAAGCATTCATGGATGCAGGCGGGCTTGTGCCGGATGAGATAACCATCGGCATGCTGCTTGACCGTATTCATGAAGCTGACTGTCAGGACGGATATGTACTGGATGGGTTCCCAAGGACCATTCCACAGGCAGAGAGCCTTACAAAGGCCCTGCGCGGGATGGGGGAGTCCATTGACTACGCCATCAACGTGGATGTGCCGGATGAGAACATCATCAGCCGTATGGCAGGACGCCGGGCATGCCTTGCATGCGGGGCAACCTATCATATTGTATATAACCCTCCCAAAAAGGAAGGTATCTGTGATGTGTGCGGCCAGGAGCTGGTGCTCAGGGACGACGATAAGCCGGAGACAGTTAAGAAGCGCCTTGATGTATATCATGACCAGACCCAGCCTCTTATCGAGTATTACCAGAAAGCAGGCGTTTTGGCTGAAGTAGACGGAACCATGGATATGGAAGATGTGTTCCAGGCCATTGCTAAGATTTTAGGAGCATAAAGAATGGTAACAATTAAATCAGAACGGGAAATTGAGTTAATGCGTGAGGCCGGGAAAATCCTTGCCAGCGTCCATGAGGAGCTGGGCAAGGCAGTTAAACCCGGCATATCCACCAAGGAAATTGACCGAATCTGCGAAGAGATGATCAGGAGCCATGGATGTATTCCTTCCTTTTTAAACTACCAGGGTTATCCGGCTTCTGTATGCATCTCCATCAATGACGAAGTGGTGCATGGAATACCGGATAAGCACAGATACCTGGAAGAGGGTGACATCGTCAGCCTGGACACAGGTGTCATATGGAAGGGTTATCAGTCTGACGCGGCCAGGACCCATATGATCGGGGAAGTGGATGCCCGGGCCAGGAAACTGGTAGAGGTGACGGAGCAAAGCTTTTTTGAAGGAATAAAGTATGCAAAAGCTGGCAATCATCTCAATGATATATCCAAAGCCATCCAGGAATATGCGGAAAGCTTTGGTTTCGGCGTGGTCCGTGACCTGGTAGGGCACGGGATTGGAACGGAAATGCATGAAGCGCCGGAGATTCCTAATTTTTCCCAGCGGCGTAAGGGCATAAAGCTGGCACCGGGAATGACACTTGCAATTGAACCTATGATTACTGCAGGTCGCTATGATGTAGCGTGGATGGATGACGGATGGACCGTTGTGACAGAGGACGGCTCACTGGCATCCCATTACGAGAATACCATCCTGATCACGGATGGAGAGCCTGAGATTTTATCGCTGTAGCAGAGGTGACCCTATGGTAGAGTTTAAAGAAGCCGGCCTGGTCAAAAGTTTGGCAGGTCACGACAAAGATGAACTGTATATCATAATCAGTGTCCAAGGGGAATATGTTAATCTGTCGGACGGCAGGAAACATCCCCTTAGTAAACAGAAACGCAAGAACAGGAAACACTTGCAGCTCACAAGTGAGTACGATGAAACCTTAAGGAAAAAGCTTACAGAAGGCGGGACGGTGAGCGACGGGGAAATATCATCCTTTATCCGCACCCACAAGCAGTAGGAGGTAAAAAGAGAATGTCAAAAGCAGATGTAATTGAAATTGAAGGAACAGTAATCGAGAAATTACCAAACGCCATGTTCCAGGTCCAACTGGAAAACGGCCACCAGGTACTGGCACATATCAGCGGAAAGCTTCGTATGAACTATATCCGTATCCTGCCAGGCGACAAAGTTACCATTGAGTTGTCCCCATACGATCTGTCCAAGGGCAGGATTATCTGGAGGGATAAATAAGCTGCGTTTTTGGAGCGCTGCCCAAAGGCGGAGCCGGGGGTTCCCGGCGGCACAGGAAAGCATGATCCCGGCAGCCCCGGAAAAAGATGAATCATAGACGAAAAAATGCTTGCATTCGTCCCGATTTTTTGGTATAATGCTTGAGCAACTTTGTTGGTCTATAGAAAGGAGAATTACTGTGAAGGTTAGATCATCCGTAAAGCCGATCTGCGAAAAGTGCAAGATCATTAAGAGAAAAGGCAGTATCAGAGTAATTTGTGAAAATCCAAAGCATAAACAGAGACAAGGTTAATTAAAATTAGGAGGTGTAATACACACATGGCTCGTATTTCAGGTGTTGACTTACCAAGAGAAAAACGTGTTGAGATCGGTCTCACTTACATCTACGGAATCGGTAGAACAAGTTCCAACCGTATCTTAACAGAAGCTGGCGTGAACCCAGATACCCGCGTTAAGGATTTAACCGACGACGAGGTAAAGAAGCTGGCAACCATCATCGCTGATACCCAGACAGTTGAAGGTGATCTCCGCAGGGAAATCGCTATGAACATCAAGAGGCTTCAGGAAATTGGATGCTACAGGGGAATCCGTCACAGGAAGAGCCTTCCGGTCCGCGGGCAGAAAACAAAGACCAATGCAAGAACCTGCAAGGGACCTAGGAAGACAGTAGCAAATAAGAAGAAATAGTGAGCACTTAACGAGGTATTACGCGAGTTTGGTGCGAACATTGTTCTTTGAACTTAGTGAGGTCTTTTCGAACTTAGTGAAAGGAACTTCCTTAAGTAACACGGTAACAGAATTCGATTTGCATGTTTTAAAAACAGGAAGAGCGAATTCAAGAAAATGAGAAAGTAGGTTAGTTTAAAATGGCTAAAAAAGTGTCCACGACTAAAAAAGTTACAAAAAAGCGTGTGAAGAAAAACGTTGAACGCGGACAGGCACATATCCAGTCATCTTTTAATAACACAATTGTTACATTAACTGATGCGCAGGGTAACGCCTTATCATGGGCAAGTGCCGGTGGTCTGGGATTTAGAGGTTCAAGGAAATCTACTCCTTATGCAGCTCAGATGGCAGCAGAAACTGCTACGAAGGCAGCTCTTGTACATGGCTTAAAGTCAGTAGACGTTATGGTTAAAGGTCCTGGTTCAGGACGTGAAGCTGCAATCCGTGCCCTTCAGGCATGTGGGTTGGAAGTAACAAGCATTAAGGATGTAACACCGGTACCACATAACGGATGCCGTCCGCCAAAACGTAGAAGAGTCTGATGAACTTAATTAGGAGGTAATTAAAGTGGCAGTAGATAGAGTTCCTGTTCTTAAAAGATGTAGATCCCTTGGACTGGATCCGGTCTATTTAGGAATCGATAAAAAGTCAAACAGAGAATCAAGAAGAACAAATAAGAAGTTAAGTGAATACGGCATGCAGCTGAGAGAAAAGCAGAAAGCCAAATTCATTTACGGTGTGTTAGAGAAACCTTTCCGTAACTACTATGCAAAGGCTTCCAAGATGAACGGCATGGTGGGTACCAACCTGATGATCCTTCTGGAGTGCAGGCTGGATAACGTCCTGTTCCGTATGGGTCTTGGACGCACACGCAAGGAAACCAGGCAGATTGTTGACCACAAGCACATCCTGGTTAACGGCAAGCCAGTTGGTATCCCGTCTTACCAGGTTAAGGCCGGTGATGTCATCGAGGTTAAGGAAAAGTATAAATCTGCTCAGAGATACAAAGACATCCTGGAAGTAACCGGTGGACGTCTGACTCCAGCATGGCTGGAAGTAGATCAGGAGAACCTGAGCGGCACTGTTAAGGAACTGCCGACCAGAGACGAAATTGATGTTCCAGTAAACGAAATGCTTATCGTCGAGTTGTATTCCAAATAATCCTGCCATTCTCTATAGATTGTACAAGGCATGCCTGTTCCTTACCGGACAGGCGTGCTTTGCAGGACATGGACCCCGGATCTTCTTTGGTTTGGGTACGTTCTGCTGTGTGCAGGTTTTATATCCCTCGAGATTTGATAGAAACCCAAAAAGGAGGGGCTATTAGTGTTCGATTTTGAAAAACCAAACATTGAAATCGCAGAGATTTCAGAAGACAAGAGATACGGCAAGTTTGTAGTTGAACCACTTGAGAGAGGTTACGGCACTACGCTGGGCAATTCCTTAAGAAGGATCATGCTTTCTTCTTTACCCGGAGCCGCAGTGAGTCAGGTAAAAATCGATGGCGTTTTGCATGAGTTCAGTTCCATTCCTGGAGTAAAGGAAGACGTAACTGAGATTATTATGAACATCAAAAGCTTAGCGATCAAGAACAACAGCGATACCGATGAACCGAAAGTTGCATACATTGAATTTGAGGGCGAAGGTGTAATTACCGCAGCAGACATCCAGGCAGATGCTGATATTGAAATCATGAACCCTGACCAGGTCATCGCAACCTTAAGCGGCGGCACGGACAGCAAGTTCTACATGGAGCTCACCATTACAAAGGGCCGTGGTTATATCAGCGCTGACAAGAACAAGAACGATGATTTACCAATCGGCGTGATTGCAGTGGATTCCATCTATACACCGGTAGAGCGTGTCAATATGGCTGTTACCAATACCCGTGTCGGACAGCAGACTGACTTTGATAAACTTACACTTGAGATATATACCAATGGCACCCTGGCTCCCGATGAGGCAGTCAGCCTGGCGGCCAAGGTACTCAGCGAGCATCTGAACCTGTTCATTGACCTTTCCGAGAATGCCAAGACCGCAGAAATCATGGTGGAGAAGGAAGACAATGAAAAGGAAAAAGTGCTTGAGATGAATATTGACGAACTGGAGCTTTCCGTCCGTTCATATAACTGCCTGAAGAGGGCCGGCATCAATACCGTGGAGGAACTGTGCAACAGGACTTCCGAGGATATGATGAAAGTCCGTAACCTGGGCCGCAAATCCTTAGAGGAAGTGCTGGCTAAGCTGAAAGAGTTAGGCTTACAGTTGAATCCAAGTGATGATAACTAAGCACCAATGAAGTGATAGTTACATGTTAACACCCGGCCAGTAAGACCAAAGACGCGTGGCTGAGTAACCAATAAGAATTAAGTGGGCTGCAATGCCTGAACCAGTAAGACCAATGAAGCATGGTGAGGGTGTTCCACTGATGGAGGAAAATTACAATGGCAGGATATAGAAAATTAGGAAGAACTTCCGACCAGAGAAAGGCTTTAATCAGAAGCCAGGTAACCGCACTGTTATATCATGGACATATCAGGACAACTGAGACCAGGGCAAAAGAAATCCGCAAGGTTGCAGAAGGCCTGATTGCAATGGCCGTGAAGGAAAAAGATAACTTTGAGACCGTTAAGGTTACTGCCAAGGTTGCCCGCAAGGACAAAGACGGCAAGAGGGTCAAGGAAGTTGTTGACGGCAAGAGGGTTACTGTTTACGATGAAGTTGAGAAGGAAATCAAGAAGGATCTGCCTTCCAGGCTGCATGCAAGAAGACAGATGTTAAAGGTTCTCTACGGGGTAACCGAGGTTCCTTCCACACCCGCCGGCAGAAAGAAGAACACCAAGTCCGTTGACCTGGTTGCAAAGATTTTTGACGAGGTTGCCCCTAAGTATGTGGGACGCAACGGCGGTTACACCAGGATTGTTAAGGTTGGCCCTCGTAAGGGTGATGCCGCAATGGAAGTTCTGATTGAATTAGTATAATAAGAATCAGCATGACAATGTGATTCAGATGACTGCAGATGCGCATATGTGTGTCTGCAGTTTTTTCATTCCACGGTTCCTGTATCACGGTTCCTGTATCACGGTTCCTGTATCACAATCCCTGTGTCACAATCCCTGTGTCACAATCCTCCCCCGGCCATAAAATTGACAGAACTTCGATAGAATAGAGAAAATATCGCAAGATAATCGTAAGTTGACGTAAAACTGCCTTCTAGGCTATAATGGAACCAGAAAAAGAATATTCAGGGGGATACCTGTTTTTGAGGAGGTTGAGATTTCATGAAAAACATGAAACGGTTATTATGTATGGCATTGGCTGCCACTGCACTGATGACGGCAATGCCCATGCAGTCTTTGGCTGCCAGCGACTACAAATATATCACCAACATTTCATTAAAGGTGAGTATTGATCTGGATTCCGGTGATGAGATCAGCAGCGGGGACAGCCTGGGAACCAGTTCAAGCGACAGCGGGAGCAAGGTTTATACATCTTCCAGTAAGTACGAGGTAGAATCAGCTGAATGGTCTAATGACAGGGAGGTCGGTATCGGGGATACGCCCAAGATAACGGTTTATCTGGATCCCAACACTTCCAGCAGCAGCGCCTATGAGTACCGGTTCCGCAGCAGTTACAGCGCCAGCAGCGTAAGCATAAGCGGAGGCATTTTCGTATCCGCCTCCAGGTCAGGGGACCAGCTGAAGGTGGTCCTTAAGGCAACCGGTATCAAAGGGACCTATGACCCGCCTGAGGATGCGGAGTGGGGCAGCAGCAGGGGCAGGGCCAGATGGGAAGAAGCAGATAATACATCCGGATATTATGATGTATATCTGTACAGAGGGTCTTCCGTTGTGAAGAAGCTGGAAGACTACAAGGGAACCTCCTACAATTTTTACCCATACATGACCAAGGAAGGCGATTATTCCTTTAAGGTAAGGACTGTTCCCCATACGGATGAGGAGAAAAAGTACGGCAAGAAGAGCGAGTGGACCGAGGCCGGGGACTTATACATTGACAAGGACGAGGTTTCGGATGGCAGCGGCCAGGATAACAATGGGGGCAGCACCCCCAGCGGCGGCAATACAGACGTTGGCTGGCGCAAGGAAGGCGATTCCTGGTACTTTAGGTATCCGGACGGCAACATGCAGAAGAACGGCTGGCTTAAGTGGAATGATAAATGGTATCTCTTTGACAGCACAGGCAGGATGCTCACAGGCTGGCAGCAGACCGGCGGACAGTGGTATTACCTGGGCGAAAGCGGAGACATGAAGAAGGGCTGGATCAAGAGCGGCAATATCTGGTATTACCTGAACCCCAATGATGGCGGTCCGGAAGGAGCCATGGTCAAGAGCAGCTGGCTTACCATTAACGGCAAGACGTATTTCCTGAACGAAAGCGGCGCAATGGTAGAAGGGTGGTATAAGGTAGAGAACAACTATTATTATTTCTATCCAGGAGACGGTTCCAAGGCCGTGTCCACATCCATTGACGGTTTCCAGCTGGATGCCAACGGAGTATGGCAGCATTGATGGAAAATATATGAACTCTGTGGGAATCATGTGAGGAAAAGTTGAGTGGCGGCATTTTTCATAGGAGAAATAAAGAAGGATAGCTGAAAAGAGACTCTATGAAAAAAGCAGGTATTTGGTAACTGCCGCTGCAGCATTATGGATGGCGAATGGCCTGGGCTGAGTGCCCAGGCTAAATCCATATATATGGTATTATATGTATGAGGACGGCGTAATGGCAGCTGGTACGGAGATGCCGGATGGGTATACGGTTGGAAGCGATGGAGTGATGGCAGAATGAAAATGGGCCCCTGGAGGACAATTGTCCTTTGGGGACCTGTTTTTTCATGCCTTTTTTGCATAAATGATTCAGACATACCGGATTATCCGGATTTATTACATATTTTATCCATACTATATATAAGAAAATCAAATAGACACCCGGTTATCAATCGTGTATACTGAAAATAAATGTAATTAGTTTTCTAACGGTTTTGTATTGGAGCAGGGGAATACAATGAAAAAATGGAATTATATGGCTGCGGCAATTATTTTGTTGACCGCGGTATTTTGCCTGTCAGGCTGCGGGGACAAGGATAAAAGAGGACTGGATGCCAAGTCGCCTACGGTCATCACGGTATGGCATGCATATAATGCAGTTGCAAAGGCACAGTTTGATGAACTGGTCATGGAATTTAATGAGACAGTTGGAATGGAACAGGGGATTATTGTGGATGCAGTGGGTTATGGTTCCAGCGAAGAGTTGGAAGACGTGCTTTATGCATCTGCCAACCATGTAATCGGCTCGGAACCATTGCCGGACATATTTGCATCCTATCCGGATAATGCGTACCGGCTGGACAAAATCGCGCCGCTGGTCAATATGGATGATTATTTTACGGAAGATGAGCTTAAGGAGTACAGGCCGGAGTTCCTGGAAGAGGGGATATGGGATGATGCGTCCTGCAAGATGATACCGGTATCAAAGTCCACGGAACTTTTATATCTGAATAAGACGGATTGGGATAAATTTTCCAGGGAGACAGGTGCTTCGGATGAAATGCTGTATACCTGGGAAGGCCTGATTGAGGCGGCCGGTATGTATTATGAGTGGTCGGGAGGCAGCCCGTTCCTGGGAATGAATTCATATAATGATTATGTTGTCCTGACAGCGGCCCAGATGGGCACACAGGTATACCGGGAAACAGATGGAAAGGCGGGGTTCTTCTATCCTGAGGAGACTGCCCGGAAAGCCTGGGATGCCTACTATGTCCCCCATATACGCGGCTGGTTTGAGAGCAGGGTATATAACCAGGATGGGATTAAAAGCGGCAGGCTGATGGCTTACATCGGTTCCTCGGCAGGCGCCGGGTTCTTTCCAAGGGAAGTGATAGAGGACGAGGATAACTCCTACCCCATTGAATGTGCAAGCTTACCTTATCCCACATTCCGCGGTAAAACCCCCTATATGACACAGAGGGGCGCCAATATGGCTGTATTTGAATCAGACCATGTCCATGAATATGCCTCGGCCCAGTTCCTTAAGTGGTTTACGCAGCCAGGGCAGAATATCCGGTTTGCGGTATCCACCGGGTATCTTCCTGTAAAGACAGCTGCCCTGGAATCAGTGGACACCCTTTTAAAAGAGATGGGCGAAGCTGAAAATGCAGAAATGGTGGAACACAGTATAGAAACAGAACTGGAAGCCATGAGGGAACGGGAATTCTACATCCGGAAGCCTTTTGAGGGGTCCTATGATATGAATCAGATATTTACTTCTTCCCTGGAGCATAAGACTGCCCTGGATCTCCACGAGCTGAACCGCCTGGCGGAAGATGGCGGGAGCCGTGAAAAGGCGGAGGCAGGGCTTCTGGGGGAGGAGAACTTTAAAGAGTGGTATGAAAGCCTCATGAGAGAAATGGCTGGTAGAACAGATGGGTAAGAGGAATGTAAGCGGTTCAATTGCATTTAAACTGGCTGTGGTGTTTATTTTCTTTGCGGTTTTCCAGAGCATCCTCCTGGCGTCACTGATGATTTCAGGAGGTGTCCTAAAGCAAGCAAAGGCAAACCAATACAGCATATTTGCTGAAAAGGTCAATGGGCGCAGTGATAATCTGGAAAACCAGATGAAGAATATCTGGACCAACCTGGATTATGATGCAGAGCAGATCAGCCAATATTTTGAAACAATGGAACAGGAGGGGGCTCCCGAAAACGCGGATGCGATGCTGGAAGAGCTGGCGCCCATGGTGATTGACACCTTATTCCGTGTTAAGACAACCGGGGTATTCCTGGTGATGCCTGACCAGGGAAGGGAAGGGGACGGCGCGTTGCCCGCATTATACTTGCGCAATAACAACCCGGACAGGAGCAGCCGGGAGAACTCCAATCTCTATATGCTGGTAGGGCCTTGGAATGTGGCGGAAAAACTGGAGATTGCCACCACCGCCAACTGGAGCTTCCGCCTGAATATGAATGAATCCAACCGGGATTTTGTGTATAAGCCCTATGAGGCAGCCCTGAATCATGGAAAATCAAAGTGGCTTGGGTATTGGAGCAGCCCCTTCCAGGTAAATCCCCAGGACGAGGATGTGATTACCTACTCCACACCGTTGTTTGGGGCGGACGGGAAGGTAAAGGCCATATTCGGGGTAGAGATATCTGTAAATTATCTGTACCGCTTCCTTCCCGCCTCGGACCTGCAGACATCGGATTCTTATGGATATATCATAGGAATCAGGGATGGGGAAGGGGATATAAAGGCTGCTGTCACCCATGGCGCCATGCAGAGACGGATGCTTCAGGAAGGTATGCCCCTGGAACTTGCGGGGGTGGATCAGGAAAAATCCATTTACAGGCTTTTGAATCACAAAAGCAGCGGGGAAGTATATGCCTGCCTTAATCCCATGGGCATGTACTACCACAACACTCCCTTTGAAGGAGAGGAGTGGTTCCTCATAGGATTAATGGAAGGCCCGGACCTTCACCAGTTCCCTGAAAAGATAGGGAGGATCCTCAGCTATTCATTCCTGCTGTCACTGATAATTGGTTTCATTACAGCCATCATCACCAGCCAGTGGTTTACGCGTCATGCCAAACTGATTGAACTGGCAGGGCTTCCTGTGGGGGCTTTTGAGATGCGGCCTCATTCCAAACGGGTTTACATGACCAGCCAGGTTCCCAGGCTGCTGAACCTTACCAGGGAGCAGGAACGGAAATTCAGCCGGGATAAGGATATGATGTGCGCATTCCTAAAAGAGCTTGAATCCTCTGAGTCCAGTGAGGAGGGCGTTTTCAGGATGCATGACAAGGGGGAAACCCGCTGGATTAAAATTGCCCGGAAAACATCAGGCAGCCCAATCCGATGCGTGGTTGAGGATGTGACAGATGAAGTCCTCCAGACAAAGGCCCTGAGGAAGGAGCGTGACTGGGATGGACTTACCGGAGTTAAGAACAGGATGGCTTTTGGGGAGACCATGATACAGATGGGGGCGCGCCGGGATGAGTACCGGTCGGTTGCGCTGGTCATGTGCGACCTCAATGACCTGAAAGGGGTCAATGACGTATTTGGCCATGATAAGGGGGATGAGTATATCTGTGCAGCTGCAGGATGCATCAGGAAAGCATTTCCCACCGGACATGTATTCCGCATTGGCGGGGATGAGTTTGCCGTCATACTGACCGATGTATGGCCGGATGAGGCCAGGGAAGGATTAAAGGTCCTGGCGGTTGGGATGGAGGAGTACAGCCGCGGCTGCAGTTTTGATGCGTCCGTTGCGGCCGGAATTGCATTTTATGATCCGGGAATGGACGCAGGACTGGATAACACGTTGTCCAGGGCGGATGCCGACATGTATTCGAATAAAAGGAAAATGAAGCGGTAATACGATAAAAGGTGGGAATAAGGAAGAAGATATGTTCCATGTTCCCGCCTTTATTTATTTGCATTGCTGTTTATGGGAAAGGGGAGTGCGCTGCTTCGTGGTTTACCGCCCTGGTCCGGCCCTGGGCCAGCGTCACACCACGCTCTGGTTGTTCTGCAGGGCAGCTGCGTGGTAATGTTCAATGGCCAGTTCGATGAAGGTTTTTCCGGCCTTTGTGAGGTAATGGCCTTTTTTGTAGGTTGCGCACAATTCCCAGAAGGGGCGGGAGGGAAGATAGAAATAAGCCACGTCCTGCTGCTCCTTGGCGTAGTTATGGGTAATCAGGGAACAGGCCATCCGGTTCTTCACCATGTTGCACAGGGTCAGGTTGCTGGATGTCTCGAACAGGATCCGGGGCATGAAGCCGGCTTCCTCAAACAGAGGGTCGATGACAGTGCGCAGCGTGGAACTTTTAAACATGAGCACGAACTGCTGGTCCTTAAAATCCCTCAGGTCCGCGGTGGCAAAGGGCTGGCCCGGCGGGTTGGCATGCTTTGCCAGGGGATGGGAACGGGGCACGGCCAGAAGGATATTCTCATAGTATATATGGACGTACTCATCATTGGTCTTGTCTTTCTCGCTGAGCGTCACAAAGCCCAGGTCCAGATATCCCTTGGAGATCATGGACTGCTGTGTCTTTACACCGATTTCCTGAGGTTCTATGGTGATGTGGGGGAACTGCTGGTAGAACTTCGGGTAAATGCTCATAAGCATGCTGATGCCGCGCTCAGGCGTCAGGCCCACGGACAGCCGTCCCACCTTATTGTCCGCCATATCATTCAGTATGTCGTAGGCTTCCTGCTTCAGCATAAGGATCTGCCGCGCATACTTCACATAGACCTTCCCTGCTTCTGTAAGCCTCAGGTCATTCTTGCTGCGGTGGAACAGCTGGATGCCCAGTTCGTTTTCCAGCTTCAACAGCTGCTGGTTCAGGCCGGACTGGGAGATATAAAGGCGTTCCGCTGCCCGCGTTATGCTGTTTTCATCTGCTATTTTCACGATGTATTCCAATTGTTTTAAATCCATGTGTCTGCCCTCCCTGAATGACTAAGTTTTACTTAGTGTTAAAATCGAAACTAGTAATTTGACTTAGTCCTATATATTTTATACAATAAAGATGTAAAAAAGACAAGAACAAATTACAAAATGACGGTTTAGTTCTTGTTAAAAATCAAAGGCAGTTTAAAATAACACATATATTTTTGCTGGGAGGTAAAGAGAATGTCGCCAACAATTACTAAAATGGAAGTGTGGCCGGTAGCTGGTCAGGATTGTATGGAGCTGAACCTCAGCGGGGCCCATGCACCGTATTTTACCAGGAACGTGGTTGTCCTGTATGCTGATAATGGCGAGACAGGTGTGGGAGAGGTTCCGGGAGGACAGAAAATCACAAAGGCCCTGGAAGAGTGTATCCCTCTTGTGGTGGGCACAAAGGTGGCTGAGTATAAGAGCACACTGCTGAAAGTGAAGAAATACCTGGATGCAAAGGGGGAAGAGGATGTAAGGGGAAACCAGACCTTTGACCTGCGCACCGGCGTCCATGTACTGACTGCGATTGAGGCGCCAAGCCTGGACCTTCTGGGCAAGCACCTGGGCGTTCCCGTGTGCGAGCTTTTAGGGGAAGGACAGCAGAGGGACAAGGTGCGTATGCTGGGTTACCTCTTCTTCGTGGGAGACAGGAACAAAACAGACCTTCCTTATGTATCTGAACCGGATTCGGACTGCGAATGGTACAGGATCCGCCATGAGGAAGCCCTTACGGCTGATAAGATTGTTGCATTTGCAAAGGCAACAAAGGAAAAGTATGGATTTGAGGATTTCAAGTTAAAGGGCGGCGTCCTTGCGGGCAATGAGGAGATGGATGTGATCCGCGCCCTGAAAAAGGAATTCCCCAATGCCAGGATTGACCTGGATCCCAACGGAGGCTGGCTTCTTGAACAGGCAGTGGAGTATGTAAAGGGAATGCAGGGAATCCTCACTTACTGCGAGGACCCATGCGGGGCAGAGGGCGTTTACTCGGGGCGTGAAATCATGAGCGAGTTCCGCCGCCGCACCGGTTTCCCCACCGCCACCAACATGATTGCAACAGACTGGAGGGAGGTAGGACATTCCCTGGAGTCACAGGCAGTGGACATCATCCTGGCAGACCCCCACTTCTGGACCATGGCCGGTTCCGTAAGGGTCGGACAGCTGTGCCATGATTTTGGATATACCTGGGGTTCACATTCCAACAACCACTTTGACATTTCCCTGGCCATGTTCACACAGGTGGGAGCAGCCGTACCAGGTGAGTACAATGCCCTGGATACCCACTGGATCTGGCAGGAAGGCCTTGAGCGCCTGACCAGGGAACCCCTTCAGATCGTGGACGGCTGCGTGGCTGTTCCTAAGAAACCCGGACTTGGGGTTGAGGTTGACATGGAACAGGTTAAGAAAGCAAACCAGATATACCTTGAGAACTGCCTGGGAGCCCGGAACGACGCCATGGGCATGCAGTACCTGATCCCGGGATGGAAGTTTGATTCAAAGCGCCCCTGCCTGGTAAGATAACAGAAGGGACCTGAAGAATATATAAAAAGGAGAATGAGTAATGAAGAGAAGAGTATTGTGTATGTTATTGGTGCTGGCAATGGCGGTTACATGCCTGGCGGGATGCAACAGAAAGAAATCCGTACGTGTGGTAATCGGTTCCTCATCCACCAGCGGTGACAGTTATCTGATAGCTGATACCGTGACACGTTATCTGGCAGAAGAAATGGGCTGGGATGCAAAGGTTGACCCGGTGGGCGCTGCGGAAATGTTTGAAATCATCCGCAACGACAAGGGCAAAGGCGATACCATCGCAATCTTCCATGACATGATGTATCTGGGAGTTGTATTCGGTACATACGGCGAGGAATACGCCCTTGAGAATATTACCGTGGGACCAAGGGTGGCCCAGAACCCGGGCTGCTGCTTTGCTGCTAAGGCAGACGCGCCGTACAACACACTGGTGGAGGCTGCTGAGTATTTAAAGGCAAATCCGGACGCTGAGATCCGTGTGGCCTGTGAGAACGGTTCCGTATCAACCTTGTGCTACCTGGCATACTACAACTGGGTACTGGACAGCTACGGACAGGAAGTTGCCGACCAGCTCCGTGTAATCGCTGCAGGCGTTACCTCTGAGAAACGTCAGATGTTATGGGACGGCAATGTGGACATTATCTTTGATGACTACTATGGCATCCAGCAGTATGTGGGCGTGGATGACAAGCAGCTGGCCATGAAGTGCGTGGGCCTTCTGGATGAGATTGAGGGCGCTGTAGATGCCCCGACCTATGCGGAGCAGGGAATTACATTTAACGGTGAACCATTTGCACTGTCCAAGGATTTCCTTGTATATTACCCACAGAATATTGACGCTGATTTTGCAAAGGCAGTGGATGCGGCGGCAGCCAAAGTATGTGAGAATGAAAGCTTCAAGTCTGATATGGCCAAGCTGAATTACAGGGGCGCGTATCTGGATTCCTCTGCTGCAAAAGACTTTATCTACAACAAGAGGACAGAGATGACACAGCTGATTGAAGCGTGTCCGGATTTTGACTACCTGACCCAGTAATAGTGTTGCGCAGCAAGTAAGGCCGGGCTGGAGACAGCCCGGTTTCAATTAAGGAGGGAAAGCTTGTGAAGCTTAAGATTATAAATTCAACGTCCCACTGGGTCATGCCCAGGATTGTGATGGGGATTCTGGTGGTTCTCCTGGTTATCATAGGGATTCAGAGGCTGATCCATTGCAGGAAGACAGGAACCCCTTTCATTCAATTAAAGAATTACCGCTTCTTCCGGCCAGGATGGGATAAGGTGAAGCTGCTTGGCGGCATATTGACCTTTGTTGCGTACATTTACCTGATGGAATTCCTTACATTCCTTCCGGCAAGCATCATCAGCATCTTCATATTCAATGTCCTGTTTGACAATGAGAGGACAAAGAAGAGCATGATTACATCCGGCGTCATTTCAGTTGGTTTTTCTGTTTTCATCTGGCTTATTTTCGGAGTATTGTTCCGCATCACATTACCATAAAAGGAGGTTTCGATAATGTTTGGGATCATGAATATTTTAATGTCGTTCCTCGGAGTGGTAATCGGTATTATCTTCGGGGCGCTCCCCGGTATGACGGCAACCATGGCAATCGCGGTATTCCTGCCGCTTACCTACTCACTGGATTTGGGGCAGGCGCTCTGCCTTCTTCTGGGGCTTTATGTGGGTGGTATCAGCGGAGGTCTTGTGCCGGCCATCCTGATTAATATCCCGGGGACCCCGTCCTCCATCACAACCGGCTTTGACGGCCATCCCATGGCCGCCAGGGGAGAAGGTGAGAGGGCGCTTAAAATCGGCATCACGGTGTCCCTGATCGGCGGGCTTATTTCCCTGCTGGCCCTGTTCTTCTTCACACCGCCCCTGGCCAAGCTGGCCATTAAGTTCTCAGCGGTTGAGAAGTTCCTGATCATTGTATTCGCCATGACGGTCATTGCAGCCCTTTCCAAGGGTTCCATGACAAAAGGCGTGTTTGCCGGATTCTTAGGAGTCCTGGTCACGCTGATTGGAAGATTTTTTGACAACCAGCAGCTTCGTATGGTGCCCTCGTTCCTGACCGTGGAACTGGGAAGCGGTTTCCAGCTGCTTCCGGTGCTCATCGGACTGTTCGCCCTTTCCCAGATCCTTGAGGAAGCAGAGGCCGGAATGAAACGGAACCCCAAGATGGAAGGCGGCATTAAGGGCGGAGGCAGGAAGTTTTCCTTTTCCGATTTTAAGGGCCAGGGGGTCAATACAATCCGTTCCGCTGCCATCGGGACATTTATGGGAATCCTTCCAGGCGTGGGAGGTTCCGCCGCATCCCTGCTGTCCTATTCACAGGCCAAGAACTTCTCCAAGCATCCGGATGAGTTCGGCAAAGGCTGTGTGGATGGTCTGGTGGCATCTGAGGTAGCCAACAACGCACTGACAGGCGGCGCCCTGATACCGCTTCTGTCCCTGGGGATTCCCGGCGACAGTACGACGGCAGTGCTGGTCGGCGCATTCCTTTTGCAGGGCATCCAGGTAGGGCCCCTGTTCATCACCCAGAACCCGGACCTGTGGAGGGATATCCTTCTTGGCCTTGTGGTATGCAACATCATCATGTTCATAGTAATGTTCTATCCCATCAAGTACATAGCAAAGATTATCAACATTCCGAAAAACCGCCTGTATCCGGTGGTCATCCTTATGTGCGTGGTTGGCTCCTATGCAATCCGCAACGGCAACATGTTTGACGTATGGACCCTCCTGCTGTTCGGAATTGTGGGCTTTGTATTCAGCAAGACAGGCATACCGGCAGCGCCCTTCCTGATTGGCTTTATTCTGGGAGATGATTTTGAAAAATATTTCATTGACGTACTGAAATCTTCCGAAGGCAGCTTTGCGGCATTTTTCAACCGTCCAATCGGTAATATAATCTGGGTCCTGATTTTGATTTCACTGGCCTATGCTTATTTTGACAACAAGAGAACAAAAAAAATAGAGGCGCAGAACAAGGCTTAAGTGTTATGGCCTGCAAGGCGGAGGTAAGAAGTGTTGAGCAAGACACCTGTAATAACAGATATGAAGGTCATTCCCTGTGCCGGATATGACAGCATGCTTTTATCCCTGAGCGGGGCCCATGGGCCCTTGTTCACCAGGAATATCGTCATTATCACGGATAATTCCGGCAGCACGGGAATCGGCGAGGTCCATGGCGGGGATGATATAACAAAAATCCTTGAGAGCTATATCCCCCTAGTGGTGGGAAAGACAATTGGTGAATATAAGAGTATCATTAGCAGCATCAGGAACAATGGATATGTCCCGGGCGGCAATGACGGTCAGGGGCTTCAGAAGCTGGACCTGAGCAACCTGAAATTCGTGGTGCACGCGGAGACGGCAGTGGAATGCGCCCTGCTGGACCTGATGGGCAAGTTCCTGGGACTGCCTGTGTGCGAGCTTCTGGGGGATGGACAGCAGAGGGATGAGGTGGTGATCCTGGGATACCTGTTCTACTGCCAGGACTACACTAAGACAGACATGGCATACCTGGATGAGAGCGGTTCCCATGACAGATGGTTCAGTCTCAGAAGGAGGCCGGCCATGACCACGGACCGTATCGTGGAAAATGCCCATGCCATGAAAGAACGGTATGGATTTAAGGATTTCAAGCTGAAGGGCGGCGTCCTGAACGGCTGGGAGGAGATGGAGACGGTCCGGGAGCTTAAGAAGGATTTCCCGGATGCCAGGATCAATATCGACCCAAATGGGGCCTGGACCCTGGAACAGGCAATTGAATACTGCAGGGGCATGAAGGATATCCTTACCTATATTGAGGATCCCTGTGGTGAGGAAAGAGGCTTCTCAGGCCGTGAAATCATGAGGGAGTTTAAAAATGCAACCGGCATCCAGGTGGCAACCAATATGATTGCAACGGACTGGCGGCAGTTCTACCACGCGGCCAGCCAGACAGCGGTGGATATTGTGCTGGCAGACCCGCATTTCTGGACCATGAGCGGTTCTGTGCGCATGGGCCAGGTGTTAAATGACTGGGGCCTGACCTGGGGTTCCCACTCCAATAACCACTTTGATATTTCCCTGGCTATCTTTGCGCACAGCGCGGCCGCCGCACCGGGCAATATCACTGCGCTGGATACCCACTATGTATATCAGGACGGACAGTACCTGACAAAGAACCCCATGGAAATCAGGAACGGCGTCATTGAAATCCGCAGGGAACCCGGGCTGGGCATTGAGGTTGACATGGACGCGGTGATGAAGGCAAATGAACTTTACCGCACCCTTCCTTACGGGGACCGGAATGACGCCATGGCGATGCAGTACCTGATCCCTGGCTGGAAGTTTGACCATAAGAAGCCGTGTATGGTAAGGTAGGAAACGGATAAGGCACGGCTGCCGGAACGCGTAAAAGCGGAAGGCATGGAATGTGCAGATGCAGATAACGTAAAAGACAGAAGGTATTGTGTCCCTGGCTGGTTTTAGCGCCGGGGATGCAATACCTTCTATATTTATGTGCCATACTTGACTTCTATAGTATTTTCATCTACAATTGAAAAACGTAAACAATACATGGAAGCAAGGGTAAACATATGGGAATCATAAAAGCAGCCAGACTGGTCTATGAGTATATCAGGCGCGATGAGGAAGAGAATATAGAAGAAGTGAACCGGGCCATTGACGGTTTGGATGTGGATATAGAAAAGGGCGGCTTTGTGGCTGTCCTGGGACATAATGGTTCCGGCAAGTCCACCTTTGCAAAGCATATAAACGGACTCCTCATGCCCACTGATGGTACGGTGTGGGTGGGGGATATGGATACAAAGGACGAGGAACACATCTGGGATGTGCGCAAAACAGCCGGAATGGTGTTCCAGAATCCGGACAACCAGATTATTGGCAATATTGTGGAGGAGGATGTGGGTTTTGGCCCGGAAAACATCGGCGTCCCCACAGAGGAGATATGGAAGCGGGTGGAGGAAAGCCTGAAGGCGGTTGGCATGACCGCATACCGGCTGCAGTCCCCGGGCAAGCTGTCAGGCGGACAGAAGCAGAGGGTGGCCATAGCAGGCGTCATGGCCATGAAGCCGGAATGCATCATCCTGGACGAGCCAACTGCCATGCTGGACCCCAATGGCCGCAGGGAGGTCATTAAGACGGTCCATGAACTGAACCGGGCAGAGGGGATTACGGTCCTTCTGATTACCCATTATATGGAAGAGGCAATTGATGCGGACCGGATCATCGTGATGGACGGGGGCAGGATTGTGATGGATGGGAAACCTGCGGAGATATTTTCCAGGGTAAAGGAACTGAAAGCCTATGGGCTGGACGTGCCTCAGGTAACAGAACTGGCCTACGAGCTGAAGGAAGCCGGAATGCCGCTGTCCGACGGGATCCTGACCAGGGAGCAGCTGGTAAGGGAACTGGAGCCGCTTCTGAAAAAGGGTTAAGGACACAGAAGCCTTGCTGCGTTGTTAAGGAGAGAACAGATGTCAATTAAAGCAGTTGATTTGAATTTTGTATATGGCGGCGGCACGGCCTTTGAGCAGCACGCCTTGTTTGATGTGAACCTGGAGATACAGGACGGGGAGTTTATCGGACTGATCGGACATACGGGTTCGGGGAAGTCCACACTGATCCAGCATCTGAACGGACTTATCAGGGCCAGCGCAGGTCAGCTCTATTATAACGGGGAGAACATCTATGACAGCGGTTATGATATGAAGAAACTGCGGAGCAAGGTGGGGCTGGTGTTCCAGTACCCTGAACACCAGCTGTTTGAGGTGGATGTCATGTCCGACGTATGTTTTGGGCCTAAGAACCAGGGACTTGATAAGGAAGAGGCAGAGGCCCGGGCCAAAAAAGCGCTTGAGCTGGTGGGACTGGATGCTTCCTATTATAAACAGTCCCCATTTGAACTATCCGGAGGACAGAAGCGCCGCGTGGCAATTGCAGGGGTGCTGGCCATGGAACCGGAGGTGCTGATCCTGGATGAGCCCACGGCGGGACTGGACCCAAGGGGACGGGATGAAATCCTGGACCAGATAGACCATCTCCACAGGGAGCGGGGCATGACCATCATCCTGGTATCCCACAGCATGGAGGATGTGGCCAGGTACGCGGACCGGCTGATTGTGATGAACCACGGACAGAAGGTGTATGACGGTACGCCAAAGGAAGTGTTCCGTCATTACAGGGAGCTGGAGGCAATCGGCCTGGCTGCGCCGCAGATTACCTATCTGGTCCATGACCTGAAGGAAAAGGGCGTCCGGATTGACGGGGATATCACCACGGTAAATGAGGCCAGGCAAGCAATTCTGGCGCAGTGGACGGTCGCGTCAGGGGCCGGAGGAAGTAAATTAACAGAAAGCAGCAGGGATAAAGATGTTTAGAGAAATTACATTGGGACAATATTACCCGGTCGATTCCGTGGTCCACAGGCTGGACCCCAGGACCAAGCTTTTTGGCACCATGGTATTTATTGCATCCCTGTTCATTGCAGATAATATCTGGGGATATGTGATTGCAACCGCGGTACTGGCAGCTGCCATTAAGATTACAAAGGTGCCGTTCCGTTTTATTGTCAGGGGTCTGAAGGCAATCATGATCCTTCTGGTAATCAGCGTGAGCTTTAATCTGTTCCTGACAGACGGCCATGTCCTTGCCAGACTGTGGATCTTCAAGATTACAACAGAGGGACTGCGCCTTGCCTTTTTCATGGGAGTAAGGCTTGTTTACCTTGTGATCGGCTCTTCCCTCATGACCCTGACCACCACGCCGAACCAGCTGACGGACGGACTGGAAAAGGGGCTGGGTTTCCTGAACCGGGTAAATGTTCCTGTACACGAGGTTTCAATGATGATGTCCATTGCCCTCAGGTTCATTCCAATCCTGGTGGAGGAGACGGACAAGATCATGAAGGCCCAGATGGCCAGGGGGGCTGATTTTGACACAGGCAACCTGATCCAGAAGGCCAAGGCCATGGTGCCCCTTCTGGTGCCCTTATTCATATCCGCCTTCCGCAGGGCAACGGACCTGGCCATGGCCATGGAAGCCCGCTGTTACAGGGGCGGGGAAGGGCGGACCAAGATGAAGCCTCTTAAGTACGGGCAGGCGGACCATGATGCATATATGATATTTGCCCTGTATCTGGTGGTAATGATTGCGGCAAGGGTTTACCTGTAAAGCCGAAGGAATGGAAGACGGAAGGAAAAAGAACCCATGAAGCGAGTGCGCATTGTGGTTGCCTATGACGGCACCCATTATCACGGGTGGCAGATACAGCCCGGGAAAGTAACCATAGAATCCAAGCTAAATGAGGCCCTTACCAGCCTTTTGGGAGAACCGGTACAGGTCATCGGGGCCAGCCGCACGGATTCCGGCGTCCATGCCAGGGGGAATGTGGCCGTGTTCGACACCAGCCACCGTATGCCTGCGGACAGGATATGCATGGCGCTGAACCAGCGGCTGCCGGAGGATATAAGGGTACAGTCATCCGAGGAAGTGGCCTCTGACTGGCATCCGAGAAAATGCAGATGTCTCAAGACATATGAATACAGGATTTTAAACCGCAGGATTGAGATGCCCATGCAGCGCTTTTACTCTCATTTCTGCTACTTTAACCTGGACCTGGATAAAATGCGCCAGGCAGCAGGACTGCTCACCGGAGAGCATGATTTTAAAAGCTTCTGCAGCGTGAGGACCCAGGTTACGGACACGGTGCGGACCATCTACAGCATAGAGGTAAAGCGGGACGAGGAGGATATGATCCGTATCCGCGTGACAGGCAGCGGCTTCCTGTACAACATGGTGCGCATCATCGCAGGCACCCTGATGGCAGTGGGCATGGGACAGATGGCGCCTGAAGACATGGAAGGCATATTGGAGGCCCGGGACAGAAGGGCCGCGGGTCCCACGGCGCCGGCCAGGGGGCTGACGCTGATCCGGATGGAGTACGATGATGGACCATTGCCGTAAACCACGATTTCACGTCATTTTTTCCTGATTAAGTGGTTGACATCCGTGGAAGTATATTATATAATATAAAACTGTGACATTAGCAGAGAATACTCGTCCAAAGCCCCGGAGTGAGTATTTGTAGATAAATACTTCCCATATTTATCATGCATATAGCGGGCATCCGTTGGATGTCAGGCGTATAACAAGATTGAGATTAACAGGAGGTTAACCAATGAAGAGTTTTATGGCTAGTCCAGCGACAATTGAAAGAAAATGGTACGTAGTTGATGCTACAGGATATACATTAGGACGTTTATCTTCCGAGATAGCAAAGGTTTTAAGAGGAAAGAATAAACCGATTTTCACACCACACATGGACTGCGGCGATTATGTAATCGTTGTAAACGCAGATCAGATTAAGGTTACCGGCAAAAAGCTGGATCAGAAGATTTATTACAACCATTCTGATTACGTAGGCGGCATGAGAGAGACCACCCTGCGTGAGATGATGGCTAAGAAGCCTGAAAGGGTAATAGAGTTAGCAGTAAAGGGTATGCTTCCAAAGGGACCTCTGGGAAGAAGCATGTTTACAAAGCTTCATGTATATGCAGGCCCAGACCATGAGCAGGCAGCACAGAAACCAGAAGTTTTAACATTTTAATGAGGATTGGAGGAAGAAAGTATCATGGCTAACGCAAAATTTTATGGAACAGGCAGAAGAAAAAAATCCATCGCCAGAGTATATTTAGTACCAGGTACAGGTAAGGTTACAATCAACAAGAGAGATATCGATGAGTATCTTGGTCTTGAGACTTTAAAAGTAATCGTACGTCAGCCTTTAGTTGCAACTGAGACCACTGACAAATTCGATGTACAGGTTAATGTCCGCGGCGGCGGCACAACAGGACAGGCCGGCGCAATCCGTCACGGCATCTCCAGGGCCCTTCTTCAGGCAGACGCTGACTTCAGGCCGGTTCTGAAGAAAGCTGGTTTCTTAACAAGGGACCCAAGAATGAAAGAAAGAAAGAAGTATGGCTTAAAGGCTGCACGTCGTGCACCACAGTTCTCCAAGCGTTAATCACGTTTCAGGACAGAATATGGCAGGACAAAACCTTCCAGGGGATTCCCTGGGAGGTTTTTTTGTGGTATGATGGATGAAAAGGCTGGCAAAAATCATCTCGTAATCCTGAGCACCAGGCGATTCCGGGAGTACACTGATATTTTAAGGAGGGAACAGTGAACCAATTATTTATTTCAGCTTTGACAATAGAGAAGGTCCGGCATTTGGAGGATATCCGCATTCCATTGTCCAAAGACAGAATGAAGCATCTGATATTTACCGGAAGGAATGGAAGCGGTAAAACCAGTGTTTTGGATGCCATGGCAGGATTTTTGAATGCGGTATCTACAACCAATGACCCTGTGGAAGCGCAAGATTATTTAAATCAAGATATAGATAATCTGGAATATCAGATTAAAAATGGAAAATCCGGTAATGAAATTGCAGATATAAGGAAACGCATAGAGCATTTTAAGCTAAGGATAGAACGGGCAAAGCAAGGAATCGATATGCAATTGAATTATCCATTGAATGAGATACGCAGTATGTATGAGGCCGGCGGATATATCATTGCCTATTATAAAGCCGACCGTATATTCCGCACTGAGATTCCAAGACATGTAGAAAAGGTGGAATTGAAGGAATACTATTCAATTTCTGATACGCCACGCCAGGATTTTGTTAAATATCTGCTGGATTTAAAGATGACCCAGGCTCTGGCGGCAACGGGAGGTAAGACAGAAAAGGCCGATGTAATCAAGACCTGGTTTAATAAATTCGAGGATCTATTAGGCAGGATTTTTGAAGATGGCTCCTTAAAGCTGAACTTTGATGAAGATACCTTTCAATTTACGATTTGTGAAACAGGTAAGGAACCCTTTGACTTTAACAGCCTTTCCAGTGGATATGCAGCGGTTTTGGATATCATTGTTGATATTATCATCCGTATGGAAAAGCGGACCGGCAGAAGCTTTAAATTCGAAATGCCGGGAATTGTCCTCATTGATGAAATTGAGACCCACCTCCATCTGGAATTGCAGAAGAGGATTCTGGATTTATTGACAACTATATTTCCCAATATACAGTTTATTGTTTCGACCCATTCTCCATTTATTTTGAACAGTCTGGAGAATGTGGTGATTTATGATTTGGAAAACCATCTGCTGGTGGAGGATGGCTTAACAGATGTGCCTTATGATGGAATTGTTGAGGGATATTTTAATGTGGATAAGATGTCCGCTATGTTAAGGGAAAAGTATGAAAGATACAAAATGCTGGTGAGAAAGAAGAATCTTTCCGATGAAGATATTGCTGAGATTGCTAAATTGGAAATGTTTTTAGATGAAATACCGGATTATCTGGCTTTAAATATATCAACCGAGTATAAAGGTTTAAAATTAGATTTCGAAAGCCGGGAGGATTTATTATAATGGTAAAGATAGAACGCAGTTATCCGGCGCCGGAGTCATTATTAAAGGAGGCTGCGAAAATTAATGGAAGCTACGCTCAACCCGATGTGGTAGAAAGGCTGAAACGTGATTTTCATAACAAATGCTATATTTGTGAAATGAAGGAATTGCAGGACCCGCAGATAGAGCATCTGCTTCCCCATAAGAATGGCAGATATAAGGAAAGGGAATTTGATTGGGATAATCTTTTCTGGGCATGCGGACATTGTAATGGTGTAAAAAACCAAAGTAAGTATGATGACGGTATATTAGACTGTTGCAAAAGGAATCCGGAAGAAGCCATTATCTTTGACCTAAGAGAGGATAATGTCTCAGTCATTCCCAAAAATCAGGAAGACCCTGAAGCCGGGTTGGCTGCCCGGCTTGTGGAAGAAGTATTTAATATGAGAAATACAGGGATGCGTATATACAAAAGTGAAATGCGTTTAAGGGCATTACAGGAAGAGATGAATGTTTTGTACACAAAATTGGAAGCGCACGCAGAGAAACCTGAATCCAAACAGATTATGCGGACATTACAGGCACTGCTGAAAAAGGAAATGCCATTTGCCGGGTTCAAACGGCATTATGTCAGGGAGCGGCTGGATGTTTTTCCGGAGTTATCTGAGTATGTCCTATAGTATCAGATGTATTAATATTGACTTATCAATAACTGCGTAAGTATAAGGCAGGTCCGGAGGAATTACAATGCGAAAAGAAGCGTCCATACAGGAGTGGAAGGATTTATACCAGGCTGCCACTATAATTAAGGAACTTAAACCATGGGAGCATTTCTGGGACATGGATTTGATTGGGATTCAGGAAGGGAAAGAGGAGGATACCGTATTTTTCAGTGTTCTTGGAAGAGGGGGAGGCTGTGTCGGGTATGATCCTAAAAGCAGATATGCTGGGTCCGGAGGAGGACCCAAGGGCAGCCCTGGCAGAGAATATTGTAGGTTTTATCATGGAACACGGAGCCCCAAAGGAAATACGGGTTACCAATGTGATAGTGGAGTCGGTTCTTGAACACATCTGTGAATCAGCTGAAATCAGACTTAGAAGGGTAAAACGCCTGTCTGGCCTGGATGGGTTCAGGAAGGAGATGGGACGGTTTACCGGATGAATAAAAATACCCCTGGGCCTGGTGAAAGGCCACAGAGGTATTTTTGGTTGTGTGATGATGCAATCTATTAACGTACCCCGAATTTGGTACCGCGTCTGATTGTGCCGTTACTGTTCCATTCTGTGTAGACGTATGGACCGCCGTCGGTGGTTCCGTTCTCAGTAAATTCATGGGAGCTGCCGTTAATGGTGCGGTTGCCGGTCTGCAGCTTCAGGCTGTTGTTGTCAAAATAATAGACATTGCCATTAATTTTCATCAGGCCGCCCTGAAGCTCGCCTGTATCGGCCGCATAATACCATGTCCCGTCTTTCTGAATCCAACCGGTCCTCATGATTTGGTCGGCGCCAAAGAAAAACCAGTGGTTCTTATAGTTGACCCAGTTGTTGGTGCAGTAGTCGCCGGAACCCCACTGGTATTTCATTCCCTGTGATGTGCTTACAAAACCGGCTGCAAATGATGTCATGGCGCTTCCTGCTGCCAGAGCCAGGGTCAGGGCAGCTGTTGCCAAATATTTCTTTCTCATGAAAATTCCCTCCTTGCAGAATCTATTAAATGTATTGCTTTCAATAGCTGGATTCTACACCCTGGAGTTGCTCCAAGGTCAATACAGTTAATGGATTTGTAAGGAAAATGGAAATTTAAAGTAACAATGTTAAAATCAGTAAAACCTCTAAATACAGTATTGCATAAATAATTGAATACTAGAGCCGTCACCATGGTTGCTGGCTGGATGGAGCACTATTACTTAAGGTGTTATTGCAGCTCTGCACTAGATCCAACCGCCGTCCAGCCCGATGACCTGGCCTGTAAGGTAGGATTCCTTATATCCAAGATGGTATACCAGGTCGGCAACTTCTTCTGCCTTTCCAAGTCTTCCTGAGGGGATTCCCTCTACCAGGGAAATGAGCTCGTCCTCCTCCATCCACTGGTTCATCTCCGTGTCAATGGCGCCGCAGGCCACTGCATTCACCTGTATGTTGCTGGGGGCCAGTTCCTTGGCCAATGCCCTGGTAAAGGCGTTAATACCGCCTTTGGTGGCTGAATATGCCGTTTCACAGGACGCTCCCACCACGCCCCATACAGAGGAGATGTTAATGATTTTGCCCTGTTTCTGCTGCAGCATATAGGGAATGGAAAGCTTGCAGCAGTTGAATACCGAGGTCAGGTTGGTGCAGAGCATCCTTTCCCAGTCCTGGGAAGACATATCCTGCAAAAGTCCTATATAGGAAATGCCGGCATTGTTCACCAGCACATCAATGCCCCCGAACCGGGTCTTTATTTTTCCGAACAGTTCTTCGCAGCACTGCATGTTACCCATATCACCCTTATAAGCAAGGCAGGGTACCTGGAAGCCTTCAATTTCTTTCTGGGTCTGTAAGAGCCTGTCTTCCCTGTGGACGCAGCTGATGGCTATGTTATAGCCCTTTTTAGCGAATTTGACTGCGATAGCCTTTCCGATGCCCCGGGATGCCCCGGTGACCAGTACTGTTTTACGTGGCATATAGACACACATCCTTTCTGTCATCACTGTATTTATATTTTATCACATCCTTACTATAATTGTAAGAAATTGAATTGTAATAAGTTAAATATCTGTGATATAATAATTATAAATCGGCCAAAATACTAAAATAATGAAACTCAGATAAGGAAAAGGTAAGGATATGGAACATATTTATGATTTGGTTATCATCGGCTCAGGACCGGCAGGACTTGCCGCAGCCGTCTATGCCCAGAGGGCAAGACTTGATACACTGGTAATTGAGAAGGCAATGGTCAGCGGAGGCCAGGTCCTTACGACCTATGAAGTGGATAATTATCCCGGCCTGCCCGGGATTGGCGGATATGACCTGGGGTTAAAGTTCAGGGAACATGCGGACCAGCTGGGCGCTGCCTTTGCAGAGGATGATGTGGTAAGGATTGAGGATCAGGGTAAGATCAAACGGGTGGTATGTGAGCATGAGACCTATGAATCCAGGGCCCTGATACTTGCCACCGGGGCTGTCCACCGGAAGCTGGGCATACCTGGCGAGGAGGAGCTGGCCGGCATGGGAGTCTCCTACTGCGCAACCTGCGACGGGGCATTTTTCCGCAACAAGGTAACCGCTGTCATTGGAGGCGGGGATGTGGCTGTGGAGGATGCAATCTTCCTGGCCCGCATGTGCAGCAAGGTGTACCTGATTCACAGAAGGAATGAGCTGAGGGCTGCCAAGAGCCTTCAGGAGACCCTCCTTGGTCTTGAAAATGTGGAAGTAATCTGGGATACGGTGGCTGACTGCATCAATGGGGACGGCATGGTCAGGAGCCTGTCCGTAACCAATGTAAAAACCGGGGCCAAGACGGACCTGGATGTCCAGGGCGTATTTATCGCTGTAGGCATTTCACCGGAGAGCAAAGCCTTTGAGGGGATTGTGGACATGGACCACGGATACATCAGGGCCGGTGAAGACGGGGTGACCTCTGTTCCGGGCATCTTTGCGGCCGGGGATGTGCGGACCAAGCCCCTTCGCCAGATCATTACGGCAGCAGCGGACGGCGCCAATGCAGTTACCAGCGTGGAACGGTACCTGATAGAGAATTAGGGGGTTGCAGGGCGAATGAGGAAGTGGAAGAGAATACTGGCTGTCAGCGGCCTGTGCAGCTGTGCGTTTGCAGCGCCTGCCCTGGCATCCACCAATCTGGAGACCGGTTCTTCCCTTGCAGGCATCTCCGTGGCGCTGAACAATTTCTATGCCGGCAACACGGAGCCTGAAAAGCAGCTGGCGACCATCTATTCAGACATGGAAAACAGATCTGCAAAGAATCAGGGAAGTGGTTCTGGCAGCAATAAAGGTGCGTCTTCGGGTAAGGGTTCGGCTTCTTCGGATTCAGGAACCGGGACGGATGCACAGACGGAAGCCCCGCCCAAGGAGACCAAGGCGGCGAAGCCCAAATCATCCCCATACGATAATATTGCTGTCTCCAAGGTCAATGGGTCCGTAAACATCAGGACCGACGCCAATACCAACAGCGGCGTTGCAGGCAAGATATACAACGATTCAGCGGCAACCATCCTGGGTACTGTGGATGGGGAGGGCGGCAAGTGGTATAAGATACAGTCCGGTTCCGTTACCGGCTACATAAAGGCAGAATATTTTGTGACAGGGGAGCAGGCAGAGGCAAAGGCCAGGCAGGTGGGGACCACGTACGGTACCATTGTGGGCACGCCCAGCCTGCGTCTGCGGGATACCCCTGACCTGGAGGGCAAGACACTGACCCTTCTCTCTGAAGGAGCCCATTATGTGGTTACGGGAGAAGAGGGGGACTTCTTAAAGGTCTCCGTGGATTCGGACCTGGAAGGATATGTATTTAAGGAGTATATGAAGACCAGCGTGGAATTTAATAAGGCAGTGTCCGTGGAAGAGGAGAAGGCCAAGGAGGCTGAGGAGGCTAAGCGTAAAGAGGAGGCTGAAAAAGCCCTGAAGGCCCTGGAAGACGCTAAGAAGAAAGAATCTGAGAAAAAGACCACTGCAGCTTCCACAAAGGCAGAGAAGACCACGGAAGCGCCAACCACTGCGGCGCCAAAGAAAGAGGAAAACAAGCCCACGGACCCGGTAATCCAGACCATTGCAGCCAATCCGGAGAATGGAAAGGATGTTACGGTGGCAGCGCCCACAACCAAGAAGGAGACAGAGGGAAGCCAGTCCAAGGGACCTGGAAGCGGGGGCAGCCCTTCCTCAGAGGTGGCATCAGCCACCAGGAACGCTGTGGTGGCATACGCCAAGCAGTTCCTAGGCAATCCATATGTGTACGGAGGGACAAGCCTTACAAGCGGTGCGGACTGTTCCGGGTTTACCCAGAGCGTATTCGCCCATTTCGGTATCAGTACGGGAAGAAGCTCCAGGGACCAGGCGGCCAGGGGCAAGGCGATTCCTGTAAGCGATGTCAAGCCGGGCGACCTTCTGTTCTATGCCAGCGGTGATTATATCAACCATGTGGCCATTTATATAGGAGGCGGCCAGATTATACATTCCAGCACTCCGGCAACAGGCATCTGCATAGCGCCTTCTAATTACAGGACGCCATGTAAGGCAGTTACATTCCTGGATTAGGGTATGGTTAATACATAAAGATTGGATGGATTGACAGATCTGCCAACAGATAAAAGGGATCATGCATGGATTTTACGGTGCATGGTCCTTTTTAATGCCTTCTTTTTCCTGAATGCTGCTATCACGGGGATTGTCCCCTGTTCCATGGGTGTCCGTATAAAAAATGCAGCCAGTATGTACTGGCTGCAGTCTTGTCCTTATTTGAAGGAAAAATCCTTACATCATCTTATATGGCTAGAATTCCGGTTCAATAAGGCCATAGGTTCCGTTCTTGCGTTTGTAAACAACATTGACCTGGTCCGTATCTGCGTTTAGGAATACATAGAAGCTGTGGCCCAGCATCTCCATCTGCAGGCATGCTTCCTCGGGAATGGTTGGCTTAATGGCAAACTTCTTGGTCTTGACAATCTGGATTTCATCGTCCTGTACTTCGTCCTCTTCCTCTATAAATGCCTGTGAGAAAGAGACTGCCGCCTGTTTCTTGTCAATCAGTTTCTTTCTATATCTCCGGATCTGGCGTTCAATAACCTCCTCCACCAGATCGATGGATACGTACATGTCTGTACTGGATTCTTCTGCACGGATGGTATTGCCCTTAACCGGGATTGTTACTTCAATCTTCTGCCTGTCCTTCTGCGCGCTCAGCGCTACGATTACTTCGGTGTCCGGAGTGAAGAAATGTTCCAGCTTGCCTATCTTCTTTTCAACAGCAGCCTTCAAACCTGGAGTTACCTCAATATTTCGTCCTGTTATGGTATAACGCATAATCATCAACTCCTTTTCTTGAGATAGTGACATTATAACATATTTAGTATAAAATTACAATCAGAACCTATGAATTGCCTAACAATTTATCTTAATTTTTTATAAAAATAATCTTTGAATCAGGGGGATAACCATTGAATCATCAATAGGAACGGCCTTAAAATGTCAATAGAAAAACATGTATTTTCTTCCGAAATATGAAAGTTTATCAGAAGTGTACAAAAATAAAATTTCTGTTAAGCCTGGGTAAAGTTTGAAGGCCAAAGCTTATAAACTTGTGGATAATGTGGATAAGTCAGTGTATAACTATTTTTTGCCTTAAAATGGACAAACTGGGATGTGGATAACTTTGTGGGTAGTGTGCATAAACTTCTGGGGATAATGTGGACAGGTAAAAAATCGAACACATTTTTTGTGCAATGTGCTTGGTTGACCATAAGTGAGGCAAAAAAGTGGGGCGAATGGTGAAAGATGGTTGTTTAAATGAAAAAAAAGCAGTAGAATAATGTTTATAGGTATTGCCTGACAATGAGACAGAGGAGAAAGAAAGATGAATTATGAAAGCAGGGTTATGGCAGGGAGACGGGAAAAGGCAAAGGATTTAACGGTGTGCGGGCTGTTTTCTGCATTGATAGCAGTTGGCGCATTTATAAAAATTGTGATACCGGTGGGCGCTGACAGCATGAATTTTACCCTTCAGTGGTTTTTTGTACTGCTGGCAGGACTGTTGCTGGGGTCAAAGAGGGCGTTCCTAAGTGTGTCCACCTATCTGCTGATTGGACTTATGGGAATCCCTGTTTTTGCCCGGGGAGGCGGACCGGCCTATCTGCTCCGTCCCACCTTCGGCTTTTTGCTTGGTTTTGCATTGGCAGCATATGCCATGGGGAAAATCTGTGAGTGGATGCATTCCTCCAAACCAGGTACATGGATATTTGCGGCAACGGTTGGGTATGTGATTTATTATGGAATGGGTATTCTCTATTTTTATTTTATAACTCACTGGATTGTGGTAACGCCAAACACGGTTGGATGGGGAGCCATATTTGCGGTTTACTGCCTGCCCACCATGTTTCCGGACGGTGTGCTGTGTGTGCTTGCCATCATGGTGGCAGGGAGGCTGCGGCCTGTTGTGTCGCAGATGCTAGGGTAATGGAAGAACGGGTACCGGGAATCATGCCAATGACCGGACCCGTTCTTATTTATATGCAGGAACGTCCGGAATCAGACCTTTTGTATGGTGTTTTTGGACGCGTATAAGCCGGAAAACCCTGTAAAACCGTTGATTTTATGTCCAAAATGTTAATTTTTCATTAACCCGTTGAATTAATCTGCTCCAAGTGCTACAATAAGTAAGATTGTATCATAGGCGTAGTATTTGCAGGATTTTATACGGAACATCCGCAGCAGGAAAGCGTTGTGGGAAGGGCCGCCAGGTCCATGATGGGAGTATCGTGGATTGTAAAGGAATAGACTGGAATCAGCGGGCAGATAATATAAGTATTGCAAGGCAGTGCCAGGTCCAGGAAGAACTGCCCTGACAGGTGGTGTAGATACAGACGCTGGTTGAAAAGGATTTTCTGTTATATAAGGAAAGCCCGCGATAAAGCCATATCGCGGGAAGTAAAGGAAAGCCCACGATAAAATCACATCGTGGGAAATTAAGGAAGAAGTTAGGAGAGTATACCATGAACGTAATTGAAAAGGTGTTCGGGACTCACAGTGAAAGAGAACTGAAGATGATAAGGCCGATTGTGGCAAAGATTGAAAGCATGCGCACGGATATGATGGCCAAATCAGATGAGGAACTGCGCGACCAGACCAGGATCCTTAAGGAAAGACTGGCTGGGGGCGAAACACTGGATGACATTTTGCCGGAGGCATTTGCCACTGTCCGTGAGGCGGCAAAAAGAACCCTGAATATGGAGCATTTCCCTGTACAGCTCATTGGCGGCATCGTGCTTCACCAGGGCCGTATAGCTGAGATGCGTACTGGTGAAGGCAAGACGCTGGTATCCACCTGTCCTGCCTACCTGAACGCGCTGGGCGGCAAGGGTGTGCAGATTGTAACGGTCAACGATTATCTGGCAAAGCGTGATGCTGAGTGGATGGGCCAGGTGCACCGTTTCCTGGGACTGACCGTGGGCGTTGTTCTCAATGACATGACCAGTGAGCAGCGTAAGGAAGCATATGCGTGCGATATCACATATGTTACCAACAATGAGCTGGGGTTTGACTATCTGCGTGACAACATGGCTATCTATAAGGAACAGCTGGTCCTTCGCGACCTGGATTACGCCATCATCGATGAGGTTGACTCGGTGCTGATTGATGAGGCCAGGACGCCTCTTATCATTTCCGGCCAGAGCGGCAAGTCCACCAAACTGTATGAGGTATGTGACGTGCTGGCGCGCCAGCTGGAGCGCGGAACCGTATCCAAGGAATTTTCCAAGATTGACGCCATCATGGGTGAGGAGATTGAGGAGACCGGGGATTTTGTTGTGGATGAAAAGGATAAGGTGGTGAACCTGACCGAGCAGGGCGTCCGGAAGGTGGAGGAGTTCTTCCACATTGAGAACCTGGCTGATCCTGAGAACCTTGAAATCCAGCATAATATCATCCTGGCCCTGCGCGCCAACAACCTGATGTTCCGTGATAAGGATTATGTTGTAAAGGATGATGAGGTCCTGATTGTTGATGAATTTACAGGACGTATCATGCCCGGCCGTCGCTATTCAGACGGACTCCATCAGGCCATTGAGGCCAAGGAGCATGTGAACGTGCGCCGTGAGAGCCGTACCCTGGCTACTGTTACCTTCCAGAACTTCTTTAATAAATATACCAAGAAGTCGGGTATGACAGGTACTGCCCTGACAGAGGAAAAGGAGTTCCGTAACATTTACGGAATGGACGTCATCGCCATCCCTACCAACCGGCCTATGGTCCGTAAGGATTTGGATGATGCAGTATATAAGACCAAGAAGGAAAAGTACAAAGCGGTTGTGGAGGAGGTTGCAAAGGCCCATGAGAAGGGACAGCCTGTCCTGGTGGGCACCATTGCCATTGAGACTTCCGAACTGCTCAGCAAGATGCTGAATAAGCGCGGGATTCCCCACAAGGTGCTGAATGCCAAGTTCCATGAGCTGGAGGCTGAGATTGTAGCGGATGCAGGTATCCACGGCTCCGTAACCATTGCCACCAACATGGCAGGCCGTGGTACGGATATTAAGCTGGATGAGGAGTCCAAGGAACTGGGGGGCCTGAAGATCATCGGTACGGAGCGCCATGAATCACGCCGTATTGACAACCAGCTGCGCGGTCGTTCCGGCCGTCAGGGAGACCCGGGTGAGTCCAGGTTCTACCTGTCCCTGGAGGATGACCTTTTAAGGCTCTTTGGTTCTGACCGCCTCATGGCCATGTTTGAGGCAATGGGCGTGCCGGAGGGTGAGCAGATTGAGCACAAGATGCTTTCCAATGCAATTGAGAAAGCGCAGATGAAGATAGAGAGCAACAACTTCGGTATCCGTGAGCAGCTGCTTAAATTCGATGAAGTGAACAATGAACAGCGTGAGGTCATTTACGCTGAGCGCCGTAAGGTCCTGGACGGCGACAACATGCGCGACCTTATCCTTAAGATGATTACGGATATTGTTGAGAACGCAGTGGATATGTCTGTTTCCGATGACCAGACCCCGGATAAATGGGATCTTAAGGAATTGAACAACCTTCTTCTTCCTGTTATTCCGCTGAAGCCGGTCATCCTGAGCGAAGACCAGAAGAAGTCCATGAAGAAGAACGAGTTAAAGCATAACCTGAAGGAAGAGGCAATCAAGCTTTACGAGACAAAAGAAGCTGAATTCCCTGAGCCTGAGCAGATCCGTGAGATTGAGCGCGTTGTCCTGCTTAAGGTAATTGATAACAAGTGGATGGCCCATCTGGATGATATGGACGCCCTGCGCGAGGGTATCGGACTTCAGGCTTACGGCCAGAGGGATCCGGTTGTTGAATATAAGATGCAGGGTTATGAGATGTACGAGGCCATGATGGCTGCCGTACAGGAAGAGACCGTGCGCATCCTGTTCCACATCCGGGTTGAGCAGAAGGTGGAGCGTGAGCCGGCTGCCAAGGTAACAGGTACCAACAAGGATACCTCCCTTGCCAGCGCGCCGAAGAAGCGGGCGGAGCAGAAGATTTATCCAAACGATCCATGTCCATGTGGTTCAGGCAAGAAGTATAAGCAGTGCCATGGAAGGATTAAATAACTGACCGGGATACCGGGATGAAATATAAAATGAAAGCGGGTGAAGCTGTGGTAGAGTTAGATAATTTTAAATATACGTTATCAACGTATGACAAACCATTAGTGGAAGTGAGGGATTCACTTTGACCTGGATAACAAGGTCAGACGAATCGATGAATTAGATAAATCCATGGAAGAGCCGGGATTCTGGGATAACCCTGAGAAGTCCACAAGGATGGTCAGGGAAGCCAAGAACCTGAAGGATGAAGTGGAGACGTTTAGGGAGCTGGAGCAGGAGTATGAGGACATCCAGGTCATGATCCAGATGGGATATGAGGAAAATGACGCCTCCCTGATTCCGGAGATTGAAGAGATGCTGGGCCATTTTTCCGACACCCTTGAGAAGATGCGCATGAAGCTTCTTCTGTCCGGCGAATATGACAGCAACAACGCCATACTGCGTCTTAATGCAGGGGCAGGCGGCACGGAGTCCTGTGACTGGTGCAGCATGCTTTACCGCATGTACTGCCGCTGGGCAGAGAAAAAAGGATTTAAGACAGAGGTGCTGGATTTCCTGGACGGGGATGAGGCCGGTATCAAGTCGGTTACGGTGCAGATTAACGGGGAAAATGCCTATGGTTATCTGCGCTCTGAGCACGGTGTGCACCGCCTGGTCCGCATATCGCCCTTTAATGCGGCCGGAAAGCGCCAGACCTCCTTTGTATCCTGCGATATCATGCCGGATATACAGGAAGATATTGACATAGAGATTAACCCGGATGACATCCGTATCGACACCTACCGTTCCAGCGGTGCAGGCGGACAGCATATTAACAAAACCTCATCCGCCATCCGTATCACCCATTTCCCCAGCGGAACCGTGGTTACCTGCCAGAATGAGAGGTCCCAGTTCCAGAACAAGGATAAGGCCATGCAGATGCTTAAGTCCAAGCTGTTCCTGCTCAAGCAGGAGGAGCAGGCTGCCAAGGCTGCCGGTATCCGGGGAGATGTAAAGGACAATGGATGGGGAAGCCAGATCCGTTCCTATGTACTCCAGCCATATACCATGGTCAAAGACCACCGGACCGGCGAGGAGAGCGGCAATGTGGATGCGGTATTGGACGGAAACATTGATTCATTTATCAGTGCATATCTGCGGTGGATGAGTTTGGGATGCCCGGATAAGAATGCGGTGACAGAGGATTAATGGATTAGGAACAATCATGAACAGGCCTGGAGTATTGAGTGATTCAGGCCTGTTTTTTTGTATTTATCCCATCAGCAGGCCTAAGAATACGGCCAGAAGTATGGTTCGGGGAATGGAGGATTTCCGTTTAAGCAGCGGTTTTCAGATTGCTGTCAAGAAAGCAGCTGGAGTGTTTGGTCCGGGTTCCGCCTGATTTCCTGCTGCTGCCGGAAGCATGGCATAAAAAGTGGTTGCATTTTCAATGGAATTGTGCTAATATCTTCCTCGTGAGTACAGATGTATTCCTAATGCGGACATGAATGCGGACCTATGAAAGGATTAAAGAATGGAAGACAAAAGCAAATACTTTGTGGTAAAGCAGAAGGCGGTGCCGGAGGTCCTCTTAAAAGTGGTGGAGGCCAAGAAGCTTCTGGAGACAGAGCGGGCCATTACGGTGCAGGAGGCAACGGATAAGGTGGGGATCAGCCGCAGTTCCTTTTATAAATATAAGGATGACATTTTCCCGTTTTATGACAATACCAAAGGCAAGACCATTACCCTGGTGGTACAGATGGATGACGAACAGGGGCTTCTCAGCGATTTGCTTCACGTGGTGGCTGTGTACAGGGCGAATATCCTTACTATCCATCAGAGTATTCCGGTTAACGGCGTGGCCACCCTTACCCTGAGCGTGGAAGTCAGGGACAACACGGGCAATGTGTCCAGCATGATTGATGAACTGGAGGAGCTGGAGGGGATACATTACGTTAAGATCCTTGCCAGGGAATAGGCAATCGGGAATGAACAGATATGGTGCCGGCGGCACGGCAATGAAAATAAGACACAGGGAGCGTAAGGATTATGATTAAGACAGCAATAATGGGATACGGGACAATCGGTTCCGGCGTGGCAGAGGTATTGGAACAGAACAAGGACGTGATTGCAAAACAGGTGGGCCAGGAAGTGGAGTTAAAATATGTGCTGGACCTGAGGGAGTTCCCGGACAGCCCTGTGGCAGACAGGATTGTCCATGATTTCAAGGTGATAGAGCAGGATGAGGAGGTAAGGATCGTGGTGGAGGCCATGGGCGGGCTGAACCCGGCCTATCCGTTTGTCAAGGCCTGCCTTCTGGCTGGAAAGCATGTGGCCACATCCAACAAGGCCCTGGTGGCTGCCTATGGAACCGAGCTTTTGGCCATTGCCAGGGAAAAAGGCGTGAATTTCCTGTTTGAAGCAAGCGTGGGCGGCGGCATACCGATTATCCGGCCCATGTACCGGTGCCTGATGGGGGAGAGGATTGAAGAGATTACGGGAATCCTGAACGGCACAACCAACTTTATCCTGACCAAGATGGATAAAGAGGGTGAGTCATTTGAAAATGCGTTAAAGGAAGCGCAGAACCTGGGGTATGCGGAGCGCAACCCGGAAGCTGACGTGGAAGGCCATGACACCTGCCGTAAGATAGCTATCCTTACTGCCATGGCAACGGGCAGGGAAGTGGATTATGAGGATATCTACACAGAAGGGATTACCCGCATTACGGATATTGACTTTAAGTACGCGGAAAAGATGGGGACCTCGATAAAGCTTTTCGGCACCAGCCGCATCAAGGACGGCAAGGTGAATGCATTTGTGGCTCCTGTGATGATCCAGAAGAATAACCCGCTTTATTCTGTCAATGATGTGTTTAACGGGATTATGGTTAAGGGCAACATGCTGGGGGTTTCCATGTTCTACGGAAGCGGCGCCGGAAAGCTTCCCACTGCCAGCGCAGTGGTGGCGGACATCATTGAAGCTGCCCAGAACCTGGACCACAACCTGGCCATTGGCTGGTCCGGTGAAAAGCAGGCCATTGAATCCATGGACCAGGCAAGGTTCCGCTATTTTGTCCGTGTGGCTGGTTCCTGCCGCAACAAGGAGCAGGATGTGAAGCGGGCCTTTGGCAAGGTGGAGGTTGTGGAGCTCTACGGCATGGATGAGTTCGCAGTGCTTACATCTGAGATGTCAGAAGGGGAATTTAGGGCAGCGGCAACCGCATATGACAGTGCTGAACAGGCCAGGTCTGAATATGGGATCAAACAGATGATCCGGGCAATGCTGTAGAGGGTACGGGAATATATGACAGAAATCATTGAATGGATGACACGGATGACAAGGCAGGGGTTTCCCTGCCTGTTTCATCTTTTAACCGGGCTGTACTGCCCGGGCTGCGGCGGTACAAGGGCGGTGCGGGCCATGGCGGCCGGGAACCTGAGACTGAGCTTCCAGTATCATCCCCTGGTCCTTTATACGGCGGCAGTGCTGACCGTGGAACTTTTGAGCCTTGCCATATCAAAGGCAGCAAAAAACCCCAGATGGTATCTGGGGCATGAAACACTGTTTGTGTATATAGCGGCAGGGATTATCGTGGTCAACTGGATATGCAAGAATGTGCTGCTGGTATTCTTTGGCATTGACCTGCTGCCGGCATGGGGATGAAATCCCAATCAGAGATGGATCCAGGAGGAACCGCCGGACAGGTGCATCTGCTGCTGGATGCGGTTGATGTATTCGTTGAATTTAGGTCCCATCACAGGGTCGCTGAGGATTTCATAGTAACATCCCAGCAGGTAGAAAAAGAAGAAGGTAAGCGCAATGGCAAGGCCGCTGAGCACAATGCCGGTGATTGCACGGGCATTGAAGCTTTTCCTGCCGCTGACATCCGCATTCCTTGACATGATGGCAAGGACGATGCCGATGATGCCGCAGATCATCCCGGTAGGCGTGTTGCTGCCGCTGACAAGGGATACCGGAAAATAAAAGAAGCTGCAGATCATCCCTGTGATTCCTGCTATCATGGAGCAGGTTGCCAGGCGCTCTGAGGAAGTGGATTCCTTGGGATTCCTGGGCTGTTTGCCGGTGTTGGGGTTTTGGCTATTATAAGTTTCATTCATAATTCTGAACAGATACCTTTCTTTAAGTCCTTACGGTAGTTTTTCTGTAGTTATCCTGCTTATTTTATCACGAATTAAGCGCTGTGTCCAGATGAAGACAATTCCATTGTAACAGAACTTGCATAAGAAGAAGGGATGAACTATAATATATAAGTTAGTTAGATTACAGATAGGTGAGGATTACCCATGGACATTATTAAGAAACTGGCGGAAGAACTGAATATTGGCCGCCACCAGGCAGAGGCAGCTGTAAAGCTGATTGATGAAGGCAACACCATTCCCTTTATTGCCAGATACCGTAAGGAAGCCACAGGCTCCCTGGACGATGAGGTCCTGCGCAATCTGGATGAACGGTTAAAATATCTGCGTAACCTGGAAGAACGCAAGAACCAGGTCATCGCATCCATTGCAGAGCAGGAGAAGCTGACGCCTGAACTGGAGCGCAGTATCAGGGATGCACAGACCCTGGTGGCTGTGGAGGATTTATACAGGCCCTATAAGCCAAAGCGCCGGACCAGGGCCATGATTGCAAAGGAAAAGGGCCTGGAGCCATTGGCGGATTTAATCAGCATGCAGATGGTGAAGGAGCCTTTGCTGCAGGCGGCCGCTGCCTACATTTCCCAGGAAAAGGGCGTGGAAACCGCGGAAGATGCCATCCAGGGGGCCAAGGATATCCTGGCAGAGCGCATCTCGGACAATGCGGAGTACCGCACTTATATCAGGAATGCAACCATGAACAAGGGCGTGGTCCAGTCCTCGGCCAAGGATGAGAAGGCCCAGTCCGTGTATGAGATGTACTATAATTATGAGGAGCCGGTTAAAAAGTGCGCCGGACACAGGATCCTGGCGCTGAACCGCGGGGAGAATGAGAAGATACTTACGGTCAAGATTGCGGCCCCGGAAGACCAGATACTCATGTACCTTGAGAAGCAGACCATTGTAAGGGACAACCCCCATACCACGCCTGTGCTGAAGGAGGCTGCGGCCGACAGCTATCAAAGGCTCATCGGCCCGTCCATTGAGCGTGAAATCCGCAGCGGGCTGACGGAACGGGCAGAGGAAGGCGCGATTAAGGTATTTGGCAAGAATCTGGAACAGCTGCTGATGCAGCCTCCCATTGTGGGACGGGTTGTCCTTGGATGGGACCCGGCCTTCCGTACGGGCTGTAAGCTGGCTGTTGTGGACGGCACGGGAAAAGTGCTGGATACAGTGGTGATTTATCCCACGGCGCCCCAGAACAAGGTGGCGGAATCCAAGAAGATATTAAAGGATTTTATTAAAAAATATAACATTTCCCTGATTTCTGTTGGAAATGGAACGGCCTCCAGGGAATCCGAGCAGATCATCGTGGACCTTTTAAAAGAAATCAAGGAGCCGGTGCAGTATGTGATTGTTAATGAAGCAGGCGCATCCGTATATTCCGCCAGCAAGCTTGCCACGGAGGAGTTCCCTAATTTTGACGTGGGCCAGCGCAGCGCCGTATCCATTGCTAGACGCCTTCAGGACCCGCTGTCAGAGCTGGTAAAGATTGACCCCAAGTCCATTGGCGTGGGACAGTACCAGCATGACATGAACCAGAAGCACCTGGGCGCGGCCTTGGAAGGCGTGGTGGAGGACTGCGTGAACAAGGTGGGCGTGGACCTGAATACTGCATCCGCATCCCTGCTTGAATACGTATCCGGCATCAATAAGGCCCTGGCTAAGAACATTGTTGCCTACAGGGAGGAGAACGGGGCGTTTAAGAACAGGAAGCAGCTGTTAAAGGTTGCCAAGCTTGGACCTAAGGCATTTGAACAGTGCGCTGGTTTTATGAGGATTACGGGCGGGGAAAATCCCCTGGACGGCACCAGTGTGCATCCTGAGAGTTATGAGGCGGCCAGAAAGCTTCTGACCCGGCTGGGATATGACCTTTCTGAACTGGGCCAGGGAGGAATCAAAGGAATCGGCAAAAAGATTGTTGATTACAGGAAAATGGCGTCCGAGCTGGAAGTGGGTGAGATTACCCTGCGCGATATTGCGGGGGAACTGGAAAAGCCTGCCAGGGACCCAAGGGATGAGATGCCAAAGCCGATTCTCAGAAGCGATATCCTTGAAATGAAGGATTTAAAGCCGGGCATGGTCCTTAAGGGGACGGTGCGCAATGTAATTGACTTTGGCGCCTTTGTGGACATCGGCGTGCACCAGGACGGCCTGGTACATATCTCACAGCTGACCGACAAGTATATCAAGCATCCGCTGGAGGCGGTAAGCGTGGGGGATATTGTGGAAGTAAAGATCATCAGCGTGGATCTGGCAAAGAAAAGGATTGCCCTTACCATGAAAGGAATTTAGTCATGACAGTGTTTGAAACATGGAAACCAGAGGAGACATATGAGCTGGGTAAGAAGATGGGGGAGGAAGCCGTGCCGGGCCAGGTCATCTGCCTGAACGGCGACCTGGGTGTGGGCAAGACCGTATTTACCCAGGGGTTTGCGGCCGGCCTTGGGATTGAGGGGCCGGTGAACAGCCCTACCTTTACCATTGTCCAGCAGTATGGGGAAGGACGGCTGCCCCTGTATCATTTTGATGTTTACCGCATCGGCGATATCAGTGAGATGGATGAAATCGGCTATGAGGACTGCTTTTTCGGGGACGGCGTGTGCCTGATTGAGTGGTCCGGGCTGATTGAAGAGATTCTTCCTGAGCATGTGACGAAAGTAGCCATTGAGAAGAACCTGGAACATGGGTTTGATTACAGGCGGATTTCAGTGGAGGAGACGTGATGAGAGTATTAGGAATTGAAAGTTCATCCCTGGTTGCCAGCGTGGCCCTGGTAACGGATGATATAATGACAGCCGAATACACGGTAGATTTCAAGAAGACCCATTCCCAGACGCTCCTGCCCATGCTGGATGAGATCGTAAAGCTGCTGGACCTGGACCTGGATACCATTGACGCCATTGCCGTGGCGGGGGGGCCTGGTTCCTTTACCGGCCTGCGCATCGGCGCAGCCACTGCCAAGGGACTGGGACTGGCCCTTAAAAAGCCTTTGGTACATGTTCCTACCGTGGATGCCATGGCATATAATATGTGGGGGGCGTCAGGCCTTGTGTGCCCGATCATGGATGCTAAGAGAAGCCAGGTATATACCGGGCTTTATCATGTGGAGCACGGCCTTGAGGTGCTGATGGAGCAGTGTCCCATGGATATGAGGGAGCTGGCCCGTCTCCTGAACGGGAGAGGGGAGCGGGTCATATTTCTGGGGGACGGCGTGCCTGTGTACAGAAGCATCATTGAAGAGGAAATGCAGGTAAGCTATGGATTTGCACCGGCGCAGATGAACCGGCAGAGGGCGTCCTGCGTGGCGGTCCTGGGAATGACGGCGCTTGCGGAAGCAGGCAGCAGCGGGTGCGGGACTGGAGCCGGGGATTACTGCGGCGCCCGTCTTGTGGGCGCGGCTGATTTTGCCCCGGATTATCTGAGGAAACCCCAGGCAGAACGCCAGCGTGAGGCGGAGCTTTCCGCCAAGGGGGCTGCTGCCAAGCTGCCGGGCGACTATTGATTTAAAATTATGCAGTGAGGATTGGTGTATGGAGTTAATCAGAGGGGTGCGCCCCATGACTGCCCGGGACATAGAGGCTGTGACCGGCCTGGAGCAGGTTTGCTTTTCGGAAAAATGGTCAGAGGGCCTGCTTCGTTCCGGCCTGGACAGCAGGCTGGACACGTACTTTGTTTACGAGGACCACGGTCAGGTTCTTGGATACAGTATCATAAGGATACTGGCAGATGAAGGCGAGATACAGCGGATTGCCGTCCTGCCCGGTTACCGCAGGCAGGGAATCGCAAGGAAACTCATGGACGCCATGGTCACTTTTTCCAGAGCAAGGGGGGTGCGTTCCATTGCCCTGGAGGTCCGCGAGGGCAACACCGGAGCCAGAAAGCTTTATGAATCCTATGGTTTCAGGCAGGAGGCCCTGCGAAGGGGGTATTACCGTAATCCGCCCGAGGATGCAATCATCATGTGGAACAGGGGAATATGAAACAATTTCCACTTAAAATATGTATATTTTGTGTATATAATGGAGAGGAATCGGACATTCCTCTTCATTTTGCATTGAGCACGCAGTGTTCGTCTTATGGAGGATAAAGGGGATGGATGAGAGGACATGATGAAAGAGAAAGGCGAGGGTTCATATGAAAAGGTACAATAGGAACGGGCAGCTGGAGGCAGTACTTTGCAACTGCTGCGGAAAGAAGCTGGTTGTGGAGCATGGGATCATCCGTGAAGGCTCCATCGGTATTGACCATGCATGGGATTATTTTTCCGAAAAAGACGGACAGGTCCATCATTTTGACTTATGTGAAGACTGTTATGATGAATGGATTTCCGGCTTCAGGCTGCCGGTGGAAACCGAGGAACAGATTGAATTATTATAGGCATTTTAAGGATTATTAAGAATGGATTAGGCTTTTATTAAGCCTATTGCCGGACTTTCCTTTTTCTGTTATGTTGGAATCACAACAGAGAAATGCTGCCGCCCGGGCAGCATAAAAGGAGGAAAGTATCATGAAAAAATGTATCAGATGGATGAGCCTTGCGGCAGTGGTTTTTGCGGCCGCAGGCGTATTGTGGGGCTGCGGATCCGGCGCGGGCAGGGAGGCATCGGCAACCATGGCTGCACAGCCACCCCCTGCCGCCAACACCTATGCCGCCAAGGCCGCGGAAACCATGGCTGCCATGGAGGCCGCAGTACCCGGTCCGGTCATGGATGACGGTTCCATGCCGGAAGACGGTGAAGGAAGCCCGATGGTGGCCCACAACACGGAGGAGTACCGCTATAACCCGGAAAATCCGTTCATGGCAGTGTCAGGTGCGCCCCTGTCCACCTTTGGGGCAGATGTGGATACGGCATCCTATGCCAACATCCGCAGGATGCTTCTGGGAGGAAGCCCGGTTCCGGAAGATGCGGTGCGCATTGAGGAAATGCTTAACTATTTCTATTATGATTATCCGGAACCCAAGGAACAGGAACCGTTTTCCGTAACCACCAGGCTGGCGGAATGTCCGTGGAATCAGCCCCACAGCCTGCTTCAGATTGGACTTCAGGCTAAGAAGCTGGATGAGGATGCGCTGCCTGCCTCCAATCTGGTATTCCTGCTGGACGTATCCGGATCCATGGATGCCCCGGATAAACTGGATCTGGTCAAACGTGCATTTCTCACGATGACAGAGAACCTGAAGGACGGGGATTCCGTTTCCATTGTCACCTATGCGTCATCGGATAAGGTTGTGCTGGACGGCGCGTCCGGCAGTGACAGGACCAGGATCATGACTGCCATTGAAAACCTTGAGGCAGGAGGAAGCACGGCGGGTTCCAAGGGTATTAAGACCGCATATGAACTGGCGGAGAAGCATTTCATAAAGGGCGGCAACAACCGTGTCATCCTAGCCACTGACGGGGACCTGAACGTGGGCGTCACCAGTGAGGGCGGCCTGACACGCCTGATTCAGAAGAAAAGGAAAAGCGGCGTGTTTTTATCCGTCCTGGGATTTGGGACCGGGAATATCAAGGATAACAAGATGGAGGCCCTGGCGGATAACGGAAACGGACAATACGCCTACATAGACAGCATGGCTGAGGCCAGGAAGGTGCTGGTGGAAGAGATGGGAGGAACCCTTTTCACGGTTGCCAAAGATGTTAAGTTCCAGGTGGAATTTAATCCGGCCAAGGTAAAAGGATACCGTCTCATCGGTTATGAGAACCGGGTCATGGCTGACCAGGACTTTGATGACGATACAAAGGACGGCGGGGAAATCGGCGCCGGCCACCGGGTGACAGCCCTTTATGAAATCATCCCGGCCGGTTCCGCTGATGCGCTGCCGTCCCCAAGCCTTAAGTACCAGCAGGCAGCTGGAACGGCGGCTGATAAAACAGATGATGGGACAGACCATGAATCAGACCGTGAAACAGCAGAGGCCCCTTCCTTTAACGATGAATGGCTTACCGTGAAAATCCGCTATAAGGATCCGGACTCCGACAAAAGCAGCCTGCTTGAATATCCGGTTAAGGATGACTGCTACTACTCCGAGATGCCCGAGGATATGGACTTTGCTTCCTGCGTGGCTGAAACAGGACTGTTATTAAAACATTCGGAATACGCTGGGGATGCATCCTATGGGTCGATCATCGGCAGGCTGCAGGATATGAAGCGTGTAAAGGAAGACGATTATAGCGGGGAGTTTCTTTATCTGGTGAAAAGGGTGGCCGGATATTGACGCCGGGGTCTGTCTGAAAATTCATTCCCGTCATCTGCACGCCCCATAAATGGAACAATGGAACCGGGATGACCGTGGCATGCCCATGTAAGGGCGGTCCGGTCATCCCGGTTTTTTGCTGCCCATGGCACGCGGATATAAGAAGACAGCGGGGCATCCCTTTATTTTCATCCATATCCTACAGAACTTTTCCGGCCTCCTCTTGATTATTCAATACAATCTGTGTTATGATTTCCAAAGTTGACAAGAAAAGATGAGGAACGGATATGTTAGATATATGTTTATTAGGAACCGGGGGAATGATGCCTCTTCCATACAGATGGCTCACCTCCATGATGGCAAGGTGCAGGGGAAGCAACCTGCTGATTGACTGCGGAGAGGGCACCCAGGTGGCGTTAAAGGAAAAGGGATGGAGTCCCAAACCCATTGACGTCATCTGCTTTACCCATTACCATGCAGACCATATCAGCGGCCTTCCGGGACTGCTTCTGACCATGGGCAATGCGGAGCGGATGGACCCCCTTACGCTGGTTGGCCCCAAGGGGCTAGAGCGGGTGGTCACTGCCCTGCGCACCATTGCGCCGGAGCTGCCCTTTGAGCTGAAGTTCAAGGAGCTGACAGAGAACAGGGAACACATGGAGTTCGGCCCATATGTGATTGACGCCTATAGGGTAAACCACAATGTGATCTGTTACGGGTATTCCATTTCCATTCCGCGTACCGGGCGGTTTGACGTGGAGAGGGCAAGGGCCGGGGCAATCCCGCAAAAGTTCTGGAGCCGTCTGCAGAAAGGCGAGGAGATTGAACATGAGGGAAGGCTGCTGACCCCAAAGATGGTGCTGGGACCTGACAGGAGGGGACTGAAGGTAACGTACTGTACGGATACCAGGCCGGTGCCTGTGATTGCAGAATATGCAGCTGGTGCGGACCTTTTTATCTGTGAGGGCATGTACGGTGAAAAGGATAAGGCTGCCAAGGCAAAGGAATACAAACATATGACCTTTTACGAGGCAGCGTCCCTGGCCAGGGATGCGCAGCCTGGGCAGATGTGGCTGACCCATTACAGTCCTTCCCTGACAAGGCCCGAGGAATATATGGATGAGGTGCGCAGCATTTTCCCGCGGGCAAAGGCTGCCAGGGATGGCTGGACCCTGGAACTGGAATTTGATGAAGATTAGTGGAGATGGGATCATGATTGGAAATACTTCAGAGGATATTTTAATATTGGCAATAGAAAGTTCCTGCGACGAGACAGCTGCATCCGTGGTGAAGAACGGAAGGACCGTGCTGTCCAATGTAATTTCGTCCCAGATTGCAACCCATACCGTATATGGAGGCGTGGTTCCGGAGATTGCTTCCAGGGAGCATATCAAGGCTGTGAATTACGTGATAGAGCGGGCGCTGGCAGAGGCGCAGACAAGCCTTGAGGAGATCACTGCCATCGGTGTGACCTACGGACCGGGGCTGGTGGGGGCTTTGCTGGTGGGAGTGGCGGAAGCCAAGGCACTGGCCTATGCTGCTAAAAAACCGCTGATTGGAGTGCATCATATAGAAGGCCATGTATCTGCTAACTTTATTGAGAACCCGGACCTTAAGCCGCCCTTCGTGTGCCTGATTGTATCCGGCGGACATACCCATCTGGTGATTGTAAAGGACTACGGTGAATTTGAAATCATTGGCCGTACCAGGGATGACGCTGCAGGCGAGGCATTTGATAAGGTGGCCAGGGCCGTGGGGCTGGGATATCCGGGCGGTCCAAAGGTTGACAAGGCTGCCAGGGAAGGCAATGCCCATGCCATGGAATTTCCCAGGGGCAAGGTGGACGGCTCGCCCTATGATTTCAGCTTCAGCGGCCTTAAATCAGCAGTGCTGAACCACATCAACCATGCCCGCATGGTTGGCGAGGAGATAAATGTGCCCGACCTGGCGGCCTCATTCCAGAATTCCGTGGTGGAATCCCTGGTAAGCAGGGCCATACTGGCTGCCCGGGAGTTTGGTTATAAAAAGCTGGCCATTGCAGGCGGTGTTGCAAGCAATTCAGCCCTCAGGAGCGCCATGGAGGAAGCCTGTAAAAAAGAAGGTATAAAGTTCTATCATCCCTCGCCCATATTCTGCACGGACAATGCGGCCATGATCGGCGCTGCTGCGTATTATGAGTATTTAAAGGGAAATGTCTCAGGCTGGGATTTAAACGCGGTCCCTAACCTGAAACTCGGTGAACGGTAAGGAGAGCGGATTCCATGGAGAAGCAATATTGTACGGCTGTTGTGCTGGCAGCTGGCAGAGGGGCCAGGATGGGTACCCGGACAGCAAAGCAGTATCTGGAAATCGGAGGCATGCCGGTGGTGGTCCATGCGCTTCTGGCCTTTCAGGAGTCCCCTGTGATTGACGAGATCATCCTGATGACAGATGCCGGCCATCTTGGATACTGTAAACAGGAAATCGTGGAGGCATACGGTCTGGACAAGGTATCCACGGTAGGGGCCGGCGGCCGGGAGCGGTATGAGAGCGTATGGAAGGCGCTCTGCACCATTATGGACCAGGAAGAGTGGGAAGATGAGGCACGGTGCAGGGCAAGACAGGAAGGGTATGTATTTATCCATGACGGCGCCCGCCCCTTTGTGACCCCCGAAATCATAGCCAGGGCATATGAGGATGTGGTGCGGTGGAAAGCCTGTGTGGTGGGGATGCCTGTGAAGGACACCATCAAACTGGTTGACACGGACAGCTGCATCGTGGACAGCCCCAGGCGCAGTCTTGTGTGGCAGGCGCAGACGCCCCAGGTGTTTGCCGTGCCCCTGATTGCAGAGGCGTTTGCCCGTCAGATGAAGAAAGACTGCAGCAATGTGACGGACGACGCAATGGTGGTGGAAGCCCAGATGGGAGTAAAAATCCACATGACCCAGGGCAGCTATGAGAACATAAAAATCACCACGCCTGAAGACCTTTTGATAGCCGAAACCATGTTAAATAAAAAAAGTTAAAAAAGGTGTTGACTTATGTCGAAATACATGATAGACTATCCGAGTTGCCACTGAACAGGGCAGCACAGAAAAACAGAGAAAAAAAGTTTTTCAAAAAGATTTAAAAAAACACTTGACAAAACTGCTAATCTTCTGTAATATAGAAAAGCACGTTTGGAGAGATATCGAAGTGGTCATAACGAGGCGGTCTTGAAAACCGTTTGTCCGCAAGGGCGCGTGGGTTCGAATCCCACTCTCTCCGCTGCAGACGGATTCTATGATTTGCCTGCGGAATTAAATAAATGGTGTGATGCTTTTAAAACAGAAGCGCACACAGGAATCAGCCAAGCAGAAGTACCCAAGCGGCTGAAGGGGCTCCCCTGGAAAGGGAGTAGGTCGTTAGTAGCGGCGCGAGGGTTCAAATCCCTCCTTCTGCGTTCGGCATATGACATTTTGGACGAGACAGATTGTCCTATGTGGAAATGCCCCGTACCTTAACAATTGAAGACTGAATAATACACAAACCCTGAAAATTCTAAAAAACAGAAGGCCTGGTTTGGGCCTTTGGATTTGAGAAAATTCAGAACAAAACCAAGTAATGAAGGTTAAAGATAACTAGCCAAGCTAAGTAGTCTGAAACCTGG